>OJRC01000928.1_pt1 | contig 13276 bp, 10 predicted proteins | sample 1599081 | NCBI WGS metagenome assembly OJRC01 (sample SAMN03922519, study PRJEB24848) | human gut metagenome | isolation source: stool sample | host: Homo sapiens | place: Germany | collected 2010-02 | reverse complement strand
TTTTCTTGTTATCCAGCCCTCCGGCTGTATCGGTTGAGCAAAAGTCAGCGTGGGAATGGTGTGGTATCTTTATCTAAGTGAAACCCCGGACGTCCACTTTGATATTTTTCGTATCCCCCAAGCGCCGGATCTGCCGCTCCTGCAGGACGCGCAGCAGCTTGCTCTGGAGGGGGAGGGGCATTTCCGTGATCTCGTCCAGAAACAGCGTCCCACCGTTGGCCAGTTCGAAAAGCCCGATCTTTCCGTTCTTGCTGGCCCCTGTAAATGCTCCCGGCACATAGCCGAACAGCTCACTGTCCAGGAGCGTCTCAGGGAGAGAGGCGCAGTTGATGTCCACAAAAGACTGGCCGCCCCGATAACTGTCCCGATGGATGGATTGGGCGACGACCTCTTTCCCCGTGCCGCTCTCTCCGATCAAGAATACGGAGTTGTCCGTCTGCGCCGCCTTTTTCGCCAGCTTGATATAGGGATAATCCTGTCCGATGATATCTTCAAAGGTATACCGCGTCTTGTAGAAGCCCTTGACGCGTTCGTTCAGTTGCGAGATATACTTCTCCTTCTCCTGTACCGTCTGGATCAGATCCCGCAGGGACAGGATGTCGCGGACCACGATGATGGCCCCCACAATCTCTCCCCTGTCCCAATAGGGCACCACATCCGAATAGGACTCCGTGCCGTCGTTCAGCCGCTGGTGGTAATTATAGATCGGCCTGCCCGTGCTGAACACTTTGTTGGAAATGGAGTCCGACTGCGCCCGTATTGCGCGCCGGACCGCGATCCAATCCTTGCCCTGATACTTCGCGTATGTCTCGTCATCCATGTGGACGTGGTTGCGGTAAGCCTGATTGGCGTAGACAAATCGCTGCTTCTCATCCAGGATCACAATGCCTTCAATGAGCAGGTCAAACCAGCGCGCGGTATCCGCGTTAAAAAACTTTGAAATCGTGCTGCTTGCTTCCATCGTCGCCTTCCTCCATTACGAAAACCGCCGACTTACCACCACTTTTGCGGGTTTTACCGGCCATTTTCTGAGGGTATTGCTTCCTTTTTTGCAAAAAACGCCTCTCCTGGCCCCATCCGGATCTGACTGTTAACTTTTTTATTTTACCCCGCCCTGTGCTCGTTGTAAAGTCCAATTCCTGGTATGGTTATCTAAAATACATAAATTTAGGTCATTCTTCCCTCCGTCCCTTGACATGTAGACGGAGAGGAGTGTAGTATTTTAGGCACCCGGAGTCCCATCCCAACTTTGAGAGGAGTGCGATTTTATGAAGCTGCTTCAGCTCTACTATTTCAAGGCGCTGGCAGAGCGTGAGCATCTCACGGCCACCGCGGCAGAGCTCTACATCTCCCCTCCCTCTCTCAGCGCCGCCATCAGCCGCCTGGAGACGGATCTGGGCGTCCCTCTCTTTGACCGGGTGGGACGGAACATCCGTCTCAACGACAAGGGGCGGCAGTTCTACGACCATGTCAAACTGGCCCTGGATGAGCTGGACAAGGGATTTGACGAGCTGCAGAGCACCGCCGCCTGGAACCGCAACCTGTCCCTTCGGGTGGCCACCTCCACCCATATCATCTGGGAGAAACCCTTCGCCGATTACATCTGCAAGCACCCCCATGTGGCGTTCAGCCACCGCTCCCTCTCCCTGGATCAGCTGCTCGACAGCGCGGAGACCAGCCCCTATGATTTTATCATCACCCACTTTACCGACCTGCCCTCTGCGGAGTATGACTCCCGCGTGCTGATCCCGGACGACTGCCCCGGCCTGATCGTCTGGCAGCATCACCCCTTCGCCTCGCTGGACAGGATCTCTCTCGCTCAGGCCAAGGACGAGCCCTTTGTCGCCCTCTCCAAGGGTTTTTCCATGCGAAAATACTTCGATCTTCTGTGCAAAAAGGCCGGATTTCAGCCCAAAGTCGTGGCCGAGGCCGACTATTCCCTCCGGGCCAGGCTGGTGAAGAATGAATACGGAATCGCCCTGTCCACCCGCACCGGAGCCGAGTCCATCTACCTGTCGGGCTTGAAATTCATCCCCCTGTCCGAGCCGGTGGACACCCGCGTACAGACTCTTTTCTGGCGCAAGGACCGAAAGCTTTCCCCCCAGGCGGAGGTGTTCCGGGACTTCCTTACCGAGTATTTCGCCTCCCCCGCCGCCGAGGCGCTCAACCCATCCATCTGAACTAAAGGAGCTCCCTGCCGGGGGAGCTCCTTTTCTGTCCGCCGCCGCCATGTTCCCCCCGCTATGGGAGCGGGTGTTTCCCCTGCAATCCGGAGGTTTTGTGTTGAGCTAAGGATTCCAGTCCGCCGATCTCCCGCGCCCCATTTTTTGTTCGATATAAGTATATAATTTTGATATAGTTATATTGCTATATTGATAATTGTAATATAGAAATGCCGGAGATATAATCAAAAATACTCCCTTCAGCAAATATCGTCCTGTTTTTTCTCAAAAGAATTTCTGCCCTCGTTCCCTTTGCATTAAAAAATACCATTAGTTGTACGGCTAATATTCTGCTTTTTAACAAGTAATTTACAAAGGTCCCCTCCACCACTATAATTTTTTAAGAAGAGCCCTTTCTCCATCCCTGCCCCGTGAATTTCTGACCTGTGAGCACGGGGAAGGGGCGCAAACTGTTCCCGAGCATGTGGTCTGTCGGTATTCCAGCGCAGACGTAATCCCCTCGGTCCTTCCCAAAGGCAGGGACTCCCGGCACAGCGCAGTGGTCTCACAAGCGCTGATCACGGGAGCGGGCGGGCGGAATTCTGAATTATTGGAATTTAGAACCGTGTGGGACCCGCCTGCCGCAGCGCCTTTCCGCATCTGAATTTTTAAATGGTTGGAATTTTGGCCGCTTTTTCCCGCCTGCGGCTGCCGTGGGTGTGGGTTTCCCGCCTTCGGCGGGGACGATTTTTCCAAAACATTCAAAAATTCCGGGGATTTGTGCTTCAGCGAAAACTTTTTTCTCAAATGCGCGGTTTGGTATGCCGCTTGCTGACAGACAACAGCGCAGCACGGAACAGGTCGAACAGTGCGGTATCAATATTATTTATATGGAGGGACGCAAAACCATGAAAGAAGTAGTCATCGTATCCGCAGTCCGTACTCCCATCGGCTCCATCGGCGGCACGCTGAAGAACACCCTGCCGGAGAAGCTGCTGGCCACTGCCTATGAGGGCGCCATCGAGAAGGCCGGCATCAGCAAGGACATGTTCGATGAGGTCATTGCCGGTCAGGCCAAGCAGACCACCGATGCCCCCAACATCGCCCGTGTCTCCTCCCTGATGCTCCAGATCCCCGAGGCCACTCCCGCCTACACCGTCCATCGTCAGTGCGCCTCCGGCATGCAGGCCATGCTCTCCAGCATGCAGCAGATTCAGTGCGATTACTCCGACATCATGCTCTGCGGCGGCGTCGAGAGCATGAGCACCGCCCCCTTCTATGTCCGCAACGTGCGCTTCGGCGTGGGCAACGGCAATCAGGCCCTGGTGGACCCCAACACCGAAAGCCAGCCCAAGAGCCAGCCCGCCGATATCTACGGCACCTTCACCATGATCCAGACCGCAGACAACGTCGCCAAGCAGTTCGGCGTCACTCGTGAGGACTGCGATCAGTTCGCTCTGGAGAGCCAGCACCGCGCCGTGGCCGCCATTGACTCCGGCCGTTTCAAGGATGAGATCGTCCCCGTGGTGATCCCCCAGCGCAAGAAAGACCCCATCGTGTTCGACACCGACGAGTATCCCAAGCGGGACACCAATCTGGAGAAGATGGCGAAGCTCAAACCCATCTTCGCCGACGGCGTGACCACTGCCGGCAACGCTTCCGGCCGCAACGACGGCGCCTCCGCCCTGGTGCTGATGTCCGCCGACAAGGCCAAGGAGCTGGGCCTCAAGCCCATCGCCCGCATCATCGCCGGCGCAGCCGCCGGTGTGGACCCCCGCATCATGGGCATGGGCCCCGTGGCCGCGACCCGCAAGCTGATGAAGGCTCTGGAGCCCAAGGGGCTGAAACTGGAGGACTTCGGCCTGGTGGAGATCAACGAGGCCTTTGCCGCCCAGTCTGTGGCCTGCGTCCGCGAGCTGGGCCTCAACCCCGAGATCGTCAACGTCAACGGCGGTGCCATCGCCTTGGGCCATCCCCTCGGCTGCTCCGGCGCCCGCATTTCCACCACCCTGGTCCACGAGATGCAGAAGCGGGACGTCCAGTTCGGCCTCGCCTCCATCTGCATCGCCGGCGGCCTGGGCATGGCCATGGCCTTCGAGAAACTCTAAATCCAAAGAATACGACCGTTCCCCAGCCCCCGGCGGCGCAGCCGGGCGGCTGGGGCCCCGTCGTTTTCGATTCCCGGCGCCTCTCCCGCGGCGCGATCCAGGCGGAGACGGGGAGCGCCACCGCCCCAGTGCCGGTCCGGCATGAAAGCGGCGGCCACGTGGGCCCCATTTCCCACCATCTTTAACATACGGCGGAACCAGACCGCCCGCCCTCGCTGCCGAGGGGACGCACTCACGGCAGGCGTTGTTCCGGACGGGTTTGAGGCCCAGATGGGTACGGCTTTCTTTCGGCGAGGGAGCCTCCCGTTTGCCGTTTTGGTCCTGCGGCGTCCTGCCGCGCGCCCGCAAGAGGGGAGTTCAACACCCGCATATGCGCAGGAAAGGAGTTTTACCATGAATCCCACAAGAGTAGATCACATTGGAATCGGCGTACCCAATCTGGAGGAGGCCTGCAAGTTCTACGAGGCGCTGGGCCTTGTCTCCGGCGGCACCGAAATCGTAGCGGATCAGAAGGTGAAGGTGGCCTTCTTCCCCTGCGGCGACAGCGAGCTGGAGCTGCTGGAGAGCACCGCCCCCGACGGCCCCATCGCCAAGTTCCTGGAGAAAAACGGCGGTCACGCCGGCATCCAGCATGTGGCCATCCGGGTGCCAGACATCCGCGCAGCCATTGCCGAGATGAAGGAAAAGGGTTACCGCATGATCGACGAGGAGCCCCGCTACGGCGCGGGCGGCGCCTCCATCGCCTTTGTACATCCCAAGAGCACCGGCGGCGTCCTCATCGAGCTGACCCAGCGGACCTGAGTAAAGGGAGAAGGAGGCAGGCAATATGGATAGAATCGAAGATCTCCGCAAGAGACGCGAAAAGATCGAAGCCGGCGGCGGCCCCAAGCGGGTGGAGAAGCAGCACGCTTCCGGTAAGATGACCGCCCGGGAGCGCATCACTGCGCTGCTGGACCCCAACAGCTTTGTGGAGTTGGATGCTTTCGTGGAGCACCGCTGCACCAACTTCGGCATGGAGAGCATGGAGGCCCCCGGCGAGGGCGTGGTCACCGGCTACGGTACCATTGACAACCGCCTTGTGTATGTCTATGCCCAGGACTTCACTGTTGTGGGCGGCTCTCTGGGCGAGATGCATGCCAAGAAGATCTGGAAGGTGCTGGACCTGGCCATGGAGATGGGCGCACCCGTCATCGGCCTCAACGACTCCGGCGGCGCCCGCATCCAGGAGGCTGTGGACGCGCTGGCCGGCTACGGCGGCATCTTCTACCGCAATACCAGGGCCTCCGGCGTGGTGCCCCAGATCTCCGCCATCATGGGCCCCTGCGCCGGCGGCGCGGTCTACTCCCCCGCCCTCACCGACTTCATCTTCATGGTGGATAAGACCTCCAACATGTTCATCACCGGTCCCCAGGTCATCAAAACCGTCACCGGCGAGAACGTCACCGCAGAGAAGCTGGGCGGCGCCATGACCCACAACACCACCTCCGGTGTGGCCCACTTTGTCTACCCCACCGAGGCCGAGACCCTGGCCGCCATCCGCAAGCTGGTGGGCTATCTGCCCCTGAACAATATGGAGACCGCTCCCGTGGTGGAGACCTCCGACTCCGTCAACCGTATCTGCGACGCGCTCAACAGCGTGATGCCGGAGAGCTCCAACACTCCCTATGATATGAAACAGGTCATCCTCAGCGTGGTGGACGACGCCGATTTCTTCGAGGTCCAGCCCTACTACGCGCAGAACATGATCACCGGCTTTGCCCGAATCGGCGGCCGCAGCGTGGGCGTGCTGGCCAACCAGCCCAAGGCCATGGCCGGATGCCTGGACATCAACGCCTCCGATAAGGCAGGCCGCTTCATCTCCATCTGCGACAGCTTCAACATCCCCCTGTTGACCTTTGTGGATGTGCCCGGCTTCCTGCCCGGCACCAGCCAGGAGTACGGCGGCATCATCCGCCACGGCGCCAAGATGCTCTATGCCTACTCCGAAGCCACCGTGCCCAAGATCACCGTGGTCACCCGGAAGGCCTACGGAGGGTCCTATCTGGCCATGTGCTCCAAGGATCTGGGCGCCGATATGGTCTTTGCCTGGCCCACCGCCGAGATCGCGGTCATGGGTCCCGACGGCGCCGCCAACATCATCTTCAAAAAGGAGATCGACTCCGCCGCCGATCCCGCCGCCGCCCGCAAGGAGAAGCTGGACGCCTACCGCGCCGAGTTCGCCACCCCCTATCAGGCGGCCAAACGCGGCTATGTGGACGACGTGATCGAGCCCTGCGAGACCCGCCAGAAGGTGGCCGCCGCCCTCAATATGCTCGCGTCCAAGCGTGTTTCCAACCCGCACAAAAAGCACGGGAACTTCCCCGTCTGACGTTAGGAGGAACCGGATATGCGTGACGCCGTCATCCTGGCCGTTCTCGGCATGGGCACTGTTCTGATTCTGCTGTTCGTCATCAATTTGATGATTGTGGCGATTGGCAAGCTCTTTGGCCCGAAGGAGACTAAAAAAATTGAAAACCCTAAGCAGGGCGGCGCGGTTTCTTCCCCCGCTGCCGCCGCGCCGGTCACTCCCGCGGCCTCTTCCAAGGATGAGGCTATCGTAGCCGTGCTGGCCGCGGCGGTGGCCGCCTACCTGAACACCTCCCCCGACCGGGTCCGCCTGGTGGTCCGCCCCATCCAAACTTCCGCGGCTTGGGCCCAGGCCGGACGGCTGGAACAGAATTGATTTTGGAGAAAGAGAGGAAACGTCTGCTATGAAACATTTCCGTATCGCCGTAAACGGCACTTCCTATGATGTCGAGGTCACCGAGCTGGACGGCGCCGTCAGCGCCGCCGCGGCCCCTGTCTCTACCCCCGCCGCTCCTGCCCCTGCGCCCGCTGCGGCTCCCGCCGCTCCTGCCCCTGCGCCCAAGGCCGCCGCCCCCGCTGGTGACGGCACCCAGGTCACCGCCCCCATGAACGGCACCATCGCCCGCGTCAACTGCAAGGTGGGCGACACGGTGAAGGCCGATGCCGCCGTTATTATTTTGGAGGCTATGAAGATGGAGAATGAGATCTACGCCGGCGTAGACGGCACCGTGAAGGCGGTCCAGGTCAACACCGGCGACGCCGTGCAGCCTGGCGATGTGCTCGTCGTGATCGGCTAAGGCCGGTCCCACAGATTTGAGGTGAGATAATGGGAGAAGCAATTCTCAATTTTCTGGCGACCAGCGGCCTGGCCTCCATCACCTGGCAGCAGGCTGTCATGCTGTTGGTCTCCTTCGTCCTGATGTACCTAGCCATTGTAAAGCAATACGAGCCTCTGCTGCTGCTGCCCATCGCCTTTGGCATGTTCCTGGCCAATATGCCTCTGGGCGGCATCGCGGACGACCCCAGCGAGACCGTCCGCCTTCTCTCTCCTGAATTCCTGGCCCCCTATCTCCAGCAGTTGGGCCTGGACCTGAGCGACAAGCTCAGCTCCTCAGAGATGCTGTCGCTGACCAACATTCTGCTCAACACCTCCGACTCCACCGGCGCGGCTCTGCTGGCTGCCGGTGAGCATCTGGTACAGAACATCGCCGAGGACGGCTCCGTCGTCATGGAAGCCGTGAAGAGCAACTACGGCGGCGTGGTCTACTACCTCCGTCTGGGTGTGAAGCTGGGCATCTATCCGCCCCTCATCTTCCTGGGCGTGGGCGCCATGACCGACTTCGGCCCCCTGTTGGCCAATCCCAAGAGCATCCTGCTGGGCGGCGCGGCCCAGTTGGGCATCTTCGGCGCCTTCTTCCTGGCCATTCTGCTGGGCTTCACCCCCCAGGAGGCCGGCTCCATCGGTATCATCGGCGGCGCCGACGGTCCTACCGCCCTCTTCACCACGGCCCGCCTGGCCGAGCACCTGCTGGGCCCCATCGCCGTGGCCGCCTACTCCTACATGGCGCTGGTCCCCGTCATCCAGCCGCCCATCATGAAGGCCCTCACCACGAAGAAAGAGCGCCAGATCGTGATGAAGCAGCTCCGCCCGGTCTCCAAGACCGAGAAAATCATCTTCCCCATCGCCGTCACCACGCTGGTGGGCCTTGTGGTTCCCTCCACCGTGCCCCTGCTGGGTATGCTCATGCTGGGCAACCTGATGAAGGAATGCGGCGTGGTGGACCGCATCAGCAAGACTGCCCAGAATGAGCTGATGAATATCGTCACCATTTTCCTGGGCGTCTCCGTGGGCTCCACCGCCACGGCCGAGGCCTTCCTCAACATCAAGACCATCGGTATCCTGGTGCTGGGCGTACTGGCCTTCAGCCTGGGTACCGCAGGCGGCGTGCTCATGGCCAAGCTGATGAACAAGCTCATGGGCGGCAACGCCATCAACCCCCTCATCGGCTCCGCCGGCGTGTCCGCCGTTCCCATGGCGGCCCGTGTGTCCCAGGTGGTGGGCCAGAAGGAGAATCCCTCCAACTTCCTGCTCATGCACGCCATGGGCCCCAATGTGGCCGGCGTCATCGGCTCCGCCATTGCGGCCGGCATCCTCCTCTCCTACCTCTAATAGTATGACTTGGCCGCCCGGGCCCACGCGGGATGCGGACCCGGGCGGCGTTCCATCCCCCCACAGGATCTTTGGAAATTCACTTGAAAAGGGAGCGACATTATGGCAGATAAGGTCTATCCCCCCGTTACGTTCGAGGAATTTCAGCCCACCTCCTATGAAGTGTGGAAGGAAGAGGCTGTTACTTCCCTGAAGGGCGGGGACTTCCAGAAAAAGCTGTTTACCAAGACGTACGAGGGCATCACCCTCCAGCCTATCTATACCAAGGCCGATATGGAGTATATCCAGGAGACCAGCACCTTCCCCGGCCGCGAGGACTATCTCCGCGGGGCCGCGGCCGCCGGCTATATCGCCGACCGCTGGGACATGGCCCAGTCTGTAGAGGGCGCCACTCCCACCCAGGCCAATGCCGACATCCTCCATGAGCTGAAAAAGGGCGCCACCGCCGTAAACCTCACCATCGGCCGCAAGGGCGTGGTGCTGGAGTGCTCGGACGACGTGCGCGCGCTGTTCGCCGGCGTGGATCTCGCCAAGACCCCGGTCTATCTGGACTGCGGCGCGGCCGCTCAGCGGACTCTGAGCCTGCTGTCCCTGGCCGATATCGACCTCAAGGCCCTCAAGGGCTGCGTGGGCGGCGACCCCTACGGCACCCTCCTGGCCGACGGACGGCTGCCCGTGACCATGGAGAAGCTCTTTGACGAGATGGCGGAATCCGCCAAGCTGGGCGCCGGCGTGCGCACCGTGCTGGTGGACGGCCTCGTCTACGCCAACGGCGGCGCTACCGCCGTCCAGGAGGTGGGCGCCTGCATGGCCACCGCCTCCGCCTACATCAGCGCCATGCTGGAGCGGGGGATCGATCCTGACGCCGCCGCCCAGTCCATCCAGTTCCGCTTCGCGCTGGGCGCCAACTTCTTTATGGAGATCGCCAAGCTGCGCGCCGCGCGGATGGTGTACGCCCAGATCGCCGAGGCCTACGGCGCCTCTGAAGCGGCCCGGAAGCTCCATGTCTTCGCCCGCACCTCTGCCTTTACCAAGACCGTCTATGATCCCTATGTCAACATTCTCCGCACCACCACCGAGGCCTTCTCCGGCGTGGTGGGCGGCGTGGACGCCATGGAAGTGGCCCCGCTGGACGAGCCCTTCGGCTCCAGCGAGGAGCTCACCCGCCGCATCGCCCGGAACATCCAGGTGATGATGCAGGAGGAGTTCCATCTCACCCAGCCCGTGGACCCCGCCGGCGGCTCCTGGTATGTGGAGACCCTCACCGCCCAGCTCGCCGAGAGCATCTGGGCCTATTTCCAGAACATCGAGAGCAAGGGCGGCATCGAGTCCGCCATCCTCTCCGGCGCCCTTCAGGATGACGTGGCCGCCACGCTGGCCCAGCGCTTCAAGAACCTGGACACCCGGACCGACCGGGCCGTGGGCGTGAACATGTACGCCAACGTGCTGGAGCAGAAGCTGGACCGTCCCGCGGCCAAGGCCGTCCCCGCCCCCGCCGGCCCTGCGGTAATCACCGCCAAGCCCATCGAGGCCCACCGCTGGACCGAGCGCTATGAGGCGCTCCGGGCCAAGACCGAAGCCTGGATGGAAAAGACCGGCAAGACCCTGGACGTGTTCCTTGCCAATATGGGCCCCATCCCCCAGCACAAGGCCCGCGCCGACTTCGCCGCCGGCTTCTTCGAGGTCGCACACTTCAACATGCTGCGCAACGACGGCTTCCCCACCGTGGACGCCTGCGCCGACGCCGCCGTGAAGTCCGGCGCCCCTGTTGTGGTCATCTGCTCCACCGACGCCACCTATCCCGAGATCGTGCCGGAGCTGGCCCGCAAGATCAAGACCGCCAAGCCGGACACCACCGTACTCCTGGCCGGCGCTCCCGCCCCCGAGTACAAGGATGCCTATCTGGAAGCCGGCGTGGAGGACTTTATCCATGTCAAGGCCAACTGCTATGATATCCTGAGCAAGATCCAGAGCACGAAGGGGGTAGAATGATGAACAAGAAGCCTGATTTTGCCTCCATGGCATTCCGTGACCGCAGCGAGGACCGTGCCGCCGGAAAGGCCGCCTGGAAGGCGCAGATCGAAAAAGAGACCGGCAAGAGTTTGGAAGAGCTCATCTCCCATACCGTGGAGCAGATCGACGTCGCTCCCATCTATACCGCCGAAGACCTGAAGGGCATGAACCACCTGGACTTCATGGCCGGCGTGCCCCCCTTCCTCCGCGGGCCCTACCCCACCATGTACGTCACCCGGCCCTGGACCGTCCGTCAGTACGCCGGCTTCTCCACCGCCGAGGAGTCCAATGCCTTCTACCGCCGCAATCTGGCCGCCGGTCAGAAGGGTCTGTCCATCGCCTTCGACCTGGCCACCCACCGCGGCTATGACTCCGATCACCCCCGTGTGGTGGGCGACGTGGGCAAGGCCGGCGTGGCCGTTGACTCCATCCTGGATATGGAGATCCTCTTCTCCGGCATCCCGCTGGACCAGATGTCCGTGTCCATGACCATGAACGGCGCCGTGCTGCCCATCATGGCCTTCTATATCCTGGCCGCCGAGGAACAGGGTGTGGACAAAAAGCTCCTCTCCGGCACCATTCAGAACGACATCCTCAAGGAGTTCATGGTCCGCAACACCTATATCTATCCCCCTGAGGCCTCCATGCGGATCATCGGCGACATCTTCCGCTATACCTCCGCCAACATGCCCAAGTTCAACCCCATCTCCATCTCCGGCTACCACATGCAGGAGGCCGGCGCCACCGCCGACATCGAGCTGGGCTACACCCTGGCCGACGGTCTGGAGTATATCCGCACCGGCATCAAGTCCGGCCTGACCGTGGACCAGTTCGCCCCCCGCCTCTCCTTCTTCTGGGGCATCGGCAAGAACTACTTCATGGAAGTGGCCAAGATGCGGGCCGCCCGCCTGCTGTGGGCCAAGATCGTCCACCAGTTCGACCCCAAGAACCCCAAGTCCATGGCGCTGCGGACCCACAGCCAGACCTCCGGCTGGTCCCTCACCGCCCAGGACCCCTTCAACAACGTGGCTCGGACCTGCATGGAGGCCATGGGCGCCGCCCTCGGCCACACCCAGTCCCTCCACACCAACGCGCTGGACGAGGCCATCGCCCTGCCCACCGACTTCTCCGCCCGCATCGCCCGCAACACCCAGCTCTACATCCAGGATGAGACCAAGGTCTGCAAGGTCATCGATCCCTGGGGCGGCTCCTACTATGTGGAGGCCCTTACCGACGAGCTGGTCCGCCGCGCCTGGGGCCACATCCAGGAGGTGGAGGAGCTGGGCGGCATGGCCAAGGCCATCGACAACGGCCTGCCCAAGATGCGCATCGAGGAGGCCGCCGCCCGCCGTCAGGCCCACATCGACTCCGGCAAGGAGAAGATCGTCGGTCTGAACTATCTGACGCTGGACCACGAGGACGCCATCGACATCCTGGAAGTGGACAACACCGCCGTCCGTCAGGCGCAGATCGCCCGCCTGGAAAAGCTGCGCTCCATGCGCAGCCAGGAGAAGGTGGATCAGTGCCTCAACGCCATCACCAAATCCATGGAGACCGGCGAGGGGAACCTGCTGGAGCTGGCCGTGGAGGCCGCCCGCGCCCGCGCCAGTCTGGGAGAGATTTCTATGGCCATTGAAAAGGTCTCCGGCCGCCACAAGGCCGTCATCCACTCCATCTCCGGCGTATATTCCGGCGAGTTCTCCGACAGCGCCGAGATCGAGGAAGTCCGCAAGATGACCGACGAGTTCGAGAAGCGCGAGGGCCGCCGGCCCCGCATCATGGTCGCCAAGATGGGCCAGGACGGCCACGACCGCGGCGCCAAGGTGGTCTCTACCGCTTACGCCGATATGGGCTTCGACGTGGACATCGGTCCCCTTTTCCAGACCCCGGAGGAGGCAGCGCAGGAGGCTGTGGACAACGACGTGCACATCGTGGGCATGTCCTCCCTGGCCGCCGGCCACAAGACTCTGCTGCCCGCCCTGGTGGAGGAGCTCAAAAAGCGCGGCCGCGAGGATATCATGGTCATCGCCGGCGGCGTCATCCCGCCGCAGGACTACGCCTTCCTCTATGAGCATGGCGCCACCTGTATCTTTGGGCCCGGCTCCATCATCCCCGAGTGCGCCAAAGAGATGCTCATTGCCCTCAACAAGCGCCTGGGCTATACGGACTGATCCGCTTTTTCTCCTGCCGGCCGGAATTCCGGCCGGCAGGGTACTTTTTCACGCTTTGGCGAGCTGTATTTCAGACAGGGCCAAACCTATATCAGAACGGAGTTGTTGCACTATGCAGAAAATCGTTGTCATCGGCGGCGGCACCATGGGGCTGGACATCGCCCAGGTCTTTGCCAAGAAGAGCTTTGACGTGGTCGTCCGCGACATCAAGGATGAACTCATCCAGGCCTCCCGGGCCCGCCTGGTGAAGGGCCTGGACAAGCTGGTGGCCAAGGGCAAGATGGACGAGGCCAAGAAGGCCGACAT
>OJRC01000920.1_pt1 | contig 13426 bp, 15 predicted proteins | sample 1599081 | NCBI WGS metagenome assembly OJRC01 (sample SAMN03922519, study PRJEB24848) | human gut metagenome | isolation source: stool sample | host: Homo sapiens | place: Germany | collected 2010-02 | reverse complement strand
CGGCATCAATATGGACGCCGTGAAGATGATGGGCCCCATCATCAAGGCCGCCGCTGAAAAAACGAAGGAAAACATGTGCATGGGCGCAGCTAAGCTGGTGGTATTCTGCAATGCGCCGGAGGATAACCCCTTTATGGCCGGCGCCTTCCACGGCCCCGGCGAGCCGGACTGTGTGGTGCACGTGGGCGTTTCGGGCCCGGGCGCGGTGCGCGCAGCGCTGGCAAAGCTGCCCCGGGACGCCAGCCTGGACAAAGTGGCCGAGCTCATCAAGCGCACGGCCTTCAAAATAACGCGCATGGGCCAGCTGGTGGGCAACCTTGCCAGCGAGGCGCTGGGCGTGCCCTTCGGCATTGTGGACCTTTCACTGGCACCCACGCCCGCCGTGGGCGATTCCGTGGCAAACATTCTGGAGGAGATAGGCCTTGAAAGCTGCGGCTGCTGCGGCACCACCGCCACGCTTGCCATGCTGAACGACGCTGTGAAAAAGGGCGGCGTCATGGCCTCGAACCATGTGGGCGGGCTTTCAGGCGCGTTCATTCCCGTCAGCGAAGACGACGGCATGATAAAGGCCGCCGAGCGCGGCAGCCTTTCCATTGAAAAGCTGGAGGCCATGACGGCCGTGTGCAGCGTGGGCATCGACATGGTGGTGATACCTGGCGAGACAAGCGACGCCGTCATCTCGGCCCTCATCGCGGACGAGGCCGCCATCGGCATGGTGAACTCGAAGACCACTGCCGTGCGCGTGATCCCCGCTGTGGGCAAAAAGCCCGGCGACGTGCTGGACTTCGGCGGCCTTTTGGGCTATGCGCCCATCATGAAGGTGAGCAGCTTTGCGCCGGACGTATTCGTAAACCGCGGCGGGCGCATCCCCGCCCCCATGCAGGCCCTGAAAAACTGAGCGGCACCCCGCCCCTTTTGCCCGGCGTCCGGCGGGAAAAGAAGTATCTTCCCCTTGCGCTTTCAGTGTGCGCGCAGGCAGGCCCCCATGGGCAGCCGTCAGGCTTGCCGTGGGGGCCTGCTGTCTTTTTCATTCGAATTTCCGGGGCGGCCTGTTTTGTTCTGCCGGACAGGCCTGCTGCAAGACGGTTTTCCCCGGCGGCCTTTGTGCGCGCTGTCAGCAGGCCTCCTTTAACTAAGCAGGCAAACAAATTGGAGATAGTGCAGATGAATGTAAATGTTTCCGGCACAAGGGCTTTTTATCATTCCATCACAGAATCTTCATTGTGCGGTTGCGGCTATTGCCGCAATTACCGATTACAGGTCAGATCCGCATTTCCGGATGTTGCTGTGTATTTGAGCTCTTTGGGAATTGACATTGCGAAGCCTTTTGAAACGTCGCCTCTTGAACCCGATGAAAATGGAATGCTGGAATACTGCTGCTGCCAGTATATCGCATTGGGTAATTGTGAGCCCGAATACCATCACAGAATTGCCGATATTGAATTTCGCGTTGCAAAATTCCACCCGGAAACAGGCATAGGGCAGGCACATTTTGTACTGGAGTTTTTCCCCATAAAATTGAAGTATAAATGTTAAGCCCAATCTGCTGGCCTGTTTTGCACAGCGGCCGTTCCTTTCTGCCATTTTGATGCAGAAAGGTTTTCTGCCTTCCCAACCGGCTCAAATGGCAAAAAGCATACGCCGGGCGGGCCTTGACATTTGCCTGCACATGTGGTGTAATAAAAAACGATATGGCGGCACGAAGCCGCCGGTTTTGTGAATTGTGTTTTGGAACAGATACCACGAAGGTATCGGCACGGGGCATGGCGCCCGCTTGTGCCGCCGCTTCGCGGTATCTTTTTTTGTGAAGGAGAACTTTTATGAAACCGAACAATACCAAAAAGCTTGTGTACTCTGCGCTGTTCCTGGCGCTGGCTCTGGTGCTGCCCTTCCTGACGGGGCAAATCCAGACATTTGGCCAGATGCTGGCCCCCATGCACCTGCCTGTGCTTCTGTGCGGCTTTGTATGCGGGCCTGTATGGGGCCTTGCCGTGGGCGCTGTGGCGCCGCTGCTGCGCAGCCTTCTGTTCAGCATGCCCCCCATGTTCCCCACCGCTGTGGCCATGGCCTTTGAGCTGGCCGCTTACGGCCTGTTCACCGGGCTGTTCTACCGCTTGTTTTCGGCCAGGCTCACCGGCGGGGCGGGCAAAAAATGGGGCGCGCTGTATGCCTCGCTGGTGCTCAGCATGCTGCTGGGCCGCGCCGTATGGGGCTGCGTGATGTTCCTTCTGATGGCTGCATCCGGCGGCGCATTCGGCATGGCGGCCTTTGTGGCGGGTGCCTTCAGTTCGGCCTGGCTGGGCATTCTGGTACAGCTTGCGGCCGTGCCGCCCATCGTGTATGCGCTGGAGCGCGCAGGCCATGCCGCGCACAGCTGACGCACAGGGCTTTCTTGCCGCGCGCGGCGGCGCAGGCCTGGCGCCGCTGGCGCAGGCCATCGGCGCTGTGCTGCGGGAAAAGGGCCGCTGCGTAGCGGCGCTGGACGGCATGGCCGCGGCCGGGAAAACCACGGCCGCCGCACTGCTGTGCGAGGCGTTCGGCGGGGCCTGTGTGCATATGGACGATTTCTTCCTTCCGCCCGCCCTGCGCACGCCGCAGCGCCTTTCACAGCCCGGCGGGAACGTGCACTACGAGCGCTTTGCCGAAGAGGTTGCACCCGCGCTGCATCTGGGACGGGCGCTGTGCTACGGCGTATTCGACTGCTCGCGCATGACACTGGCGGGCACGCGCAGCGTGCCCGCCGCGCCGCTTATCATTGTGGAGGGGGCTTACAGCCTGCACCCTTTTTTCAGCAGAGAGCTTTACGATGTGCGCGCCTATTATTCTGTTTCACCCGAAGTGCAGAGGGCGCGCATTCTGGCGCGCAACGGCCCTGCGGCGCTTTCGGCTTTTGAGGAAAAATGGATTCCCATGGAAAATGCCTATGCCGCGGCATTCGGCATCCGCGAGAGCTGCAGCGTGCAGCTGCAGGCACAGCCCGGCGCGGCAGACAGGCGGCATGTATAAAGCATACGCTTTCGGGGCATCCTTTCCGCAGGGAAAGGATGTGGAACCGGATGAATCTGTTCTATAAAATCTGTATTCTTCTCATCATCGTGGGCGGTATCAACTGGGGCCTTGTGGGCCTGTTCGATTTCAACGCCGTTGCCTGGCTGTTCGGCGGCGGGCAAAGCATGTTTGCCCGCACCGTGTTCACGCTGGTGGGTGTGGCGGCGCTTTGCGCCATTCCCAGCCTGTTCACAAAGGCCGGCGCCTCGGAATAGCGCACCGCCCGGGGTCAAGCCCCTCTTTACCACAAACACCGCTGCAGGCTGTGGCCTGCAGCGGTGTTTTCTTTTCCATAACTTACAATGCCCCGCGCCGCCGCACAGGGTTTACATCAAACGCGTTTTACGCTATAATAAGGTAGTTTATGGGGAAATGAGGGGTCTGCTTGCACGCTGGCACGCATGTGACACACGGTGCCGCCGCCACGAAAAAGCTGGCGGCACAGCTTGCCGCCGCCCTGGCACCCGGCACGCTGGTGCTGTTTACCGGCGGCATGGGCGCTGGGAAAACGACGTTCTGCGCCGGGCTGGCGGAAGGGCTGGGCTGCACCGATGCCGCGGCAAGCCCTACTTTCTCTATTGTAAATGTATACCGTGGGCCGCGGCCGCTGGCCCATTTCGACCTGTACCGCATTGCCTGCCCGGAGGATTTGGAGACAGCAGGCCTGTTTGATTACCTTGCCGAAGGCGCCATTGTAGCCGTAGAGTGGAGCGAACTGGCCCAGGGCTGGTTCCGCGGGGAGAAAGCCGTGCATGTGGACATCCGCCGGGGCGAAGCGGAGGACGAGCGAATCATCACCATCGAGGAGGCCGGGCTATGACAGTGCTTGGGCTGGACTGTGCCGGAAAAACCGCTGGCGTGGCCGTTTGCCAGGATGAACAGCTTGTTTATGAAAGCCGCCTGTGCGCGGGGTTCACTCACAGCGAAACCCTGCTGTGCCTTTGCGAAGAGGCGCTTCGCGCCTGCCGCCTCTGTGTGCAGGAACTGTCCCTTCTTGCCGTGACGGCGGGCCCTGGCAGCTTTACGGGGCTGCGCATCGGCCTTGCCGTGGCAAAGGGCCTCGCTTTCCCGCATGATATCCCCTGCGCCGGCGTCTCTACGCTGGAGAGCCTTGCCTTCTGCGCCCCGCCGGCAGGAAGCTGCGTGTGCGCGCTGGACGCCCGCCGGGGCGAGGTGTACCATGCGGCCTTTGCCATGGGCCCGCAGGGACCCCGGCGCCTTTGGCCGGACGGACACGGCCCCGCGGCGGCCCTGACAGAGCAGATACTGCGCCTGCCCAGGCCCCTGTGGCTTTTGGGCGACGGCGCCGGGCTGGTGCTGGGCGCGCTTGGCGGCAGCCAGCAGGATATATTCCTGCTGGCCGAGGACGGGCGCTGCGCCGGGGCGCTGGGTGTGTGCCGCGCCGCGCTGCGCGTACAGCCGCAAAGCGCGCAGGCCCTTGCCCCGTGTTACCTGCGCCTCTCGCAGGCAGAGCGCGAACGCGCCGAAAAGCTGGCCCGCGCGGGCCTGTGAGCACTTACATGGAAAGGAAGTTTTCGTATGACAAAACCTGTTGCACTGGGCGCTGACCACGGCGGCTTTGAACTGAAAGAGGCCGTGAAACGCCACTTGGAAGAGCGCGGCATTGAATACCGCGATTTCGGCAGCCATACCGGCGAGGCGGTAGATTACCCTGATATTGCCCTGCCCGCCTGCGACGCCGTGGTGAAGGGCGAGTGCGGCCTTGCGCTTTTGTTCTGCGGCACAGGCGTGGGCATCAGCATCGCCGCGAACAAGGTGAACGGCATCCGCGCGTGCTGCTGTTCTGATGTGTTCAGCGCTAAATACACACGCCTGCACAATGACGCCAACGCCCTGTGCCTGGGCGGGCGCGTGGTGGGCCCTGGCCTTGCCACGGAGCTGGTAGACGCTTTTCTTGCCGCCGGATTTGAGGGCGGGCGCCATGCGCGCCGCGTAGAAAAGCTGGCCGCCATCGAGGCGCGCGAGCGCGGCGGCGCAGCCCGCTGAGCACGGGTTTTCGCGCCAGGCAGGGCCAAAGCCCGCATTTTTGCGAAAGCACAGGGGCTTTTTCATCCGTTTGACAAATTTTTCAAAGGAGAGATACGATAATGAGCAAAGCAATGATTCTCGACCATCCTCTCGTGCAGCACAAGGTGAGCCTTCTGCGCGACAAAACCACCGGCACGAAGGAGTTCAAGGCGCTTGTAAGCGAGCTTGCGATGCTGTTGTGCTATGAGGCCACGCGCGACCTGCCCACAGAGGAGGTTGCTATCGAGACGCCCATCGCAGTGGCGAAAACGCGCGTGCTCTCCGGCCGCAAGCTGGCGCTGGTGCCCATCCTGCGCGCGGGCCTTGGCATGGTGGACGGCATGCTGGCCCTCATTCCCGCCGCAAAGGTGGGGCATATTGGCCTGTACCGCAACGAGGAGACGCTGGAGCCTGTAGAGTATTACTGCAAGCTGCCCAAGGACATTGCCGAGCGCGAGGTCATTGTGCTGGACCCGATGCTGGCCACGGGCGGCAGTGCCATTGATGCCATCACGCAAATCAAAAAGCGCGGTGCGAAAAGCATCAAATTTATCGGCATTATCGGCGCGCCGGAAGGGCTGGAGCGCCTGAAGGCCGCCCACCCGGACGTGGACATTTACCTGGCCGCGCTGGATGAAAAGCTGAACGAAAACGGTTATATCGTGCCGGGCCTCGGCGATGCAGGCGACCGTATTTTCGGCACAAAGTGACGTGCCCCGCAACACCTTGATACATTTTAGGAGCGATAGCATGGCAAAACAGGAACTCAGAAGAAAGATACTGGCCACCATTGCCACGGTGGGCGGGCTTTGCTGCGCGCTGGCCGTATGTGTGTGGCTGCTTTTGACGAGCAGCATGTTTTCCACCAGCATCCAGATTTTGATGCTGGTGTGTACGGGCGGCCTTGCAGCCGCCACTATCGGGCTGTGCATTGCCAAAATTTCAGAGATACGCGCCCTGCAGAAGCTGGTAAAGGCAGAGGAGATGGGCCTTGCCCGCCCGCAGGAGGACGACGGCCACCTGCAGCCTCTGCACACGCTGGACCACACCCGTGTCTGCGCCCCTGCGGCTGAAGCCGCAGTTCCCGTACAGGGCGGCGCCCCGGCACCGCCCCAGCCGCAGGCCGCGTCGGAAACGCCTGCACCGCAGCGCCCTGCCCCCGCCGCAGCACCGGCCCCCATGCGGGCACAGGCCGAACAGCCGGCCCAGACACACCACTGGAAGCCCATTGATTTTTCCGCCGCAGATGCACGCCTGCGCGCAGAAGAGCAGGCACGCCAGAAGGCTTTGGCCGAGGCACAGCAGGCGCAGGCCGCCATGGAGGAGGCACAGCGCCTGGCGCGCCGCCAGGCCGAAGAAGAGCAGGCGCGCCGCGCTGCACAGGCCCAAAGCGCCTCGGCGCAGGTGCTGGCTGAGAAACAGCGTCTGGCGCAGGCACAGCATCAGGCCGAGCTTGTACGCCAGGAGGCCGAGGCGGAAAAGGCCGCCGAGGCACAACGTTTGGCGCAGGCACAGCGCCAGGCTGAATTGGCACGCCAGCAGGCCGAAGCGCAGCGCCAGGCCGGGCTTGCGCGCCAGCGCGCCGAGGCAGCGGAAAAGGCTGCTGCGCAGCAGTGGCAGAATGCAGTGCCGCAGCCCGCTGCGGTAGACCCGCGCCGCGCCGAACAAATGCGCTTGGCGCAGGCCGCGCGCACGGGGCAGATCCCGCACATCACCAGCGCCATGATTGAAGAGCAGCGCCTGGCCGCAGCGGCGCGCCGCGCCGAGGAACAGCGCCTGGCGTCACAGGGCGTCCAGCCCTCGAAAATGGCGCCTGCACCCGCTGCTTCGGCATCCCCGGCCTTCGTGGTGCAGCCCGCTGCCGAAACACAGCCTGCTGCCGCCCCTGTGCCGCAGCAAAGCGCCAAAGAGCAATGGGTACATGCCTGGCAGGCCATTTCACTGGATGACGATGTGCCTGCGGCCCCCGCCGCACAGCCCGTGCGGCCCCGCATCCCGCATGCGCAGCCTGTGCGCCCCATGGCACAGCCCGCTTCCCAAAGCTCCGCACAGCCGCAGCAGACAAGGCAGCCTGCGGCGCCGCCTATCACATGGCCCAGCCAGCCCATTCCCTCCAAATATTATGTCACGGGGCAGATGCCTGTGGTGACAGATGAGATGATAGAGGCAGCCAAGCGCGCCGCACAGGACGCACAGGCTGCACAGCACTGAAGCAATAACAGGACAAGGGCCGCCGTTCTTTGAACGGCGGCCCTTGTTTTCTTCTCTGCGCACTGTCAGCGCACCTGCGTCAGCCACTCCTGCTGAAGGATGTCCATGGCCAATTCATCATACCATGCACCGTGCAGGAAATATGCCTCGCGGCGGCGGCCTGCCTCGCGGAAGCCAACGCTTTTATATGCCGCAATGGCGCGCGCATTAAAGCTGAACACATGCAGCTCCACATTGTGCAGGTTCAGCGTTTCAAAGCAGTAGCCCAGCAGCAGGCGCAGCACCTCCTTGCCATAGCCCTTGCCTCGATCCGCCTCACTGCCGATGAACAGGCCCACCTCGCCGCAGCGGCGCTTCCAATCTATCTCTTTTATGCCGCAGTTTCCAATAAGCCTGTCTTGCCCCTGCAGCACAATGGCAAACTGGTAATCGCCCGAATTTTCGGCAAGCCAGCGCTGCTCGCCCTCTAGGCTTATCACATTGGCCGTGGTGCCCACTCCATCCGTCACGGCCGGGTCGTTCACCCACTCATAATACTGCTGCGCATCCTGCGCACACATGGGCGAAAGGTATACGCGCGGGCCCTGCAGCTTTTTCACATATTTCATTTCATCCTCCCTTTCCAGCACGGCCGCGCACACCGGCCCTGTTCAGCCGCACACGCCGCGCTTCACCTGCATGATAAAATCCTGTACATTGGTCACAATAGTCTTTACCGTCAGGCTGCCCCTGTCCAGCAGCTTGTTCACGGCAAATTCCGAAATATCCACAGAATAGAAATACAGCGGGCGCACCTTTCCGTCCACCACGCGGTAGCTGGGCGTCATATTCCCGGTGGCCACCGTGTGCAGCGTAGAGGCCATACAGATGATGGTAGTGGCCTTGCGGACCAGGCTGCGCATCGCATCCTGCCCCTCGTACACATTGCCGTATACATCCGGCAGCGGCCCGTCATCGCGGATAGAGCCCACCAGAACAAAAGGCACATTTTTCTTTACACAGGAATACATAATGCCGTCCTGCACGGCGCCTGCCTCCACAAACGCGCGCACAGAACCGCAGCGCCGCACTTCGTTGATGGTGTCCAGATGATTGTAATGGCCGTTCGGCACCGAGCGCTGGGTGTATACATCCTGCCCAAGGGCTGTGCCGCGATAGCCCACCTCCAGGTCATGGGTGGCAAGGGCATTTCCCGCCAGAAGACCGTTTACATAGCCTTCCTCCACCAGCGCAGCAAAGGCCCGGCGCGCATCTGCGTCAAAGGTGCAGGCCGGGCCCAGCACCCACAGAATATTGCCGTGCTGTTTTTCAAATTTCAGCAGCCGGTAAATGGAATCATAATCCTTGGAATAAGCCGTCTCGCGGCTGCGGCCCTGGCGGAAGGCAAATTCCTCTTCCGTGCGCCCCCGGCGTCGAAATGCCCTGGTATGCACATAAATGCCCTCGGTGCCGTTTTCCGTCCGCCCTACAGCCACCGCATCCCCGCGGCGGATATTGCGCAGCTCGGTTACACACAGCCCGCCGCCGCGAAGCACGGCCGCACAGTCCATACGGCTGTCCTGCGCAAGATGCCATTCCCCATGGATGCGGAAATATTCCGGAAACATCGTAGTGGCATGGTAGCCTGCGGGCGCCACGCCGTCCTGCTGGGCTTCTACAAACTTTGCATCCGGTGCATCTGCTAGCCCAAGGCCCTCAAAATCCGGCGTTCTGTAAACGGGCAACGCAAACTTTTCCATTAGAATCATTCCTTTCTTTTCATTTTGTATGGTACCGCTGCTTCTTCTCCTCTCCGGCGGCTTCTCTGCCATGGCAAATATAAGAAATATCCCCCGCGCCAAAGGCTGGTTGGCACGGGGGATATTTTGTGTCACATCTGCCGTATCGGCCTTTTACTTTTTACGCCAGACGGGCCTTCAGGTCGGCCAGCTGTTTGCGCAGCTCTGCAGGCACGCGGGCGCCAATTTCATCATACAGCGCCTCCACACCGTTCGCGTCCTCCATCCACAGGCCCTTGTCCACATCCAGCAGGCCCTTCACAGTGTCCAGCGTGATGCCGTCCAGGCCCTCGATGTTGATATCCTCAGCCTTGGGCACATAGCCGATGGGCGTCTCCACGGCGTCCACTTCACCCTTGCAACGGGCCAGCATCCACATCAGCACGCGCATGTTGTCGCCGAAGCCCGGCCAGATAAAGTGGCCTTCGTCATCGGTGCGGAACCAGTTGACGTGGAAAATTTTCGGGGCCTTTTCGCCCAGCTTTTTGCCCATCTCAATCCAGTGGGCAAAATAATCGCCCATGTTGTAGCCGCAGAACGGGCGCATGGCCATCGGGTCGCGGCGCACCACGCCCACGGCGCCGGCGGCAGCGGCAGTGGTCTCGGAAGCCATGGCGCTGCCCACATATACGCCGTGGTTCCAGTCAAAGCTCTGGAACACCAGCGGGGCGGTTTTGGCGCGGCGGCCGCCGAACACCATAGCCGTTACGGGCACACCGTTGGGGTTGTTGAACTCCTTCGACAGGCACGGGCAGTTCACGGCCGGGGCGGTAAAGCGGCTGTTGGGGTGGGCCAGCTTGTTGCCGGCAGCCGTGTACTCTTTGCCGTTCACCTTCATGCCCGTCCACTCTTCGGCGTTCTCGGGCGGGTTTTTGTCCAGGCCCTCCCACCACACGGTGTTATTGTCCAGGTTGTGCGCCACATTCGTGAAGATGGTGTTCTTCATGGTGGTGTGCAGCGCGTTCGGGTTCGATTTCTCGTTCGTGCCCGGCGCCACGCCGAAGAAGCCGTTCTCGGGGTTAATGGCATACAGGCGGCCGTCATCGCCAATGTGCATCCAGGCGATGTCGTCGCCCACCGTCCACACCTTATAGCCCTGCTTGGCGTACACTTCAGGCGGAATGAGCATGGCAAGGTTTGTCTTGCCGCAGGCAGAGGGGAATGCAGCGGTGATGTACTCTACATTGCCCTGCGGGTCCTCAATGCCGAGGATGAGCATGTGCTCGGCCATCCAGCCTTCCTTCATGCCCTGATAAGAGGCGATGCGCAGTGCAAAGCACTTTTTGCCCAGCAGCACGTTGCCGCCGTATCCGGAGTTGATGGACCAGATGGCGTTCTCTTCCGGGAACTGCACGATGTAGCGGTTTTCTGCGTCAATATCCGCCTTGGCGTGCTGGCCGCGCACGAAATCGTTTGATTCGTCGCCCAGCTGCTGCAGCGCCTGCACACCCACGCGCGTCATAATGTCCATGTTCAGCACAACATAGATGGAGTCCGTCACCTCAACGCCCACCTTGGAGAACGGCGAGCCGATGGGGCCCATGCAGTACGGAATGACGTACATGGTGCGGCCCTTCATCACGCCGGTATACATGGGGATGAGCTTTGCCTTCATTTCGCTCGTCTCCATCCAGTTATTGATGGGGGCGGCATCTTCCTTGTTTTTGGTGCAGATGAACGTGCGGTCCTCCACGCGGGCCACGTCGTTCTTTGCGGTGTGGTGCAGCATGCAGCCGGGCAGCAGCTCTTCGTTCAGGGGCTGCATCTCGCCCGTGCTGAAGGCCTCTTCGCGCAGCGCTTTCAGCTGTTCTTCCGAACCGTCAATCCACACGACTTTATCCGGGGTCATGAGCTCTTCCATCTCTTTGACCCAGGTGAGGACATTTTTATTGTTCGTCAATGCCATTTCCAATCACCTTTCTCTACTTGTATTTCCCTTTCCCGCTTTCCCATAGGGCGCAGGTTCGCGATTTGAATTTATTATACCTTTTTGTTAAAAAAAACACAAGTGAAATATTAGCCGCCCGTGCCGAAAGTGCAAAAGAAACGCACGCTGCGCCGTGCGTGCCGCACCCAAGTTGCCTTTGGACGCAGCAGCATGTGCAACGGGCAAAGAGAAATGAAAGGTGCCCGGCCGCTATGGCAGATTTGCTTTTGTATCTTTTCGCCGCCGTATGGCTTATTTATGCTGCATACGGCGCTTATTGGGAACGGCGCGTCAAAACAAAGGGCGGCGCTTTGCCCGCACGCATAAAAGCGCACGAGCACGGCGGCATGATGTATTCCGTGCCGGGTTACACATACAAAGGCGCTTATTACGAGGTTCGCTATCACCTGGGCAGCAGATAGAAATACACGCAGGGCCAGCAGGTGCCCATCCGCGTGCTGGCCAGCCGCCCTGGAAAACCGGAGACAGAGGGACGCACCAGCCGCCCGGCCTGCCTCTTTTCCGCCTTTGTGGGGCTGGCGTGCCTTGCAGCCGGCATCCAGCCCGTCCTGCGGTGAGGCTGTGCAGAAGCTGCGCTGTTTTTACAGCAGAACAAAACGCGGGCGTGCCGGTGGCAACCGGCGCGCCCGCGCTGCGCATATTTCATTCAGCTCTCTCGCGGCGGCGCATCCTGCCCGGCCCTGCGGCGGTGATATTCCCCCAGCAGGCCCTCATAGCGCTTGCCCTGTATGGCAAACACAGCCTCAAAGCAAAGCGTTATCACTGCCAGCAAAAGAAAGAACAGGGCCGTAAACCCCGCCCAGGCCGCAGCGCTCTCAGGCGGGAACCACTTTTGAAAATAGGCGCAGGCCGCCAGCACAGGAAACAGCCCGGCCGCAAACAGCATGGTGCGCGCCGCATAGGAAAGCCTGTGCCCCTTCTCGCGCACAAAGCATAGCCACTGTAAAAAGCCTATCCACAAGCTGGCCGCCAGCATGCTCAGAAGCTGCCCCGCGCGCAGCGAGGCGCCCGGCCAGAATGCAAGCGCAAGCACACCCCAGATGGCCACCCAGGCAGCAAAGCACAGGCAGGCGCCGTTCTTCACCACTACAACAACGGAAAGAAATTTTTTCATGTTATAATACCTCCTGTATATATCGGCAGGTTGCTTCAAAGGCCCAGCTTTTTTCGAAAGGCGGGCACGAACTGCCGCGAGATTACCGCCTTTTCCCCATTTGACAGCGTGGCCAGCAGGCGCCCGCCAAAATCGGGGCGCAGGGCGCGGATGTGGTCGAAATTCAGCAGCAGAGATTTTCCGGCCCGCAAAAAGCCCGCGCCCGCCAGCCGCTGTTCGAGCTCGTACAGGCGAAGCTCTGTTTCATACACGCCGTCAGCCGTGTAGAAAAAGGTATGCCTGTCCGCCGTGTCGGCATACAGCACATCGGCTGCATTCAGAATATGCGTCTCCCCGCCCTGCCTGCCTGTAAGCTTTGCGTCGTACACGCGCAGCAGCGCCAGCAGCTCCATCACCTCGCGGCTTAGCCCGGCGCAGCGGATGGTGACGGCCGTCTCCTCATAGGCGCTGTTCTGTTCAATGTCTATTTTCATGCCGCCTCTCCCCCTTCGGCTCCATCATACGCCCGCGGCAGCGGGCACGGCAAGCATTTTTGCGCAAGCTGTGTGCACAGGCGCGCAAGCTGTTGTTTTTCTGTGGCGGGCCAAGGCCCGCGCCCAAATCGGCAGGCTCGTCCTCCGCACAGGGCGGAACGTGCGCCGCAGAAGCCCATGGGGAAAGCAGGCGTACCCCGTTTGCGCTGGAGGGGCGCACGCGGTGCAAGTCACGCCCCCTGCACTGGCTGTAAAGGGCCTGTTTCCGGCATGCGCCTCAACGCGCACGGGGTTTTATTTCGCCCGCAGTCCTGGCGCATCATTGGCTCTGCTGCCCGCAAATGGGCTGGCGCCGCTTTCACGAGGGCTTTCCCTCTCTGACAGCCTGCTGCCGGCGGCCCGCTTCGCCCGTCGCCGGAGGAGAGGGTTTTTGCCGGTGCAGACCGCCGCAGTGCCTTTATCAGCCAAGCCCACGGGCCCGCGCATCCATTCTGCTGTATGCAGTGCCCCACTGCTGTTAAACAACGGTGGAGTACTTCTCTTTTTGCCTGCCCTGTTTTTCATTCCCTGTTCTTATCTCGGCCCGCTAACAGCTTCCCGCTGTACACTGGTGTTGTCTCCGGACATCGGGAAGGCTTTTGGGCTCTACCGGCTCTGCTCCTGGTTTTTGTTTGCAGAAAAGGCCCTGAACGGGCGGTTCCGTTCAGGGCCTTTTCTGAGCCTGTTTTGTGAAGGAGTTGCTTTAGCGAAACGACACCCCCGGCTGTACCGGGGAGAGTAAAAGGCTTTCGCTGCCAGTTCCGGGCAAAGCGGGATGGTATTCAAT
>OJRC01000912.1_pt1 | contig 13540 bp, 19 predicted proteins | sample 1599081 | NCBI WGS metagenome assembly OJRC01 (sample SAMN03922519, study PRJEB24848) | human gut metagenome | isolation source: stool sample | host: Homo sapiens | place: Germany | collected 2010-02 | reverse complement strand
TGATGTACTTGTGTCCGTGTGTGAGAAACACATACAGGGTTGATGTTTTCGAACAAGTGTTTGTCAAATGAAAATCGGTGTCAATTTTTTAGCACTTACAGAATATATACCACCTTTATTAACTGCGATATTTATTTTACCCTCGTTCATAGTAAAGATAATATCTGAATTATTGGTATTGATGGATATATTAAGATTATTTACGCAACCATAGAAAAAATATCTTTTGTTCTCACTACCAATGATAGCACCATAAACAAAAGCTGTTTCGTTTTCAAAAAAGGTATATTTACTCGTAGCAGAACCAGAAATATTACCTTTAGTCACTGTAAAATCCATGTTATAAGCATCACATTTATTTCTTAATTTGTCTATGTCGTTAAACGCAACGTCTAAATGATTAGACAGTATGTTAAAATATGATTTTCCTTTAACCGTTAACTTGTTCAGGTTTCCTTTAGTGAAACTATCATTAATAACACCTGTCATTACAATGTTTGTAACAGTCCCTCCTATAAGCTGAATGCTTGTGGGATCAGCATAAGCATCGTTTAATGTTCCTGCCGAACCGACTAATAAATTAGTTATTGTTAAGTTATTACAGTTATCACACCACATATATGAATTTTTAACATTGTTGTTCCATATATATAAGTTGTTAAGTGTAATATTATCATTGTGGAAAATTATACCGCCAGTTGGTGTTGCTGACAGCGATGCTTCAACTTCAATGTTATTACCAAACACTGAACCATATAAGTCTAGTCCGATGCTTGAATATCCCCAGACATGTAATCCGTCAATTTTACATGCGGAAATGGAAGCTCCCCTATCGCACCTACCGGCAACTAGATTATTGTAAAAAGAGTCATAAGCTGTTAATTCAAAACCAGTACCACAATTATTAGCATTACAGTTACACAAACTATGATTTTCGCCTACATTAACTATCTCCTGATAATTTGTGGTATAAGGGATTATTTTAAATCCGCTACCTTTAAATTGTTTAGCATAACAGTTATGCACGTAGCCGTTGATTTGTGATAAATGAAAACCGTTCTGTTTCGGTGTAGTGTTATCACCTATGAGCGTTATGCCATCAATGCAACCGTTAAATAAATAGTTATCTTTGCTATCTCCGTGGGCTTCACCGCCAATGATATGTATTATTGAAGAAAACGGTTTTTCACCTATAATATGCAAACCATGCCGGAGAAATAAATCTGTTACCATATATGTTTTAGAGGGAATTAATAAAATTACGTTATTAACGGCGCAATAGTCAATACATTTTTTAAACGCTTCAGTATCATCCGTTGTCCCGTCACCTTTAGCACCGAAAATTTCCGGTGTGGTAAAGCTTACAAATTTATTTAATAAAACTTCAAACAACCCATTGTTATACATTTCATCAAGTTTATTATTAATTTCATCCTGTACATCCAGATTTTTAAAATAATCCTGTACATAACTTTTAAGATCGTTAAAAGCGTCCTGCAAACTGTCAAAATTTTTCTGCATTGCTTTCCATTGTGCTAAAAGTTTGTTAAATTCCTGTAAAAACCAATCTTGATTTAACTCATGGAAATTAGTGTACGATCCTAAATTTTCCATACTCATATAAAAACACCTCCTATTAATAAATCATTAAACAAAAGTTTTCTATAAAACTTTCTGCAATTACATCATACAGATTAAAAACGACTAAATCCCTTTCGCTTTGTATCATTTGCTGTGACGTAGTAACACCAATGTTTCCATGCGCTCGTCCTGTTCTTGTATGCTTTCCAGTTCTTCCATCATTTACATTTTCTTTTTCTGTGTTGGTAATACTACCATTTTCTGTCGTATCTCCATCCGTAATCTGTTTTGCATGATCCGAAAGTCCTGCATTGAAAGCTGTATTCTGATCTGTTATGTTAACATTATTCATTATTTCACTCGTGCTAGTGCTTTTTACTGTGTTATCTCTAGCACTGGAAGTTGTTTCATCATCAGTATCAGACCAATCTTCCATACGATCATAGTTTTCTATGGGATTATATTCCAATACTGTCGTATCATATAATTTTTTCCAGTTAATCTGATACTTGTTACTCCATATTGCGATACGATTTTTCAAGTATGTAAAATCGGGATATAAAATCTCCAACTCTCTTGTTCTCATTAAAATCGTATCAATAGCAATCTGTTTCTCAAGCCCCTCAGGAACATTGAATCCGTCAAACAATGTGTTATCATAGTAATATAATCCTTCAACTGTTAATAAACTCAATCAGAATCACCTCCAGATGTTACACGTAAAACATTTTCATTCGGGTTGTGTCTCCAATTTACACTTACCTCAACACCAAACATATTCTTAACATCTGCGCAACTTTTCTTCCACCCATCCAACCACATTTCCATTCTAGTTGAAGTTTCCACGTCATTGCTCTCAGCTTCGGAAGATATCATTCTCTCTTTCTTATCTGATCTGGCAGATGGAATACCAACCTCAGTGCAAAACAGTTCTTCCAATCTTCTTAGAGTGTCCAGAACATCTCCTGCAATGTAGTTCTGACGAAGATTATTAACAAAATAATCCCACGGATCCTCCGTCTGATCTCCTCTCTGAATCCTCAATTTATCATCATAGAAAACAGCCAATTCACCTCTCATGACCTGATCCATGACTTTTTTCAGACTTTCCGCTCCCGCTTTATTCCTTGCTCTGAAAACATAAGCAAGTTTGCTGTTCATGATGTTCATGTCTAACGATTCCATAGCAATAGCCATTTCATTCGCATATCTACTGACAAGATCCATGATCCCCCCATAGTCAGCGGTACACTTGAAAAGAACACACTGCTCACCAATCACAGGCTCAATCACACCCTTTAGCAATGGATTGCTAATCACAGCCTGTGCCGGTCTGTAAAAAACATTGTACCCTTTGAGCGTACATCCCTGCGGAATCACTCCAAACTTGTCCGTATTGATGATAGCAACTGTGCCCCAGCAATATAAACAATACAAAAAATAATCTTTATCCCAGTTATCCGGTACTTCCCATTTCATCACAGATATAGCTTTCTGCAATAGATATCTCTGAAAATACCAGAACAACTGAGTATTTTTGCAGTGATTAGTGCTCGGGCTTATGCTACTATTATACTGATTGATATAATTATACATCACAGGAGCACCAACACCTGTATCACATCCAAACATATATTCACCTCCTATAAGCTATTAAAATAATTAAACCACGCTCTAGCATATCCGGCACGTTCCTGATGTATACTAGCAGGTCTTTCATAGTTTGCCTGAAAAGCAAGTGCAAGATAACCTGCATCCTGTGTGCTAACACTCCACTCTCTCCAACTTAAAGGGTACGCACTTGTACTATACCATTGTGGCTCGATACCCCAGTTTTTAATTCCAGAACTTTGCTGAAACTCTGCAAAAATAACACTCATTTGTTTCTGACCATCATACCAATCATCATGACTTCCATATAACACATCAAGAACATTATACAGATCGGTCGGCGGTGTCCATTGCACAAGCCCGTGTCCAGTACCTCCAATTTCAATCAATGCAGGATTGAAAGTGCTTTCCTGTTGAATATTTCCGCAAAGACCTGCAATAGCATTTACGCTCCATCCCTGCGATTTTAAATAATTTAAAATTACAGTTGCGTTATTTATTGCTTTTTCGTTGTTTCCACACAGGTTAGCGGTGGGTTCTCCAAAATACTCACTGTTTCCTCCAACCTGCCAATCACCACCGGAAAAAGGCCATCTATACACTCTCCAATAGTGTATCGTACTTTCCCACACTGTGTAGGTATTAATACTCACCTGATCCGGCAATGGAAGTTTTTTGCTGTGCGCACCCATAGAGTGTGTTTCATCATACATCATTTCTGTGTGTTGATGCCCTCCGAGTGAAGTGTCATGTATCCACAGAATATCACCTTTTTGAAATTTGAAATCAGTATAATCGGCAGGTAATATTATTTCCTCAAAACCGAGATTTTTCAGTATCGTTGGCATTGATTCCGTGGTGAACGGCCAAGCTGTCAAATTGACTTCAAAACCTGCATGACCCAGCCCATAGAAGATTAAAGAACTACAATCATAGTAAGTTATTCCGTTGATAGTCTGTTCATTTCTGTAGTCCTGATTGTACCCAACATTCGGTGCGTTACATCTATCCACGATCCATTGCCACGTTTGCAATATCAAACCTCCGATTCCGCCTGATCCGCCTGATCCCCACGGGTTCTGCCCTGAGTTAGCACTTGTCATAAGCGCAACGAACATTGAAATATTGCTTGCCGGAAAACTACGCATAGTAAACACCACCTTCGAGAAATTGTTTGATCTGTTCTTTTTCGTTTCTGGTTGCCCCGTTTACGTCAATGGAACCATTTTCAACAACATAATACCCAACGCCTAAATCCTGCATTGTGCCATTTTTCATAAAAGGTCGACCATTATCTGCACGATCTTCATCGGTGATCTTATAAAACGTTTCAATAACGAAAGGTATGCGTGCTATTGATAACAACGTACCATTAACACCTCTTGTATGTACATCAGGTATCGCACTCTCAACTGCATTTGCAACTCCTGACGCACTTCCCAAAAAATTGCCAGAAAATAAATTCCCGATGCTACTTAGTAAATTACTTCCACTTTCGATGATATTCGCTCGTAAGTCGCTCACCTGTATGTTAACTCCAATCTGTGCATAACCACTATATAAAGTAACACCTCCTGCGCTTACTGACATAACACCAACACCGCTCATACAGTCAATAGTTTCGCTGACTGTTACACTCTCAGCACTTGCGACTTTTCCACCGTCAATCTCAAACGTCCCCCATGGATCTATGGTCAACTGTATTCTGCGAAACGGTGAAGCGTTGAGAAATGTTCCACGTGAAACTTGCGGATGCTGTGAAACTGGCATATCAAAAGACCTGCTATAAAAAGGCTTATTACCCAACTTCAACGCAGTCACATCGCAAGACCAAAAACCAAACTTAACCTCTGAAACCTGCGTACATCCTGCACCAACATTTTCACAAGGAAACCACATAACACTTGTCAGATATTGAAACGGATTGAACAAACATTTCAGCAAACTATCCGTGATCTGCTGACCTGAGATGTTCGCCCAATCAAGAGTGGAAAATATCTTAGAGCAAAAATCTGCAAAGTTAGTAGGAATAAACGCATAGAAATTGGTAAGTCCATCCTCACCTACAATGCCACATACAAAATAGCCCTGATTCAGTCCATATTCAGCAACCGGAAATAAACCCTTGTTAACAACTGTCCTTTTCTTCACAGGTGTTGACAGTGTTGGGTATAAAGTATCCATGACATCGCCGTCAAAACTAGTGGAACTCCGAATAAAAAACAAGTTACTTGCCTGTATTGTATCACGATACGTGGCTAACACATCCACAACGCAATGTGCAATCCATGTATTGTTTCTATACTCCCAATCCTCAACCCAGTATGATCGATTAAATTCTACAATCTCACAGTAATTCCATGACGGGGCACTGCCTCCATTTCTTAGTATGATCTGCGGATTTTCAATAGAACATGGCTCATTTATATTACAGGAAACGGCGGTAACATCACCGCTGACAACTCCTGTAGAATTAACTCTTTTGCTCGCTGTCTTAAAATTGACTGTTACCGCCATTACATTATCCTCCTATTCAAGAACAAAAACAACACCATTTTCTGTAAGATCATTCCAATATCTGTCAGTGAAATGATAGTAAATATTCCAGTAACCACCGGCACTGTTGAAAGGCGTTGTGCTACTCCACTGTTTGATAGTAGTAAGCCCCATAGCCTCCTCATCAAACAGTACGGCAAAGATGTTGCTCATTTCCTGAGCTTCTCCCGTTTTAACACTTCCATCCGGAATCATAACGGAAGGTGTTACATTAATACCCATCGGACTGTCAAGTGTCTGCCAGAAATTAACCTTTTCATTTGTCGCAATTTTGAGATACTGGTCATGGAACGTGTTACTCAGAACCGTTGTATCTGCGGTATGAAGATCTGGGCTAAAAATCATGATGTTCTGCATACTCAGCGGAGTATGCCGTGCAATCTCTTTTCCCGTGATATTCGCATGGAATCGAGTTGTTCTCTCTGTGAAAAAGTCCATGTAAGTCATGATCTTAGCACAAGCCCATTTATAAAAACTCGGGAAATTCTCCGCTTTTCTTACATCATTAGCGGTTAACACTGTTCCGTTCTCGGTATTGTACATCGTGAGCAACTTAACAACATGCTCTCCAGTATACCCATCAGTACTTGCAGTAACTTTTGACTGCCAGATATTTTTAGCTCCGATATAGTTTGCAACGCAGGCTCTTGCCATGCTCTCATGTGCCTGTTCGATCATATCCATCGTGTTCTGAGTATACATGGAAATAAACTGCCCGAACTCGTCAGGATTACGAAACGCCTGATCTAACTGATCTCTGAAATAAGTCCTGTGTCTCTGGAATACCTGACCGCCGTAGAAATTGGTCTGTAAAACTTTACCTTTTTTGATTTTGTACATATCGACAACGGTGTTATCATCAAGTGGCTGTCTCTGATCGTTTTCCCAATCATCGTCCAGCATCCCCAACTTACGCACATGGTTTCCCCACTGTTGTGTAGTTCTTCTCAGCCCCTTAAATTTAGCATTGTAAGGTCGTACAGAAAAAATCGTCCTGTCTAACACCTGAGAAATGCTGTTCATGATCCTGTCATTTCCGACAAGTAACGCTGTCTGCGCCTGTGCTACGAACGAGCTTGTGTCCGTTGCTTTCATAGTTTCAACACCTGTGGCCTGTTTAACGATATCATTCAGCACTGTGCTGATCTGATCGAAACTTAATGTATTCGTCATTATTTTTCACCTCCTGTCAATCCATCATAGTTTGGCGGATTGATAATGCTTGCTATAGCATCTTCTGTTGTAACCTGTTTGGGAACTGTGTTCTGCATCAGATTAACGTTGTTACTCTGTACTGCACTTGTGAGACTTTTCAGAGCATTCAGAACATCATTCTGTTCACTGATCTGCTGAATCTGCTGTGTCTGCGGATATGCCTGTGCCTGTGGCTGTGCCTGTGGCTGTGCCTGTGGAAACATCTGTGGAAACTGCTGTGCATCCTGCGCCTGTACCTGCTGATAGTTCTGTGGATAGAACTGCGGCTGTGGCTGTGGCTGTGGCTGTGGCTGTGGCTGTGGCTGTGGCTGTGGCTGTGGCTGTGGGGCACGCTGGGTGGTTGTGCCTGACATTGTGAGGATTTCTTCTTTTGTGAATCCCGCTGTAATGAGTGTAATTAAGTTGTCTAATGTCATATTTTGTAATCCCTCCTGAGATAGTTTTTGTTAGAAAAGCCTGTGGAAATGATACCGTCATGTTCGTATGTTACTGCATACCAGTTTCCAGAATAACATCCTAGACAGATGCATTTCGTGTTTTTCGGCATTTCTGCAATAACGGTTCCGTCTAAGTTAGGCTCTGCCCGGATCATCAGAGGCTCTGTGTTCGTTGTGACGATGTACACACCTCTGATATTTTTGTTGTAGTTAATCGTCATTCTTTTCACTTCCTGTAATATGGTCTGTGAGTTTTGTGAGTGCCTGAGTGTTGTTGTTGAGTGCGTCTGTCATGTTTTTCATTTCTTCCTTGTGAGCATCCGTTTCTTTCTGCCAGAGGTAGAAAGTTGCAATAAGGCACGCACATGGAACACCAATGTTACTGATAAGAGTTGATAACGAGTTAACGTCCATATTTCACCTCCATTATATATTAGCACAACATATAATATGTTTCACGTGAAACATTAAAGAAAGGTGAGAAATGTTTCACGTGAAACAAAACATATGCAGGCTGTGACACTCTGCATATGTGACGAAAGATTAAGTGTTACAAATTCTTGAGTTGTACATACTCATGCACATTGGATTCTTATGATCCCACGCTCCCGACGTGTTGTACGTGTGCCACGAACACTTGTCTTTCTGCGAAAGGATTATAACAAATAAAAAAGGACAAGTCAATACTTGTCCTTGAAATAATTTTCAAATAATGATTTTGATGTGATATCTTCAAAAGTGATTTTGTTTGAAAGGTACATATCCCAGAGATAAACATAGTCTCTGCGAAACGCTTTGATATCTTTATCAGATTGCGTGTATGTTGGTGGATTTCCTGAGTGATGCCGTGTGACGTATATCGTATTTTTGTTTTTCCGCTCATAAATTGTAATAGAATCCATACGGCATAGAGGTATTAATTCTTTTATGTTTGTCGGTTTTATCCCTGTATAATCGGCAGAATAAAACTCATTGCCGAGTGCCATACGATTAAAATTGGAATCAGCTCCAGACATTTTATACAGGGCTGTTTCTTTCTTGCGCTCTGAAATTGGTGAATCGAATAAATTAAAAAGTCCGATCCCACGTTCCTGCATAATTGAAACTGATTGCTTTCGGATATCCATTGCAGATACTTTTTCCATTAAGTTGTTCTCAATAAACATATTGCAGGAAAGATTTTCTGAGTTGGAAAAGAGTAAGAACTGAATAGGTTTTTCACCATCTAACTCTCTGTTTCGGTTCATTGTTTCGTATGCATTTTTAAAAGCATATCCTGCATTTTCAACTTTACGTTCACGTTTCTCAGGGATAAATTCATCATATATTCCAATTTCTACGTCTGATGCATCAAAACCACGTAAGTTAGCAAACGTATTTAGGGCGATTGCATAGCCTAGAATCGGGCCTGTATACACCAGTTTTCCGTTATCATCTGTGTATGTGTTGTAAAATCCTGCGACATTTTTTCCAATCGTTTTTGGATAGATTGACCATCCCTTGTCTTTGTTAAGCTTCTTAAAAGGCGAAAGTTCTGGAATTTTGATTGTGTCAATCTGCGCCTGCAGGGATCGCATATACACGAAAATTTTCTTGTGTTCAATACAGTATTCGAGACCTCCATAAGTTTTCCCCGTACCTCGTCCGCCCCATACATAATTGAACTTTTGGCCATATCCCAAAACAGCAGGTATCGAAAGATACCCGCTGTTCTCATATAAAGATAACATATTATTTCTGTGGCTCTGGCATAGTAATATTCTTCTCAGTATATCCCATACGGGCAAGCGCACGATCTGGGGAAACAAGTGCGCAAATAATATAATCACGACCTGATTTTGAAGTTCTGTGAAGAACCTCAATAAAAAACATATCGGGAGTTTCTTCCATATCGGAAATACGGTCAACCACATCTGAGAATGTCTCTCGAAAAGTTGCTGACTGACCGGAGAATACCTCTCCTGTGTTTGCGTCCTGCACTGAAATACAGGTGATTTCATTTCCGCTGTTGTCAACTGTTCTGTACTCAACCCATGAACCGACACAAATAAGACCTTTGTTTTCAACATTTTTAAGACTTACGATTGCAGGTGATTCAATAAGATCGTACTCTGTGTATGTGTCCAGTGTGGAAGATGATTTGATAATAGTATACTGTTTCTTTGCCATGATTTAATTCTCCTTTTCTTTGATAATGATTGCATTTTTTAAAAACACTTCCGCATCCATCCCGTATAATTTTGTTTCTTCGGATGTTCTTTCCCAGTCAATTACAATTCCAAAATTTCTCTTTTTAATCTCTTTGCTGATCTGGTCATCAGTAAAATTTCCGATTAAACCAAATTCCTGTACAAACTCGCACTTATTCTCAGGATCGTAGCAGATAACGTTGATCTTGTTAACTGTTAATGAGCGTGTAATTTTCGTATTCTCATCTCCTTGTAATATCTCTTTACCTGAATTATTATAACACATATGTTAATTTTTGTCAAACGTCTCTTTAAATTCTTGTAATGTTCTTGCGTCTTCCAAAATCCTACGGTACTCATCTGTTATTCCTATTGTGTAAGTTGACGGTCTGATAACTACATTTTGTGTAATTTTTAAAACATGATTTTCCACGGTGAAATCCCCATAAGGAACGTCATTGTACACGCTTTCAGTTCCTCCTGATCGTAAAAAGGTAAATCCAATTTTGAAAGCTTCAATTCCTCCATGTTCTTCCAACTCATCTGGTGCAAGCTTTTTATTAACTCCTGCGATTGTTGCGTGTAGTTTTCCATCTTTAGTTCTATAGACATATTTTTTTGAACCAATGGTGGAGAATTCAATATACTCGTCCTCGAATTCATACACCCCCATATAATGTTTAACGCTATAACGATCTGTAGCGTATGCGGAATTGGAGATACTTTGCTCTTTTCTCTCAGAATTGTATCTATCAAATAACTTGTCAATATTATCACCTCTTACTTTTATATATTTTACTGAATCCGTATCACTGTAAACGTAACGATCTCCAACTATGTTGATTCCCTCTTTCAATCGCAGGCGTGCCCATGCTGTTACCCATACTCCCCATTGATATGGAAGAAATGCAGTTCTATTATATTTTGCAAGTAATGTTTCACGTGAAACATTTTCATCAACTGTATATATATCTTCCGATGATTCTGTAAATATTAATGATTGCTTTACTGGTGATTGAACCATCATTCCGTACCCTGCATTAAGCAATGCCTTTTGCAGGTTGTAAAAAAGCTCCTGTTCCTCTATGCCTTTTAATTCTGTTTTGTCTGTATAATATTTACGGAAAATGTCTTTCAACGGTTCTGGCAGTGATCCGTATTTGCTTTCGTAACACTCTGTTATTTCTAAATTTTTCCATTTGTACTCACGTTTCATTATCTCATAATCAATATCAGTGAGCGTTGTTTCGATATAGTCAGCGCTTAAAACACGTCCGTTATCCAATATTTCACTGGAAACATTTCTACATTTTGAATATGAAATATAGGGCGCTCCGTAATACTTGTCGATCTGTTCAATGCCTATAATTTTACACCGGAATAATAGCGCTTTTCCTCTATCCAATTTCTTCTCTATGTCATTCTCCGTTATTGATCCGATATATACAAAACGTGTCATAGGGAAAACACAATTCAACACAACGTCAGGATAAGATGATGACCTATCATAAGAACCGATTCCCAGAATCTTTTTACCGTCTGCCTGTATCACTGTTCCTGAGTAATAACGATTAGCGTGTGTGTCTCCACCCCGAAACGCCTCCTCTAGCAGATCGAAAACATCTATAGTCGGAAAAATATCCTTGTGTTTTCTGGCCCATCCATACATTGCTTTTTTCGTTTCACGACGTACATATCCGGTTGACGTTAAGGGTAGTGTATATAAATTGTCATTTGACAGTATCATACGTTTATACATTGCTTCAACTAGTCCGATTGTATCGTATGTACTGTACTTTATTTCATATTCGGTTAGTTCTGTCCATGGAAAACGTTTTTTACTGTAATCAAATTTTTCACCTGATAATTTTTGGTGTTTTACTTTCATTTTTGAGGTAAACGTATTTAGTGACATATTAGTTTGCAGATATGAACACCTAAATTCAAAACGCTCTAACATTTCACATTTCAATATTTTTCGTGATTTTATGGCAAAAACTTCATCCGGTGAAAATGTATATATACCTCGCAAAAACTGAAATTCATATGAAAGATTGTGTACAAAAATCATGTAATACGCGTAATTATCGTCATTCATAAGATTATCAAGAAATAACTCAAATTCTGTCCACGTTCTTCCAATTATCGTATCAATATGTAAATCATCAAGAAAAAGAATTGAAAACTGCCAGATATACATTATTGACTGCTCGATATCTTCCAATCTAGTTGTTTCGATATCGAAAGCACACAGGCAATTTTTATAACCGTTTGCTTTTTTACTTCCTCTGTTTGATCTGGTATCGTGTAAACATGGTAAATTCTGTATTCTAGTATAATTATATGTATCGACAGTATACAGATTTTCCATGTGTTACCTCCTACGTTTACGTTTACCAGCTTTCCTCTTCTGACGTTTCGCTTTTTCTTTCTTTGCTATGCCAGATTTCAATTTTTCAATGTTACGTGATCCAGTTTTCAAAAATTCCTTATATAGCTCTAACATTTTGCCTGTACTCAGCTTTTCACCATCAGAATATAAATCAACGGCTAGATCAGAATCATATATGCGATCTGAAGCAAAATCTCTGAGTCGTTCCATAAAACGCCCAAAATTTAGTAAATCCTCATGCGTCTTTAGCTCTGTTCCGTACACATCATTGATATGTTGCATCTGCTCTTTTTCTCGTTTTTTCAATCCTGTTACTGTGGTTCGATCTGATGCTATAATAGTTGCTAATTCAGATAACAAGTGATAGATTTCTCTATCACTTGTTATATCTTTCAACTGTTTGTAACGTTGGATCGGTCTATCTATTACAAGGTTAACATCCTTATAGTCCGATTTCAGTAATCTTTCATAACGTTTACGCCAAATTGATCTTAGACGTGAATACTCTTTTCTAACGTCTTTCATATCCCATGTTAACTCGAGAGCTAGCGGTGTATAATCGTCTTTTGTTCTTATAAGACCTTGTGGTTTACTCTTCTTCAAATAAGACTTTTTTGTTGTCAATTGGTGCACCTCCATCCATTTTGTTGTAGTATACAGGTCGGTAATTTTCTTCAAACTCTACAACGTAGTCCTGCACGATTGCCATTGCGACTGATCCTGTGTATGCCTTTACTAATAGATAATCGCATTTATATTTACACTGACTTTTAATGATATTCGGTGTATTTAATTCTTTGATATATACCTTATACCATGACTTCTTACTGTTTAACGGTCTGCTCATTGTACACCCTCCATTTCTCAACACTTCTCATGATATCGTCAAAACTTGACATTACTCCCCACATTATATATGGCGAATGTTTAAAACACTTTTTAAATTCGGAACAAATCTCTGTCTGACTACATAAATGACAATATTCAGTATCATTACATTTAAAACATAATCGCAATAATTTTTCATTTTTTATAACCTCCTGACCATTTTGCCCCACACCATACACCATAAGGAAAAATTAATATAGCACCAAAACCAAACCACAATATTGCATCCAACATTAATACACACACCTGCTTTCTATCTCTTCTTTAATCCACTCACGTTCCCGATAACGCCACGGGAAACGCATGATCTTGTATTCCTGCAATAGCTCACGTGGAGTGAGCCATGCAAGATAATTTTTGTAGCTTTCTTCGTAATCTGTCATTTATTCTTCTCCTATATTCATCATTGCAGTCGATAAATACTCGATGCTTTTACGTAATCATATTCATATGATAAATATGTTCCACCGTTCGAAATTCCTCTTGCAAGTATTGACGCATTATTAAAAGATTCTAATACTTTCTCCTGTACGCTTTCTTTAACTTTCTTCATTTTTAATACCTCTCTTTCATTTGATACAGATATCATACACCATTATTTAGATTTATTCAAAGACCATTTTGTTCATCGAACATATGTTCGAAAACATCAACCCTGTATGTGTTTCTCA
>OJRC01000909.1_pt1 | contig 13599 bp, 6 predicted proteins | sample 1599081 | NCBI WGS metagenome assembly OJRC01 (sample SAMN03922519, study PRJEB24848) | human gut metagenome | isolation source: stool sample | host: Homo sapiens | place: Germany | collected 2010-02 | reverse complement strand
CTCTCTGGTCTCGTGGGCTCGGAGATGTGTATAAGAGACAGCTCCCAAACGAGGCATGCTTCCATTCGGATTACTTTCAGACCATCTGTCCAACCAATGGCTAGTCTTGTTTCCACCGTTGGAAATAGTAGTTTCATCCCAATTATAACGATATACACCTGCAATGCCTTGCCAGAATGTATTGACATCAAAATCTTTATAAGAGAATCCCAGATTGAAAGAATACTGCATTTTAGGGAACGGATTTCCGATAATAGTACGGTCAGCATCATTTATATTACCATTATTGTCTATATCTTCATACATGATATCACCTAATTGCGGTTCCTGGTTGTTTTGCATAATCTTCTGTCCGTTCGCATTTACACGGTCCAAATCTGCCTGGGTACGATAGATACCGATGGCTTTCAGCCCATAATAAGAGCCGATGGCTTCACCTTCACGATTGATCGTATTATCCTTAATGTCTTCTACCCCTTTCATATCAGTAATCTCATTTTTCACACCTGAAAGCGAGAAACCTGCCTGCCATGCCCAGTCACCTTTCTGATCGAAATAATTAGCAGCCAGTTCCCAACCCCGGTTACGAACCTTTCCCGCATTCTGATAAGGAGCATCCAAAGATCCCAGGAAAATACCCGGCATAGCGAGCTTCATCAAAATATCCGAGGTATTTTTCTCATACCAGTCAAAAGTGACATTGATCTTTCCACCCCAAAAAGCAGCATCAAAACCAAAGTCTGTAATAGTAGTTGTTTCCCATTTAATGTTCTCATTAGGTATCTTGGCAGTCTTCATACCAATCTGTTTGCTATCACCGAAATAGTAACTGCCACTAGCCGCCAATGTAGCCGCATAAGCATAGTTACCAATTTCCTGATTACCCAATTTACCCCAGCTACCACGCAATTTCAATGAGTGGAGGAACTTCACATTCTCCATAAATTTCTCATTTGTCATGATCCATGCACCCGAAAATGAAGGGAAGGTAGCATAACGATGTGCCTTGGGCATACGTGACGAACCATCGTGACGGACATTCATCTCTAACAGATAACGGCCTCCGTAATTATAATTCAAGCGTCCGAAGAATGACTGCAAGGAACTCTCTTCCGCTGATCCGGTCACATGGTCATTCATAGTACCTCCATCCATTTCATAAATATTATCGGTAGCGAATCCCTGCTTGGACGCCTCATTCTTGTCCCAACGGGTAGCCTGGATAGAATGGCCTGCCAACAGATTGAACGAATGTTTTCCTACAGAAAAATCATAGGTCAGAATATTTTCATTAATATAAGTCGTTTCCAGATAATGATAATCTGTCAGTTTATTGGTACCGACTGTGGTCAGCGCATTTCCTTCAGCATCGTATCTTATATTATTCTTCGGATTGAAAGTAGTCACATCGTTCATATAATATTTATAAGCCAGACTTGAACGGAACTTCAATCCTTTTATGATATCAATTTCACCAAAGAATTTACCATCAAAACGATAATGCTTGTTATCTTTATAGCCCATATTCAAAGCTTCAATCGGATTTTTGAATACGGATTGGGAAATATTGGGATTTCCATCCAAAAATCCATAATGTCCGTTAGAATAACGCACAGGAACAGTAGGACGGGTAAACCAAGTAAGGTAGCGCATCAAACCTTCACCGGTAACACTGGTAGTAGGCTCATCAATGTTCTGACGGCTTCCCGAAAGATTCAGACCTAATTTTACAATACCCAATTGTGCATCCAGATTGGAACGGAAATTAAAACGTTGATTGGCCGTTTCACGCAAGATACCATCCTGCTGGAAATACTGAGTGGAAATCATGTAATGTACCGCTTTACTACCACCGTTCACAGACAAATGGTGTTGGTGCATGGCTGCTGTACGAAACATTTCCTTAGCCCAATCGGTATTGGCAAAATGATCGGGGTCTGATCCGTTTTGCAACTTTTGTAACATTTCATCCGTGTATGCTTTGGAAGGCCAGCATTCGTTATACATCTTCGCCCATTCATAAGAATTCACATAATCGGGCAGCACGGTAGCTTCTTGCAAAGCGATACTACCGGAATATGTAATGGTAGGTTTCTGCTCACCGCCCCGTTTGGTAGTCACCAGAATAACCCCGTTGGCAGCACGTACACCATAAATAGAAGCCGAAGCCGCATCCTTCAATACGGAAACACTTTCAATATCATCTGCAGGGATTTCCGCAATCTGGCTTACCGAGCTTTCCACTCCATCGATCAAGACCATCGGATCATTGTGTTCAAAAGTTCCTACACCACGGATACGGATTTCGGGACTGTCATGACCGGCCTGGGCACCATTGTTGGTCAACATAACACCCGGCAAACGACCCTGAAGCATATTGGCAGTATTCGCTACCGGCATAGAAGCTACATCCTTGAAATTTACAGCAGCAACAGAACCCGTCAGATTTTCCTTCTTCTGCACGCCATAACCGACTACTACCACTTCGTCAATCATTTCCGTATCTTCCTTCAGATTTACATTCAGCACCGTATTGTCTTTCGAAATACGATATTCCTGATCGGAATATCCTATAAAAGAAATGACAATAGTAGAATTAGAAGCCACCGTGAGATTGAAATTACCACCCAAATCAGTCACCGTTCCATTGGTTGTTCCTTTTTCAACCACACTGGCACCGATGACCGGTTCGCCTGTGGCATCTTTTACAATACCGGAAACTTTAAACTTGTCTGCTTGCAGACTGGAAGCGCTCACATTCATCGCAGGGATGAAGAAGCAGAGACACAGCAATAGGCTCAGTACCCGGAATGTACTGGTTTCTGTCAGAGTTTTCATGTTCATAATACTTTTTTTAAAGGTCTAACAAATAAAGATAATTCGTTTTATTTGCCAGCAAAAGTAAGAGGAACAGAAAAGAAACAGGGAGAATTATTACCGGAAAAAGGCTGTTTATTCCCTATAGAGCCTATTTCCGGTAATAATCAGCCATCATACTTCATCATATACTCTGTAGGAGAAAGTCCGAATTTCTTCTTAAAGCAGGAACTGAAATATTTAGGGTCGTTGAAACCTACGGCATACGCCAAATCGGCTATACGGATTTTCTTTTTCTCGTCTATCAGCCGACAAGCCGCTTGCAAACGGACATTGCTGATAAATGCAGAGGGAGTAAGTCCGGTCAACAGTTTCAATTTATCTGCTAGTGTAGTCCGGGCCATACCCATCTCCGCCATAAACTGTGCATGTTCAAAATCACAATCACTCAAATGGGCATTCACACAATCCACCGCTTTCCGAATGAAAGCTTCGTCCATCGAGGTGTAATTTAATTCTTTGGCTTCAAAGACCAACTGCTTACGAAAATCCACCCCCATACGTTTGCGCCGTTTCAACAAGTTATCTATCTTGGCAAACAAGACAGAGAGGCGGAGCGGTTTACAGATATAACCATCGGCCCCAGACTCATACCCTTCCACATGGTCTTCATCACTAGTCTTGGCCGTTAACAAAATCAATGGAATATGGCAGGTCTCAAATTGAGTCTTCACCCGGCGGCACAATTCCATACCGTCCATTTCGGGCATCATAACATCGGAAACAATTAAATCCACTTCCTGTTTGGCAAGGATCTCCAAAGCTTCCGTTCCATTAGCGGCCTTCAGAATATGGTATTTGCCATGCAACAGACGAACCATCAAAGCCAATAATTCCTCATTATCCTCCACTAACAAAATAGTCGATGCTGCCGGTTTCTCTTCCAACATATCAATCTCCGAGACATTCTCCATTTCATCTGCCGATAAAACAGCATAGTCCACATTTTCAGTATTCTCGTCTACCTCATCTTCAGCAAAAGCCTCACGTCCTATAGGAATTTCAACCACAAAAGTATTCCCTTCCTCCTTATCGCTAAATACCTGTATCGTTCCATGATGCAACAATACCAAATCTTTAGTCAGCGACAAACCGATACCCGTCCCTATGGTATGGAATTTGCGATACTCCCCTTCATAGAATCTCTCGAACATATGATCCAATTTCTCTTTTGGAATCAACTCGCCGGGATTGTTCACACTCAATTTAAAAGTCCTCTTTTCCTCATCATGAGCCTGCGACACCACAATAGTTCCTCCTTCAGAAGTATATTTAGCGGCATTGGAAAGCAGATTGTACACCACTTTATCCAATTTATCCACATCAAAATATCCCGAATATTCTTCAGACAAATCAAATTGTATGGACAATTTCTGCTTTTTAACCAAAGGAGCGAAAGCCGACACTGATTTTTTCAAGAACATACTGACATTTCCATGCGAAACTTTTAACCGCAACTTGCCATTCTCCACTTTCCTGAACTCTAAGATTTGCTGAATCAACCGGATTAACCGCACAGTATTATCAGCTATCACAGAACAAACCGACGAACTTGCCGGTACTTCTTGTTTCAGTTCATCCACCGAAGCCGATATAATAGAAAGCGGAGTCAGCAACTCATGAGTGATATTGGTAAAGAACTGTAATTTAGCATGATTGATTTCCTCCATTTTCTGCCGTTCTATCTTCCCCATCTCTATGGCCTGTTTCATCCGGATACGGTTTCTGACAATCCGATAAGTATACCATGCCAATGAAACGAACAACAAGACATAAAGGCAATAAGCCCACCACGATAACCAAGGCGGCGGAAGAATAGTTATACGCAGACATTTCATATCCGGAGACCAGATTCCATTCTGATTGGCTCCCTTTACACAAAAAGTATAAGTACCTGCCGGAAGATTGTTATAATAGGCAAACCGACGTCCAGCCTCAACGGACAACCATTCCTTGTCATATCCCTCCAACCGATATAAATAACGGTTCAACTCAGGATTGATATAGTTCAATATTGAAAAATCAAGACTGAAATTATTCTCCCGGTATCCTAATACAATTTTATCAATAAAATCAATAGCTCTGTTTGCAGCAATCCCCTCTCTGACGGAAAGAGGATAGGTACGTACCGATACATTATGTACCTTTATATCTGTAATTACTACCGGAGAATAGGCAGTATCCTGAACTATTTTATCAGGATAAAAACTGTTCAATCCACGGAATCCTCCGAAGAAAAGTTTCCCATCCGCACCCTTGAAGCAAGAATTCCGGTTAAACATATGGTCTTGCAAACCATCATCTACCGTATAGGTATGTATTTTCGGTGCAGCACCGTCCAAAGGTATATCAATGTGATACATTTCCGCATTGGTAGTAAGCCATAAAGTATGCTCATCATCCTCCAGCATGCTGAAAACAACATCTCCATTCCGGAAATAATCATTCAAGACTGAAACAAAACGATCATTCTTCCGGTCATACAAATCGAGTCCGTTACCATTCGACCCCACCCATACTCTGTTGTATCCATCCACACAAACACTCATCGCCCCGACAGTGGATAATGTACCATCCGAAGGCGTATAAAACTTAACCTTATATGTTTCTCCGGATGTATCTATCCGCCATACCCCTTCATTACTAGTCGCTATCCAGATAAAGCCATCTTGATCTTCCGCCATTTTGAAAATAGAAATTTGGGGCAATGCCTGATTTGTCAAAGTCACCAGTTCATTCAAAGAATGAAGTCTTGATTCCGTATCCAAGATAAACACTCCCGAACGTGTCCCCAACCACAGATTCCCTTTCGAATCTTCCAACAAAGAATAAATACAAATATCACTCAGCTCCGGATTGGTAACGGTATTTATCACGTGTGCTTTCCCGGCTTTGACATTATAGAACCACACTCCATCATCCCAAGTGGCAAAACACAATTCATTTGTCCTTTTACGATAAATAATATCATTGACCGTCGATGTATATCCCATATTCTTCAATACAGGATGAGAGCGGTAAGGAACAATGGTATGCTGTTTCATATCATAAAATACCAGACCGAATCCCATGATTCCCATCCACAGATTCCCATTATCCTCCTGATAGACACTGCGGACAGAGCTGGTAGGGCAATGCTCACGCAAAGCCTCCAAAGAATCATAATTAAACCGGAACTTATTTGTATTTACAGTACAAACACCTCCTCCCAACATACCCAGCCACATCAGCCCGTCTTTACTGCACAACAGAGAGTTCACCTCATTAAAAGGTAAATCTCCTTGAAGGTTGCCCGGAACAATATTGGTAAAATTCCCGTCTCCCGATTCATCTTCCAAAATACTGACCCCACTGCGTGAACCGATCCAGAGCTTCCCGGAATTTTTATCCTGAGCAATGGCGTAGATAATATTATCCAACAGAGAATGAGAATTTCCCTTGATGTTCCGGAATGTTTTAAATGAGAAATGTTCCGAATCATACGGATTAATGAGTTTCACCAGTCCATACCGCCAGGTACCGATCCAAATATTCCCGGCTTCATCCTGAAATATGACATGCGCCGAATTACCAGGGTTAATCCCGTCGTAAGTATAATACAATTCCTTTTGAGGACTATAACGCAGCAGCCCCTGTTCCCAAGTACCAATCCATATTTGACCTTTCCGGTCTTCGACAACAGACTTTATATCCATGTTTTTTTCACAATCGAAAGTACGGCTGCCGGCTTTTCTGCGAAACAATCCCTTGTTGCTTCCCACCCATAAATCTCCGTTACTTGCATAAAGGATACTTTCTACATTGCTTACCTGTAACAAAGGACTGATTATTTTCTCTATCTCATCCGTTTCTTTATGCAACACGTATAATCCATTGTGCGTACCTATCCACAAATTATTCTCCTTGTCTTCGGCCACCATATTCACAAAACTATCAATGGAACGTCCATGATTCACTCCATCGGGTTTATATACAACAATAGAATAACCATCGTAACGCAAGAGACCATTGTAGGTCGAAATCCATATATACCCCTGGCTATCCTGAAATAACTTCCTGACTTCATTGGTAGGGAAGTTCACCGAAGTGGAAATGGATTTAAAATGATAAGTATTCACCTTATTATCAGCCCAAAGCAAAACAGGAAAAACAAAAAGATATATTACTCCAAGAATATATTCGCAGTTACGGTGTGCCAAGTGCATAGATTCAACTTTAAGATTTGATGCAATATTCGCAAAAAAAAGCATTTTAAGCAAATATTCCATAAGATTTGTTCTAAATTTCCCCCATTTGCATACATAAGAAACTAAAATTATACCTCCAGAAACACTTAGAACAAAAAGGTTAGAGGCTGTTAAGATAAAAAATTGTATATTTGCCGATAAGTGTGACCTAATTTTAAAACAGAGAAACATGCATTACAACGACCAAGGCGCTGATTTTAAATACCTAATTGTCAATGAGCGTGACAAGCGTTTCGGCTTGTCGGTGACTACCGTCGGATTCCAGGCTATCAGGGCCGGAAGCGTTTATCCACCACGCAACCACCCGGACGCCTATTATCGTCGGCAGCGTCAGATGTGTATAAGAGACAGCGGACGCCTATTATTTCACAGCCCAGAAAGGACGTGTGCTGCATGAATATCAGTTGGTATATATCACTAAAGGACGAGGAACTTTCGCCAGCGACACAACCCCGTCTGTTGACATATCCAAAGGGCAGATACTTTTCCTGTTTCCCGGACAGTGGCATACCTATGCGCCGCTGCAAAAGACAGGATGGAACGAATATTACATCGGTTTTGAAGGCCCGATTATAGACAATCTGGTAAAAAACAGCTTTATCTCAAAAGAAAGCCAGATTCTGGATATCGGTATCAATGAAGAACTGGCCAGTCTTTTTGCCCGTGCACTGGAAGTAGCGGAAGCAGACAAGACCGCAGCGCAACAATATTTGTCCGGCATCGTTTTACACATTATGGGAGCCGTACTTGCTATCTCGCAGAACAAACGCTATGAGGTGGACAATGCGGCACAAAAAATAGAAAGTGCCAAAATCATCATGCACGAAAATGTGTACAAGGATATAGACCCGGAAGAACTGGCCATGAAATTGGGAATCAGTTATTCCTGGTTCCGCAAAGTATTCAAAGAATACACCGGTTATGCGCCCGCCAAGTATTTCCAAGAGCTGAAACTGCGCAAAGCGAAGCAGCTGTTGATTGAAAGTTCCATGTCAGTGAAAGAGATATGTTATGAATTGAATTATACCTCTACTGAACACTTTTTCTCGGTATTTAAAAAGCGTACCAATTTCACCCCTACCGAATATCGTAACTTCGGACGGGGCGGAAAAGAAAAAGAGAATGAAAACGAATAAAGAAAAAATGAGAAAAATAACCATCAATCTGGCTGCTGTGGCAGCCTTTTGCATTGTAGTTGCATCACCGGCCTTAGTAAGCAGCAGTTGCGCTACTCCAAAAACGGAGCAGGAAGATACCACTATCATACGGGAAGATTCAGGTATTACGGCATTGAAATACAGTAGTCCCGAAGTTCCCGCCAGTATTGAGTTCTGTGGCAAAACCATTGATTTGAGCCGCTTTGACCGCCACGAGCGTATGGACCGTGAACTATTGGCATTCACCTATATGCACAGTACTTCCTTGCAAATGCTGAAAAAAGCCAACCGCTATTTCCCCATTGTAGAACCCATACTGAAAGAAAACGGAATACCTGATGATTTTAAGTACCTGATGGTAATAGAAAGTAATATGAATCCCACCGCCCGTTCTTCTGCCGGAGCTGCCGGACTATGGCAATTCATGCAAGGTACGGGACGGGATTACGGATTGGAGGTAAACAACAATGTGGACGAGCGTTACCATATTGAGAAAGCGACCCGTGCCGCCTGCCGCTACCTGAAAGACGCGTATGCAAAATATAAGGACTGGGTGGCTGTCGCCGCCTCTTACAATGCCGGTCAGGCACGCATTGCCAGCCAACTGGCCAAACAGGATGTGGACGACTCGTTGGATTTGCAACTGGTAGAAGAAACTGCCCGGTATGTGTACCGCATTCTTGCCGCCAAACAATTATTCAATGCCCCCACTACTTTCGGTTTCCGCCTGCGTGCATCGGATTTGTATCCGCCTATTCCTTATACGGAAATCACTGTGACGAAAGGAATTGCAGACTTGGCACGTTTCGCACGCAGCAAAGGAATCAATCTGGCCATATTAAAGAATATGAATCCCTGGTTACGGGAAACATCCTTGTCCAACCACAGTGGGCGGACTTACGTGATAAAAATCCCTACCAAAGAAGGAATGACTTATGATCCGAAAAAGACGGTGGCGCATGATAAGCGATGGGTGATAGAATAACTTTCTATCATACAGCATTCCATAATCAATTTACCAGTTTTCCTCCACAGTATTTACAATAAGCAGCCCCGTCCTCATGTCCGTCCTTACCACAATGCGGACATTTCAGGGCCACCCTGCGTCTATGTTCCTGGATCATAGACGCAGAAACAATTCCTGTGGGGACTGCAATGATGGTATAGCCCAGTAACATTACAATGGCCGAAAGGAAGCGCCCTAGCGGAGTTTCCGGAGTGATATCCCCATAACCTACCGTCGTCATCGTCACTATCGCCCAATAAATACTATTCGGAATATTATTGAAAGAAGTGCCCGGCCGCTGTCCCTCAATCATATACATCAATGTACCGATCGAAGTCACCAATATCAGTACAAACAAGAAAAAAACAATAATCTTCCGACTGCTGAACACCAAGGAACGCAACAAGAAATTACCTTCATTCAGATAATTGAAAAGTTTAAAGATACGGAACACACGAATCAACCGGAAAGTGCGGATCACCAGCAGATAACGTGCCGTGCCGAAAAGCCAGCCTATATATAGAGGTAAGGTAGCCAGCAAATCCACTATACCGAAAAAACTCAGAGCATACTTCCGCGGTTGGGGAGAACAATAAAGCCTCAACACATACTCTAACGTAAAAAAGAAAGTAAAAACATACTCCGACACCCGCAGATAAGGCCCGATAACGGTATCCCAACTCTTGATACTCTCGGCAATAACCACCAGAATACTCAAGACAATGAACCCTATCAACGCCACATCGAATAACTTTCCCATCGGTGTGTCGCTTTCAAAAATAATCACATATATTTTATGCTTTAATTTCTCATCATGCAGTAAATTCTGCCATTTATTCCAAATACGCCTCAGAAATGCCATAATTTTTTAGGATAGAACACAAATCATTCACAATTATAACAAATATTGCCCGATTTATGTCCCATCGGTAACTATTATTTTCACTATATTTGCACAAAACCAATAAAATAATAGCATGAAGAAACAACTTATGACAGGTCTGTTCACAGTCCTCGCCCTTACAGCAGGCGCACAGACCTTCCAAGAATGGCGCAACCCGGAAATAAATGCGGTAAACCGTGCGCCGATGCACACGAACTACTTTGCTTTTGAGAATGCAGATGCAGCTAAGAAAGCAGACAAAAAACAATCAACTAACTACATGACTTTGAACGGAACCTGGAAGTTCAACTGGGTAAAGGATGCAGACTCCCGTCCGACTGATTTCTGGAAAACCGGCTTCAACGACAAAGGCTGGGATGACCTGCAAGTTCCCGCCGTATGGGAACTGAACGGATACGGTGATCCTATTTATGTGAACGTAGGCTATGCCTGGCGTAACCAGTTCCAGAACAACCCTCCCGAAGTGCCGACAGAGAATAACCATGTAGGTTCTTACCGCCGTGAAATTGTAGTTCCCGCCTCATGGAAGGGAAAAGATATTATCGCCCATTTCGGTTCGGTTACCTCCAATATGTATTTGTGGGTAAACGGACGTTATGTAGGCTACAGCGAGGACAGCAAACTGGAAGCCGAATTTGACCTGACTCCATATTTAAAACCGGGTCAGAAAAACCTGATCGCCTTCCAAGTATTCCGCTGGTGCGACGGTACCTATCTGGAAGATCAGGATTTCTTCCGGTATAGCGGCGTGGGACGTGACTGCTATCTATATGCCCGCAACAAAAAACGCATTCAAGATATCCGTGTAACTCCCGACTTGGACGCAGCTTACCAAAACGGCAGCCTGGCTGTCAATCTGGATTTGAAAGGCAGTGGTAAAGTCGATTTGGAACTGGTAGATGCACAAGGCAAGCAAGTGGCAACCGCTACCGCCAACAAATCCGGTCTGGTGACCATGAACGTAGAGAACCCCAAAAAGTGGAGTGCCGAAACACCTTATTTATATACCTTGCGTGCCAGCATGCAGGGCAGCAATGAAGTGATTCCTGTCAAAGTAGGTTTCCGCAAGATTGAATTGAAAGGTGACCAGATCTTGGTTAACGGTAAGGCAGTCCTGTTCAAGGGGGCCGACCGCCACGAAATGGATCCGGACGGAGGCTATGTAGTATCTCCCGAACGTATGCTACAGGATATCCAGATAATGAAGCAATTCAACCTGAACGCTGTACGTACCTGCCACTACCCGGATGACAACTTATGGTACGATTTATGTGACCAATATGGTATTTACGTCGTGGCCGAAGCCAATATAGAATCTCACGGTATGGGCTACGGCGACAAGACACTGGCCAAGAACCCCTCTTATAAGAAAGCCCATCTGGAACGTAACCAGCGCAATGTACAACGCGGATTCAACCATCCGAGCATCATCTTCTGGTCATTGGGTAATGAAGCCGGTGACGGCCCCAACTTCGAACAATGCTATAAATGGATCAAAGCAGAAGACCCCAGCCGTGCCTGCCAATATGAACAAGCACGCCAGAAAGAACATACCGATATCTTCTGTCCGATGTACTATGATTATAACGGCATGGAAAAATATGGTCAACGTACCGATGCTACCAAACCATTGATTCAGTGTGAATATGCCCATGCAATGGGTAACTCGCAGGGTGGTTTCAAAGAATATTGGGATTTGATCCGTAAATATCCGAATCTGCAAGGTGGATTTATCTGGGATTTCGTTGACCAGTCCTGCCGCTGGAAAGGAAAAGACGGCGTGATGATCTATGCTTACGGAGGAGATTTCAACCGTTTTGACGCTTCTGACAATAACTTCTGTGACAATGGTTTGATCAGCCCCGACCGTGTTCCTAATCCGCACATGTATGAAGTAGGTCACTTTTACCAGAATATCTGGACTACTCCCGCCGATTTAAGCAAAGGGGAAGTAAATGTATTCAATGAGAACTTCTTCCGTGACCTGTCCGCCTACTATATGGAATGGCAAGTACTGAAAGATGGAAAAGTAATCCGCACCGGACGCGTGGATGATTTAAAAGTCGCTCCTCAGGAAACAGCCAAGATTACGTTGAATATCGGCAAGACCTGCACCTGCAAGGAATGGTTGCTGAACGTTTCCTACAAACTGAAAAACCGCGAAGGTTTGCTGCCCGCAGGTTTCACCGTCGCCAAGAATCAGTTGACACTGAATGATTACAAAGCACCGTCTATGGATTTGAAGAACGTGGAAACGACCAATGTAGCCACCGTTGTTCCGCAAATCATCGACAACCAATATCATTATCTGATCGTAAAAGGCAATAACTTCGTAGCCGAGTTCAACAAACAGAACGGTTACTTAAGCAAATATGCAGTGGACGGAACGGAAATGCTGAAAGAAGGCGCAGCCCTGACCCCTAACTTCTGGCGTGCCCCGACAGACAATGATATGGGAGCCGGCCTGCAAAACAGATATGCCGCATGGAAAAACCCGGGATTGAAACTGGTTTCCTTGAATTCCAAGACAGAAAATGACCAGATAGTAGTGAATGCGGAATATGACATGAAGAATGTTTCCGCCAAATTATATCTGACTTATGTCATCAACAACGAAGGAGCCATCAAAGTGACCCAAAAGATGACAGCCGACAAGAATGCCAAAGTATCTCCGATGTTCCGCTTCGGTATGCAAATGCAGATGCCTAAATGTTTTGAAACCGTAGAATATTATGGTCGTGGTCCGGTAGAAAACTACAGTGACCGCAACCACAGCACCGACTTGGGTATTTATCGCCAGAGTGTGGATGAACAATTCTACTCCTATATCCGTCCGCAGGAAACAGGAACCAAGACCGATATCCGTTGGTGGAAGCAACTGAATGCCGGCGGTAACGGACTGAAGGTAGTAGGTGATGCTCCATTCTCTGCATCCGCTTTGCATTATACCATCTGTTCACTGGATGATGGCGAACAAAAAGACCAGCGTCACTCGCCCGAAGTACAGAAAGCAGACCTGACCAACCTGATCATCGACAAGGCTCAGATGGGATTAGGTTGTGTAAACAGCTGGGGAGCTCTGCCGTTGCCTCAATATATGTTGCCCTACGGTGATTATGAATTTACTTTCATCCTGACTCCGGTAAAACATAGCGTCGAGATAGAATAAAACACAGGTTAAACAATAAAAACAAGGTGGCTGGATTTGTTTTCAGTCACCTTGTTTTTATTCCCTCTGTTCTTCATAGCTACTGCCATCTACAATTTTCATAAAACAAGTATCACACAAGTATCTGCCCCAACCATCTCTTCAAAACACATTTTCCACCTTTTTTCCTTCAAATTCTTCATACGCGGGCAATACTTTGAACCTCAAGTCATTACAATGAACCATTCTTATTCCGATCC
>OJRC01000908.1_pt1 | contig 13607 bp, 13 predicted proteins | sample 1599081 | NCBI WGS metagenome assembly OJRC01 (sample SAMN03922519, study PRJEB24848) | human gut metagenome | isolation source: stool sample | host: Homo sapiens | place: Germany | collected 2010-02 | reverse complement strand
TCTTTCCCAGCTAAAGAAAACCTGCCGCAGAATTTTTCCATTCTGCGACAGGCCCATCCTACATAATTACTTCGCTATGGGTCTGCGTCGAACTGCGGGGCGGTCTTTTTTCACCGCTTGTCGCTTTTGCCGAGGACGTTGTCGACACTGCACTTGTAGAGTTCGGCAGCGTTTACATTGGAATGTCGTTTTTGCCGGCCTCGTGCTTCGAATAGCCCACCTGCGACTGCGTCATATCCACATCCTCGCGCAGGTGCTGGCCGTTGATACATCTATGTCACCTTGGACACAGCGTTTCATTTCATAACCTTAAACAGGTTTAATCTATTACCGAGGTGAGTATATGACGGGCTACAAGGAAATGTATCTGCAGCTGTTCCGCGTCAGCGAAGATGCAGTGAACATCTTAATCAAGGCTCAGCGTGAGTGCGAGAAAATGTATATGAGTGACGAAGAGACACAAGCCTTGCCGACAGATGTCGATCAAAAGCCTGAAAAGTCATAAATAACGCTTATGCCCCGGGGCCGTGTGGTCCCGGGGCTGCATTCTATTTCAGCTTGTCGTACCGCATTCGTTCGAGGGGAAGAACTCCTCGACAGGGAAGCGGATCTGGGAGAATATCTCGCAGGGGTCGTCGCTGCAGCTGCCGCCGGCGCACTCCTTTTCGGGGACGCAGTAGTCGTAGGCCGGGATGAGCAGCTGGGTATCTCGCTCGAGGCGGATGATAGAGAACTGTCCCAGCGTGACGTAGAGCCTGCGCACGGCGTCGCCGGTGACGAGCGCCTCGCCGAAGCGGTCGAGGATGCAGGCCGGTATATCATGCCTGTCGTTGTCGCAGCAGACGGTGCAGTTGGCGTCCACGAGCTTAAGGTGCAGTGCGATGGGGTCGACGGCCTCGACATAGGCGATGGGCATGCCGTCGTCAACGCAGCTGCAGTCGCACAGGTCGGAGGAGAAGGTCTTGACTGTGCCCTCGCCTCCGCAGAGCATTACGCGCTTATCGAAGATGGCGAGTCCCGTGACGAGGTTGCCGCCAGGGAAGGTCTCGCCCGTTATCTTGTAGAAGTAGGTCACGTCCACGGTGTAGTAGCCCTTGTTGAAGGTGATGGCCTCGACGTTCACCTCCGCGTAAAGCAGCTCGGCGCTCTTGGGCCGTACGCTGAACGCATTGTCTATGTAGGTCTGAGAGCCAACGGTGGGATAGACCCGGAGGTCTTCGATGCAGTCTTTGTCCCTGCAAGAATCAAATATTTTCTTGGTATGGACGCAGACGGCTTCCCGGATGCAGGCCGTGCTGTCCACCGGGCCGGGCAAAACCCTGTCTGCCATGTTGTTTCCTCCTATTTGATAAATTGAAGCGGACTTCATTACAGTGTATGCGCCGAACCGCCGCTTGTGAAAATAAATGGTGTACCTCGTGCGCGAACTGTGTTATAATGTCTGAGGATGCGGTTTGGAGGTGCAGATATGGAGCGTTTCGGATTTATCCACGGTGAGCTGGACACTAAGATCCTCATACTGTTCGTGCTCAGAAGGCTGCCCAGGCCGGTGGACATGAACACGCTCGCAGAGCTGTGTTTCTGCGACGGCGGCGTCGGTTGGTTCGAGTACGCCGACTGCCTTGCCTCTCTCGTGGACAACGGCCATATCGAAAAGGTAGGCAGCGACCGCTACCTCATCACCGAAAAGGGCAACAGGAACGGCGAGGCCGCTGAGACCAGCCTCCCTTACTCAGTGCGCACCAAGGCTAAAAAGCTCATAAAGCCCATCGCTGACCAGATGCGCCGCGACGCCATGATAGTCACCGAACACGCAATGGACGGCGGCAATGTCAACGTAACGCTTGCACTCTCGGATGAGCAGGGCCAGATACTCAGGGTCGAGCTTCGGGCGAAGTCCGAGCAGGAGGCCCTTCAGCTGGAGCAGAGGTTCCGCAAGGAGGCAGAGCTGAACACCCGCAGGATTATAGATTTACTTATGGATGGAGCGACGAAAACATGAACACCATAGTCCCTGAAGGCTATAAGAGCATACTATCAGTATATGATACACAGAAGGCCATCGGCCTGATGAAAAGACTGTTTGAGGACAGGTTTGCGGCTGTGCTGAACCTGTTCCGCGTGTCAGCGCCCCTGTTCGTCGAGGGAAAGAGCGGCCTGAACGACAATCTCAACGGCTGGGAACGGCCCGTGGATTTCGACATAGCCCACACTGGTGCCCACGCGCAGGTCGTGCAGTCGCTGGCGAAGTGGAAGCGTCTGGCGCTCAAGCGCTACGACTTTTATCCCGGTAAGGGCATCTACGCCGACATGAACGCCATCCGCCGTGACGAGGACGAGCTGGACAACCTCCACTCCGTCTACGTCGACCAGTGGGACTGGGAGAAGGTCATCTTGCCTGAGAACCGGAATATTGACTACCTCAAGAGCACGGTTATGGATATCGTTGGCGCGATGTGCGATACTCAGGACACGCTGCAGGCCATCTACCCCGCGCTGACCTGCCTGGGTAAGATAAAACGTCAGGTAAGCTTCGTGACCTCTCAGGAGTTGGAGGATCGCTGGCCTGAGCTGACGCCGAAACAGCGTGAGCACGAGTATCTGAAGGAGCACGGCACAGCCTTCATCATCGGCATAGGTGCGCCGCTCAAGTCAGGCAAGCCGCATGACGGGCGCTCGCCAGACTACGACGACTGGTCGCTTAACGGGGACATTCTCGTCTGGTATGAGCCTCTCGACTGCGCGTTTGAGCTGTCCAGCATGGGCATCCGCGTAGACCCGGCCTCGCTCGACAGGCAGCTGAGCATGTCCGGCTGCGATGACAGGCGCGAACTTATGTACCATAAAATGCTATTGAATGGCGAACTGCCGCTGACCATCGGCGGCGGCATTGGGCAGTCCCGGATGTCGATGCTCATGCTCGGCAAGGCGCATATAGGTGAGGTCCAGGCCTCCGTTTGGGACGAAGAGACCATCGAGACCTGCAAAAAGGCAGGCATTATGCTGCTGTGAACGCATAAACAAATGTACCCCGTCGGCGCACATGACTGCGAAGCCGACGGGGTGGCTTTATGCGGTTATTGATATATGCGTCAAGTAATGCTGCGATATTGACATATAATTTGTGCAATATACGCATTGACAATTTAAAGCAAAGTGGTATAATGCACACAACTGAAAGACAGTCAAAGGCTGTGACTGCGCAGAGTACCCGGATTTTGAACCTGCAGAGAAGTGCCGGTCGGTGCAAGGCATGAGGCGAGAGCCGGGGAATACACGCAAGAGCCGCCCCTCGAAAGCGAGCATTCGCCGGTAGGATGGGCCGGGCTTCTCCCGTTACAGAGATAGGGTATAAATCCCATTTATTTGGGCGTACCCGATAAGGCCGTGAGTCGTGAGGCTCCGGTAAATTGAGGTGGTAACACGGGATTTGGCGCTCGTCCTCTGTCTGGGAGGAAGGGCGTGTATTTTTTTCTCTTCTTCCGGCGTCCGTCGTCGCCAAAGGGCGGGCGCAATATGAGAAAAGGAGAGCAAAAAATGGCCAACATCAAATTCCACACCGGCATGGACATCCCCCTCGAGCTGCACAAGGTGCGCATGGTGCAGAAGCTGAACCTGCAGCCCGTCGAGCGCCGCGCCGCGGCCATCGCCGAGGCGGGCAACAACACCTTCCTGCTGAAGAATGAGGACATCTTCCTCGACATGCTCACAGATTCCGGCGTCAACGCGATGAGCGACCGCCAGACGGCCGCCATGCTCATCTGCGACGACAGCTACGCCGGCAGCGCGTCGTTCACGAGGCTCGAGAACAAGGTGCATGAGATATTCGGCACGAAGTTCCTGCTCCCGGCGCATCAGGGCCGCGCCTGCGAGAACATTCTTGCCATGGCGTTTGTAAAGCCCGGCGACGTGGTGCCGATGAACTTCCATTTCACGACGACTAAGGCGCATATCACCCGCCTGGGCGGCCGCGTGGAGGAGCTGGTCATCGACGAGGGCCTTGCCACGACGAGCGACTGCCCCTTCAAGGGCAATTTCGACCTCGAAAAGCTCAAAAAGCTCATCGCCGAGGTCGGGGCGGAGCATATCCCCTTCCTGCGCGTGGAGGCGGGCACGAACCTCATCGGCGGCCAGCCGCTGAGTCTGCAGAACATGCGCGAGACCTGCGAGATCTGCCGCGAGCACGGCATAATGACGGTGCTGGACGCGAGTCTGCTGCAGGATAACCTTTTCTTCATAAAGCAGCGTGAAGCCGCGTGCAAGAACATGAGCATACGCGAGATAACCCGGGCCGTGGCCGACCAGTTCGATATCATCTACTTCTCGGCACGCAAGTTCGGCTTTGCGCGCGGCGGCGGCATCGCAATGCGCGACCAGAAGCTCTGCGAGCAGATGCGTGAGCTGGTGCCGATGTTCGAGGGCTTCCTCACCTACGGCGGCATGAGCGTGCGCGAGATGGAGGCCATCACCGTCGGTCTTGAGGAGACGATGGATGAGGACGTAATCAGCCAGGGCCCCATCTTTATAGATTTCATGTGCAAGGAGCTGCAGAAGCGCGGCGTGCCGGTCGTGACGCCGGCGGGCGGCCTGGGCTGCCACCTGAACGCGCGCGAGTTTCTGCCGCACGTGGACGACCACGAGTACCCGGCGGGCGCGCTGGCGGCGGCGGTGTACCTCGCGGGCGGCATCCGAGGCATGGAGCGCGGCACGCTCTCAGAGCAGCGCGAGCCGGACGGCACTGAGCCTATAGCAGACGTCGAGCTGCTGCGTCTGGCAATGCCGAGGCGCGTATTCACCATGAGCCAGGTGCTCTACGCGGTGGACAGAATAGCCTGGCTGCACGAGAACCGCGAACTGGTAGGCGGCCTGCGCTGGGTAGAGGAGCCGAGCTCCCTTCGCTTCTTCTTCGGCAGGCTTGAACCCACCAGCAACTGGCAGGACAAGCTCGTAGAAAAATTCAGAGCCGACTTCGGCGAGAGCCTTTGAAAATTGTTTAATACTTTTGCCTACAAATCCAGTCAGAGGGGAACCGGGAATTGCCGGTTCCCCTCTTGTGTTCCTAATTTTGCAAGAGCAGAAATCTAATCTTGCAAATAGACGGCAACATAGCGTAATAATTAGGCAAAAATGCAAAATTAGCTCTTGCCAAATTCATTTCCGGTGTTATAATAGGTGCAGACTCAGGGAGAGGAGCGGCGGCATGATAGAGCTGAACAGCAAAAACAACGTCCTTATGGAGTGCGAGTACAAGTACAGCCTGCAGGACAGAGAGACGGGTAACCTCTACCGGGATATGTTTCCCTATGAGGAGATACCCAAGTGTACCTTCAACTTCCGCCTGACCCCGGCGAACCCGCCGGAGCAGATATGGATAACGGATACGACATTCCGCGACGGGCAGCAGAGCCGCGCGCCCTATGAGCCGGAGCAGATCGTCGAGCTGTACAAGATGCTGCACAGGCTCGGCGGGCCGAAGGGTATCATCAGGCAGTCTGAGTTCTTCGTCTACAGCGAGCGCGACAGAAAGGCGCTGCGCATGTGCCAGGAGCTTGGCTACGAGTTCCCGGAGATAACGGGCTGGATACGCGCCAGCCGGGAGGACTTCAAGCTCGCGCGCGACCTTGGCCTGCGCGAGTGCGGCATTCTTGTGAGCTGTTCGGATTACCACATATATAAGAAGCTGAAAAAGACCCGCCGCCAGGCGGTGGACGGCTATCTGGCCGTCATAAAGGATGCGCTGGACGCGGGAATATATCCTCGTTGTCACTTCGAGGATATCACAAGAGCGGATTTTTACGGCTTTGTTGTGCCATTTGCGCACGAGATAAGCGAGCTGATGGCCGAGAGCGGTATCCCGATAAAAATACGTGCCTGCGACACGATGGGCTATGGCGTACCCTACGCCGGCGCCTCGATGCCCCGGAGCGTGCCGGGCATTGTCTACGGCCTGCGCAACTACGGCGGTTTCCCCTCGGAGCTTTTGGAGTGGCACGGGCACAACGACTTCTACAAGGCCGTTGTGAACTCGGCGACGGCCTGGCTTTATGGTGCCTCGTCGGTGAACTGCTCGCTGCTGGGCATAGGCGAGCGCACGGGCAACACTCCGCTCGAAGCTATGGTCATCGAGTACGCGCAGCTGCGCGGCACGCTGGATGGCATGGATACGACTGTCATCCGCGACATCGCGGACTACTACGAGCGGGAGCTGGGCTATCATATCCCTGCGAACACCCCCTTTGTGGGCGAGAACTTCAACACGACGCAGGCGGGCATACACGCCGACGGGCTTTTGAAGGACGAGGAGATATACAGCATCTTCGACACGCGGAAAATACTGAAAAGCCCGCCCCGTGTGGGCATCTCGCGCAACTCCGGCGCGGCGGGCATAGCGGTATGGCTGACGCAGAAGCTGGGCAGGCCCGTGGCGAAGACCGAGGAGATAGTGCACATCTTGAAAAACTGGGTGGATGACCAGTACGAGGCCGGGCGTGTCACGAACATAGGCGACGGCGAGCTTTGGCAGGTATATAAGCAGATGGAGGCGGATGAAGCATGAACGCAGCACAGAAACTGATAGCGAGCCACCTCGTCTCGGGCGACCTGACGCCCGGCGGCGAGATAGCGATAAGGATAGACCAGACCCTGACGCAGGACTCGACAGGCACGATGGCATACCTGCAGCTCGAGGCCATGGGGACTGAGAAGGTTAAGACGAAGCGCTCGGTGGCCTACATAGACCACAACATGCTCCAGTCCGGCTTTGAGAACGCGGACGACCACAAGTATATCCAGACCGTGGCTGCAAAGCATGGAATCTGGTTCTCGCGGCCCGGCAACGGCATCTGCCATCAGGTGCAGCTCGAGCGCTTTTCGGTGCCGGGCCAGACCCTGCTGGGTTCGGACAGTCACACGCCGACCTGCGGCGCTGCGGGCATGCTTGCCATAGGCGCGGGCGGCCTGGACGTGGCGGTAGCCATGGGCGGCGGGGCCTATTACCTTGCCATGCCGAAGATCTGCAAGGTCGAGCTGGTGGGCAGGCTCAGGCCCATGGTCACGGCCAAGGACGTCATCCTCGAGGTACTGCGGCGGCTGAGCGTCAAGGGCGGCGTGGCGAAGATAATGGAGTACACGGGCGAGGGCCTCGCCGGCCTCTCGGTGCCCGAGCGCGCGACGATAGCGAACATGGGCGCGGAGCTGGGCGCGACGACCACGGTGTTCCCGAGCGATGAGGTGACGCGTGAGTTCTTCGCCGCGCAGGGGAGACTCTCCGACTGGTCGGAGCTGAAAGCCGACCCCGACGCGGAGTACGACGAGGAGATCACAATTGACCTTTCATCCCTGCACCCGCTGGCGGCCATGCCGCACAGCCCGGACAACGTGGCACGGGTCGCGGACAAGGCCGGGATAAAGATCGACCAGGTCGCCATCGGAAGCTGCACGAATTCGTCGTATGCCGACATGATGAAGGTGGCGGAGATACTCGACGGGCACAAGGTCGCGCCGAACGTGAGCCTTGTCATCTCGCCCGGCTCGAGGCAGGTGCTGACGATGCTGGCCTCGAACGGCGCGCTGGCAAAGATGGTAGCGGCGGGCGCGAGGATACTCGAGTGTGCCTGCGGGCCGTGCATAGGCATGGGCCAGGCCCCGGCGACGGACGCGGTGAGCCTGCGCACTTTCAACCGCAACTTCTGCGGCCGGAGCGGCACCGCCTCGGCCAGCGTGTGGCTGGTAAGCCCGGAGACGGCGGCGGTATCGGCCATCACGGGCGTGTTGACGGACCCAGAGACTTGGATGCCGGTGGAAAAGCCTGCTATGCCGGAGCGTTTCATGGCCGACGACAGCATGGTGCTCGCGCCCTCTGACGACCCCGACAGCGTCGAGGTCGTGCGCGGACCGAACATAAAGCCCTTCCCGAAGGCGAAAGCCCCGGCGGAGACGATAGAGGGACGGGTGCTCATAAAGCTGGGCGACAACATCACGACCGACCACATCATGCCATCGAACGCAAAATTGCTGCCCTACCGCTCGAATGTGCCCTACCTGTCGGAGTTCTGCCTGACGCCCTGCGACCCGGATTTCCCGAAGCGCGCGCAGGAGCAGGGCGGCGGCTTCATCGTGGCTGGCCAGAACTACGGCCAGGGCTCCAGCCGCGAGCACGCGGCTCTCGCGCCGCTGTACCTGGGCGTCAAGGGCGTCATAGCCCTGGACTTTGCTCGGATACACAGGGCAAATCTGATAAACAACGGCATCCTGCCGCTCTGCCTCGAGGACGAGGCGGACTATGAGGCCCTCGCCGAGGGCGACGAGGTCACGATAGAGAACGTGCACGCCCAGATAGCCGCCGCTGCGAGGGGCGAGGGCGTGACGCTCAAATGCGGCGGGCGCGAGATAAAGGTCAGGATGACGATAACGCCGAGGCAGCGGGATATACTGCTGGCCGGCGGACTGCTCAATTACACCCGCGAACAGGCGGGGAAGGAGGACGAATGATGCGCGGAGTAACTCTTATACCGGGCGACGGCATAGGCCCGGAGGTAGCGGCAGCGACCAGAAAGGTAGTAGACGCTTCGGGTGCGAAGATAGAGTGGCACGTGGCCGAGGCGGGCGCGGCACAGATGGAGATATGCGGCACGCCCCTGCCGCAGGCGACGATAGACTCAGTGCGCGCCGACGGCCTCGCGCTCAAGGGCCCCATCACGACACCGGTTGGCTCGGGCTTCAGGAGCGTCAACGTCGCGCTCAGGAAGGAGTTCGGCCTCTACGCCAACGTGCGTCCGGCGCGCACCTTCGAGGGCGTGAAGGGCCGCTATGACAACGTGGACATCGTCACCGTGCGCGAGAACACGGAAGACCTCTACGCGGGCATAGAGCACATGGTGGGCGCGGACGCGGCGGAGAGCATCAAGCTCATCACGCGCAAAGGCTCGGAGAGGATAATAAGGTACGCATTTGACTACGCTGTGAAGAACGGGCGGAAAAAGGTCACGGCAGTGCATAAGGCGAACATCATGAAATGCACGGATGGCCTGTTTCTGGAGGTTGCGCGGCAGGTGGCGGCGGAGTACCCGCAGATAGAGTTCGAGGACAAGATCGTGGACGCGACCTGCATGCAGTTGGTGCAGAAGCCGGAGGCCTTCGACGTGATGGTGCTGCCGAACCTGTACGGCGACATCGTATCCGACCTGTGCGCCGGACTGGTAGGCGGCCTGGGCCTTGCGCCGAGCGCAAATATAGGCAAGGACTGCGCGATATTTGAGGCGGTGCACGGCAGTGCGCCGAAGCACGCGGGCCTGAACGACGCGAATCCGACGGCGCTCATCCTGTCGGCGGTCATGCTGCTGCGCCACACAGGCGAGACGGAGGCGGCGTATAGAATAGAGAAAGCCGTCCTCGAGCTGATAAAGGAAGGCCGGGAGACGACCCGCGACCTCGGCGGAGAACTCGGCACGGACGAATTTGCGGATGCGATAATTAGAAAAATGTCTTGCATGGCCTGAATAAGTGTGCTATACTAATCGGGCATTGCGGGTGTAGTTCAATGGCAGAACATCAGCTTCCCAAGCTGAATGCGAGGGTTCGATTCCCTTCACCCGCTCCAACAAGAATGCTTGAATACACGCTGTAGTTTACACAGCATGCATTCAAGCATTCTTGTTGCCACCTCGCGCATTTAGTGCGGGGTGATTTTTTATGTTTAAGCCCGCGTTGCGGCCTCGGTGGTGTACCGGGGAGAGATGCGGGCTTATTTTAATTTTGGGACAACTATTTTCGCCTCTCAACAGTCTATATTACAGAGCGACGGCTCGTCACAATTGTGAAAAGGAAGAAAACATTTATGGACAAGTATGAGTTTGCCCGGCGGCTGCAGACGGACAAGGCAAAATTCTACCGCATCGCATACTCCTACGTCAAAAATGAGCACGACGCGCTGGATGTGGTCGGCGAGGCGGTTTATAAGGGCCTCCGTAACCTGAAATCGCTCAAAAGCGCGGAGTTTTTCAACTCGTGGATGACGCGCATCGTAATAAACTGCGCACTGGACCAGCTCCGTCAGGGCGCCCGCGTCACGTTCATCGACGATGCGATGCCGCCGGAATGGGAGCCTCCGGACGATGCGTCGCTGGCGGCGGAGGACCAGCTCGACCTGTATTCGGCGCTTGATGCGCTCGGAGAGCGGGACAGGACCTGCGTAGTGCTGCACTATTTCGAAGGGTATACCTTCGCGGATCTGTCGCGAATACTCGACGAGCCGGAATCAACTGTGAAGTCGCGCATGTACAGGTCGCTGGGGAAGATGCGGACGTTTTTACAGAAGGGAGAAAGAGCATGAATATCGGCAAGGAAAAATACGACAGCATACCCATACCCGATGCGCTCGACGGGGTCGTGGATTCAGCCATGCGCCGGGCGGAGAGGTCGAAGCGCCTGCATGTGCTCAGACGCACGGCGGCCTGTGCTGCGGTGGTCGTGTGTGTTCTGTTAGCAAGCGCAAATATTATGCCGATCTATACCTATGCCTCACAGATACCGGTCTTGGGCAGCATCGTACAGGTGTTGCAGATCGGCAGCGGGGGAGAAATAACCGACGGCGTACAGGGACAGGCGGAAAACTATGGCGAGAGCGTGAAGATAAGCTTCAGCAGCGCCGACGGCGAGTTGAACGCCGTGCCGCACTACAGTGTGACGCATTACTCCGCGCCAGATCGTGTGGTGCTGACTCTCAGCGGCGTCCGGGGCATCGACTTCGAGTCGCTGCTGGGCAGTCTTCTCGGGACTGATGGGGTCTTGGACGCCTACAGGATGATGATACTCGACGACTCGCGTTTCGGCGTGGTCATACTGCTCGAGGACGGCTGGAGCTGCGAGGCCGCAGAGTACAGCGACCCGGGCGCACTGGTGCTGAGATTCAAGGATACCGGCGAGCGCTCCGACGGCTCGGAGATATACTACCTGCGTACAGAGGCCATGCCTTACACCGACGAGCTGGGCCTTCTCTGCGAGGAGTACCACAACGAGAACGCCGCTCAGCTCAAGACTCAGAGCGGAGAGTACATCGTGACGATAGGCGAGTACGGCTCGGAAAGTGAGGCGCAGGAGGCGCTCGAGGCCCTCAATGAGCTGCACGGAGACCACGGCCTGTTCGTGGCCTCCGGTACCGCACAGACTGTACCTGAGAACTGATTGTACGGGAGGACAAACTACGATGAAAGCAATAATTGTGTCCCTTGCCGCCGCGCTCATAGCGCTTATGCTGCTGACGGCCTGCGGCACAGAGACGGCGGTGGTCAGCATGCCGCCGGCAGACACAGAGGCGCCCTCCGACGCGCCGACGGAAGCACCGGCGGAGAGCGGAGATATGGATACGCTGAGCGAGTGCCTCGCGCTTCTGGGCATGGACGATGAGACGGCAAAGGATGCGCTGGGCGGCGGTGAGGAGAATTTTGCGGCAGATGGTGAGACCCTGATCGGCAGGTTGTATGCCACGGAGCTGTTCGGCGAAAAGGTTGAACCTAGCACTATGTACGACGGCGACGGAAGGGTGATCGCTGTATCTATCTACCTCTCGGGCGAGAAGGCAGAGCCATATGTGGAGAGCCTCACGGCGGCTTACGGCGAGCTGGACGAGGCCAGCGACGGGGCGTCCTCCGAATCCGGCGCAACCTGGCAGATCTGGAAGACCGACGCCGGACAGATAAAGCTCATACAGAGCTATGGCCTCTGCTCGCTGGAGCTTGCGCCGTAAAACTGCACATAAACGGAAAAGTCCCCCTGCCAAAGGGGGACTTTTTGCGGTCCTATTTGCCGATCATGGGTTTAACCGCTCTCGTTGCGATGTAATCCGGTATATTGAATTCGTGCAGGCGGCCGTACCCGTTCGTATCCTCGTAAAGGTCGGAGAGCACAAAGCCTGCCTTGAGCTGGCCGCCGAGCTGTTCCTCGATGGTATGGGAGAACTGGATGCCGTCGTTGTTCTTGAGCGAGCGCTCATACAGCTCCGGGTCCCTCAGCGGGTCGAAAGGCAGGGGGTGCTCGAGCCTGCCAGTGTCCTCGTTAAAGGCGTATTGCAGGCCCAGCCCAAACCCGCCCAGCAGTATGCCGCCGGGCCTCAGCACGCGTATACATTCCGCAAATATCGGCTCGACCTTCTCAACGTAGCAGTTCGACACTGGGTGAAATATGATATCGAAGCTCTCGTCCCCGAACGGCAGCCGCCGGGTCATGTCTGCACAGACGATATCTACCTCGTAGCCCTCGCGCTCGGCGACCATGCGCTCGCTGCGGCACTGCTCCTCGGAATAGTCGAGCAGGGTGCAGCGCGCCCCGAGCGCCGTGAAGATCGGCAGTTGCTGCCCGCCGCCGCTGGCAAGCCCCAGCAGCTTCCTCCCGGCAAGTTCCCCGAACCACTCATGAGGTACAGCCCTGGTCGGCGTCAGATACACATCCCAGTCGCCCGCCAGCGCCTTCTCGTACACCTCGTGAGTTATCGGACGGCCCCATTCCCAGCCATTCCTGCACCAGCCGCTGATTACCCTGGAATTTATATCCTGATATCTCATGACGATCCCTCCCGTGCTGTCGTATCCTGCTTATTTTGCCGCAGCTGCGACGCCCTGTCAAGGTTCGCGCGCAAGGGGATAAAATCCCCCTTGAACCGAACCAGATAGTGCTGTACGTACAGCCTGGCGCGGTTCAAGGGGGGCGAGTGGGGTCAAAACGGCCTGAGCGGCACCTGGATTTCCGTCAGGAACTCCGAGGCGTCGCTTGTAAAGCCCTGATCTATCATCGTTATCTCGAGTGCCGGGCCGTCTGGACTGCGGCCTTTTTCGTCGAGGTAGGAGAATATCTTCCCGTAGTTTTCCTCGGCCTTGTCGTGCCCGCCTATGTACCTGAGGGTTATCCCAAAGGTCTCTGGCAGCTCAAGCACTCGTCCGTCGTGCTCCTCATCTTCCTCGAGCACGACGAAAAGAAAGTCGCACGGCCGCACCGTCCTCCGCTTGAGCGAGTCCACCGACAGCCCGAAGCCTATCTTGCCAAGGAAAACGGATGCCCTGCTGCCTCCGCCGTCCAGCTCGCGTATGGCCAGCTGCAGCTCGGTGTCGTCTTCGGGATCCAACCTGCGGCTCAGGATGGCCAGCCTGCGCGCCGGCAGCTTGCCCTCTGTTATCAGCCCGAGGCTCAGGTCGCGGCCGCGGTCTATCTGGTCCAGCCGGTTCTCTATCTGTCTCTCGACCGCCCCCAGCTCCTTGAGCTGCTGACGCACCTGAACCAGCTGGAGCTCCAGGAGCCTGCGGATGTCCGCAAGGCTCCTGTTATTCACAAAGGACGATATCTCCGTCAGCGGCAACCCGAGCTTTCTCAGATACCGTATGGTATCGAGCGTTTCAAACTGCCGCGTGCTGTAATACCGGTAGCCGGTCTGCTCATCCGTGTACTCCGGCCTGAGCAGGCCGATGTTCTCATAATGTCTCAGGCTGCTGACGCTGATGTGGAAGATACGCGACATCTCTCCTATCTTGAACAACCCGCCAGTCTTCATCTGCCTGTTTCGTTCACACGCCCTGAGCCATCATTGCGGCGGCGACCTTGAGGAAGCCGGCGACGTTGGC
>OJRC01000907.1_pt1 | contig 13614 bp, 13 predicted proteins | sample 1599081 | NCBI WGS metagenome assembly OJRC01 (sample SAMN03922519, study PRJEB24848) | human gut metagenome | isolation source: stool sample | host: Homo sapiens | place: Germany | collected 2010-02 | reverse complement strand
TGGGGCGCCACTCCCGTTTCTTTGGGCAAGGGCCAAAGAAATGGGGTGGCATTTTACAAGAGGCCGGCTTTCCCCCATGAAATTCTCTGCCTATTATATTTTACAAACCCGCAAAAAGGAGGAACAGGATGAGAACCATAACCGCGGCGGCGCTGCTCTGTCTGGTCATCGCCCTTGCACTGCCACTGCTTTTATACTCCGCCCCCGGTCAGGACGGCGGGCCGTCGGAGGCATCCTCCACCGCTCCGGCGCCGGGCAGCAGCGACTCCGAGCTGAGCTTCACCGTGCTCTCGGGCGGCGAGGTGCTGACCGTCACCATGGCCGACTGGCTGCCCGGGGTCGTGGCCGGGGAGATGCCCGCCTCCTTCGAGCCGGAGGCGCTCAAGGCCCAGGCCGTCGCCGCCCGCACCTATATAATGTACAGCATGGGCCGCGAAAAGCCGGCCCACCCCGAGGCCGACGTCTGCGACGACCCCGCCTGCTGCAAGGCCCACGCCTCCGACGAGACCCTGCGCCAGAACTGGGGCGGCGACTACGACGCAAACCTCGCAAAAATACAGGAAGCCGTCGGCAGCACCGACGGCGAATACCTCAGCTACGGCGGCGAGGTCATACAGGCGGTCTTCCACTCCTCCTCCGCGGGGAAGACCGAGTCCTCAGGAGCCATTTGGCAGGACCAGCCCTACCTCGTGAGCGTGGACAGCCCCGAGACCGCCGAGGACGTGCCGGACTACGTAACCTCCGTCACCGTCACCGAGGCGGATTTCAAAGCCGCCGTCCACAGCCTCCACCCCGAGGCCGTGCTGGAGGGCGACGCCGCCTTCTGGCTCGGCGCAGCCGTGAGGGACGAGTCCGGCCGGGTCGAGTCCGTGGACATCGGCGGCGTCCTCGTGCCGGGCACGGAGCTGCGTACCATGTTCTCCCTGCGCTCTACCGCCTTCGCCCTCGACTACACCGACCCGGACTTCCTGTTCACTGTCACCGGCTACGGCCACGGCGTGGGCATGAGCCAGTACGGCGCGAACGTCATGGCCGAATCAGGCTCCGACTACCGCGAGATACTCAGCCACTACTACCCCGGCACACAGCTCGAGACCGCCGGATGGTGAGCCTCAGCCCTTATCCAGCAGCTCCCTCAGCTCCTGCAGCTCCGCCTCGCTGAGCGAGTTGGCGCGGAGCATCGAATTGACCATCATGCCCAGGCTGCCGCCGTAGACCCGGCTCAGAAAACTGTCGGTCTCCCGAGCGGCGGCCTTCTCGCGCTCGAGCAGCGCCGTGTACTCCCGCGCGCGCTCGCCCTGGCGGCAGCTCACCGCCCCCTTCCGCTCCAGACGCGACAGCATCGTCATAACCGTGTGCTTCGTCCAGCCCGTCTCCGCCTCCAGCGCATGCACCAGCTGCGTCACCGTCGCCGGCTGAAGCTCCCACAGCGCGTTCATCAGCGTCCATTCCCCGTTCGACAGGTGCTCCATCCCTCTACCTCCGTGCTTCTCATTCGTCTGCCGTCAGGATAACACATGGGTATACACTTGTCAACCACGTTTCTCTCTTGACGCGGTGCATTATTTGTATTATACTAACTAATACAAAGAGGAGGTGCAGGGGCTTGCTGCTGAGGCTGGATTTTTCGTCGCAGCTGCCGATATACAGGCAAATACGGGACCAGATCGTGGTCGGCATCGCCTCGGGCGAACTGGCTCCGGGCGAAAAGCTGCCGGCCATCCGTACGCTGGCGGAGCAGTCCGGCGTGAACATGATGACGGTGAGCAAGGCCTATGCGCTGCTCAAGCAGGAGGGCCTCATCACGACCGACCGCCGGGGCGGGACGGTCGTGGCGGGGCTGCCCGCCGGCGGCGGGCTGGGCGATGAAGCGCTCGGCCATCTCCGGCTCATAGCCGCCGAGGCGCGACTCTCCGGCCTGTCGGAGGAGGATTTTCTGGGGTTATGCCGCGAGTTTTACCGTGAAGGAGGCGGTGAGACATGAGCGACTTTACTGCCATGGTCATAACGACCCTCTGTTTTTATCCCGTGCTGCCCATCGTGGCCGCGCTCATGGCCAATGAGGCGAAGGCGAAGAAGAACATCGTCATCGGCTGCACCCTGCCGTTTACGGCGCAGCACGACCCGAGGGTGGAGGAGCTGTGCAGGGCGTACAGGAAATGGGTCTGGCGCTGGTTTTTCATCCTGACGGCGGCTGTTCTGCCCGCGTTTTTCATAGGGCGCATGTCGCTGAGCCTTGCGTGGCTGATGCTCTGGGTGATCGCGGCGCTCGTGCCGTACTGCGTGCTCTTTGCGCGGTACAACGGGCGGCTGCGTGCGCTCAAAAAGCAGGAAGGCTGGGCCACGCCCTACACGGGCGCGGTGGTGGCGGACCTCGGCGCGAAGCCGGAGGAGCTGGGAAGGCCCTATTCGCGCTGGCTGTTCATCCCGCCGCTCATCATCTCGCTCGTGCCCTGTGCGTTGGCAATGTTCTCGGAGAACGAGGGCGAACGCTGGGGCGGCATGATACTCGCCGGCACCTTTGCGCTCTGCTGTCTCATGAGCATCTTTTTCTACCCGCTGGTGTTCCGGCAGAGGCCGGACGTGGTGGACTCGGACAGCCGCGTAAACGCGGCGCTGACGCGGGTGCGGCGCTATAACTGGGGCAAGGTCTGGATGGCGACGGCCTGGCTCTCGGCGCTCCTGGCCGTGGCTATGTGGATATTCCGCGACAGTGCGCCGGGATTTTTGATCTCCACGCTGGTCTACACGGTGATACTGCTGTATTTCTGCATACAGGCGGAGTTCGCGGCGCGGCGGGCGCAGGAGCGGCTCACGCGCGAGAGCGGCCCGGACTATGTGGACGAGGACGAGTTCTGGCTCTGGGGCCTCGTTTATTACAACCCGAACGACCGGCGCGCGATGATAAACGACCGGACGGGCATGGGCATGAGCATGAACCTCGCGCGGCCCGCGGGGAAGATAACGATGGGCCTGTGTGCGCTGCTTCTCATCGTCTGTCTGCCGGGATTCAGCCTGTGGTTCATAGCCATGGACTACACGCCGCGCGAGGCGCGGATAGAGGACGGGGCGCTGTACTTCGAGCATTTCACGGAGAAATACGAGATAGCGCTGGACGAGATAAGCGGCACGGAGCTTTTGGACGAGCTGCCGAGCGCGAGGCGCGTCGCCGGCACGGGTCTCGACACGCTCTGCGAGGGGCGGTTCGATGTCGAGGGCTACGAGAACGTGCGCATCTCGCTCGACCCGGGGCAGGGCTGCTGCATTGTCGTGTTGACAGAGGGCGGCCTGACGCGTATATTCAACCTGATGACCGAGGCGGAGACGGAGGGTTTCTACGCTGAATTGACTGCAGCGCTGTGATATGCCACCCCGTTTCTTTGGCCCTTGCCCAAAGAAATGGGAGTGACGCCCCAAAGAAAAGCGGCTTTATATGAGCTGGGAGGACCCTTCGTGCGCTGGTGGGCCCGCCCGCCTAAGGCGCGCGGCCGGGTCGTCGGGACGCCGACCCCTACGGGTTTACGCGAAATGTACGCGCCTGCAAAACCGTTACGACGGCGCACCGGGGTCGGTGCGCCCTACGGGTGGCGATGTGCGTAACCATGACGACGGGCGGGGGTTTGTACAACGCCGTGGCGCGGCACCGCCCGTTAATTCCGCCCGCCTAAGGCGCGCGGCCGGGTCGTCGAGGACGCCGACCCCTACGGGTTTACGCGAAACGTACATGGTCGCGAAACCGTGACGGCGGCGCATCGAGGTCGATGCGCCCTACGGGTGGCGATGTGCGTAACCATCACGCCGGGCGGGGATGGAACCCCGCCCCTACGGCTACGCTGGAAGGTACGACGACAGACCCGCCGTCACGATGCGCGCCGCGTTCCAACCCAACGCGAAAACGCTGACGTAGGGCGCATCGACCTCGATGCGCCGCCAATCAAATCCAAACGCCGCAGGCGTTTCACCGCTTCCCGGAGACTGCGGAGGAGATGACGACGCATTCGCATTGACGACGTCAGTCGATATTAAAATAAACGCCGCCTTTCGGGCGGCCACATCCTTGTTCCCCTCGTTCACGCCGGTCAACAACCCGGTACAAACCCACCGCGCAAGCCTCCCGGTCTCAAACGTCGGATAGGACTTCCATGGTTCGTGGGAGAGGCGGGTGGGACGCTGCCGGTACGATGGGTCCACACACCCAATAAAAGCCGCTTTTCTTTGGGGCGCCACTCCCGTTTCTTTGGGCAAGGGCCAAAGAAATGGGGTGGCATATAAAAGATAACGATATACAGGAGGAAACACACCATGCTCAGGATTGAACACCTAACCAAGACCTACGGTGCCAAAAAAGCCGTGGACGACCTCTCGCTGCACATTCAGCCGGGCCAGATATACGGCTTCATCGGCCACAACGGCGCGGGCAAGACCACCACCATCAAGGCCTGCTGCGGCATACTTAAGTTCGACGCGGGCGAAATCTACGTCTGCGGCAAGAGCATCAAAACCCAGGCCCTCGAGTGCAAGCGCGACATAGCCTACATCCCCGACAACCCCGACCTCTACGACTTCATGCCCGGCGTCAAGTACCTCAACTTCATCGCCGACGTCTACGGCGTGCCCGCAGCCGCGCGCAACGAGCGCATACACCGCTACGCCGACCTCTTTGAACTCACCGACGACCTCGCCCAGCCCATCTCCGCCTACTCCCACGGCATGAAGCAGAAGCTCGCCCTCATCTCGGCCCTCATACACGAGCCGAAGCTCATCATCATGGACGAGCCCTTTGTCGGCCTCGACCCCGTGGCCTCCCACAAGCTCAAGACCCTCATGCGCGAGCACTGCGACAGGGGCGGAGCCATCTTCTTCTCCACCCACGTCCTCGAGGTCGCCGAAAAGCTCTGCGACATGGTCGCCATCATCAAAAACGGCAAGCTCGTCGTCTCCGGCACGATGGAGGAAGTGCGCGGCGATGATTCCCTCGAGGAGGTCTTCCTCGAGCTGGAGGAGGAATGAGCCATGTTCTCTGCGCTTCTCAGAGCCCAGTTTGCCTCGCTCTGGGCCTCGCTCACGCGAAACACCACCGGTAAACGCAAAAAAAGCGCCGGTAAAGGCGTGCTCGTGGCGATACTGTTCATCTACATCATCGGCTGCTTCTTCATGTTCGGCGGCATGTTCTACGCCCTCGCCGAACCTCTGTCGATGCTCGGCCTCGGCTGGTTCTATTTCGCCCTTGCGGGCATAGTCGCCGCCGCGCTCTGCTTCATCGGCAGCGTATTTATGGCCCAGCAGCAGCTCTTTAACGCAAAGGACAACGAGCTGCTCCTCGCCATGCCCATACCACCCTCGTACATCCTCGGCTCGCGAATGGCGGCGCTGCTGCTCGTGAACTACGCCTTCGAGCTGGTCGTCTTCATCCCCGCCGCCGTGGTCTGGTGCATGAAACTGCAAGTGACCGCCGTGGGCGTCGTGAGCTTCGTGCTCGTCTGCCTGCTGCTGCCCTTCCTCATACTCAGTTTCACCTGCCTGTTCGCCTGGCTGCTCGCGCTCATATCCTCGCGGCTGCGCTACAAGACCGTCGTCACGCTCGTGCTCTCGCTGGGCTTCCTCGGCCTGTACATGTACGCCGTCATGAACATGCAGAACTACCTCATGTCCCTGCTCGAGAGCAGCGCGCAGCTCGCAGGCTCCGTCAAAGCCTATGTCTACCCGGCCTGGGCACTCGGCAGGGCCATCACCGAAGGCGACCTTGTGAGCCTGCTGGGCTTCGCCGCCTGCTGCATCCTGCCCTTCGCCCTCGTCTGCGCCCTGCTGTCGCGCTTTTTCACCAGCGTGACCACAAAGCGCGCCTCTGTGCGGATAAAGTACCGCCGCACCGAGCTGAAGGCCGCGGGCGCGATGTCCGCCCTGCTCAAAAAGGAGCTGCGGCGCTTCGCCTCCAACAGCATGATAATCCTCAACTCCGCCCTCGGCAGCATCTTCCTCGTCATCATGGGCGTCGCGGCGCTCATATACCGCGACAGGCTGCTCGAGGTGCTGGGCTTCATGCCGGATGTCGGGGGCGACATGCTCGCCGGCATCGCCGTGCTCGCGCTCTCCTTCATGGGCGCCATGGACTACATCTCCTCGGCGACCATCTCGCTCGAGGGCAAGTGCCTGTGGATACCCAAGACCATACCCGTGCCCGTGCGCACGATACTCATGTCCAAAGTGCTGCTGAACGTCGTCATCGCCCTGCCCGCCACCCTCATCGCCTCGGTCTGCGTGGCGCTGGCCCTGCCCATGACGGCGCTGGAGCGGCTCTACGTCGTGCTCATACCCTGCATAGTCTCGGTATTCATCTCGCTCTACGGCGTGGTCATAAACCTGCGCTTCCCCAAATTCGACTACATAAACGAGGTGAACGTGGTCAAAAACAGCCTGAGCGTCTGCGTCTGCCTGTTCTCCTCATGGGGCATCCTCATAGCGCCGGCGCTGCTCTACGTCTTCGTCCTCGGCGACATGGTCTCGATGACGGCCTATCTCGGCATCTGCATGGCGCTGCTGCTCATAGCCTGCATGCTGCTCTATCTGAAACTCTGCCGCAGTGAGGAGCGATTCCTCGAGCTGTGATGAAAACCGCAAACGCAAAAGCGCCGCCCTCGCCGGGCGGCGCTTTCTATTAAACGTACCGTATTCAGCCTATTCTCTTTGCGCCGACGTAGTTTCTCGTGTAGTAGCTCTCGTCAAGGCCGGAGATCGTGACATAGCCCGCGCCCGAGCTGGCGTGGATGAACTCGCCGTCTCCTATGTAGATGCCCACATGCCCCACGGCGTAGGAGCTGCTCGAGAAGAACACGAGGTCGCCGACCTGCAGGTCCTCCTTCGCCACGTACTCGCCGTTGTAATCATACTGGTCGTAGGTCGTCCGGTACAGCGAGTAGCCGAAGTTCCTGAACACATAGCACACAAAGCCGGAGCAGTCAAAGCCGGTGTTCGGGTAGTTGCCCGCCCAGACGTAGGGTACGCCCAAATACTGCTCGGCAAAGGCCACGATCTGAGAACCGAGGCTGCCGTCCGTCACCGTCGCGGCCGCCGAGTCGGGCTCGACGAGGCTCACGTAGTCGCTCCTTATGTACCCGGTCTCGCCTCCCGCGACGACCTTGTACCACTCGCCCTCGACGCCGATTATCTCGACGCTCTCGCCGTCCGTGGTCATCCTCACGACTTCGCTGTCCGTGCCCGCCGCGGCGCGCATCCGCACGCTCGTGCCGTCTACCCAGCCCTCCGCCGAAAGCTCCATCGTCTCGGCAAAGCTCATGTACTGCGCCGACATGTAGCCGCTCTCGCCGTTGTAATTTACCTTGTACCAGCCGCTGCCGTCGTCCTCCTCGACTATCACCGCCGTGCCCTCTGCCAGCGTGGTTATGACAGAGTAGCCGGTCCCGGCTCCCGAACGCATGTTCACAGCCGTCGTCGTTTCGGCCCCGCCTATGCAGTCCGCCATCGCGCCCGTCATGAGCGCACTTACACACAGCGCCCCTGCTGCCAGCGGACGCACTACCGATTTTCTCATGTAAATGACCTGACCTTAGCTTTATTTGGAGGCCAATGCACGGTCCAGCCACACCGCCGCCACGTCCATGGCTGCGTACAGACTGCTCTTCTCGCTTTTCTTCACTACCCTGTCCCTGCTCCTCAGGTCAGGGTCCGTGAGCTGAAGCTGCACCGCGACCCGCGTCGCAACATCCAGATCCTCCACCTTCTTCGTCTCAAGGATCTGCATCATTATGATATACTTGTCGGCCATGCTGCCGAAATATATGATGTTGTCCTTGCGCCGAAGCGGATGTCCCTTGTATACCAGTTCCTTGGATGCTGCCATTTCAATACCTCCATTGCCGGGTACACACTCAACGTGTAACCGAATTGTAACTCATTAAAGCTAAATTGTCAACCATTTTTTACGCTTCTGTAGGCCGGCAATTTCTGCCGGCCCACATTTCTGTCTTTATGCTGCGATATCGCCGCCTTCGTCGGGCGGTTCGACGGGTTCGACCGGGTCGGTGGGCGGCTCGGTAAAGACCGGGGTATCGGTGGTCACCGGGCTTTCCGTCGTCACCGGCGTGTCGGTGGTGTCCGGCTCGGGCGTCTCGGAGGGCTTCGGGTTATCCTGCTCCTCCTTTTCCTCGGTGAGGTCGCCGAATATCTGCGTGTCGCCGCCTATCCATTCAGCGCTCGGGAAGCTCTTGTACTCGAGGCCCGCGTGCACCTGCTGCATGACCCGCTTCCACACCTGCGCCGCGGGGTTGCCGTAGATGGAGATGGACTCGGGCATGTCGTAGCCTGTCCACACCACGCCGACGTAGTAGGGCGTATAGCCCGCGAACCAGCGGTTCCAGTTATCCGACGAGGTGCCGGTCTTGCCGGCCACCGGCATGGTGTAGAAGTTCGCCTCAGAGCCGGTGCCGGAGGTCGCCGCCGTGTAGAGCATCGAGGTCATGTTCGTCGCGGTGCTCGATTTCATGGCCACGTGGGTGGTCGCCTGGTTGTCGAGTATCAGGTTCCCCGCCGAGTCCGTGACCTTCGTATAGGTCCGAGCCTCGGTGAAGATGCCTGCGTTTACGAAGGGGCAATAAGCCTGCGCCATCTCCAGAACGGTGACGCCGTTCGTCAGCTCGCCCAGCGCGAGGGGCGCGTAGTTGTAGTCGTCGGCCACGAGGCTCGTGATGCCCAGCTTGTTGATGAGGAAGTTCGCCGACTGCTGGATGCCCAGCTTGTCCAGCACCTGGGCCGCGACGGTATTCTTCGACTGCCTGACCGCCTCCGCTATCGTGATGATGCCGGCGTACTGGTTCGGCGAGTTCGTCGGGTACCAGTAGTTCTGCGACATCTCGACCTCCTCCCTCTCCGCGTCTTTCACGAGGGTGGAGGGGGTTATGAGGCCGTACTCCATCGCCGGGGCGTACACCGCCAGCGGCTTGAAGGAGGAGCCGGGCGCCCTGAGCGAGTCCGTCGCCCTGTTGAGGATGAGGTTCGCGTTCTTTTCGCCCACGCCGCCGGACATCGCCAGCACCTCGCCCGTGTACGGGTCCATTATGACCATCGCGGACTGGAACTGCTGGGAGGTGTTGTTCCAGGGCTTGGGGAAGTTCTCCACGTCCAGGTACACGTTGTCCACGCACTCCTGGATATACGGGTCAAGGCAGGAGTATATCCTGTATCCGCCCGAGGACAGCAGCTGCGCCGCCGTCTCCTGGCTGACGCCCTTCTGCTCCATGAGGTCTTCAATGACCTCCTTCCTCACGGCCTCGACGTAGTAGCTGTAGATCTCCTGCTTCTCGACCTCCGTCACCGAGCGGGAGAACACCAGCTCCTCGTTCTTCGCCTCGGTATACTCGTCGTAGCTGATGAAGCCCAGCTCGTACATCCTCCTGAGCACCGCCTCCTGCCTTGTCTTGTTGCTCTCCTCGGAGTAAAACGGGCTGTAGTAGGTGGGCAGGTTCACGATGCCGACGATGGACGCGCTCTCGGCCAGCGTCAGCTCCGACGGCTCCTTGCCGAAGTACTTCTCCGCCGCTGTGTAGATGCCATAGGCGCCCTCGCCGAAGTAAACGGCGTTTAAGTACCACTCGAGTATCTCGTCCTTGTCGTATTTCTTTTCGAACTCGAGGGCCTGGAAGATCTCTATGAGCTTGCGCTGCACCGTGACCTCATTGTTGCCGGTGAGGGTCTTGATGAGCTGCTGGGTGAGCGTCGAGCCGCCGAAACTGTCGTCCCCGCCGGTGAGCAGGGTGAACATCGCGCCGACCGTGCGGTACCAGTCCACGCCCTTGTGCGTATAGAACCTGTGGTCCTCGATGGCGACGAGAGCCTTGACCAGATGGTCCGGCACGTCCTCGAGGTCGACCCAAATGCGGTTCTCGCCGCCGTGCAGGGTGGCCAGCTCCTCATACTCGCCGGGGCTTGTCTCGCAGTAGATGATGCTCGTCTCGGAGAGCTTGTAATCCGAGAGCGAGACGTCGAGATCCTCCACGAGGCAGGTCTTGACATAAAAGGCGAAGATGCAGCCGAGCAGCAGGACGGTAGTGAGAACCACGAGCAGAACCGTTACGACGATCTTGGCCGCGAGGCCGACCGCCCCCACCACGGTACCCGCCGCGGTATCGGCGGCTTTGCCGGCATCTATCTTTAATTTCGAATGCTTATCCATATGCAAGAGAGCACCTCCGTGCGCGGGTGTGGTACGCTCGCACTCACACCATTCTAAATTATAAGTATATCACATTTCATCGAAAAGGAGTAGAGGATTTGTAAATTTTGCGCCGCGTATTATTTTTGCCCTTTCGTGGGATAATTTAGCCGAAAGGGGTGTGCAAAATGAAGCTATGGACAAAGCTTGCGGGCACGGCGCTGATAGCGGGCACAGCCGCGGTGTGCGCTGCGACGGCAATCGGCGGGATAAGCTCCGCGGCGGAGCCTAAGGCGGTCCCCACGGCCGAGTTCGACTACGTGCCGAGCTGCTCTCTGGCCGAGGCCGAATACGTGCTGCGCGAGTACGAGGGCTGCGTGGCGGTCTTCTCCTCGGTCGGCGACGTCAGCCCTGTCTCCCTCACGGACATCGAGGTCTCGACCCTCCGGGACGCCGACAGGCAGATACTCAAAACCGGCCTCGCCGTCTCCGACCGCGAGGAATTGCTCACATTGCTCGAAGATTTGGGCACATGAGACATTTTTCCGCGCTTTTGTGAGAAAAATACGATTGATTTATTGCCGAGTATGAGTTACAATAGGAGCAGAAAGACAGACGGAGGAACGGCCATGGACGAGGATCTCGGCAGCAGCTTCATAACCATCGAGGACGAGGACGGAAACGAGTTCGAGCTTGAGCAGTTGGCTACGATGGAATATAACGGACAAGAGTATTCCGCCTTCCTTCCCGCCGACATGGACGAGGATGACCCGGATTACGGGTACATCATCCTCAGGATAGAGGAAGAAAACGGTGAGGAGCTGTTCTGCTCGGTAGACGACGAAGAGGAACTTGCGGCGGTGTACGATCGTTTCATGGAACTGCTCTTTGACGAGGAGACAGACGAGGATACCGAGGAATAAGTTCCATACATGCGGCATAGGCTCAGATATGGCCGTGCCTTCGTGAAAGTTTTTGATCCTGCCCTGTTTGCGGGATTTTTGGGTCCTCTTAAACCCACATCACTAATAAGGGATGCCACATTCCTGGGTGAATTGCAGGCCTCCCGGCTCCCCATTCAGAGGGATGTTGGAAGTTGGAAGCGTGGAAGCACAGGAGAGGCGACCCACCTGCCGGAGACGTGCAGGTTATAATAGGACCCCCACGGCAGCGGCGGGGAAAGCCGACGGCAGCAATGCCGCCGGCTTTTTTATGCCCCATGGCAGCGAAAAAGGCTCCCCTGCACAGGGGAGCCTCAGTCTGTCGAAAAAGCCTCGCAGAGTTTCGCGGCCGCAGCCGCGAAATAGAATTCAATCATTTTCGGCGGCGGCGTGTACGTCGCCGAAAATACTTCTCGCGGAGCGGAGTGTCGAATTGTCCGCCTTTGGCGGACAACCGAGGCGCGGAGCGGAGTGCAATCCCTTTTGTCGAAGAAGGCCGTGCCTTCTTCGACAAGCTGCCGCGCGCCCGCTCAGGCCTCGCGCCTTATTCTCCTGATCACCGCGGCGCAGCGCTCTTTGTTGTAGACCACCGGCACCGGGTACACCGGGTTCGCTTCGGCCAGCGCGTACTTCACCATCGTCGGGATATCCTCGTCCTTTATGAAGTCAAAGCCCGTCGGGATGCCCATGCGCCGGTTCATCGCGCGTATCTCCGCTATGAAGGCCTTCGCCTTCTCCTCGGTCGTGCCGCAGGTCTTTACCTTCGCCAGCTCCGCCAGCCTGGCGAGCTTCGGGTACACCGCCTCGCCGTAGTCCTCGAGCACGATGGGCAGGATGACCGCGTTCGCAAGCCCGTGCGGCGTATTGTAAAACCCGCCCAGCGTGTGCGCTATGGCGTGCACGTTGCCTACGCTGGAGCGCGTGAAGGCAAAGCCCGCCTTGAAAGCCGCCAGCATCATCTCCTGCCGCCCGTTTATGTCGTTCGGGTGCGCGTACACCTTCTCGAGGTTCACGAATACGCTCTGCACCGCTTCCTCCGCGTCGCGCCTGCTCTCCCGCGTGTTGTATGTCCAGCACAAATACGCCTCCACCGCGTGGGTCAGGGCGTCCATGCCCGTCGTCGCCGTCGTCCTCGGCGGCAGACCGATGGTCAGCTCCGGGTCGAGTATCGCGTAGCGCGGGATGAGGTGCAGGTCCATTATAGCGTACTTGTGGTTCGTCTCCCGGTCCGTTATCACCGCCGCGACCGTCGTCTCGCTGCCCGTGCCCGAAGTCGTCGGTATCGCGATGAGCGGCGGGATGGGGCGGCCCACCTTCAGAAGCCCCGCCAACTGCGTCAGCTGCTTATCCGGCCTCGCGCACAGCGCCGCCGCCGCCTTCGCCGCATCCATCGGCGAGCCGCCGCCCAGCGCGATGAAACCGTCGCAGCCGTTCTCCTGATACCGCAGATATATGCGCTCCGCCGTCACCGCCGAGGGGTTTGCCTCCACCTCCGAGAACAGAGCACAGGATATCCCGGCCTCGTCCAGCAGCTCCAGGATGCGCTTGCCTATGGTCTTCACGATGTTCGGCCCCGTGACCAGCATGGGCTTCGTCACGCCCGCGTCGGCCAGCAGCCGCGGTATCTCCCTGATGCTGCCCGGCCCCGTCACCAGCTCCGGCTTGCGCCAGGCCATGAACTTCTCGCCTGCCCCGAACACGCCCTGGAACGTGCGGTAATACGCCCGCTTGACCTTCTCCAAGTCCGCCATTTCCTCTCCTCCTTTATTTTATCCCCCGCCGCAGATGGGCAGAAAGCTCAGCCGGTCTCCCTCCGACAGAGCCGTCTTATACCCCCGGCGGAGCTGTATGCTCTCGCCGTTTACCACTATCAGCATCCGCTTCGCCTCTCGGTACGCCTCTTTGGAGTACCGTTTCCGTATGTGCGCCATGACCTCAGAGACCGTCCCGGCCTCGACCCGCTCCGCCGACAGGCCCATCAGCTCCGGCAGAGCGCCCCGGTATGTGACCTCGACGCTCATCCCGCCGCCTCCTCTATGCCCAGCCGGCGGAGCTTCCGCCTGGTCGGGCGGCCCTCCTTGTCCCAGCCGCGCGTCTTGTAGTATATCGGCAGCATCTTCTCGAGCGGCACCCGCGTCCTCGGGTTTGAGGGATCCTGCAATTCCTTTGTCAGGCGCTTGGGCAGCGTGTCGTCCTTCGCCGTCAGGCCCTCGCGGAGATTGTACAGCCGCTCGAGATTATACGAGCGCTCGCCCAGGTCGAGGAAACCGCCCGTGAACATTTTAAGTCCCGTCGCGCGCCGCAGCGCCTCCGCGTGCGGCAGGAGCAGCAGCGAGTTGAAGGCTATAGCCGGCGTAATATTCAGCATGAGCGCCACCATCGGCCCCATGTGCGGCATTACCTTGCCCACCAGCTTTGTCACCGCGCTGTTCGGCCCGAGCTTGAAGAACACCCCCGGCACGAAGGTCTGCGCCGAGAACAGGCAGCAGCCCGCCGAGGACACCGCCT
>OJRC01000895.1_pt1 | contig 13789 bp, 14 predicted proteins | sample 1599081 | NCBI WGS metagenome assembly OJRC01 (sample SAMN03922519, study PRJEB24848) | human gut metagenome | isolation source: stool sample | host: Homo sapiens | place: Germany | collected 2010-02 | reverse complement strand
CCCCGCCCATATTTTGGTATATTTGCCATTATTTGCTTTTTCGCAAATTGCCAGTGCAAGCACCGGCTTCCGGCTGTCATGAGAAAGATATATCTCTGGGCACGAGATGGTAGTGTAATTGATATTCAAATCTGAATACTTTTCCTTGAACTGCAGGATGATGTCCGGAAACAGAAAACCGGAGAGAGATGTATGGGCATATAGATCCACCACATTCAAAAAATTCTGACGGGCCAAGGCCAGCCAGCCGTAGTAATATTCCACCATCTGCCTGGCTTCGGGCAGAATTTTTCGCCCTGCCTCTGTCAGAGTGATGCCTGCCTTCGTTCGGTGAAAAAGGGGCAGCCCAATCTCCTTTTCAAACAGATGGAGGGCCTTTGTCAGGCTGGGCTGGGCAATGTACAGCTTTTGCGCCGCTTCGTTGATAGATTTCGACTCTGCCAGCGCAATGAAATACTCCAATACCTTCAGTTTCATAATAACTCCTCCATGTTATAGCTTTTTTTCATAACACTGGAATTTTTATGTATTATACAGAACTTATTATTGATGTTACTATAATTTCAGTTAGTTTGTCAAATACAAACGTATTTTGACAATTTCGTTAAATTCGAACGGAAAGAGGAGAGTTATTATGACCAAGCGTGAAAGATTCATGAACTTCCTGGCGAGCAAACCGGTAGACCGCGTCCCCGTTGCGTTTTTCCATCACTTCTGCCCTCCTAACGAATGGGGCAAGGGCCTTGAGAATCAGGAGGCTTTTGAACGCAACGTCATCGGCCATAAGCTGGCCCGGGAAAAGTTTGACCCGGACGTAATCAAAATCATGAACGATACTCTGATGATTATTCCGGTGGATGTTTCCTTTGTAAAAACGGCAAGCGATTTGCGCAACGTACATGCCCCCTCTGTGGATTCTGCCTTTGCCAAAAAAACGCTGGAGCTGACTAAACGGGTGCGCGACTTCTATGAAGATTCCGGCGCCCCCTGTATATGTCACCAGCTTCTCTCCGTCCCAGATGCTGTGCAGCATTCTGTGCCCATGCATACCGGGCCGGAAGAATGCGGGTGGTGTTGGGGACCTGCAGTATGCATGGATAAATGGAAAACCGCGGCACGCGGCAGAGGCAAAGCACACACACGCCGTACTTTGAAAGCGCTGGCCCTGAGCAAGCGGGTATCATGTAAAAGCACATGCAGGCCGGGTGCGCTCTGTCTGCCCAAAAGGGCTTGCTTTTGGCGGCGGAAAGAGGTAAAATATAATTATATTGGATGCCGCATGCAGCGGCGCGAGGAAAGGGGCCCCTTTCCATTCTCCGGCCATGCCGGAGAAACTGCCTGTTTCACACAGGGGGCGGGGGCTGAAAACCTGTGGAGGAGAGAAAAGGCATGAAGAAACGGAAACAGCTTTTGTGCGGCCTGCTGGCTGCGGCCCTGCTGGCAAGTGCCCTGCCCGTATGGGCGGAAGACGCAGCGGCGAACACCCCGGCGCTGGACGGCGCAGGCCCGGCGGAAGGGGCGGCGCCTGCGTCTGAGGCACAGCAGGGCCAGCCCGCCGAAGCGTCGCCCGCAGAGGATGGCGGCGCACAGGCGCCTGCCCAGCTGCAGGCCGCCGCGGCTCCGCAGGCCGAGTGGGGTGTAGATTACGAGACGGCAGACGAATTCACCATTTCCACCGAGGCCGAGCTGCGCGCCTTTGCCGCCATGGTGAATGAAGGGAGAAACTTTGCAGGCAAAACGGTGAAGCTGGCAAACAGCATTGCCATGAGCGGCGGGCTTTGGGTGCCTGCCGGAAGTGTGGATTTTACATCAGGCGGTGACGCAGGAGACCGTTTTTTTGCAGGCACCTTTGACGGACAGGGCCATACCATTTCCGGCCTTGTCATTGACTGCGGCAAAGGTGAAAATGACCCGGCGTATGATGCGGTGGGCCTGTTCGGCTATGTGTGCGGCACAATAAAAAATGTGTCTCACACGGGGCTTTCTATTTCTGCTGCCACAAACTTTGTCGGCGGCATTGCGGGCTGCCTGATGGATCATGCCGTTATTTCAGGCTGCACAGTGAAGGGCAGTATCTCCGGCGCCGTATATGAAGGCGACGGTGATGCTTATGGCGCCCAAATGGGCGGCATTGCAGGCACAACTGAAAACACCTGTGAAAATGTGCGCATTGAAAACTGTGTCAGCGAGGCGTCCCTCAACGGTGAAACAGATGCAGGCGGTATTATAGGCAGGGCAGACGGGCGGTATGAACAAAGCGTCACGCTGCTGAACTGCACGAACAGGGGCGAAGTAAACGGCGGCTCTTACCATGTGGGCGGCATTGCGGGCAGCGCGGACGGCACTGCCATAACGGGCTGCCTGAACGAAGGCGCTGTCACCGGCACATATGATGATACCATTCAGTTGGGGAACAGGGGCGTTGGCGGCATCGTGGGCAACGCAATAGATGAAGTTGGTATTACAGATTGCCGGAACAGCGGCAGCATTACAGCCCCCCGGCAGGAATGGGTGGGCGGCATTGCAGGCCGCTTGCACCAGGGTTCTTCAGTAAACGGCTGTACCAACAGCGGCGCTATTCAAGGCGGCGATAGGACTGGCGGCATCGTGGGCTATGCAGATGCCTATGTGGACGGCTATGAGGTGGCCGGCTGCGCCAATACGGGCAGCGTGTCGGGCGCGGACGCCGTGGGCGGCATCGTGGGGCATACCTCAGCCTCTGAGGAAGAAAACGCCAATGTCCGCGTGACGGGCTGCACCAACAGCGGCGCCGTTTCTGGCAATAGTGCTGTCGGCGGCATTGTGGGCGACCACAGCTCGGATTATGCAGCGAGTGACGTACATACAGCGGCCACGGTGCAGGGCTGTGTCAACACGGGCACGGTGCCCGCGGGCGGCGGCGCCATTGTGGGCAATAACAACGTGAAGGAAGGAAAGCCCGGCAAAGTGGAAAGCTGCTTCTGGCCGCAGGAGCAGGGCGGGGCCGTAGGCACGGGCGCGGGCTCTGCCGGGCAGCCCAGCGATGCGGTGAAGAACAATTCCTCATACGACGGGACGGGCAGGCTGAACACACCGGTGGAGGTGAACGGCGAAACGAAGCACGACCTGGCCGGGGCCCTTGCGGGCGCAGTGGGCGGCGGCAGCGCGGCCAATGTGCCGGACGCGCTGAAGGTGACGGTGCGCTTTGACGCAAACGGGCACGGCACGGCGCCGGACGCGAAGCAGGTGGTGCTGGGCACACAGCTTGTGCTGCCGGACATGGCAGATGCAGACGGCCATGCGTTTGCGGGCTGGCAGCAGGGCGGCCGCACCTACAAGGCCGGTGAGGTGTGCGGTATCATGGCGGACACCGTGTTCACCGCGCAGTGGAACAGCGGCACGCAGGGCGGCGCGGGCAATACGCCCGCCACCGCACAGAAGCCGAACCCCCAAACTGGCCTGTAATACAAAAGAAAGCAGAGCGGCAGGGCCCCGGTTTTCGAAACCGGGCCCTTTTCTTTTTCTTCGGGCGCCCTCTTTCTTTCGTGGCCTGAATTTTAATGCTGTAAAAACGGGGCCGTAAAAAGACAATAACATATGGATAGCAGTATCTGCCGTTTATGCTTTTGGAAGCATGGGAGGTGTGGGCTTGCCCGGTTATGGAAGCATGTGGTAGAATAAAGAAAATTTATGCTGGGCGCACAGTGCGCCCGGCGGCAGGGAAAGGGTGCAGAGCATGGAGCTGCTGGAACAGCGCATTCGAGAAGAGGGTGTGGTAAAGCCGGGCGGCGTTTTGAAGGTGGACGCCTTTTTGAACCATCAGATGGACGTCGCCCTGTTCAGCGCCATGGGTGCGGAGTGGAAGCGCCTGTTCGCAGGCGCGCCCATCAACAAGATACTCACCATCGAGGCCTCCGGCATCGGCATCGCCTGTGTGGCGGCCCAGCACTTCGGCGTGCCCGTGGTGTTTGCCAAAAAGGCGAAAAGCGTGAACATCGACGGCGACGTGTGGGCCACGAAGATAGAATCGTTTACGCATAAGCGCGTATACGATGTGATAGTTTCAAAAAAGTATCTCGGCCCGCAGGACCATGTGCTCATCATTGACGATTTTCTGGCCAACGGCTGCGCGCTGCAGGGCCTTTTGAGCCTGGTCCGCGCGGCGGGCGCCGCGGTGGAGGGCGTGGGCATCGCTGTGGAAAAGGGCTTTCAGCGCGGGGGCGAGCTGATACGCGCACAGGGCGTGCGTGTGGAGAGCCTTGCCGTTGTGGACGCCATGGACGCGGATACGGGCGAGATTATATTCCGGCATTGACAAACCGGGCCCGCCGGGCCTGCGCAAAGCCGGGCGGGAACAGGAAACACACAGGAGGGAAAAGCATGAGCAAGGCGGGCGCTGTGCTGGAGGAAGTAAAAAAGGCCGTTGTGGGCAAGGACGAGGTGCTGGTGCAGGTGCTGCTGGCTATTCTGGCGGGCGGACACATTCTGCTGGAGGATATTCCCGGCGTGGGAAAAACCACCATGGCTCTGGCCTTTTCGCGCGCGCTGGCGCTGGAGTACAACCGCGTGCAGTTCACGCCGGACGTGCTGCCCTCGGACATCACGGGCTTTTCCCTGTATAACAAGCACACGGGCGCCATGGAATATCAGCCGGGGGCCGTTTTGTGCAACCTGTTTCTGGCGGATGAGCTGAACCGCGCCACCAGCCGCACGCAAAGCGCGCTGCTGGAGGCGATGGAGGAAGGCGGCGTGACGGTGGACGGCGTGACGCACCCCGTGCCGCAGCCCTTTGTGGTGGTGGCGACGCAGAACCCGGCGGGCGCTTCGGGCACGCAGCTTCTGCCGGATTCCCAGCTTGACCGCTTTATGGTGAAGCTGTCCATGGGCTACCCCACGGAAGAAAGCGAGGTGGAGCTTTTGCGCCGCAGGCAGGGCGGGGCCCCGCTGAACAGCGTGCGTCAGGTTTTGGGGCACGACGAGCTGCGCACCCTGCGCGCGCAGGTGGCCGGGCTTTATATGAACACGGCGGTGATGCAGTATATCGTGCGGCTGGTGCGCGCCACGCGCCGCCACGCACAGGTGGTGCAGGGGGCCAGCCCGCGTGCCACGCTTGCGCTGGCCGCCATGGCAAAGGCCGCGGCTTTTGCGCGCGGGTGCGACTATGTGGCCCCGCGCGATGTGCAGGCCGTGTTTCCGTGCACCATTGCACACCGCCTTCTGCTGGCGCCGGAGGCCAAAAGCGCACACGCCGTATGTGAAGAGGTGCTGCAGGGCACAAAAGCCCCGCAGCTTCGCTAGCATGGCGCGCACAAGGGCCCTGTACGCGCTGGCGCTGGCGGGGGCCTATGTGTTTTATTGCAATTATTACGGCTTTTTCGCCGTGCTGGTGCTGCGCTGTGCGCTGGCCGCGCCCGCCGTGTCGCTTGCGCTCGGCGCACTGGCTGCGCTGTGCACGCGCGTGTGCATTGAGGCCCCGGCAGAATGCCGCATAGGCCAGGCGGGCGAAGTGCATGTGTGCTGTACGGGGCGCTTTCTTCCCGCGCGCTTCGGCGGGCGGCTGGAGGCCTGCGCCCTTCTGACGGGGAAAGTGAGGCGCACGCGCTTTTCCGGCCGCGCGGAATGGGCCTGCCCGGCCGACACTGCACACTGCGGCTGTATGCGCTATACTTTGGCGCGCGCTTGGGCGGCAGACCCGCTGGGCCTGTTCCGCCTGCCGCTGCGCAGGCCGCAGGCCGCTGCTGTGACGGTGTGGCCCGTGCCGGAAGCGCCGCACCCCGCGCCGCCCATGCCGGACGCATTGGCGGCCGAGGGCTTCGCTGCCAAGCCGGGCGGCGGATATTCGGAGGAGCACGATTTGCGCCCCTACCGCCCCGGCGACGCGGTGAACGCCATCCACTGGAAGCTTTCGGCCAAAGCGGACGAGCTTATCGTGCGCGAACCGCTGTGCCCGCGCGGGCTGCGCGCCGCCCTTTTGCTGGATGCGCGCGGCACCGCCGCCGAGCGGGACCGCGCCCTTGCCCGCCTTCTGTGGATGGCCAAGGCTCTGCTGGCGGCCGGGGTGCCTCACCTTGTGCTCACCTTTGCCGATGGAACAGCCTGCGCAGCCTCCCTGCAGGTGGAGGACGACCTGACGGCCCTTTTTCGCCGGCTTTTGGCGCAGCCTGTGCCGCAGGGCGCCCCGATGCATGCCCTGCCGCCGCAGCTTCGCGCCCAGTGGCAGTACACGGTGCATGGGAAGGAGGCGCCCCATGCCTGACGGAGGGAAAATGCGCCCTGCGCAGCCGCCCGGCACACAGAGGGGAGCCGGGCAGGGACGGCCTGCCGCAGTGCAGCAGGCGCTTGCGCGCACCCTGCTGGCGCTGTGCGGCGTATATGGGGCCGTGTTTGGCCTTGCGCAGGGCTTTGCCCTGGAAATGGATGTGCGCCGCGTAGCGGCCTTTTGCGCGGGCGCTGTGGCAGTGTGCATGCTTGTTCCCGCGGGTGTGCGCCTTGTGCGCCGTGGCGTGCCGCCGCGCCGCCTGTGGGTGAGAAGGGCCTATCTGTTCACCGCCTGGGCAGCCGCGCTGGAGCTTTGGATGTGGAGGGCGCAGCCTGTGCGCCTCGGCTTCGAGCTTTTGTGCGCGCGCATCACGCAGGAGTACAGGCTTTACTATGCGTGGGTGCCGCAGTGGTACCCGCGCATGCTCTCGGCCGGTGCGGCACAGGCGCGTGAACTGTATACTGCCTTTTTCTGCTGGCTGGCCTTGCTGATGGCAGGGCTTGTGTGCATAGCCCTTGCGGCGAAAAGGCGGGCGCTTTGGGGCATATTGGCCACGGCCGTTCCGTTCTGCCTGCCTTTGGTGGTTACGCGGGCGGCAGGGCCCGGCCCTGTGTGCGCCATGCTGGCCTTCTGGCTGGCGCTGGTGTTCTCGCAGCCGTTTCACGCCATGGGGGCAGCCCGCGGCGCGCGGGCCGCGCTGCTGGCCCTGCCTGTGGCGCTGTGCGGCGTGCTGGCGCTGTATCTGCCCTTGGACAAGGCCGATTATTCGCGCCCGGCCTGGGCGCTGGATTCCTGGCGCACGGTGCTGGAATGGAGCGCAGGGCTGCCCGGCCAGTGGGGCACGGGCGCGCAGGCTGCGCTGGATGGAATGCCCACGGCTTTGGTGCGCGTGGGCAGCCGCGGCGCGCAGGACCTGACCGTCGCCAGCCCCAGCTATACCGGCAGGACGATGCTTCATGTGGAATGTGATGCGGACGGCTTTTTCTACCTGCGCGGGGCCAGTGCGGGCGATTACACCGGCCATAGCTGGCAGGCAGGGCGCGTGCTGCGCATGGCGGGCGGGCAGACGGCCTCGCCCCTCACCTATGCCGCGCGCTTTGCGGGCGGCACGGGCCGCAGCACCATGACGCTTCGGCCTGTGGGGGACGGCACCGGCCTGTGCTATCTGCCCATGTACCCGGCAGGGGTGCAGCATGCGGAGTTTGAGGGCGACGTGTACGCGCGGCTTGACGGGGAAGAGGCACAGGTGGCCTTTGTAAGCCAGCCCGGCAGCGGCGCGCCTGTGGCGCTGCAGAAAGAGGAACAGGCCTATGCCGCCGCCGTGCGCGAGGCATATACACCCCTGCCGGAAGACACGCGCAGCGCCCTGCGGGAGCTGGCCGTGCAGGCGGGCATCCACCCCGGCTCCGGCACCGAAACGCTGGCCCGCCAGGTGGAGGCGTATATAGAGCAGGCGGCGGTTTATGACATCGCCGCGCCGCGCCAGCCTGCACAGGAAGATTTTGCCGTGTATTTCCTCAAGCAGGGAAAGCGCGGCTGGTGCATGCACTTTGCCACGTCGGCGGCCTGCATGCTGCGCGCGCTGGATGTGCCCGCCCGCTATGTTTCAGGCTATGTGTGTACGGTGGAGGATGGTGCGGCGGAGGTGCCGGATTATGCAGCTCATGCCTGGGTGGAGTATTATGTGCAGGGCCGGGGATGGCTGATGCTGGACCCCACGCCGCCTGCGGGCATACAGGCCGCTGCACAGGGCGGGCAGGCGGCCCCCGCCGCCTCTGGTGCAGAGAGCGCAGGCAGCACACAGGCGCACGCTGCACCCGCACCGCAAAGCGCCGGTACGCCGGTGCCCCAAACGCAAAGCAGCGGGGCACCGGGGCTCTCTTCTTCCGGCCGGGGCGGCCTTCCGGGCGCCCCGGAAGCACCCGGCGGGCCCGGCGCGCATGCTGCAGGCTTGCCGCCGCCGGTGAGACGGGCGCTTGCGGGCGCGGCGTGTTCTCTGGCGCTTGTTCTTGCCATATGCTTGTCTGCGTCCGTGCGCCGCGCGCTTTGCCTGCGGCGCCGCCGGGCCCTGTTTGCGCAGAACACCTGCCGTGCGGCCCTTGGCCTGTACCGCTATGCGCTGCGCCTGAACGGCGGCGCGCCCCTGCCGGAGCATATTGTGCTGCTGGCGGAAAAAGCGAAGTTTTCCCGCGGCGGCCTTTCGGCACAGGAGATGGAGGCCTTGCGCGGTTTTGCCGCCGCACGCGCAAGGCGGCGGCGCGAACAGGCTGCTCTGCCGCGCCGCCTGTGGGATATGTGGGCCTTATGCCTGTATTAAAGCCGGGGGATTTTGCGCCTTTGCCGCACGGAGAAAAATACAAACGGCGTTTGCCGAAGGGAAGATGAATAAAATGGAAAAGCTGAAAAAAGAATGGCCGCACATGGCTGTGCTGGGCGCTTCCTTCCTGCTGCTGCCCGCGCTGGCGGTGCTGACGGGGGAGGGCGCAGTAATGGTGGTGCTTCTGCTTTTGGTGTTCCCGCTGGAAAGCCTGCTGTGCAGCTTTTTTGCGGGCAAAGCGGGCGGCTTTGCATGGTGGTTCTTTCTGGCTACCGGCGTGCTGTTTACCGCAACGGTTCCCCTATATTACAACGGCACCGCGAATATCTATGGCGGCGTATACGCGCTGATGGCGCTGGCGGCAAACGCCTTCGGCGCATACATCGCCAGCGATAAGGGCACGCCGGATACGAACTGGAAGCGCAGGCAGGCGCAGAAAAAGGCGGCCAGGCCGCCGAAAAAGCTGCGCTGAACGCCGGCCCCAAAAGCTGGGCACATGCGATATAATGCCATGATACCGGAGCTGACTGTGTTCGGCATCCAGAAAACAGAGAGGTTTTATTTGGACATACCGGGCTTTCGGCTGGAATATGGGTGCGAGGAAGCTTACTTTCTGTTCGCTTCCTTCGGGGAAAGCCGGTTCATGCTAGAGCAATTCCATGAAGACGGCCGGAACACGGGCAGGCTGTGATGCCCGTTGGGGTGCGGTGCGAAAATTTCTATAGCGGCAGAAGAGACAGCGGCTTTGTACAGGCGTTTGCAGCATCAGGACGCGGCAGTTTACCGCGGCCCGTCCATCCGGGCCGCAGTATGAAACCGCGGACGGTGTGGCAAAGCGGAAGGCATTCCTTTTGCAGGCCCCGGCCAGCTGTCTGCTCCGCCTCACCCATGCTAGTAAGGTAAATAGACCAAGGGGGCCCGCGCCTTTCGGCGTGAGCCCCCTTGGTTTGCTTTGTATGCTTTAGGGAAATGACGCCCCCCAGGTCTGCTGGGGAGAGTAAAAAGACTTTCGCTGCCAGTTCCGTGCGAAGCGGGATAGGGTATTCAATACCAAAAAGCTGTATCACGCAACGGGAAGAACCACGTTTACAGGAGGCGGAGCAAGCGATGCAGGAGACAGAGAATTCAGTGCCTCTTGAGGCTTGCCGGTACGATACCCTTTCAGAGCTTACGCAAGCCTCCGGCTTTGCCGGGGGCCTGACTGTGTATTTTAAGCTTCCGCCAACACGTCTGCATATTCCGGGTGCTTTTCAAACCACGCTGCGGCGTAGCTGCACACAGGCACGGCCTTTTTGCCGCCTGTGCGCAGATGCTCTGCCGCGCGCTGCATCAGCTGGCCGGCCATACCCTGCCCGCGCAGAGCCTCGTCTACAAAGGTGCGCGTGATGGCCGCTGTGCCGCCTTCCCCTTCGGGAAAGCATACCTCGGCCAGCACCCTGCCGTTTTCTTCATATACGATGCTGTTTTCCTTCGTGATAAAAGCCATGTCACATCACCTCTCTGCACAAGAGTATACCGCATCTGCGCTTGACAGGCAAGCGGCGGCATGATATAACCTAATTATATAATATATTACATAAATGAGAGGAAAGAGAAAAACGCTGTGAAAGAGAATGAGGGAGGAAGGCAGGCCCCGCGCATGCCCGCCTATGGGGCGGAATATCTTCTGTTCGGCGCCCTGCTGGCATACGGCAACCGCCTTCAGACACTGGGCGACGGTTTTTATACAGAGGTCACCACAAAGCAGTGGTTTCTGCTGGCATGCCTTGAGCTGTTCGAAACGCCGCCTACACTGGGCGAGGTGGCGGGTGCCATGGGCTGTTCGCACCAGAATGTAAAACAGCTTGCCCTGAAGCTGGCGCAAAAGGGGTATGTGCTGTTCCGGCGCGATGCGGCTGATGCACGCCGCACGCGCGTGTTGCCGGGCCCGGCCTGCGCCGCGCTGCGGGAGAATTACCTCCAAAAACAGCAGGCGTTCATACATGCGCTGTTTGCGGGCGTGCCGCAGAAGGATATAAAAGCGGCGCTGGATGTAATAGCAAAGCTGGATGAAAACATGAGGATCATGCAGGAGGGGGAAATATGAACACAGTGGTGCTGTATACTTCGCATTACGGGGCCACGGAGCGATATGCCCGGGCGCTGGCCGCGGCGCTGGGTGCGCCCTGCTTTGCGCTGGGGGAAGAGGATGTGCAGGCCGTGCACCGCGCCGGGCGTATCGTATATGGCGGCGGCCTGTATGCAGGGGGCGTGGCCGGGCTTTGCAGGGCAAAGAAATATTTTTCCGGCAAGGACGTGTTTCTGTTTACTGTGGGGCTGGCCCAGACGCAGCAGCAGGCGGTGCGCGATGAAATAGAGCGGCAGGTGCAGCGCGGCCTCGGCCCGCGGCAAAGCCTTGCGCCGGGGCGGCTGTTCTGCCTGCGGGGCGCCTTCTGCTTTGAGAAGCTGGGCCTTGTGCACAAAACTATGATGCGCATGATGCGCCGCATGCTGCTGAAAAAGGGCGGCGGGATGACGCAGGACGACAGGGCGCTGCTGGCCGCCTTCCGCACGCCGGTAGACTTTGTGGATGTTTCCGCGCTGGCCCCGCTTGTAAAGGCCTGCGGCGTGCCGTACAGAGAAGCAGGAAAATAAAGCGTGCAGGCCCTGCCGCCGGCGCGCGATGTATAGGGGAAGGGGAGAAGGGCCGGAAGAACGCCTTGCAGACAGTGCGTTCCCCGGCCCTTTTCCGTGCGGATGCGCGGCTGGCTGCGCACGGGTTACCCCTGGGGGAATTCCTCTTTGCTTTTTACGCGGTGGGCCACGGTGTGCGGCGCTTCTACCACGCCTTTGGCGCAGGCGGCCTGCCCCTGGTTCGTATAATACAGGGCCGGGCGCATACCGCCCTCAGCCAGCGCCTCCATATGCTTTTGTGCCTGTGCCGGGCGCGGCCCGGGTTTTTTGCATTCATGCTTCATGGTGCCTCGCTCCTTTCCCATCTAGCATGCCCGGAAAAATGCGCTGCATGCGCCGGCATGCCCTTTACATTCTCTTTGCGCCGTTTTATACTGGATACCGGAATGAGGAAAGAAGGGAAGGATATCCATGAAACTGTTGGTGTTTGTGCTGGATAAGGTGGAGAATCTGGAACCTGTGCTGAACAAATTCGAGCATATCGGCATCAGAGGCGCCACCATTCTGGAGAGCAAGGGCATGGCCCGCGCGCTGGAAAGCTATTTTGACGGCTCGTTCCTGGGGTCTCTGCGGGCCGTGATGGAGCCGGACCGTGAAGATAACCGCACGGTGTTTGCCCTTTTGAAGGATGAGGACGTGTCCCGCGCGCTGGATGCCATCGAGGCAATCAACGGCAGCTTTGACGCGCCGGGCACGGGTGTGGCGTTCACGCTGCCCGTGGCCGATGTGCGCGGCCTGAATAAGAATTACTGAGAACAGAGGTGTATCACAGTTGTTTGGCACGAATACGCTGCTTAACATGGCGGCGCTGCTGTTCGCAGGGCTGCTGTTTTCACGCCTTATCAAGCTTTTGAAGCTGCCCAACGTCACAGGCTTTCTCGTGGGCGGGCTTATCATTGGGCCCTCTGTTTTGGGCCTGCTCAGTGCACAAGGGGTGGAATCTTTGAACCTAGTCTCCAGTGTGGCGCTGGGGTTTATCGCATTTTCTATCGGCAGTGAGTTCAAAATAAGCTATTTCAGGCGCGTGGGCTTTCTGCCCATCGTCATTGCCATTTTTGAAAGCCTGTTCGCCGTTGTGTTCGTAGTGGCGGCCCTGGTGGCATCGGGGCAGGCGCTGCCCTTTTCGCTGGTGCTGGGGGCCATTGCGGCGGCCACGGCGCCGGCGGCCACTATCATGGTGATTAAACAGTACAAAGCGCGCGGCCCTGTGACAGAGACGCTGCTCAGCGTGGTGGCACTGGACGACGCCACGGCCCTTATCTTTTTCGGCATTGCAGTGGCTATCGCCCAGGCGCTGGAAAGCCCGCAGCATGCCTCGCTGCTTGCCAGCATGGCCGCGCCGGTGCTTCAGATATTTGAGGCGCTGGGCATTGGCCTTGTGCTGGGCGCGGTGCACACGCTGCTTATCCGCTTTCTGCCTGCGCGGCACAACCGTCTTGCGCTCACCATTGCGTTTGTGCTTACGGCCACGGCTGTGGCGGATATGCTGGGCCTTTCCGCCCTGCTTACAACTATGGCCATGGGCGCAGTGTTTGCCAATTTCTGCAGGCAGTCTGCTCAGGTAATGGAAGTGACGGACCGTTTTACAAATCCCATCTATATGATGTTTTTTGTGCTGTCCGGCGCGGGGCTGAACCTTTCCATCCTGCCTTCCATCAGGCTGGTAGGCATCATTTATGTGGTGGTGCGCGTGTTGGGCAAGCTGGCGGGCGCCTGGTTCGGCGCCGTGCTGATGCGCGGGCCCGCGGCTGTGCGCCGCTGCCTTGGCCCGGCGCTTTTGCCGCAGGCGGGCGTTGCCATTGGCCTTACCGTGGTGGCCCAGCAGGTGGTGCCGCAGTATGCCGAAGTGATACGCGCCGTCATTTTGTGCGGCACGCTGATTTATGAGCTGATAGGCCCCGGCGTGGCAAAATGGACCTTGCAGCGTGCGGGCGAGATAGAAAAAGGGGCCTGAGCCCGCCTTCGCGGCGCGGCCTGCTGCAGAGGCTTGAGGAGAGGATAAGATGAAAACAGGGCTGCTGCTGGAAGGCGGAGCAATGCGCGGGTTATATACCGCGGGGGTGCTTGATGTATTTATGCAAAACAATATTTCTGCTGACGGCATCGTGGCTGTTTCGGCAGGGGCGTTGTTTGGAATGAATTATAAATCAAAGCAGCCCGGCAGGGTGCTTCGGTACAACAGGAATTATGCCGGAAACAGAAATTACATGGGGCTGCACTCGCTGCTCACAACCGGGAATGTGATGAATGAGGATTTCTGCTTTCACAAAATCGTCAACGAGCTGGACCCTGTCGATTTCGATGCTTATCGGCGCAGCAAAGAGGAATTCTATGCGGTTGTGACGAACATCGAAACCGGAAAAGCGGAGTATATCAAAATAGATGACCTGAGAAATGCAGAGCAAATGGAATATTTGCGTGCGTCAGGTTCTATGCCCTTTTTGTCAAAGCCCGTTTGCATCAACGGCAAAAAATATTTGGACGGCGGAATTGCAGACAGCATCCCAATTGATAAAATCATGAGCCTTGGCTACGACAGAATTATTGTGATACTTACAAGG
>OJRC01000894.1_pt1 | contig 13795 bp, 15 predicted proteins | sample 1599081 | NCBI WGS metagenome assembly OJRC01 (sample SAMN03922519, study PRJEB24848) | human gut metagenome | isolation source: stool sample | host: Homo sapiens | place: Germany | collected 2010-02 | reverse complement strand
ATCGTCGGCAGCGTCAGATGTGTATAAGAGACAGGTCTGAGGGCTTGTTATTTACAGCAATAACAAGCCCTTTCGGATTCTTAAGTAGCGGTCTTCATAACTGTCTGCTATGTAGCTATCGTTCCCTATACGCCCTCAGGAGGGAATTTCCTTAACAGGAATACCGTAGCCACACAGCGCCGCTGTCGAATTTCTGGACATCGGTCAGGCGCAGGGGGATCACCGAATGGGACATGGGCAGGCCGTCAAACACCGCTGGCATACTACCCCGACCGTCAATACCAGCGCCGATGAGGATACTGACCTCGTCCAGCAGGCCAGCGTCCAGAAAACTGGTGTTGATGGCGGAGCCACCCACAACGGCCATACGCTCCACCCCGAACTCTGTTGCCAGGAGCTCAGCGACTCGGGCCAGATCGATCCGCTCTCTCCCTGCGGCGATCCAGGAGATGTTCCGGCTGTCCAGGTAGGTCAGATATTCCTGGGGCACCTGCTCGCTGGTGAGGATCAGGAGCGGCTTTTCCGGCTCTCCAGCGTCCGGCCACAGGAGCTTTCCGTGGGTGTCCACCACCACCTCATAACCGGGGGCGTCGGCCTTCTTGGAGAAAGCCTCCTTATCCACTGGTGTGGGATCGCTGGCTTGGTATTCCCCAGGCAGGGCCATCTCCAGCTGGGCGGTCACCCTGCCGCTGACGGTGGTGGGGACGTTCAGCGCATCCAATGTCCGGTAGTAGTCATCCACACCGGGCAGCTGGGCAGTCATGGCACAGTCGATGCGGCTGTCCAGAGAGGTCATCATGTGGCAGACGATATAGGGCTTCTTCACGGTTGTTCTTCCTCCTTGTCAGTTTGTTCTTTGCCCGATCACTTCAGATAGGCCTGGAAAAAGTGCTGGATCTTGTCAAAGGGGATAACCTCCAGATTATCGTACAGATCCGTGTGCACCGCGCCGGGAATGATGAGCAGCTCCTTATTCTACGGGTTCGGGTTCCCCTCCATCATATGGGCATAGGCGTCCCGGCCCATGTAGCAGGAGTGGGCCTTCTCTCCATGAATGACAAGGACAGCGGAGCGGATCTCATTGGTGTACTCTCACGCCTGATACGGAAAGTTTGATACAGGAAAACATTTGTCGCGCGGCATTGCTGGACACCAGAAAAGACAATGAATGGGTTCCTGGCTTGACGCCCCCCGCTTCGGCTAAGACACGGCTGTATCTTTTTTATCGGCTGCTGGAGCTCCTGCGCAATACAGAAGACTATGATATTGCTTTGACTCCTTCGCGTTACCAGGGAAAAACCTCACGAAAAAAACTGCTTCTTGCACGTACCGATCATGCCCGTAATTTGCCCAATGACCTTTTGCAAAAGTTGTGTAAAAAGGATGTGCTGGATGGGCAAATTGGGATTTTAGCAGATACAGGTTTGCGGATCAACGAATACGGAGGCCTGCTGTTTTGCTCTATCGGGTATACAGATGGTTCACAGGGCCGCATGTATTTTATACGGGTCAGCGGCCAGCTTAGTCGGCAAAATACCCGCACGGAATACCCTAAGACAGACCCTTCCTATCGGCTCATTCCAATTTCACAGGAACTCGGAGAACGGTTGATAGCCGAGCGGGAAAATCTTGAACTGCGGTATGGCGATATGTCTTTGCTGCTGCGCATTGGTCAGCCGGAAGAATCTGAGTATTACACCGATGCCGTCACCATTTCCTCCCATATGCGGCAACTGAAGGAACAGATTCCCCAGTTGTTGCGCCAGCCTGAATTTTTGGAAGAAATGCGCAAAAATCGTCCTTACACCTTTGATAAAGCCAGTCAGGACGAATATCTGAATAACATGTTGACTTCTCATGCTTTACGTCGCTATTTTTGTACCTGGCTATATACGGTGAGTGGGGTTGAGATCAATGAGATTTATTCTCTCATGGGGCACCTGAACAAAAACATACGGCAGCGCTCAGGGCCTTGCGGGCCAACGCCGGCCGAAATATATCGTCTTTGTCTATTGAAGCATGTCAGCCGAACCCTGTTTCATGCCGCGCACCCTTTGCAATACAATCTTGGGGAGAAATGCCGGGAAACAGAAGTGCCTGCTTGTTCCGTGGAATTTACGATTCCGCCCGAAACATCCTGGGAAATCGTTGTTGAGGATTCCGAGCCCTTTAATCACGTGGCGTTGAGGGGAAATGGAATCACATGGGATGTCAGGTATCAAGATGAGTTTCGGCCGAACCCGAATCGATATGCTCTGCTGGCAACCGAAGAGATGTATACCATCCAGTCAAAAGGCAAATTTTTGGATGCGTTGAAAAAGGCAACAAAAGGCGAGAAGCTCAATAAATAGGTTGTATTCAACCTATTTATTGGTATAATGAAAAAGGAGGTGGTTTTCTCATGTTGCTTGATACCCGCGAAATGATTTCCGTGACTGAAGCCAACCAAAATTTCTCTCGGGCAACCAGGATTGCCGACCAGCGTGGCAAGGCCGTGATCTTGAAAGGCAACCGGCCCAAGTACTTATTGCTGCACATCGAAGCGGACCCGCGTTTGCTTTTGTCGGATGATGAGCTGATCGGGATTTCTGCCACCCGCATTTTCAAAAATCACCGGGCAGCGTTTGAGGAGTTGGCAAAATGATTGTATTGTCCACACAAAAAGTAATGCAGCTTCACCAGTTCCTCATGCAGGAGACCGGTGGGCTGGATGGTATCCGGGATGAAGGTCTGTTTGATTCCGCTGTGCAAGGTCCCTTCGCCACGTTTGGAGGCCAGGAGCTTTACCCCAGTATCGAAGAGAAAGCAGCAAAGCTGGGAGTTACCCTCACTAAGAATCATGCTTTTCTGGATGGAAACAAGCGCATCGGTGCCTATGCACTGCTCATCTTCCTGGACGTAAACGGCGTAGCAATGGAGTACTCTGATGCTGACCTGATTTCTCTGGGCCTTGGTATGGCCGACGGCACGCTGGATTACGAAGATGTTCTGGGCTGGATTCACAAGCATAAGACAGGGGAGCTTTCCCAGCCTGATCCAACTTGACATCATGCACAAAACAAAGGCGCGAAATTTTATGTTTTAACGGACGTGAAACCAGACGTTCGGGCATACTTTTATGGATTTTTGATAACAAGTCTGGCCTGTGCCGCTTTCGTTATGGAGCGGATTCATTATCCGTTCATTATGCAACAGAAAACGGGGAGCAAAGCATCCTCTTAAAAAACGGGTTTGCGGGCGGTTCCGTGTCACGGAACCGCCCGCAAACCCGCGTAAACAAAAGAAAAAAGCACCCATCTTTCGATGGATGCTTTCTGGTGGAGATAAGCGGAATCGAACCGCTGACCTCTTGAATGCCATTCAAGCGCTCTCCCAGCTGAGCTATACCCCCATATTCAAGGCCCTGTCTCAAGGCCGTTTCACTATTATAGCAAAGAACAAAAGCATTGTCAGGTGCTCAACCGAAGAAAAAAGGAAATGTGTAACTTGACGAAAAAATTCAAAGCTCTTGTTTCACATTTCAATTAGGTTTATAATGAAGCTGATTTGGCCTTCGCTGCTTATATATTATAAATAAGCAAGATGAGGCGCTGAACCATAAATCGCAACGGCAGGCGTTGTTCCTGTGTTTTTTGGAAGGAGATGTTTTACTATGAATGGCACCAATGAATTGCTGCGCGCCATTTTAAAGATCGACGAGGAGGAGCGGGCACGCACCCAGGCCACCGAGGAGTATCGCCAAAAAGCGCAGGCCGATAAGGCCGCTAAGGCAAAGCAGATGGAAGAGCAGGCCATGGAAGACATGCGCCATGATGTGGACGAGTTCGCCCAGGCCGAGAAGGCCCGTGCCGAAGGTGAGCTTGCCGCCCAGGCAAAGCGCAAGCAGCAGATCCTGGACCAGCTGGACCAGCAGCTGCAGAAAAACAAAGACGCCTGGGTCGACACCATCCTGACCCGGGTGTTGGGCGGGGGGCAGTAACATGGGCAACACCCAGGCGTCCAACGCCATTTTGGCAAAGGCGCGGGCGATGTATGGCCGCCGGCTCACGGCGCGGAACTATCAGGAGCTTCTGAACTGCCGTGACCTGCCGGATCTGATCAGCTACCTCAAGACCCGCACCTCTTACTCCGAGGCGCTGCAGGCAGCCAATCCGGCCACCACCCACCGTGCTCAGCTGGAGACGCTTCTGCGGCTCAATCTTTTTGAGCAGTATGCCTCTCTGTGCCGGTACGAAATGAACATCGGCCACGACTTTTACCGTTACTTTATCATCCGCAGCGAGGTGCAGGCCATCACCACGCGCCTTCAGGAGCTTCACGCGCCGGACGGCGATGTGTCCATCTACACCATGCCGGATTTCATCAAAAAGCATTCCTGCCTGAATCTGAATGCCATGTCCATGGCTACCAGCTTCAAAATGCTGGTGCTGGCGTTGGAGGGAACCCCCTATGCCAAGATCCTTCAGCCCTTTGCCGATGATCCGGACTTTGCGCTGGAGAACAGCGGCCTGCTGGAACTGGAAGCGGCTCTGGACAGTTTTGTGAACAGCCAGGTGGAGCAGATCGCTTCCACCAAGCTTTCGGGCAAGAGCAAAGAGGAAATGCTGTATTTGCTGCGCCGGCAGAGCGACCTGCGGGCCATCGCAGATATCTACCGCCTCAAGAGCGTGCTCCGCGCTGACCGGGCCTTTATCAAAAAGCGGGTCAGCCTGAGCGTTTCCAACATGACTCCCCGTCAGTTGGACAACCTTATGGATGCCCAGGACGCACAGGATGTCATTCACCGGCTGGTGAACACGCCCTATGCTTCGGAGTTTTACGGTGCGAGTTTCGACTACATCGAAGAAGGCGTGCGCAAGATCGACTATCGCTGGCATCTGAAAAAGCTGCGCTTTTCCACCAACCCCAGCGTGGTGTTGTTCTGTTATATCTTTTTGGCCGAAAACGAGCTTACCAACATCGTACATATCATCGAGGGCGTGCGTTACGGCCTTGCCCCGGACGATATCGCCACCCTGCTGGTAGGCGTGGGCGATTAAGGGGGTGCCGCAATGTTTTTTGACCCCAAAATGCAGCTTGTCTGGGTGGACGGCCCCCTGGAAAAGCTGGACGCATTCATCGAAAACTGCTGTGTGGACGGCAAGCGGGTGCATCCCGCCCGGGCGCTGGATCACATGAGTGCTTCGGCGGGCTACGCCGCGCTGAACGAGGAAAATCCCTGGGGCCCGCTGGTGGAGCAGATCGAAGCTTTGGCCAAAGGGTTTGAGATCCCGGTGGTGGAACCCACTTTGGCCGACGGACGAGCCCAGGGCACGCGGGATTACCTGGCGGACCTGCAGGCGCGGCTGGAGACCCACCGCAAGGACCGGGATCTGCTGGAAAAGCAGCTGGAGATCTGCACAAAAGGCGCCGAGTCCTTCGCCCATTTCTCCACGCTGGATGTTCCGGTGGAACTGACGCAGCAGTGCAAATATGTGAAGATCCGGTTCGGCCGCCTGCCCAAGCGCGGGTATGCGATGCTGCAGAAGGATTTCACTTCCGACCCCTACATCTTGTTCGTTCCTTGCAGCGAAGATGACAAAGCTCTCTGGGGCGTTTACTTCGCTCCGAAGAAAGATGCTGCCCGGGTGGACGGGATCTTCTCAGAGGCGTTCTTTGAGCGCATTCGCCTTCCCGGCGCGGCGGGCACCCCGGAGCAGATCGTGAAAAATCTGCAAAAGAACATCGATATTCTGAACAGCGAGATCGCCGAGGTGAACGGGCAGATGGCCGGCTTTGGAACGAGGAAAAATGGAAGGTCGCCGGCATCTACGCTTCGGTGTGCAGCCTTGCCCGGCTGTTTGAGCTTCGCCGCTGCGCTGCGGTGCGGGGCGCGCATTTCTTCTACTGCGTGTGGGTGGCGCAGCCGGATATTCCGGCATTCACCGAAAGCTGTGCCAGTGTGGGCGGGCTGAACATCGCTCAGGACATGGTGCTGCCGATGCGCCGCTGAAAACAGGAAAACCCCGAGCAGTGAAGCTGACCGCCCAAAGCCGCCGGCGCGGCGGCGGTCAACGTGATCGAAGGTCGGTATGACCCGAAAGGAAGATGAGGATACATTGGCCATTGAAAAAATGAAACTGGTGCGGGTGGACGGCCTGCTTAAAAATCTGGACAGCGTGATCTATAACTGCTGCCTGGATGGCAACTTCCATCCCGAACCGGCGATTCAGCACATGTCCGGCTCCCTGGGCTATATCACTCTCAGTGAGGATAACCCTTACACTTCCCATGTGCAGAAAATGGAGGAGCTGTACCAGCTGGTAGGGGAGAGCACCCCCCCGCTGAAAGCACAGACCACCCGAGGCATCCAGCCGGAGGATAAGGATAAGATCCAGGAACTGGCAGACCGCTTGGCCCAGCTGCAGAGCGAGAAAGCGGATCTGGAAAAACAAAAGAGCGAACTGGAAGAGAAAAAAGCGCAGTTCAGCCATTTCACCGGCCTGGACATGCCCTTTGACGAAATTATCAAGGGCGAATACATCAAAGTGCGTTTTGGTTTTCTGCCCAAAGCCAGCTATGCCCGTATGATGGTGGCTTATGCCGAGAATCCCCACGTCCTCTTCGTCACATGCAGCGAGGACAAGGGCGGTTACTGGGGCATCTATTTTACTCCGCTGCGCAACGCCGACGAGATCGACGGCATCTTCGCCACCCTGTTCTTTGAGCGGCTGCATCTGCCCGAGGCTTCCGGTACGCCGGAGTCCATCGTAAAGCAGCTGGGCGAAGAGATCAACGACTGCCAGAAAAAGATCGAGCAGAAGGAAGAAGAGATCACCCGCTGCTGGGCCGAGCAGAAAGAAGGCTGCAGCGAGACCTATCAGCAGCTGAAGTGGCACGAAGAGGCATTTGACCTGCGTCACTATGCTGCCTACCGCGACAATTACTTCTTCCTGGTGGGCTGGGTGCCCGCCGCCAAGGCCGATGCTTTTGCCGAAAAGGTCAAGCAGATCCGCCATATGCGTGTGACCATTTCCGACCCGGAAGAAGTGGAGAATGCCACCCCGCCCACCAAGCTGAAGAACCCCTGGTTTGTCAAGCCCTTCGAGTTCTTCGTGGATATGTACGGCCTGCCCAGCTACGGCGAGATGGACATCACTGCCTTTGTGGCCATCACCTTCACGGTGCTGTTCGGCATCATGTTCGGTGACCTGGGCCAGGGTGCTGTGCTGGCTGTGGGTGGTTTCATCCTGTGGAAATGGAAGAAGATGGCCCTTGCCCGGCTCATCGTGCCCTGCGGCATTTCCAGCATGGTGTTCGGCTTCATGTTCGGCTCCGTGTTTGGCTTTGAAGAGGCGCTGGAGCCTGTCTATGAGGCTCTGGGCATGTCCGGCAAACCCATCAGCAATTGGCCCGGTGCTCCCACCACAGTGCTGGACACCGCCGCCATCAACCCCATTCTGGTCTGCGCCATCTTCATCGGTGTGGCGCTGGTGCTGGCGGCCATGGTGCTGCACATCATTGCTGCCTTGCACAAGGGCCAGTGGGGCGAAGCCATCTTCTCCAACAACGGCCTGGTGGGCATCCTGGTCTACTGCGGTGGTGTTTCCTTCGTCAGTGATTTCATGAGCGGCCCCCACTTCCTTCCCTCGGGCGTTGCCTTTGCCCTGATCGGCGGCGGTTTGGTACTGCTGTTCTTCAAGGAGATCCTGATCGGCCTTGTGGATCATCATCCCAACTGGAAGCCCGAAAGCTGGGCGGATTACTGCATGCAGAACATCTTTGAACTGCTGGAGTATGTGCTGAGCTATTTCAGCAACACTGTTTCCTTCCTGCGCGTGGGCGCCTTCGTGTTTGTGCACGCGGCCATGATGATGGCCATTTTCAGCCTGGCGGGCGATCCGGTGAATCCTGTGGTCGTGATCCTGGGCAACGCCCTTATCATCGCGCTGGAGGGCCTGCTTTCCGGCATTCAGGGCCTGCGTCTGGAGTTCTATGAGATGTTCAGCCGCTGCTACGAGGGCGGTGGCCATCCCTTCAAGGGCGTGAGCCTTACCGACAAGGCTGCCTGACGCTTTTCTTCAGCCAGAACAGGGCGCCGGAGTTTTCCAATGTGTTACCCTGTTTTCAATACACAAGACATTAAATTGATTTGGAGGACCTAACCATGAATACTTTTCTGACCATCTGCCTGATCGTTCTGCCCCTGAGCCTGCTCATGGGCTTTGCCGCCTACCTGGCCCGTCAGTCTGCCAAGGGCATGCCTGTCAAGCGCACCCTCAGCCTGAACATCACCGCCTTTGTGGTGGTCCTGCTGCTGTCCGCCTGCTTTGCCTTCGCCGTAAGCGCTGAGGGCGAGGCCACCACCGCTGTTATGACCGCTGCTGAGCGCGCTGCCAGCAACGAGAGCATGGGTCTGGGCCTGATCGCCGCCGCTCTGGTTACCGGTCTTGCCGGCATTGGCGGCGGTATGGCTGTGGCTGCTGGCGCTCCTGCCGCTATCGCCGCTGCTTCCGAGGACCCCAAGAGCTTCGGTAAGAGCCTGATCTTCGTGGCTCTGGGCGAATCCATCGCTCTGTACGGCGTTGTTATCTCCATCCTGATCCTGAACAAACTGGTATAAAGGGGGCGCAGCAATGCGTTTCTTTCTGATCAGCGACAACACCGACACCCAGACCGGCATGCGGCTGGCGGGCATCGAAGGCGTGGTAGCCCACACCGCCGAGGAAGTGACCAACGCTTTTGAGCTTGCCCTTGCCCAGCCGGATATCGGCATGATCCTGGTGACGGAAAAGATCGCCGACGATTTCACCGAAATCGTCAACGACGCGAAGAAGGACCAGGAGGGCCCGCTGGTGCTGGCCATCCCGGACCGGCACGGTTCGGCCCTTGGCCGTGACCGCATCACCCGCTATGTGCGCGAAGCCATCGGCGTTAAGATTTGAGGTGCAGCAAATGATTGAAGAAAACGAGCGCGCGGCAAAATTCATGCAGGCCATCCAGCGGGATGGCGAAAAGCGCCGTACCGCCATCATCCAGGCCATCGACGAGGAGATCGCCGCGGAGCTGGAAAAAGTGAAGACCGCCGCCGAGGCCAAAGCGCGGCAGATGGGGGACTATGAGAAAGTCCGCCTGCAGGAAGAGACCAACCGCAAGCTGTCTCACAGTGTGGTGGAGACCGGCGCTGAGCTGGCTGCCCGCCGCAGCGAGATCGCTCAGGAGGTGTTTGACGCCTGCGAAGAGCGGCTTGCCGCCTTTACCGCAAAACCGGAATATGCCGACTATCTGAAAAAGAGCGCTGATGCGCTGCTGGCACTGCTTCACGCGGACAAGGCCGTGTTCTATGCACGTCCGCAGGACGTGGAGGCTGCCAAGTCGGCTGTTCCCGCCGGCTGCGAAGTGACCGCCGACACCACCATCCGTCTGGGCGGCCTGCGCGCCAAATGCGGCGCGGTGGAGGCGGACGACACGTTGGATATGAAGCTGGAAGCCCAGAAAGACTGGTTCCTGCAGAATTCCGGCATGTCCATCGCCCTTTCATTTCGAAAACCGAGGTGAACCGAATTGGCTCAAAATCTCATCTACAGCATCAACGGCCCGGTGGTCACCATCAAAGGCAAGACTGGCCTTTCCATGATGGAAATGGTCCATGTCGGCAACGACCATCTGGTGGGCGAAGTCATCCGTATGGACGAGGAGCTCACCACCATTCAGGTCTACGAGGAGACCAGCGGCCTTGCGCCCGGTGAGCCTGTGACCACCACCGGCGGCCCCCTGTGCGTTACTCTGGGTCCCGGCATCTTGCGCAACATCTACGACGGTATCCAGCGGCCTCTGCCTGCGCTGGAAAAAGAGAGCGGCCCCTTCATTGCCCGCGGCTGCAACATCCCCAGCCTTGACCCTGATGCCAAGTGGGATGTGACCGTGACCGTGAAGGTGGGGGATAAGATCGTCCCCGGCCAGATCTACGCCACCTGCCCTGAGACCCCCGTCATCCTGCACAAGTGCATGGCGGCTCCCGGCATGGAGGGCACGGTGACCTGGGTGGTCGAAAACGGCAGCTACACCGTGAACGACACCGTTGTGCGCATCACCGATAAGAATGGCAACGAGCGGGAACTGACCCTGTGCCAGAAATGGCCCATCCGCCGTCCCCGTCCCGTGCAGACCCGTATGCCTGCCCAGCGTCCGCTGATCACCGGCATGCGCGTGGTGGATACCATGTTCCCCATCGCCAAGGGCGGCGCTGCTGCCATTCCCGGCGGTTTCGGTACCGGCAAGACCATGACCCAGCACCAGCTGGCCAAATGGTGTGACGCCGATATCATCATCTATGTTGGCTGCGGCGAACGCGGCAACGAGATGACCCAGGCGCTGACCGAGTTTGGCGAACTGATCGACCCCAAGACCGGCCGGCCTCTGACCGACCGCACGGTGCTCATCGCCAACACTTCCAACATGCCTGTGGCCGCCCGTGAGGCGTCCATCTATACCGGCATCACCCTGGCGGAGTACTACCGCGACATGGGCTACCACACCGCCATGATGGCCGACTCCACCAGCCGCTGGGCCGAAGCCCTGCGCGAGATCAGCGGCCGTCTGGAAGAGATGCCCGCCGACGAGGGCTATCCTGCCTATCTGCCCAGCCGTCTGGCCGAGTTCTACGAGCGCGCCGGCTATGTGCGCGCCCTGAATGGGGAAGAGGGCTCCGTCACCGTCATCGGCGCTGTCAGCCCTCCGGGCGCTGACTTCTCCGAGCCGGTCACCCAGAACACCAAGCGTTTTACCCGTTGCTTCTGGGCGCTGGACAAGGCCCTGGCCTATGCCCGTCACTACCCGGCCATCAACTGGAACACCAGCTACACCGAGTACATCACCGATCTGGCCCCCTGGTACTACGACAATGTGGGCCCGGATTTCCTGTCCTGCCGTGAGCAGATCGCAAGCCTGCTGCTGCAGGAGACCAGCCTGATGGAGATCGTCAAGCTGATCGGCTCCGACGTGCTGCCCGACGACCAGAAGCTGGTCATCGAGATCGCCCGCGTCATCCGCGTGGGCTTCCTGCAGCAGAACTTCTTCCACGACCAGGATACTTATGTGAGCCTGGAGAAGCAGCTGAAGATGATGAAGGTCATCCTGCATCTCTACGAGAAGAGCCAGGCGCTGGTGGCCCGACAGATCCCCATCAGCAAACTGCTGCGTCTGGGCCTGTTCGACAAGCTGGTCAAGATGAAGTACGATATCCCCAACGACAAGCTGGAAATGTTCGACGAGTACACCGCCGAGATCGATCAGAAGATCGGCGAGCTGCTGCGCGCTTAACAAGGGAAAGGAGCGAAAGAGAGACATATGATCCTTGAACATGTTGGCTTAAGCCAGATCAACGGCTCGCTGGTGGTCCTGGACGGCGTGCAGAACGCCTCCTATGACGAGATGGTGGTGATGAAGCTCACCGACGGCACCCAGCGTGTGGGCCGTATCGTGATGATCGAGGGTGACAAGTGCGTCATCCAGGTGTTTGAAGGCACCACCGGCTTTTCGCTGGACAACACCCGCACCACCCTTTCCGGCCATCCTATGATGGTGGACCTGAGCCCGGAAATCCTGGGCCGCACCCTGGACGGCCTGGGCCGCCCCATCGACGGCCTGGGTGAGATTTATCCTGAGTTCCGCCGCGATGTGAACGGCTCGCCCATCAACCCGGTGAGCCGCGTCTATCCCCGGAACTACATCCGCACCGGTATTTCTTCCATCGATGCGCTGGCCACCCTGATCCGCGGCCAGAAGCTGCCCATCTTCTCCGGCTCCGGTATGAAGCACAACGAGCTGGCGGTGCAGATCGTGAAGCAGGCGGACGTTTCCGATGGCGAGGACTTCGCCATCGTGTTCGCCGCCATGGGTGTGAAGAACGACGTTGCTGACTACTTCAAAAAGAGCTTTGAGGCCGCCAACGTTATGGACCGTGTGGTCATGCTGCTGAACCTGGCCAACGACCCCATCGTCGAGCGTATCATCACCCCCCGTGCGGCCCTGACCATCGCTGAGTACCTGGCCTTTGACCTGGGCAAGAACATCCTGGTCATCCTCACCGATATGACCAGCTACTGCGAAGCTCTGCGTGAATTCTCCTCCTCCAAGGGCGAGATCCCCGGCCGTAAGGGCTACCCCGGCTACCTCTACTCCGACCTGGCGTCGCTGTATGAGCGCGCCGGCATCATCGAGGGCCGCAAGGGTTCTGTGACGCAGATCCCCATTCTGACCATGCCCGGCGACGACATTACCCATCCCATCCCCGACCTGACCGGCTACATCACCGAGGGCCAGATCGTTCTGGACCGCGGCATGGATGCCACCGGTGTTTATCCGCCGGTGAGCGTGCTGCCCAGCCTGTCCCGTCTGATGAAGGACGGCATCGGTGCCGGCTACACCCGCGAGGATCACAACCCGCTGGCAAACCAGCTTTTCGCCACCTATGCCCGCGTGCAGGACGCCAAGGCTCTGGCCAGCGTTATCGGCGAAGAGGAACTTTCTGCCAGTGACAAGCGGGTCATGGAGTTTGGCCGTGCCTTTGAACAGAAGTTCGTGGGTCAGGGCAACACCAACCGTTCCATCGAGGAGACGCTGGACCTGGGCTGGGAGCTGTTGTCTATGCTGCCCCGCGAGGAGCTGGACCGTGTGGACCAGGTCATGCTGGACCACTACTACAAGCCGCAGGTAAACAATGCCCATCGTGACCTCGGCACGATCCTCAAAAAGTGAGCCTTAACAGAGAGGAGGCTGCCGTATGGCACAGGTTTTTCCCACAAAATCGAACCTGATGGCGCAAAAGCGCAGCCTTGCGCTTGCCAGCCAGGGCTATGACCTGATGGACCGCAAGCGGAACATCCTCGTGCGGGAAATGATGCAGCTGATCGACCGGGCGGCGGTCATCCAGGACGAGATCGCCACCGCCTACTCTACGGCTTATAAGGCTTTGCAGCGTGCAAACATCACCTTGGGCGTGGTGGGTGAGTTCGCAAAGACAGTGCCGGTGGAGACCGGCCTCAAGCTGGACTACCGCAGCGTCATGGGCGTGGAGCTTCCCATTGTTGAAATGGAGGAAAGCGCCCCCGGCCTTTACTATGGGCTGGATTCCACCAACAGCCAGTTGGATGACGTGTATCTGAAATTCTGCGAGGTTAAGCGCCTCACAGTGGAACTGGCTGAGGTGGAGAGCAGTGTCTATCGCCTGGCTGTGGCCATTCAGAAGACCCAGAAGCGCGCCAACGCCCTGAACAACATCATGATCCCCCAGTTCACCGCCACCATCAAGTACATCACCGAGGTGCTGGAAGAAAAGGAACGGGAGGATTTCTCCCGCCTGAAGGTCATCAAAAAGCAGCGGGACGGTTGAACCGCCGCTGCAAAACTGAAAAGCAAAATCCCCTTTGCGACCGGCGGCGTTGGTAACATTGTTACAGTATTCGAGATTGTACCTGCTCTGGCTAGCGATCACGGCGTCGCTGAAGCTGCGAGGCTTCATTGTGGTCAGGTTGTTTTCGGCACAATAAATCTGATACGCCTCGTACAGTTCCTTGGAGCTGATGGACGCATCAGCTTTCAGCCGGATATAGCCCTCGGATTCCAGAAAATCGAACACATTGTTGTTGTCACGCTTGACGGCTTCCCGGTTCTCTCTGGTGCGCTGGCTCTCGGTGAACTTAAAGTTGTTCGCCACCAGCCGCTGTAATCCCTCAAAAGCCCACAGCAGAATGCCCTCCACCTCGGCCTTCATCTTCTCAGCCAGGTCGGGATCATCCACACGGTCGGCAGGTTT
>OJRC01000891.1_pt1 | contig 13855 bp, 11 predicted proteins | sample 1599081 | NCBI WGS metagenome assembly OJRC01 (sample SAMN03922519, study PRJEB24848) | human gut metagenome | isolation source: stool sample | host: Homo sapiens | place: Germany | collected 2010-02 | reverse complement strand
AGTGCCGAAAATACTTGTCTGGAGACGGACCGGGAAGATAGGTCAGTGCCAACACAAAAGAGACACGGCAAGCGCTGTGTCTCTTTTGCTATACTTGAGGAGGCGGGAGGATGAAGGACTATATCTTATTTATCGCGGCGATGCTGATCTTTGGCTCTAACGGTGTGTTTGCATCCATGCTGGACATGTCGGGAGCGCAGCTGGTGCTGATGCGGACGCTCATAGGCGGCGCGATATTGTTCATAATAGTTCTACTTACCCGCAGCCGGCTGCCGAAGGAAGTGCTCGTGAGGGAGAAGTGGCGGCTGCTGTTTTCCGGCGTGTGTCTGGGTGTTAACTGGGTTCTGCTGTTTGAGGCCTACGATCTTATGAACGTCTCGCTGGCTACGCTCACGTATTACACGGCGCCGGTCATGGTGCTGGTGCTCGCGCCGCTGCTTTTGGGTGAGAGGCAGAATCGCTGGGCCTATGTTGGCATGCTGGTCGTCGCGGCCGGGATGCTGCTCGCGGTCGGCACCGATTTCGGAGAGGGCGGAGTGACTGCTTCGGGGCTTATAGTCGGTCTCGGCTCAGCGGTGTTTTATGCAGCTCTGATGCTGGTGAACAAGAAGATAACGGGCGTTTCCGGCCTGAATCTGACGTTCATTGAGATAGTCATAGCGGCCGTAATACTCCTTCCCTACGTTTTTGCGACCAGCGGCGGCGTGCCGCTGCCGACGGACGCGAGGGGCATTTTCGCGCTGCTTTTCCTCTGCACGGTGAACACGGGCTTTGCCTGCTGGCTGTACTTCGGCACGATGAACCGGCTGCCGGCCAGAGCCGTTGCGCTGCTGGGTTACTTCGATCCCGTTTCCGCTCTGATATTCTCGGCGGTCTTCCTCGACGAGAGGCTGACGCCGGTACAGGTAGTCGGCGCGGTGCTGGTGCTCGCGGGCGCGCTGGTCGGGCAGGGCCGGGCACGGCGCTTTACAAAGGCTCAGGATGAGAGTATAATGTAAAGAAAGCGTAAAGAGAGAGCGCGTTTGGAGGCGGTGCCGTGAAGCCCTGGAGGGAGCTGTTTTTTGAGGAGGTCGAGACCCCACATCATTTCCACATCGGGATGCGTATAATAAAGACTGTTCTTGCGGTGTTCGTCTGTTCCATAATCGGCTGGCTCAGAGGGGAAATGACATTTTTCTCTATGATTGCGGCGGTATTATGTATGCAGAAGTCGGCGGAGAAGACGTTCACGACCTCTTTCAACCGTATCATGGGCACAGCTGTCGGCGGAGCATACGGCGTCATGGTGCTGTTTATAGAGACGCAGGTGCATGCGCAGAGGATCATGCCTCTCTACTGCCTCATCGTATCGCTCATGCTGATACCGGTCATACTTACGACAATAGCTATCAAGAAGCCCTCGACGGCTGCCTTTGCCTGCGTGGTGTTTTTGAGCACGACGATATATCATGTTGGCGACGCGGACCCGTACACCTACGCGCTCAACAGGATGCTGGACACGGCGATCGGTATAGTCGTCGCCCTGATAGTTAATCTTGCGATGCCTGGTCCAAGGCAGAAAATACCGGCCTCGGCAGCGGCGGACCTGGACGGCCCGGGTGCGGAACAGGCGGCAAAATAGGATCCGAGCGCCGGTTTTCAGCCGGCGCTTTTTTATCCCCGGCTGTTTCGCTTGAAATTTACGGTGGGCTATGAGACAATGACTGATGGAAGGGGGGCGAGACTGTGAAGGACACCCTGCGCGATATCTATGATGCGGTAGACGAGTTTTTCAGCGGGATGGGCAGCCGAAGGATTACCACGTACTCAGCAGCCTGCGCCTATTACCTTTTCATGTCGCTGGTGCCGGTCATAATGCTGCTGGTCGCGGTGCTGCAGTACACGCCGCTGACGCAGGATGTTGTGCTCGAGGCGGTTTCCGAGTACGTGCCTGAATCGCTGTACGAGATAGTTTATTTCATAGTGACGAGCATTTACAACGGCGGCAAGGTGGCGCTGACGGTGTCCATCCTGCTGACGCTCTGGTCTGCCTCGGCCTGTATGAAGGCGCTCATGCGCGGGATGGACTCGGTTTACGATGCGGTCAGGCTGGACGATTACATCAAGTTCAGCCTCAGGGCCTGCCTCTACATGGTCATCTTTGTCGTCATACTTCTTCTGAGCTTTTTCGTCATGGTCTACGGAGGCAAGATACTCGACTTCATTGAAAACTCCATGCCGTCTAACCACTCGCTGGACTTTCTGTTTACGCTGGCGAAGCACCTGAGGTTCCTCGTGATACTCGCGCTGCTGGCGCTGGTGTTCAGCCTGCTGTACAAGTGGATGCCTGCGCGGGGACTCAAATACAGGCGGCAGCTGCCGGGGGCCGTCTTCAGCGCCGTGGTATGGTCGGCGTTCTCCTTCATATTCTCGTTCTACGTTTCGCTGTCGGATAAGTTCGGCGCATACGGCTACATCGGCACCATTATGGTGGCCATGATGTGGATATTCTACTGCTTTTATTTCCTCCTGCTGGGGGGATTTATCAACCACTATATAGAGATGAAACGGGCGGAGCCTGAAAAATGACTGATATAAGCGTACAAGACCTGAAAAAATCTTTTGAGGTGGGCCATCCCGTGCTGGACGGCCTCAGCTTCGAGGTCGCGGCGGGCGAGCGCGTAGGCATACTGGGCGCCAACGGCTGCGGCAAGACAACACTGTTTCGCATCCTCTCCGGGGAGCTGGAGCCGGACGAGGGCACGGCGGCCATAAGGCGCGGGCGCAGGATCGGCCTCATAAGCCAGATACCCGTCTATCCCGCCGGCTGGACGACCGAGGACGTGCTGAGGGAAGCGCACAGCCGCCTGCGCGCCATGGCCGAGCGTATGCAGGAGCTCGAGGGCCTCATGGCCACGGACAGCAGTGAATCGCTGCTCAAGGAATATGACCGGCTGGCGGACGACTTCCGCAGGCTCGGCGGCTACGACATGGACCGCGAGCGCAACCGTGTGGCAAACGGCCTGGACATTCCCGCAGAGATGCGTCAGCGCGAGTTCGCCCTGCTCTCCGGCGGTGAAAAAACCCGCGTGAACCTTGCGCGGCTCATACTCGAGGACACGGACATCCTCCTGCTCGACGAGCCGACGAACCATCTTGACATGCGTGCAACGGAGTGGCTCGAGGACTACATACTCCATTTCCGCGGCACGGTGCTGGCCATCAGCCACGACAGGTACTTCCTTGACGTCGTGGCCCAGCGCTGTGTCGAGATAACCGAGGGGAAGGCCGAGCTGTACTCGGGCAACTACAGCTTCTACACGGTAGAGCGGCAGCGCAGGTTCGAGGAAAAGCTCAAAAAGCACGAAAAGGACCAGGCGAAGATCGCCCAGCTCGAGGCTGCGGCGGCAAAGCTGCACCTCTGGGCCTTCATGGGCAACGACAAACTGCACAAGCGCGCCTTCTCAATGGAAAAGCGCATAGAAAAGCTCAGCCAGACGGAGCGGCCCAAGATGGAAAAGCGCCTGCACGCCGCCTTTAAGGAGCGCGAGTTCCGCGGGGACGAGGTACTCACGGCCGAGGGGCTGACGAAGGGCTACGAGGGTAAGGCGCTGTTTTCCAACCTCGCGCTCGAGGTCACGGGCGGCGAGCGTATAGCCATAATAGGGGAGAACGGCAGCGGCAAGACGACGCTGGTGAAGCTCATTGTGGGCGAGGAGGAGCCGGACGCGGGCTGGATACGGCGCGGCCCGGCGGTGAAATACGCCTACCTGCCCCAGCATGTGAAGTTTGCTGAGCCGGAGCGCACGGCGGTGGACACGCTCATCTACGATTGCCGCTGCTCGCCGCAGGAGGCGCGCGACTCGCTGGGCGCCTTCGGCTTCTCGGGCGAGGACGCGCTCAAGGCCGTGGGCACGCTCTCGGGAGGCGAGCAGAGCCGCCTGAGGCTCTGCATGCTCATGCGCGGGGATATAAACCTGCTCATCCTGGACGAGCCCACGAACCACCTCGACCTCGCCTCGCGCGAGTGGATGGAGGACGCCATCGCGGACTACTCCGAGGCGCTCATCTTCGTCTCGCACGACAGGTATTTCATAGAGAAATTCGCAACGCGCATCTGGGCCTTTGAAAACGGGCGGCTGACGGATTTCCGCGGCAGCTTCTCGGAGTACCGGGAGTACCGCGCGAGGCAGGAGGCCATCGCACAGGCAGCGAAGGCAGCCGCGCCCAAGCCCGAAAAGAAATCCCAGCGCAAAAAGGGCACGCCCGAGCGCGAGAAAGATGCCCGGCGCTGCGAGCGCGAAATTGAAAAGATAGAGTCCCGTCTGCGGGAAATAGAGCGGGAAGCGGGGGAACACGCCTCGGACTACCAGCGTCTAATGGAACTGGAGGACGAAAAGGCGCGCTTAAACCCCGAGCTGGACGCGCTCTACTCCAGATGGGAGGAACTTCAGGATGAAGGGTAAGATGTGGCTCATCTTTGTGATACTGCTGCTGGTGGGCGCGGGCCTGCTGTTTTTCGCGGCCACCGGGCACGACTATGTGGCCGCTCTGCTGGTGCTCATAGCGGCGCTCATTGTGATATACCGTTTCGGCGGCCACGGCCTCAGGGTGGCCGTGACGGTGCTGCTCGTCATAGGCATGGCAGCGTTCATTATCATTGAGATACCGATCGTCAGGGAGGCGCGGACGGACGCGCCGGACGACTGCGAGTACGTAATAGTGCTCGGCGCGGGTCTGAAGGGCGACGTGCCGACGCTCTCACTCAGGAACCGGTTGGACGCGGCGCTTGAATGGCTGGAGGCTCACCCTGACTGCGTGGCCGTGGTGTCCGGCGGACAGGGTCCCGGCGAGAACATGCCCGAGGGCGAGGCCATGGGCATCTGGCTCGAGGCAAGGGGCATAGAGCCGGAGCGCATCATCGTCGAGGACAAGTCCACCTCCACAATGGAGAACCTCGAAAACTCCTTCGCACTCATACGCGAGGCCGGCGGCGAGCCGGACGGGAACTGTGCGATAATCACGAGCGAGTACCACCTCTGCCGCGCGAAGCTCATGGCCCGGTCGCTGGGCGTCGAGGCATGGGGCGTCGCGGCGCACACCAGCTGGCCCTCGCTGATGCTCAATTATTTCATAAGAGAGGCCTTCGCGGTCACATATTACAGAATTTTCGGAGCCATATGATATGGAAAAGGTAAACGTCTACGATTTCGACAAGACCATCCTGCCCTACGACAGCACGGAGGCGTTTTTCCGGCACTGCGTTCGGAAATACCCGCGCTGTCTGTTTGCGGCGCTGCGGGCCGTGCCGCTGCTGCCGGGCATGCCGCTGAAGCTCATGTCGAAGACACGGGTCAAGGAGGCCTTCTACAGCTTTTTGAGGCTCGTGCCGGACATAGACCGGGAGGTAGAGCTGTTCTGGCAGGAGCATCTGCCCGACATCAACGGCTGGTATATGGCGCAGAGACAGCCGGACGACATCGTGTCCTCAGCATCGCCGGAGTTTTTGCTGCGGCCCGTGGCGGAGCGGCTGGGCTTCCGGCTCATGGCCTCGCGCGTCGACAGGCACAGCGGCTGGACGCTGGGCGAGAATAACCACGGCGAGGAGAAGGTCAGGCGGCTCCGGGCGGAGTATCCCGAGGTGGAGATTGCGGAGTTCTACTCCGACTCGCTCTCGGACACGCCGCTGGCGAGGCTGGCAGAGCGGGCCTGGATCGTGAAGGACAGGCTGCCGCAGCCCTGGCCGTGGAAATAAGACATCGGGAAGGAGGCTCGGCATGGACAAGCTGAGGGACAGCGGCTCTGAGGCCACAAGATACCGTCTGGCCAGAGCCATGGAGGAGTGCATGAGGCAGCAGCCCGTGGACTCCATCACCGTCACGAACATAGCCGAGACCTGCGGCGTCACGCGCCAGACCTTCTACCGGAACTTCCTCGACAAATACGACCTCATAAACTGGTACTTCGGCAAACTGCTCGAGCGCTCCTTCGAGCACATGGGCAGCGGCCGGACGATCGCCGAGGGCCTCGAGCGCAAGTTCGAGTATATCCGCAAGGAGCGCGTGTTCTTCGCCGCCGCCTTCCGCGCCGACGGCACCAACAGCCTCAAGGAGCACGACTTCGAGGCCATCATGGACTTCTACATGGACGTGATAGAAAAAAAGACCGGCGCCCCGCCGCCGGACGACATACGTTTTTTGCTCGAGCTGTACTGCCGCGGCTCCGTCGCCATGACCGTCAAGTGGGTGCTCGGCGGCATGAAGGAGGCCCCGGCAGAGATGTCACGCCGGCTAGTTGCCGCCTTGCCCGGGCAACTGTCGACGCTTTTCGCCCGTCTGTCCTTTCTTTGAGACAGACGGGTTACATTTTTGCCCTTTTGTCACTTTACGCAGGGGTTTCGGGGGAATAAAATACACTCAGATAGTTAAAAATTTCACCACTGAAAAACTGAAAGGGGTAATCATCCATGGCAAACCGCATTATGCTCAACGAGACTTCGTATCACGGCGCGGGCGCAGTCAGCGCCATCCCGGGCGAGATCAAGGCGAGGGGGCTTAAAAAGCCGCTGGTCTGCTGCGGCCCGTCCATACTGAGGCACGGCGTCGTCGCGAAGGTGACGGACCTGCTGGACGCCGAGGGCATCGCGTACGAGATATTTTCCGACATCAAGGCCAACCCGACCATAGAGAACGTGCAGGCGGGCGTCGCGGCCTTCAAGGCGGCGGGCGCGGACTGCATCGTGGCCATCGGCGGCGGCAGCCCCATGGACACCTCCAAGGCCATAGGCATCATCATCAACAACCCCGAGTTCGCCGACGTGCGCAGCCTTGAGGGCGTGGCGGACACGAAGAAGCCCTGCGTGCCCATCATCGCCGTACCGACCACCGCGGGCACCGCGGCCGAGGTCACCATCAACTACGTCATCACGGACGTGGAGCGCCGCCGCAAGTTCGTCTGCGTTGACCCGCACGACATGCCGGTGGTAGCCGTCGTCGACCCCGAGATGATGGACTCGATGCCGAAGGGCCTCACAGCTGCGACGGGCATGGACGCCCTGACCCACGCCATCGAGGGCTACACCACCCTCGCCGCCTGGGAGATGACGGACATGTTCCACCTGAAGGCCATCGAGCTGATCTCGAAGAACCTGCGCGGTGCGGTCGCCGGCACGAAGGAGGGCCGCGAGGGCATGGCTCTCGGCCAGTATATTGCGGGCATGGGCTTCTCGAACGTCGGCCTGGGCATCGCCCACAGCATGGCCCACACGCTGGGCGCGGTGTACGACACGCCGCACGGTGTCGCCTGCGCGATGATGCTGCCCATCGTCATGGAGTATAACGCCGAGTGCACCGGCGAGCGCTATCGCGAGATCGCCCGCGCCATGGGCGTCAAGGGCGTGGACGAGATGAGCCGGGCTGAGTACCGCGCCGCCGCTATCGAGGCGGTGCGCAAGCTCTCCGAGGACGTCGGCATCCCCGCGAAGCTCGAGGCCCTCAAGGAGGAGGACCTGCCCTTCCTCGCCGAGAGCGCCTACAACGACGCCTGCCGCCCCGGCAACCCGAAGGAGACCAGCGTCGAAGACCTCACCGCCCTGTTCCGCAAGATCATGTGATGTGATAAGAATAAAACATGCCCGCCTCCGGCAGATGCCGGAGGCGGGCTTTTTGCTTTTTTGGAAACTCAGAAGATGGGCACGACGGCGCCGTTGTAGGTGGCCTCGATGTACTCGCGGCAGGTCTCGCTGGTGAGGGCGGTGATGAGGGCCTGGGTCTTCTCGGTGCCCTCCTCACCGGCGCGGACGGCCAGGATGTTGGCGTAGGTCTGCGCGGCGTCGGACTCGGCGCTCTCGCTGGCCAGGGCGTCGTTGCCGGTCAGGCCGGCCTGCAGGGCGTAGTTGCCGTTGATGACGCCGAAGGCCACGTCGGGCAGGCTGTGCGGGATGTTCTGAGCGGACATCTCGATTATCTCGAGGTTCAGCGGGTTCTCGGCAATGTCGAGGATGGTCGCGGTCTCGGTGGAGGCGTCGATGCCCTCCTTGAGGGTGATGAGGCCCTCGGCCTCGAGCAGGAGCAGCGCGCGGGCCTCGTTGGTGCCGTCGTTCGGCACGGCGATGGAGTCGCCCTCGGCTATCTCGTCGAGGCTGGCCTTCTGGCCGCCGTAGATGCCCATCGGCTCGTAGTGCACGGCCACGGCGGAGACGAGGTCGGTGCCGTTCTCGGCGTTGAAGTTGAGCAGGTAGGGCTCGTGCTGGAAGTAGTTCGCGTCGATCTCGCTGTCGGCAAGGGCGAGGTTCGGCAGGACGTAGTCGTCGAAGATTTTGACCTCGAGCTCGTAGCCCAGGGCCTCGAGCTCGCCCTTGAGGGCCTCGAGTATCTCGGCGTGCGGGGTGCTGGAGGCGCCGACCACGAGCTTCTCAAGCTCCGCAGACGGGGCGTCGGTGGCCGGGGCGGCATCGGTCGCGGGGGCGTCGGTGGGGTCGGAAGCGGCGGTGCCGCAGGCGGCGAGGCCGAGCACGAGCGCGGCGCACAGCAGGATGGAAAGCAGCTTTTTCATTTTCATTTTCTCCTTCATTTCATGATTTATTTCAGTCTCCTGTCGCTCAGTCTCACGGAGGTCTTGCCGAGGGTCTCTATGAGCTGGACGACAACGACGATGACAGCGCACATGGTGAGCATCACGGCGTAGTTGTAACGGCTGTAGCCGTAGTTGATGGCGATGGCGCCGAGGCCGCCGCCGCCGGCGACGCCGGCCATTGCCGAGTAGCCGAGGATGGTTGTGGCGGCGATGGTCGCGCCGGAGAGGATGCTGGGCATGGCCTCGGGTACGATGACCCGGACGACAACCTGCCAGACCGAGGCCCCCATAGAGCGGGACGCTTCGATCACGCCCCGGTCCACCTCCCTCGCGCTGGATTCGACGAGCCTCGCCACAAAGGGGAAGGCCGAGACGAAGAGCGGCAGCAGCACGCCCTTCGTGCCTATCGCCGTGCCTATCACGAAGCGGGTGACGGGCAGCATGGTGTAGATGAGTATCAGGAAGGGCACGCTCCTGAGCACGTTCACGATGGCGCTGAGCACGAGGTAGATGCCCTGATTCGGCCGCAGGCCGTCTTTGGCGGTGACGGCGAGGACGAGGCCGAGCGGAAGGCCGACGACGTAGGCGAAGAAGGTCACGACGACGGTCATGTATATGGTCTCGCCCAGACCCTGTAGAACCAGATCCAGCATGGTCAATCCTCCTCCGTGAAGCTGATGTGCTGCCCCTCGAGCCAGCGGCGCATTTTGTCCGCGACCGCGGGGTCGCTGGGCAGCTGCAGGACGGTGTGGCCGTAGAGCCTGCCCTCGATGCTGCGGGTGTCGGCGTAGACGATGCTCACCGGCGCGCCGAGCGAGAGTATCATGTCGGCGATTATGGGCCTGTCGGTGGTCTCGCCGTCGAAGGCGAGACGGATGAGGCTGCCGCGGCACTCGTCCACCGCGCGGTTTTCCCTGTCCTCGGTAAAGCCCTCGAGCTTTCCGGCGCGGGAGGGGAGCACCAGCTTCTTCGCCGCCTCGGTCTGCGGATGGAGGAAGACCTCCTGAACCTCGCCCAGCTCGGCGATGCGGCTGTCCGCGATGATGGCGACCCGCGAGCAAATGCGCTCGATAACGCGCATCTCGTGCGTTATCACAACGACCGTGACGCCCAGCGAGCGGTTGAGGTCGCGCAGCAGCTCAAGTATACTCTCGGTAGTGGTGGGGTCGAGGGCGCTTGTGGCCTCGTCGCAGAGCAGGACCTTGGGGTCGGTGGCGAGCGCTCTTGCAATCGCCACGCGCTGCTTCTGGCCGCCGGAGAGCTGGGCTGGATAGGCACTGAGCCTGTCGCCGAGGCCGACCAGCTCGAGCAGCTCCTTCGCCCTCTTGTTGGCCTCTTTTCTCGGCACGCCGGCGAGGTCGAGCGGGAAGCGGACGTTGGCGAGGGCATTGCGCTGCATGAGCAGGTTGAAGCTCTGGAATATCATGCCGATCTCGCGTCTGGCGGCGCGCAGCTCCTTTTCGGAGAGCGCGGTCATGTCCGCGCCGTCTACGATGACGGAGCCGGAGGTGGGACGCTCGAGCAGGTTTATGCAGCGGACGAGCGTAGATTTACCCGCGCCGGACAGGCCGATGATGCCGAAGACCTCGCCCTGCTCGATGTCGAGGGAGACGTCCTCGAGGGCGTGGACGGCGCCGTCGCCGGAGCCGAAGGTTTTGCAGAGGTTTTTTATCTCTATGAGCGCCAAAACATATCCCTCCGAATAAAAAAATCGTCCCGGATGCGAAAGCATCAGGGACGATGAAATATCGTGTTACCACCCTAATTCGCGCGGGCCTCACGACCGGCGCCTCACGGAGTACCAACATACTCCTGACGCGATAACGGGCGCACCCGTCGCAGCCTTACCTTTACAGGTTCGGTGCGCGGCTCCGGAACCATGTTCATCCGACCTTGCGCGCCCCGCTCTCACCTGCCCGGGGCTCTCTGCGCCGCATCAAACGGACTACTCTTTCCTTCACAGCCTGTGACTGCAATTGAGGATAACACCGAAGCGAGGCTTTGTCAATCGGCGCAATGCACAAATACAGGCAGTCCCGGCACATAATGTCTTAGCAAAAAGTTCAGCCTTTGTTCATTCATAGTTCGCAATCGCCCGTATAATAAAAAACCCGCCCCCGAAGGGGCGGGAAAACCGATTTAGGTTTGTACGTTTGAGCTATAGGTAATTAGGTGGCAGGCTGAGTCTCCTCAGTCCAGTCAACGCTGCTAATGGTGATGGTGTTGGCGGCGGGGACAAACTTGAAATTAAGGGCTGCGTCGCTATCTTCAGCGCTGTACTTATTAATCGAGTAGAGAGCCTCGTCCGTACTCAGAGTGAGCTTAAGAAGCTTACCATTTCCGTTGGAATCGGCATCTGCAGTACGATATAAGCTAAACGCATAAGTGCTGCCAGGAATAGCCGGGAAGGTAATCTTGTCAGCATTGGCGTCCTCGCTGCCACTCTTGAAAGAGTAGTTTTTAGCCGGGGAACTGGTGGGATCGCCCAAGCTTAGAGTAAACTCAGCAGTAATGCTGTTGATGGTAACAGTGTTGCCCTTCGGGGTGAACTTAATCCAAATCTGCCCGGCAATAGAATTCACTTCAGCGGTAGCAGCGGTCGTGTTATTCACATACGCAACTTTCGAAGCTATACCAGCAGCAACGGTACTACGCAGGAAAGCGAGATCAAGCGCACCGCCAACGGGCATCTCTATGCCAGTGGTCGGATAGGCGGCGCTACTAGCCATGCCGGCGTACTTATAGTTGACGGAGAACTCTTTCTGCTCGTTGACGATGGTCACTACCATGTTGATGGCGGTGACTTTGACCGTCGCATTCTTGTAACCTTCGCCGAGGATGTCGTTGAGGTCAACGACTATCTTTTTGGTGGTGTCAGCAAGCGCAGCCACAGTGCCATCGACTGTCTTTGTAGCCGAAGCGCTGCCGTCCTTGGTGTAGCTCACCGCAACCTTGACGGTGGTGCCGACATCAAGAGCATTTACAGGATCACCGGTGATGACGAGGTCCTCGTCCTCAAAGAGAGCAGCATCAGAGATGCTGAAATCACCAGCAAGGCCGGTATCGAGAGAAGCCTTGACCGCGCCGAGATTGAACTCTACGACGTAGATGGTGGAGATCTGCTTGTTCTGCACAACGTACGCTATGGCAAACGGGCCGTACGGATTGACGTCAGACCAGTTGTTGCATTTGATGATCTGATCAACGCTCTCGATCTTGTCGACAGTGGGAGCCAGCGTGCGGGTGTCAACGACCTTGCAGTCGCTAGCGACAGCAACGTTATTGAAGTAAGTGGCGCCGTTGATCACAGTTACACTGAGTTCGGTCCTGTCGTAAACGAACTTCTGATTTTCAAGGCGGTTGACCTTGTAGTAGCCGGCCTCATCAACGGTATAAGTGTAGAAGCCGCGCCGCAGAGTGCTATTGTGCGTGCCCACAAAGTAAGTCTTCGTGAACTTGGCGGTTTCAGTCTCAGCGGTTCCGTTCTTGTAACCGGTGACAGCCATGTAGTTGTCGGACACGCCGCTCCAGCCATTGACATCCTTCGGGAAGAAGATGTAGCCGCCCCTGGCAACCGCCGTATCATAGGCGAAGACGGTCACAGCGACCATGTTGCCGGCAGCAGACTTGGTGTAGGTGATAGCAGCGTTCTTGAGCGTCACGGCAGAGACGGTGGTGTTGTGCTTCGCAGCGTAGCCTTCGACAAGGCCGGTCACGCCAACGTACTTGTCAACGACCAGCTTGCTGCCGTTGTAGTTGGCAATGTAGAACACCACAGTGTCGTCATAGTAGACTTTCTCGACGCCGACAGTCATGTACCTGTTAGTGCCGGTCGTGTTGATGTTGAAGGTCTCTTTGTCGGCGTAGCCATACTTCAGGCCGTAGGTAGTATCACCTCTTGTGAATACCGGCTTAGGCTCGTAAGTCTTTTCGCCGTACAGCTCGTCAGTGATGTCGTAGTAGCCCTTAACATTGGCGGTCTTGACCCAATCAGAAGTGACAGGGATCTCCTCGATCTCGCCGGTCTCGATGTCGACGAACTGAGCCTTGTAAGTGGCATCCGGCCACCAGTCGTTGGTGCCGCCGGTGTACGCCTTGGCGCCGGTGAAGTAAGCGACGGTCCTGAACTGCTCCTGAGACAGATAGACGTAATCGCCGTGAGTGTCGAGCAGGAAGTAATAAACCGGCTTGACATGCTTGTTGCTCTCAAGGTCGGCGATCAGATTCGCACGCTCAGTCTTATTGTGAGTCAGGCTGGACTCCTTGATCTCCGTGCCGTCGGACAGAGTGATGGTGTAGAAGCCGTTGGCAGTCTTGGTTACCTTGGAAACAGCGCCAGAAGTGGCGGTAGTAGCAAAGACATGATACGCCTTCTCGCCGGCCTTGATGACCACGTTCGGGGTCACAGTGGAAGTGATGCCGCTGATGTCGGTCTTGATGTACTCGTTCTTGACGTTCTCATTGCCGACATAAGTGGTCTTGCCAGCAGTGGAAGCGTAGCCGAGAGGTGCCAGGTACGCATAGGTGGTAACAGTGACAGTGCCAGCACTGACAGCAGAGTTGTCGACTATGTCGTACTCATACTCAACAGGCGTAGCGCCCACAACCGTGACTTTGCCGATGTTGAAGTTGCCCTTAGGGGGGGTGGTGAGCTTCGCAGCAGCAGCCTTGCCGGTGGCGATGTCGCCGCAGCAGTACTCGGTGGTCTTCGCAAGATCCTTGACGTACACAGCGGTGCCGCTGGCAGCCTTGGTGGTGGTGGCGGCAGTGCCGGTGAACCAGACCTTGGCAGCGTGATACATCATGTCGAGACCAGTGCTGGCCTTGATGTTGGCGATGTCGGCGCCGGTGTAGCTGGAAGCGATATCGGTGGTGCTGTTGCCCATGGCCTCGTTGTCAACAACGATGCCGGTGGTGCTGTACAGCTTCCAGACGTTCGCGCCCAGAGTGCCGGTGTAGGTGTAGCGATCAGCGAAACTATACTTGTAGATGTAGTCGCCGAGAGCCTCGGACCAGACAACGCACTTCACGCTCGTCAGAGCGTTGAAGGCATACAGCATGGCCTGCTGACGCTGCAGAGCAACGTGGTCGGCACCGGCCAGATCGCCCGCGAACAGGTCGACCGTGTGAGCAACCTTGGAGGTGTTCAGGCTCCAGGTGTCGCCCTCGAACTCGCCGTTATAGCCGAAACCAACAGCGCAGAGCAGCATCTTCGCCCACTGGAAACCGGTCAGAGTGCCGGTCGGCTTGAAGGTGGTCTCGGTCACGCCGTCGATGATGCCCTGCTCCTTGCAGAACGCAA
>OJRC01000863.1_pt1 | contig 14363 bp, 14 predicted proteins | sample 1599081 | NCBI WGS metagenome assembly OJRC01 (sample SAMN03922519, study PRJEB24848) | human gut metagenome | isolation source: stool sample | host: Homo sapiens | place: Germany | collected 2010-02 | reverse complement strand
TCTTTCCCAGCTAAAGAAAACCTGCCGCAGAATTCTTTCATTCTGCGACAGGTCCGCTTTATATGTTCTGTCGTCAACGGTGTATCAAGCCCTCGTCATAAACATCGTGCCGCCATGCTCCCACGCTGAGCATGTTGGGTGAGTGTCCGGACACTCACATTGCTTGCACGTAAACGACTAAGATTAATCGACTGCTCCAAAGAGTATGCGGTGTGCAGAGGTAAAGCGCTATCTGTATGTGCTGTAAATATTGAATATATGCAGGATTGCTTTATACCATATTGTGTGCTAGATTATAGATGTAAATTTGTGGTCTGAGGTGCGCGATGGGAATTCCGCTTAAACAAATATGGGCCAAGACCGAACCGTTTCAGTCGGTGCTGACACACGGCATCGTTACTGGAACAATTTCGCAGGAGCTATTCTGCGGGATGCTTACGCACGGTGCGAGGGAAGAACTTTCTGCTGCTCTCGGCTGTGCTGAAGAGTTTCTGGAAAGTATATTGGCTTATATCGCCTCGCTGCACGACATAGGCAAAATAGAAGCTCATTTTCAAGCGTCATGGCCTGAAATGTCGGCGATTTTGCGCAGCTATGAGCTCTTACCCGAGCTTCCCGGTAACGTAAGGCACGAGAAAACAACAAGCAGAGTTTTATCCCGTATTTGGACACAAAACAACTGTACAAATAAATCCATTTCTTTCTATTCCAAAGTCCTGTCAGCTCACCATCAGGGTCGTTCGGGGCTACCCGGCAGATTGGGCGGTGAAGAATGGAATACTCTTCAAGACGAGTTTGAACTGTATATGCGAAGAGTTTTTCTAAATTCAGAATCAGTTGCGCTTCCGACGCCGGACAGAGAATTCAAAGGGGCGGTCGGAGCTTTATTTCTTGGCACAGTAGTGCTCGCAGACTGGATCGCCTCGGGCAATGAATTCGCAGACGCGGAAAGCTGGGTGCAGGGAGAGGACAGCATACCACAAATTCGTCTCAAAGCCAGACGCTTCATGGAGGATAGCGGCTTGAAAAATGCTGTCTTTAACCTCGGAGAAAGTTTCCCTGAGGTTTGGACAGAAATCCCTCGAAATGGTATGCGGGACCTCCAACGTGAGACAGAAGCTGTGTTGTCCGATGCTGATGAGCGCATATCGGCCATGCTGATAGAGGCGCCAATGGGAGAGGGAAAAACCGAAGCGGGCGTTTATGCAGCGTTGACCTTGGCGAAAACATGGGGTAAAAGCGGGCTTTATGTTGCCATGCCGACAGCCGCCACCTCCAATCAGATGGTAGAGCGCATGAGATCGCTGCTGAAAAAGCACTCAATGCAAGAAAAGGTGAGGCTCCTGCACGGCACAGCCTGGCTTACAGACAACGCAGCTTCACATATAGACAGTGAAGAATCCAATTTCGCCGCAAGCTGGCTGCAGCCAGCAAGACGAGGAATGCTTGGCCAGTTTGCCGTTGGCACTGTGGACCAGGTAATGCTGGCAGTGCTTATGGCAAAATTCTCTGTCCTGCGTTTATTGGGTTTGTCGGGCAAAGCCCTTGTAATAGATGAACTGCATTCCTACGACGTCTATATGAGCGAAATAATCACGCTGTTGCTGCGGTGGTGCCGGGCCCTGGAAATTCCGGTAGTTATGCTTTCTGCGACACTGCCTCCTGACAAAAAAAGCCAGGTTCTGTCAGCATTCACAGACGAACAAACGCCTCAGGCATATCCCGCTATAACGTCCGTTTCAGAAAACGGAAAAGTCACCGTCCGGAAAATCAAATCAAGTGCAAAAAGCTGGAGACTGAAAGTGGACGTATTGCCCGCTCTCGGCTCAGCAGATACCATAGCTGCCACAACCACCGCAAACGTTTCAGAAGGCGGCTGCCTTTGTGTGTTAATGAATACCATAGCCGCTGCGCAGAAGGTCTATTTATCAATTAAAGCCTCAGGCTTTGACGGAACATTGCTTCTGTTTCATGCAAGGTTTCCGGTAAACCGGCGAACCGAGATAGAGCAGGAGTGTATAAAATTGTTCGGGAAAGACAAGTCTCACCGTCCGCAAAAAGCCATATTGGTTGCAACACAGGTGGTAGAGCAATCGCTCGACGTGGACTTTGACGGTATTTACAGCGCAATAGCACCGATAGACTTGCTGTTACAGCGAGCTGGTAGAATCCACCGACACGAATGCGTGTCAAGGCCTGACAAGTTGTCAGAACCAAGGCTTGTTGTTTTGACGCCTGAAAAATCAGGGGCTTATGGAGACAATGCTTTTGTCTATCCGGAATGCCTCCTTGACAGCAGCCTTCGGCTGATCTCAGAACGCGACCACGTTAATATACCGGAGGATATGCCGGGACTGGTGGCGGCGGGCTACGACCCTTCAGAAGCAGACGATGGAAGCATTTCTAAGTGGATGGAGCATCTGATGGACAATGAAGTAAAGGCAGCATCCAGTATTCAATATGAAATTTCACCGCCTGATAAGGGATATACACCGGTAAACGTTCCTGATGATGTTTTGTTCGATGATACGGAAGACTTGAGCTATTTGTCGGTAAAAACACGTCTTGGAGAGGCGTCTATGCGCATAGTGCTCTTACCCGAAAGTAAATACAGCGTCGTAGCAGCTCGCGCCAGGAAGCATGGCTCCGGCTATCTGCTGTCCGATGTTTCGTGCTGGGAGGCGAGAGAACTCATGCTCGCAAGTGTGGCGGCAGGGCTCAGGCTGCTCGGCGAAGTTCCTGAACGGGAGTGTATAGATGGGCGAGGCATTTTGAGCGGCCTGCGCATATATCTCGCCGATGTCGATGAAAAAAGTCGGCTGTACCGCAGCTTCAATGGCGGAAGACGGTTGATCCTTGACGATGAGCTTGGAGCTGTCTTTGTAAAGGAGGAAAAAGATGAACTGCAGCTTTAACGTCCTCTATGATCCGTGGATCCCTCTCATGGGGACAGACGGAGTCTGTGTTGAGCGGGGAATTCTTGAGACGCTCGAACACGCCCATGAGCTGAGGTCAATAAGCGACGCCTCGCCCATGGTGGAATACAGTACATTCAGGTTTCTCATCGTTTTCCTGATGGATGCGTTGCGCCCGGACGAGCTGGAAGATATTGAAGCTCTCCTGGACGTCGGCCATTTTGACATGGACAGAGTGTGCGCATATGTAGAGCAATGCATCTCCGAAGGCGTAAGCTTTGACCTTTTTGATGACACAAGGCCGTTTATGCAGACGGAGGTGTCAGCAAGATGGGATAAGGAAACAAAGCCGGTGGCTGCATTGGACTACACCGTGCCCAGCGGCAATAATCACATACATTTCGACCATCTTGCAAAAAGTGAAAGTTATTCACCGGCCAAGTCTATGCGGATGTTGCTCTCTGCCCAGATTTTCTGCACTTCCGCTGCTCAGGGCTATCCGTCCAATGTCAACGGCGCCCCGCCGTGGTTCACCCTGATAAACGGGAAAAACCTGTTTGAGACGCTCGTACTGAACATGGTCAGCATTGACGAAACAAGGGTGAAGTTTGACGATCCTCCCGTTGCCTGGCGCAACAGCGAAATTGTAGAAAGCAAAAAGGATGTCGCGCAGACATCCTGGCTGTATGGAATGCTTTTCCCTGCCAGACGCATTCACCTCATTCCTGACGAGGATGGGCGTGTTTCCAGTATATATCTTAGTCAGGGTATGAATTATGTGAATCCGTCCAATTGGTTTGACCCTCATGTCATTTACAACGTCAACGAAAAAGGCCGGTTCAACTGCAAACCGACCACGGAATTTGCAATTTGGCAGAATCTTGCCAGCCTCATAAGCACCAGAAACGAATGTGCCCCTCAGGTGCTTACAAATTATGTTCGGTTCCATACAGGCGGCGTAGTAGACATGACCCTGTACGGGGTGGCCACAAATCAGGCGAGCTATTTACAGTCTTCCCGAAGCGACCTGCATTTGCCTGTCGGAATAATCGGCAGTGAAACAGCTGAGGAGTTTATACGCCTCTATGTGTCCTCCGCAAAGAGTATTTCAAAATCTGTGCGTTTGGCTCTGGCACATCGGGAGGTGCCGGAGAACAGCCGCAGGGAAGCAATCGCGGATTTCAACAGCACAAGTGAGAACCTGCTTTTTGAGCTTCTTGAGACCCTGTGCGGCGGTGCTGACATTCGGTCGCTGCTGCTGGAGTCTGAAGAGAAACTGCTGAGCAAAGCATATTCGTGCACGGCAGAAAAGCTCGGAGAACTGGTGCTGAGAGGCCGAACTATGCTCGAGACCGCAGAACTCAGGCAAAAGGAACTGAATAAAGCCGCAAAAGCTGTAAGGAGGAAATGGGAAAATGAATGACGAGACAATCAGAACATACTTCGATGCACTCGATACGCTTCCTCCCGGTGAGCGGACGGCATTGAAACGCGATGCAGGAAATATGCTCGAAAAGGCAGACGGCAGAGCAATACGTGTATTTTACAAGTGTATGCCGTATTCAGTGCCGCAGTGGCAGGAAGGAAGATGGTTTGCCGCTGGCTGCCTGCATTGTCTGTGGAGCACCGATACAACTGAAAGGATTAGCATTAGGCAGACTTTATACAGGCTCGGTACTGATCCGGATGTCTCAGAAAGTACGGCGCACAGGCTTGAAAGCCTGCTGGATCTGAAATGGGACATCGACGGATATATGCTTACCAAGCTGTCAAGGCTCGCAAGGCTGATTAAATCAAAAGGCCTAGCAATAGACTGCGCAGACCTACTGAGAGATCTTATTGGTTGGAATTCAGACAGTCAAAGCGTTCAGCGCAAATGGGCCAAGGCTATGTATGCAGCGCCGAACGCAGACGAAGAGAGCAAGGAAGGAGAATAAAAATGCTGTACGAGATCCATATGTTGAAGAACTACCCTCCGGTGAATCTCAATCGGGATGAATCGGGCGCGCCCAAATCCTGCACCTTCGCCGGTACAACGCGCGGGCGCATTTCAAGCCAGTGCCTAAAGCGAAGCTGGAGGACCTCGGCCATGTTTTCCTCGGCAATCGGCGCAGAAAACCTGGGCATACGCACGAGAAAACTGCCGGAGTTGGTAGGCGCAAAGCTGATCGATATGGACGTCTCCCAAGAATATGTCGACATACTTCTGCCCAAACTATCCGGCTTTGGAAACAAGGATGGCAAGGAGAACAGCAAGGGAAGCATAACGGCGCAGGTGATTTTTTATGCGCCCGAAGACATAGACGCCGTGGCAGCGTCCGTGAAAGAGCTGCTCGATGCTTGCAGCTCCGTAAAAGAAGTGAAAGCTCTGAAGGCCAAAGATCTTCAGGACGCCATCAAGGGCGCGGACGTTCGGCCTATCACCCTCGACATGGCGCTCTTCGGAAGAATGGTCACTTCCAACGCATTCCGCGACGTAGAGGCCGCCATGCAGGTCGCCCATGCCATATCTACAAACAAGCTCAATATGGAATCCGACTACTTTACCGCCATGGACGATTTGATTTCTGGAGATACAGTAGAAGATTCCGGTGCAGGAATGATAGATGACACAGACTACAATTCCTCCTGCTATTATATTTATGCCTCTCTCGACACGGACATACTGCACGAAAATCTCAAATATACGCCGGACAGCGAAGAGCTGATAAGGAATGCCGTCCCGGCGCTCGTGCGCACGATGGCGCTCACCAACCCTTCCGGCAAGCAGAACAGCTTCGCAGGGAATGTCCTGCCCAGCGCAATACTCGTCGAATGCAAGAGCGAAAAAGTGCCCGTCAGCCTTGTAAACGCATTCGCAAAGCCCGTGAGGCCGGCGCCCGAGAACGACTATGACCTGATCCGAGGCAGCATACAGTGCCTTTGCAAAGAGGATGACAACATGCAGCATACATTCGGCCTGAAAGTGGACAAGCGTCTTTGGCTGTCTGCGGCCGCCGGTGACATAAGCCCCGCTGGCGAGACGGAGATCTGCGAAACATTGCCTGGGCTGCTTGACGCTTTGGCGGCAACACTGGAGTGAAAAAATGGCGGATAAAACTCCAATCATAGCCCTCAGGCTTGAAGGTGCGCTCCAGTCCTGGGGAGACCATTCCAAATGGGATGAGCGGGACAGCGGCAACTTCCCGACAAAGTCGGGCGTTGTAGGATTGATTGCCTGCGCAATGGGTCTCAGCAGAGAAAACGAGAAGGTCGTCGATTTGACGCGGTCGTTTCAGATGGCTGTCAGAGCAGACAGGCCTGGTACCAGGATCATAGATTTCAACACCGTGATGGGAAATCCACTGTACACGGCTGGCGGCAAGCGGCCGCAAAGCGCCTCTACAATCGTATCGCACCGCTGTTTTCTGGAGGACGCTTCCTTCCTGGCGCTGATCGAGCCGTCCCCCGAGTGGATAAGGCCGATAATCGATTCGCTGAAAAGCCCCAAATGGCCGATTTATTTGGGGCGGAAAAGCTGCGTCCCGTCAAGGCCGGTGCTGGAATGTGTCACTGAAGACTATTTGAGCCTGGCCGATGCCCTGACCCGCTTCCCTCTTTGCGAGAGAAGTGCTGCCGGTGAATACATCCGCTATGAAAGTGACTTCCCGATGCCCGGGGCCTCAAGCTACACACGTTCCGACCTTTTGTCCAGCGCAGACAGGAATTTTTCCAAGCGCACTGTGTATACCGGCGTCATTAGGAAGGAGGCATAGCGTGTACCTGACTAAAATCACCTTGTCCTTGGCAGACCGCAGCATCCAGCGGGCACTCGGAGATTGCCAGCAGATGCACAGACTGATAATGGGCCTGTTCGATACGGACCGCGCCTCTGCGAATGTGCTCTATCGCCTGCGCAGCGATCAGGGAGCCATAGCTGTCTACATATACTCATCCGCTCCGCTGAAGAGTGACCGGCTCACGCTCGGGATGAAGTTTGCCGGTGAACGCGACATGGGTCCTTGGCTGGAAAGCCTTTCTGAAGGACAAAGATGGAACTTTGACTTGCTCGCGTGTCCAAGCAAAAAAGTCGCCGTCGAAGGTATAAAAAACAGCAGGCGCCGCATATTGCGCACGCCTGATGAGCGCACAGACTGGCTGCGGCATAAAGCCATGCAAAACGGCTTTGCTGTAATGACTGTGCGCGAGCTTGGATCCTCTCAGCAGACAGGACATCACCCTGCCGAAAACGGCGGGCGGCTGTATATTGACAACTATCATTACCAGGGAACATTACAGGTAACGGACGCCGCTCTATTTCGCAGAGTGGTCTCCTCCGGACTTGGCCCCGGAAAGGCATACGGGCTCGGAATGCTTTTGCTGACGCACTGATACCTGAACAGTAAACTTGAAATCTTTGAAGAACATTTCCCACGAAACAGTTTAAGTATTCTTTGTTATTTTTACTTTCTGCAAGTATTAACCCCACGCACGTGGGGATGAACCGCGCGTGAACGACGTGGCGCAGGAGCCTCACGAATTAACCCCACGCACGTGGGGATGAACCGCCCGCAAACGCTGTCGTAATCCTTTTGCAGTAATTAACCCCACGCACGTGGGGATGAACCGGTTTCGAACCTAACAACAATCCAGCAATATCAATTAACCCCACGCACGTGGGGATGAACCGAGCAATGCGGCAAGAAGAAAGGAGCAAGCGCCATTAACCCCACGCACGTGGGGATGAACCGTTGGTCGGCATGGGAGGGAGTTATGCCATATGATTAACCCCACGCACGTGGGGATGAACCGAAACCTGAATACACGCTCGCGGAGGCCGACAAATTAACCCCACGCACGTGGGGATGAACCGGAAATGTGTGAGGCATACGGCACGCTCGATCCATTAACCCCACGCACGTGGGGATGAACCAGCCGAGCGGGCGGCGGGTATGCGCTACATAGCCATTAACCCCACGCACGTGGGGATGAACCGACATCGACCGCGCCGCCCGCGTTATCTGCTATCATTAACCCCACGCACGTGGGGATGAACCGACGTTTCCTTCGAGGGCGAGGCCGAGCCGGATATTAACCCCACGCACGTGGGGATGAACCGCTCGTCATCGGCATCTCGACTGCAGGCTCGCATTAACCCCACGCACGTGGGGATGAACCGCAGTAATACGCTATCATCGTCTCGGCGTCGCCATTAACCCCACGCACGTGGGGATGAACCGCCCTTCATAGCCGTCATGGAGCTGATGGTCTCATTAACCCCACGCCCGTGGGGATGAACCGGATACGTTCTTCCCGTACCGCCGGTATATGTAATTAACCCCACGCACGTGGGGATGAACCGTGGATGCCGAGCGTGATCATCAAGGTGGACTCCATTAACCCCACGTACGTGGGGATGAGCCGGCGCCGTTCCAGTACCACTCCCCGCTCGCGTCCATTAACCCCACGCACGTGGGGATGAACCGCAGTTCGTGGGCGCTGATGGCTCGGTTATCACCATTAACCCCACGCACGTGGGGATATAGCAGGGACCAAAGCATAATACGGCAACTGTTTTTAATAGGGTGGTGTGCAGTGCAGAATTATCAGGAATTGCCAAAATTGGAGGACAGTATAAGCTATGTTTACGTTGAGCATGCTGTTGTCGAGCGCAGTGACGCGGCGATAGTGGCTATCCATGAGGATGGAAAAACGCCAATACCTATTGCGGCCATTACGTGCTTACTCTTGGGTCCCGGCACAAAGATCACACATGCGGCAATACGGGCGATATGCGATAACGGCTGTATGGCCATTTGGTGCGGTGAGCACGCAGCCCGATTCTATGCTTCAGGTATAGGTGAGACGCGCAGCGCAAAAAACTTGCTCCTTCAGGCTCGCGCCTGTATGGATAGAGAAGAACATCTCAACGTCGTCAGACGTATGTACCAAATCAGGTTTCCGCATACAAAAACAGATGGCCTGACAATTCAGCAGCTGCGCGGCATGGAGGGCATAAGAGTCCGCAAGGCTTACGAGTTGGCCAGCAGATCGTCCGGCGTGAAATGGACAAAACGAGCATATAAGTCGAATTGCTGGGAGGGCGCTGATGAGATTAATCGAGCGCTTTCTGAAGCGAACGCAATGCTCTACGGAATATGTCACGCGGCCATAGTATCTTTGGGATACTCTCCCGGGCTAGGTTTTATTCACACAGGAAAACAGCTTTCTTTTGTATACGATGTCGCAGATCTCTATAAAATTGAAACAACAATACCAGCCGCCTTCTACGCTGTAAAATCATTGTCGAAGTACTCTGGAGACTTGTCAAAAGCTGTTCGTATTCAGTGTCGATCATATTTTTCAAGAGCAAGAATACTGTCGAATATTGCTAAGGACCTTTCGTGGATCTTGGGCGGCCCCGATGAGATGAATAATGATGATCAGCCTATTGCAGGCGATTTGTGGGATGATGGCGAAAGTAATGTAGGCGGCGGCATTAACTATAGCTTTGAGGTGAATTCGTAATGACATTGATCGCCATGGATAAAGCGCCAGAGGCAGTTCGCGGTGAGCTGACTCGTTGGTTTTTAGAGCTAAAGCCCGGAGTATTTGTAGGAAAGGTCAATGCACGAATACGTGAACTTTTGTGGGAGCGATTATGTGTGGAATCTCCTGCAAACGGAGCGGTAATGGCATATTCTGCAGCCAATGAACAGGGCTTTGAACTGAGATTTTTTGGAGCGCCAAAAAGAAAAGTTAAGGATTTCGAGGGCGTTCAGCTAATTACCGTAACAAGCGATGAATAGAAGCAGCAGAAATCAATGCAGTTAAACTATCGATTAATACCACATAATGCCATAAGGCGAAGACCACCCATAGTGGCCTTCGCCTTTTCTAATCAACTTTCAATAATAACAATTTAGGCTGCGGTGCTGTAACAATTTCTATGGAAACAACAAGCAAAAACAGGGGGTGAACGCTTGCTCATTCCCCCAACCTCGCGTAGTCCTGATACATCAGCCTCAGCTTGCCGGTCTCTTTGACCGTGTGGAAGTGCCCGGCGTACCAGCGCTTGTAGTCCAGGCGGCGCTCGATGCCGTCCAGCCACTCCTCTGTGCTCGTGTCCACCGTACGCTGGTCGATGAAGGGCAGGAAGGCCTCTCTCGGCTCGAGGCTCAGCGGGGTGGTGTGGCTCAGGACTATGTCTGCCTGCCAGCCGCGGCTCGCCAGCACCGACTCCACCTTGCGCTTTATGGCGGCGCTCGGCTGCTCGTCCGGCCACCAGCCGCCGCCGCGCATGAGGCGGTACTCCTTGTCGATGCTGTACGCGCCGCCGATGGCGATGCAGCTTTGCCCATCCAGCTCGTACACCTCGCCGTCCAGCGCGAAGAGCTGGTTCGGGAACTCCGGCTGTACCATGACCTCGCCGCCGAAGCGCCGCATCCGCTCGTATCCCAGGCCCGCCGTCGGGCGGCGCTCGTGGTTGCCGTGGATGCACAGCAGCGTTATCGGCATCGACGCTATGTACTGTTTCAGCTTCTTGTCCCGGTGGCCGCCGTAGTAGTTGATACCGGCGTCGCCGAGTATGATGAGCAGGTCGTCGGGGCCGGTGCCGTTGTCCTTGCAGAAGCACGCAATGCGCTCAAAGCGCCCGTGCGTGTCGCCGGTGAGATAGATATTTATACGGGCACCTCCTCAATTGTGTCATTTCAGCAGCCGCGGATAGTCCGTTTTGCCGTTCACGACGCGGTAGATGGTCACGACGCCGTCTATTATGCGGTAAACTGCGACATAGGTGCGCGTCAGCACCAGCTTCCTATAGCCGGACTGCGCGAGCACGGGGTCCGGGTGCGTCTGCCCCATGAGCGGGAAATCCGCGAGCAGCCCGAGCTTGTGGCGCATATCCGCGTATATCTTCCGCGCAGAGGCCGGGCCGACCTCGCTGATGTGGAACTTGACTATTTCCTCCATGTCCTCCAGCGCCGGCCGGAGGTAGACGATCTCAGCTCTCGGCGGCATTGAAAAGCGCCTCCATACGCTCATCCAGCTCGGACTGGGAGCAGACAGGCTCGCCGCTCAGGCGGCTGAGCTCGGCGGCGTAGATGGCGTCGCGGTGGCGAAACATCTTCTCGCGCTCCTCAAACGCCTCGACGCTCATGAACACGCCGTCGCCCTCGCCCTTATTCGTTATAAACACCGGTTCACCTGTTTTCCTGGCGAGCTCGGATATGGCGTTGTAATCGTTGCGCAGGGCGGAGGAAGGCCGGATCTGCATATCCTCATCTCCTTATCAGCTTCTTGATATTATTATATCATGTTTTGCCTAAGATGCAAGCCGGGCCAAGGACGTTATTCATTCCTCGCCCTTTCCCTCCAGCTCTGCCACATCCTTGATGATGTCCGTCACGAGCTTCATCGTCCTGGCGTTACCGGCGCTGATGACCGGGCGGCCCATCTCCTGCTCGAGCTCTTTTCTCGCGTTGCCGGCGACGCGGCCGCCGCGCTGGGCGACGGCGAGGTTTTCGGCCATGCCCTCGGGCTTCTCGGCCTGCGAGATGCCGGTCGTGGACGCCTCGGCGAGCATATTGAGCACCAGCTCGAGGTCGCTCATGTTGTCGCGAAGGTTCTCCTTTTTCAGCCCCTTGAGCTGTTTATACTGGAGCGTGGTCATGCCCGACCACGCCTTGCTTATTTCGTCGGTGAGGATTGCGTACTCCTTGCCTTTTCGCACGCCGCGCTTTTGCCACTCGTCGGTCAGCTCGTTGCGGATGCGTATCGCAAGCAGCCGCTGATGTACCCACTCCTCGCTGTAGCCCTTTTTGAGATACGTCTCGAGTGCGCGGTCTATCGCCTGCTCGGGGTCTATCGTCTCCTCTATACGCTCGCGCCCGACCTGCGCCAGCCAGAGCTTGAACGGCTCGGCCTTCGGCGAGGGGATGGACTGGATGATGCGCAGAAGCTGCTCCGTGTCCGCAACGTCGGTAAGGCGGCGTTTGCCATCCTTAGACCTCAGTTTCAACTGCTGACAATTTGTCAGCAGTTCATCTGCTCCCTCTGCTTTAAGTCTCTGCTTGAGCTTGGCCCAGTAGTTGCTTGCGCCGCGCTGGTCTTTCTGGTCAGTCAGCGCGCCGACCACGTCTACTACAGAAAAATACCACTCCTCGCGCTCGGCATCCCACGCGGAGCGTATCGGCTGATCCTCGAAAAGCTGTATGGCGTCGTTGTTCATAATGTGTACCTCTCAATGCAATTAGTTAGAAAACGGTTTGACATATACGATTTTAGTATCCCGCCTTGCGCAGTTCATCGAGCATTGCGCGCCGTGCCGGGTACGCCGCCTTCCAGCGCTCGGCGAGCTGGATGTCCGGTCGATTGGGATAAGCGCGCAGTTTCTTCAAATGGGCGATGGTGCGCGCGTATTCGTTGCGGCTGTAAGATGTCCTCATGATGGAGTCGACGCAGCGCACACAGGCCTCCGTAAACTGCTCCGGGAAACGCGGCAGCAGTTCCGGCGCCCAACGCTCAAAAGCCGAAATGTCGTTCTGCTCTATTACAAGCGCTAAAAGCCTGTCATACAGGCTCTCCTCAAGCAGCAGCCTCTCGCGCGAACTGTTGTACAACGTCCCCGCAGCGAGTATTTTGTCCCGCAACTCAGGCCAGTCCCCGAACCCGGCAAGCGCTCTCAGCTTCTTCACATATTTCAAATTCGGCTGTGGGTAATGAAACACCTGGTACATCAGCTCGTCGCGCAGCTTCTCTGTTTGTTCGGTCTGCTCGTATAAGTTTATAAGCTGCTCGCTGTATTCAGCGGCAAGTCCGCGCCATTCTGAGTAGAGTTCTTTTCCTTCTATGAGCAGCGATTCGGCCTCGGAATAGCGTTCTTCCGCCATCATGCGCCGTATTATCTGCTCACGGACACCGGACACTTCACTATATTTTTCCTCATAAAGCTCAATCTCACGCCTGGGTGAGCCCAGATGCTCCATCAGCTCCAGGCGTTTTAAAACCAGATCGCTTATATAATAACGTTCCCGTCCTTCGGCCTGACGTTCGCTGATTATTTCGTCTAGCGTCGCTATATTCTCATGCACAAACTCCGGTTCTGTGAACAACTCAAGCTGCGCTTTCATAAAACAATCCCGGCTGAGCTCAGGCGTGTTTTTATAACTCTTTTGGAACGAGCGGAAAATTTCGCGCTTCAGCTCCGGCGGCGACACTCTGACCTGCTTCTCCCACAGTTCAAAGCAGCAACCGGCAAGCATGGATAACCCGCCGTCAGAGTCGTCCATGTTGCAGCCCGCCGCCGCGTTCAGGGCGTAGCGGCTGAGCTCAAACGATTCCCGGATATATCCTTTGAAAAGCAGGCTTTCGGCGATTTCCGACACAAAATCGGCAAGAGAGCACATGGCACTCCACGCATGGTCATACTCTATGTATCCATGCCTGCCCGGCGCGTTTTGCAGAATCGCGTCAACGCGCGATTTCCAGTTCTCAAGCGCCCTGCCGGATACAGGTTCTGCGTACAGCCGTATGAGATCTTCGATGTCCTCGTCCATTTCAGCCAGCCGCAGCAGCAACGAGTGCGACGCGCTGAGGTCTAAGGCTCCGATCACATCCTCAATAGGCTCACGTGCTGCTGCCTCGACTGGTAGTGTGCGCCGGGGTTCTCCATAGAGCGCGTAGAGTACTGCCGCCAGGTGCTTGCATGGGGTTCCGCCGGCAGCGTAAGGGCAGTCGCAGTGCCAGTGTGATATCCTGCCGCCGTCAAACTCTGCCTCAACCTCGTACAGCTCGCTGCCAAGCACCTCGGCCTCGACACGATTCTCTCTTGTGTTCAGCGACTTCACCGCGCCCGTGAGATAATAGTCGTATCCGCGCTGCAAAATCCTTGACTCGAACAGCTCTTTCCATATCGTGCGCTCCATGCCTGTCCCTCCGAATGACTGTAGTTGCTGTCTAAATTCTACCACATTTTACCCGAAACCACAACGTTTATGTAACTTTTCGGCCCACCTCCTGCATTGCGGAGCAGAAGCGTTCCCACGGTTCCAACGTTGTCTGTGACGGGTCGCCCTCGCGGATACGCATGGTACGGCGGATCTCTTTGGGGATAACTACTCGGCCCAGGTCGTCTATCCGCCTGACTATGCCGGTCGCTTTCATTTTCTTTTCCTCCTGCCTTTATTTCTTTTTGCAGGAATTAGTATCCGCAGTTTCGTTTTTCCTATGCGCAGCCCAAAAATTGGCGTGTCTCCGCCGGACTTACTTTCTTATCCCCTCTTTATCGAAGTTTCTCCTGAGCGCGAGCTCAGTCGGGATGATGGACAGCAACGGCGGGATCAGCTGTGCGCCGCAGACTATGCCGCCCATGATGCTGATGTGCTCTCCAAAATCAGTGTTAGATTTGAATTCATAGCGAATTGTCAAACTAAGAGCAACAGGAATCGAGCTCAGCATCCCACAATT
>OJRC01000860.1_pt1 | contig 14390 bp, 11 predicted proteins | sample 1599081 | NCBI WGS metagenome assembly OJRC01 (sample SAMN03922519, study PRJEB24848) | human gut metagenome | isolation source: stool sample | host: Homo sapiens | place: Germany | collected 2010-02 | reverse complement strand
TCTCTCGCCATCCGCTCTTGCTGATTGAATCAGTGCTTCCTGTTTTAGCATGGAACCCGGCATATTTCAAGAAACCGGCGGTTGAATCGGTAAAACCGGCCGCCGGAATGTGAATTTTCTGTTTCTTTCCCCGCATTTTACTTTTCTTATGTGGGGGATTGTGATATAATTTCGGATGAAAATCCGACGGAAAGGTCTTGCATCCTATGGGAATCATTCAAAAAATCTTCGGCACCCGCTCGGAGCGTGAGGTAAAGAAGCTTATGCCGCTCGTCACGCGCATCGAGTCCATGGAGGACGAGATGAAGGCGCTGACGGACGAGCAGCTGCGTGAAAAGACGGACGAGTTCCGCAAGCGCTATCAGGGCGGCGAGGACCTCGACAACCTCCTGCCCGAGGCATTTGCCGTCTGCCGCGAGGCGGCGGACCGCGTGCTCGGCATGCGGCCGTACCGCGTGCAGCTCATCGGCGGCATCGTGCTGCATCAGGGCCGCATCGCGGAGATGAAGACCGGCGAGGGCAAAACGCTGGTCGCCATCCTGCCTGCCTATCTCAATGCCCTGACGGGAAAGGGTGTGCACATCGTCACGGTCAACGACTATCTGGCCAAGCGCGACTCGGAATGGATGGGGAAGGTCTATCGCTTCCTCGGCCTCACGGTCGGCCTGATCGTCCACGATCTCAAGCCGGACGAGCGCCGCGCCGCCTATGCTGCCGATATCACCTACTGCACGAACAACGAGCTCGGCTTTGACTATCTGCGCGACAACATGGCTCTTTATAAGAAGGACATGGTCCAGCGCGGCCATAACTTCGTCATCGTCGACGAGGTCGACTCCATCCTCATCGATGAGGCCCGTACGCCGCTTATCATCTCCGGCAAGGGCGAGGAATCGACAAAGCTCTATGAAATGGCCGACTTTTTCGTCTCCGGCCTGCGCCGCAAGGTGTTTGCCACGACGGACGAGAAGGAAATTCAGGACGACCTCGACTGCGATTACTACGTCGAGGAGAAGTCCCGCACCGTCTCGCTCACGGCCAGCGGCATCGCCAAGGCCGAAAAGTATTTCGGCGTGGAGAATCTGTCCGATGTGGAGAACACGACGCTCGTGCACCACATCAATCAGGCCATGAAGGCCCGCGGCGTCATGAAGCGCGATATCGACTATGTCGTCAAGGACGGCCAGGTCATCATCGTCGATGAATTCACCGGCCGCCTGATGTACGGCCGCCGCTATAACGAGGGCCTGCATCAGGCCATCGAGGCCAAGGAGGGCGTGTCCGTCGCCAGCGAGAACAAGACGCTTGCGACCATCACGTTCCAGAATTTCTTCCGCCTGTATGCCAAGCTCTCCGGCATGACCGGCACGGCCATGACCGAGGAGGAGGAATTCTCCGCCATCTACAAGCTCGACATCGTCGAAATTCCGACGAACAGGCCCGTTGTCCGCGTCGATCACAACGACGTCGTCTATAAGACGGAGGCGGGCAAGTTCCGCGCCGTCATCCAGCAGATCAAGGACTGCCACGCCAAGGGCCAGCCCGTGCTGGTCGGCACCATCTCCATTGAAAAGTCCGAGTATCTCTCGAAGCTCCTCAAGCGCGAGGGCGTGCCGCACACCGTGCTGAATGCCAAGCACCACGAGCGTGAGGCCGAGATCGTGGCGCAGGCCGGTAAGTTCGGCGCCGTGACGATCTCCACGAACATGGCAGGCCGCGGCACGGATATCATGCTCGGCGGCAATGCCGAATACATGGCACTGTCCGACCTGCGCAAGCAGGGCCTGCCGGACGAGCTGGTGGCAGAGGCCAATTCCTATGCCGAGACGGAAAATCCCGAGATCCTTGCCGTGCGCGAGAGCTACAAGCAGCTGCTGGCGCAGCACAAGGCCGAGATCGCCGAGGAGGCCGCGCGCGTGCGCGAGGCCGGCGGCCTGTTCATCGTCGGCACGGAGCGCCACGAGTCCCGCCGGATCGACAATCAGCTCCGCGGCCGTGCCGGCCGTCAGGGCGACCCCGGCGAAACGCGCTTCTATCTGTCGCTCGAGGATGACATCATGCGCCTGTTCGGCTCCGAGCGCATCATGAATATGATGAACTCGCTCGGTATCGACGAGGACACGCCCATCGACGCCAAGATGCTTTCCAACGCCATTGAGAACGCGCAGAAGAACGTCGAGAGCCGCAACTTCCAGATGCGCAAGAACGTGCTGGAATACGACGATGTCATGAATACCCAGCGTCAGGTCATCTACGAGCAGCGCCAGAAGGTGCTCGACGGCGAGGACCTCTCCTCGACGATCGAGGGCATGATCCACTATGTCATCGACACCGAGGTCGAGGATGCCTTCGCCGGTGCCGACCACTGCGACGACCCGGAGAAGCTGGCGCAGATCAACGCAAAATTCGAGGGCGTCTATTATCCGAAGGGCGCATTTGCCCCGCAGCCCGGCCTGAGCCGCGACGAGGCGAAGGAGCAGCTCTATCCGCTCTTCCGCCAGACCTATGCCGCGCGGGAGCGGGAGTTCGGCGCGGAGCGCATGCGCGAGATCGAGCGCATCATCCTGCTGCGCGTCGTCGATGAGTACTGGATGGACAACATCGACGCCATGGAGGACCTGAAGCAGGGCATCCGCCTGCGCGCCTACGGCCAAACCGATCCGGTCGTGGCGTATAAGCGCGAGGGCTTTGCGATGTTCGACGGCATGATCAACGCCATCCGCGAGGAGACCGTCCGCCGCCTGTATCTGTTCCGCCTGCGCACGGAGGAGGATATCCGCCGCAAGCAGGTCGCAAAGATCACGGCGACCGGCGGCGCTGCCGATAAGACCGTCAAGCAGCAGCCCGTGAAGAAGATCAAGATCGGCGCGAACGATCCGTGCCCGTGCGGCAGCGGCAAGAAATACAAGTATTGCTGCCGCGACAAGGACGAGGCCAAGTCATGAGCTTCCGCGTCCATCGAGAAGGAGAGCTGGAATACCTGACGAGCGATGTGCTGGACGGCGCGGCCCACTGCTTTTCCACCCGCTTCGGCGGCGTGAGCGAGGGCGCGCTCGCCAGCCTGAACCTCGGCACGCACCGGGGCGACCGGCCGGAAAACGTGCTGGAGAATTATGCCCGTCTCGGCAGGGCCGTTGGCTTTGCGCCGGAGGAGACCGTGTTCACGAAGCAGGTGCATTCCGCCCTCGTCGAGCGGGTCGGCCGCGCGGACTGCGGCCGCGGCCTGCAGCGGGAGGCGGAGCACGGCGTCGACGGCCTTGTGACGAACGAGCCGGGCGTTGCACTGACAATTTTCTCTGCCGACTGCACGCCCGTGCTGCTGTTTGACCCAATAGCACGCGCCATCGGCGCGGCCCATGCGGGCTGGCGCGGCACGGCGGCGGGCATTGCGGCCCGCGCGGTCGAGGCCATGCAGCGGGAGTTCGGCTGCCGCCCGGAGAACATCCGCGCGGCCATCGGTCCTTGCATCGGCCCGTGCTGCTTTGAGACGGATGCCGATGTGCCGGATGCTATGCGCGCCGCCCTCGGCAGCGAGGCCGGGCAGGCCATCCGGCCCGCCGGGGCAAAATTCTATGTCGACCTGAAGCGGCTCAATGCTATTTGGCTGCGCCGCGCCGGGGTGACGTGCATCGACGCCAGCGCCGACTGCACGGCCTGCCAGCCGCAGCGATTCTGGTCGCACCGCCGCGTGGGCAATGCCCGCGGCTCGCTGGCGGCCATCATCCGGCTGCGGGAGGAGGGCTGATATGAAGCGACTGCTTGCCCTCTGCCTGCTGCTTGCTCTGCTGCTGTGCGCCTGCTCTGCGGCCGGTCAGCCCACGCAGCCCATGGAGCAGCCGACGGAGGAGACTGCGGCCGCCCCGACGGAGACGGCCGCCGCGCCGAAGACGTTCGGCCTGTCCTACCTGCCGGAGCACGGCTTCAACCCCTATACCTGCACGGCAACGGTGAACCGCGCGGCGTTTTCGCTGCTGTATGAGAGCCTGTTCGTCGTTTCGTCGCATTTCCGTGCCGAGCCGCTGCTCTGTGAGAGCTTCACGGCCTCGGAGGACGGGAAGACCTATCGCTATACCCTTGTTTCCGGCGTAAGCTTTTCCGACGGAACGCCTCTGACGGCGCAGGACGCCGCCGCCTCGCTGCGCGCGGCGCAGCAGAGCGCGCTTTATTCCGGCAGGCTGGCGCATATGCTGTCCGTCACGGCGGATGACGACCGCACTCTGACGGTCACGCTCGACACGGCGTATGAGAATTTTTCCCTGATGCTCGATGTGCCCATCGTCTCTGCGGCGACGGTACAGAGCAGCACGCCGCTCGGCACGGGACCGTATTATCTCGACGGCGAGGTGCTCCGGCGCAGCAGCCGCTGGTGGCAGACACAGGCCCCGGCCGTGACGGCCGAGACCATCGAGCTGCAGGCGGCCAAAACGCCGAACGACATCCGCGACAATTTCGAATTCGGCAGCACGGACCTTGTGTACTGCGACCCGAATTCCCCGGCAGCCGTCGGCTACCGCTGCGATTATGAGGCGTGGGAAGCGCCGGCGCCCATCCTGCACTATGTCGGCTTCAACCTCTACAGCGGCTGGTTCACGAATGTCGCTCTGCGCCGCGCCTTCACCTACGGCGTCGACCGCGAGGCGATGACGAGCGCCGTCTATAACGGCTTTGCGCAGGCGGCGACGCTGCCCTGCTCGCCTGCCTCCGACCTCTATGACGCGCAGCTTGCTGCGCAGTATGCCTATTCGGCCACGGCCTTTCAGGCCGCCATCCACAATGCAGGCGTGCCGACGTCCGAGACGGACTGCCCCGTGCTGCTTGTGTGCTCGGACGACCCGGCGCGCGTGCGCGCTGCGGAATATCTGTCCTCCTCCATGCAGGAAAACGGCTTCTTTCTCAAGGTTCGCTCGCTGGGCCGCGAGGCCTACGTGGCCGCTCTGCAGGCGGGCAATTACGACGCCTATCTCGGCGAGGTCCGCCTGACGGCGAATTTCGACCTGTCGGAATTCTTCCGCACGGGCGGCGCGCTCAGCTACGGGGCCGTGGCGGACGCTTCCCTGGCCGGCCTCTGCACGCAGGCGCTGGGCAATTCCGGCAGCTATGCCGACCTCTGCGCGCGCCTGCTCGACACCGTGCCGTTCTGCCCCATTGTGTTCAAGAGCTACGAGGTCTGCGTCAGCCGCGGTGCGATCGCCTCCATCTCGCCGGGCGTGGACTGCGTGTTCCACAACGCCGCCACGGCGCGCACGCTGGCCGATGCCGACCACTCCTATGACAGCGCGGCAGAGCCGTCAACACCGACGGATGTATCGACCGACCCAGCCGAACCCACGGAGCCGACCGATGCGGCGGACCCCACGCAGGAACCCTGATAGAATTTCGCTCCCTCTGAAGTGGATTCCGGATAAGCTCCGGGTCTGCTTCGGGGGGAGCTTTTTACAGCCAACCATGTTTCGACATTTTTTCCAAAAATATGAAATATACGCTGACAAAGCATTGACAGAGTTGCTAAAGCGTGATATTCTAGCCTTACCGAGGAATGGAAAGGAGCCGCGGAAAGAGAGATAAGTTAGTCCGTGAATATGTGAGTTAGAATAAGAAAGAAAGGATGCATCATAATGAAACGATGCCGATTGACACGTGTGTGCAGTGTCCTGCTGCTTGTGGCATTGCTGTTCTCCATCACAGTACCGTTCGCTTCCGCTTATTCTGATGTGACTCGTTCTGCTTTTCCAAGTTATTTTGATGCAATCAACTACGTGACTGATAATGGCCTGATGAATGGCACATCATCGACCACTTTTGAACCCAACACGGTAATTAGCCGTGCGATGATCGTTACGACTCTGCATCGTTTGGCGGGAAGTCCGGCAAGCTATGCCAGTGTCAATTTTACCGATGTATCAACTTCCGCATGGTATTACAATGCGGTTCGCTGGGCTGTAAAGTATGGTATTACTACAGGCGCAACGACAACAACGTTTGAACCGGATAGCACAGTTACAAGAGAACAGGCGGTAACCTTCTTCTACCGGTACTTGCAGAAGTATCGTGGAGTAACGCCGATTGTAGATATGTCGATTACATCGTGCGGAGACTATGCGAATATATATGACTATGCGATTACCCCGTTCCGCTGGGCTGTGAGTAATGGCATCGTATATCCGGATTCATCCTCTAATAAGCGCCTATATCCCAAAGCCGGTGTCTACCGCAAGGAACTTGCATTATGGATTTGCCGCTTTGGTACGAATGTTGAGGGTATACGGGCTGGAATAGATACCTTTTCTTTTTCAAACCAACCACAGTATTTTGCGTCTGCAACAGCGGTTAACCCGGATACAAACGAAACGCCGAAAAAGTATTTAATATCGACTGCTAATTACACGAAGTTGCTATCACAAGCAAATAAGTCTGAAGCGGCGCTTATCGCATCATTCGTCAAATCGACAGAATGGCTTGGTGCGTGTTATGGCTTAAGCATGTCTTTGATGTTAGACAAATATGGTGTGATTGATCTTAACGGTAATTATACGAATTCGTGCAAAACAATTTATAGTATGCCGCAACCGTCCGACGTTAGAAATAGTCACCACAAAGCCGTTTACAATAAAGAGAAAACAATTCGATTTACGCAATTGGAAGATACCATCAATTATTACCTACTCACGCAGTTCGTAAAATCTAAAGTGAATATTTCGGAATGCGGTGGAGAGTTTGATAATAAGGTAAACGCTTCTGGTACACCGGCAAAGGGGTTGGTGGACAGCCTGAAAAAGGGCGGCATTGTTATGGTCAATTATTCTGTTGAATCCGCTATGGGCAACTCAACGTGGGCACACTCGGTCCTCTTATACGGGAAACCGACCCTAAATAACGGTTATTATGATATTAAATGCTGGGACTCTATGGACAGCAATACACCGGCAAGGCTTCGAGTTAAAAGCGATTACAAATCATGCTATTTTGTGACTGGCACGGGAACGATAGGCCCCTCCCATGTGGTGTATTACTCATCTTATTATGGGCTGCTTCCCTTCGATATTGACGGAGTCAATAATGGCCGCGCGGCAAGTCCGAGTAAGCAGGAGAGTACGACTTGGATTTATGCCGATACAAATGCGGATTGTACGATCACAAATGCTGACGGAGAAGTGCTGCGGTCGGAGTATGGCATCGCTTCCGGTGATATGGAAATTTTAGATACGAAGATGATCGTTCTTGGTGAAGGTATGCCGGCACGGATGGCTTGGAAAGTACGGGCCAGTGAGAGCTTCCATTTTGAGACAGAGTCGGATGAATGCGGCTTCTATGCCGAGATCGATGAGGAGCTATATGCTGTGACGGGCACGGGGATTTCCACTGTGGACTTTTCAAAAAATAAAGTTAACGTTGCAGGGACCAATATCGACTATCGTGTGATCAGTACTGCCAATATGGAAGACAATCATTACATTTGCTATTATGGCAGTGAACCGGAGAGCCTCGAACTATCCCTTGACGGTACTGCTCCGTTAATGATTACTGAAGGAAATCAGCATGCAGAAATCGTTGATGTGCGCGATTTGTCTTCACAGCGAGTTTCGTAATATTGGGACAACATAGTATTGCAATTGGGGTGACATCCTGTGAAAATGTATAATCTATTACTTTGCCTTTTTCTAAGTCTAATCCTGCTCCTCACGGCCTGCGCACCGGCGGCAGTTCAGACCGAGCCGCCGACGGAGGCTCCTACCCAAGCAACGACAGAGGTTCCTACCGAAGCGCCGACTGAGGCCCCTACCGAAGAGCTGACAGAGGCCTTGCCGGAGGAGACGGAGGCCCCGACGGAGCCGCCGGAGCGTCCGGAGCATACCGTGAGGATTCAGGTCTCTGACAATTGTGATTATACAGTCACGAATGCAGAGGGACAGACCACCCGGCAGGGAGATGACGGCAGGCCGAGGGGCGATCTGGTGGTTTACAGCATTGATCTTTATGGCTTTGATACCGGGACCCTGCCAATGGAAGTGTGGGAGGTAGCGGCGAGCGACAGCTTTACACTGGAGACGACGACGTCCCCCTGTGCCTTCTGTGCGGAGATCGGGGATGCATTTTATGCCGTGACGGAATGTACCGGCGTTACCCGCATTGAGTTCCGCGATGGCTATATCAAACTGACTGGCTCGGAGATGACCTATAAAATGCTCACGACTTTTGATGCAGGAGAGGATTACTATTTTGAAATTACCGGTACGGGAACGACGGAGATTGAATTTCCCATGGGGGAGATTGCAAGCACCGGTGCGCTCAGTGAGACTTATCAGGTAGAAAAATTTTCAATTTACTCCGTTTAACTGACCCTTACACCCGAGAGAGGAGAAAATATAATGAAAAGGACATTTGTGTTTTTGACTGCTATTTTCCTGCTCATCACGGCCTGCGCCCCGGCGACAGTTCAGACCGAGCCGCCTACGGAGGCCCCTACCGAAGCGCCGACGGATGCTCCTACCGAGGCCCCTACCGAAGCACCAACCGAGCCTCCGACTGAGGCCCCTACCGAGGAGCCGACCGAGGCTTTGCCGGAGGAGACGGAGGCCCCGACGGAGCCGCCGGAGCGTCCGGAGCATACTGTGAAGATTCAGGTTTCCGTGAACTGTGACTGCACGATCACCAACGCGGAGGGGCAGACTGTCCGGCAGGAGGATGACAGCGGACCGGAGGGCGATCTGGTGGTTTACAGCACTGATCTTTATGGTTTTTGTACCGGCACCCTGCCGATGGAGGTGTGGGAGGTTGCGGCCAGTGACAGCTTTACGCTGGAGACGACTACGTCGCCCTGCGCTTTCTGCGCGGAGATCGGGGATGCATATTATGCCGTGACGGAATGTACCGGCGTTACCCGCATCGAGTTCCGCGACGGCTATATCAAACTGTCCGGCTCGGAAATGACCTATAAGATCCTCACAACCTCCCACGCGCGGGAGCGGCAGTATTTCTGCATCACCGGCACGGGCACGACGGAGATCGAATTCCCGATCGAGGATGTCCTGGCCGCCAGCCCGATCGGCGAGACCTACCGCCTGGAGCGGTGTACGGTTTAAGAGACTGACATTCGGAGCGTGGAGGACGCGTTATGAGAAAATTATCCGGAATTTTTGCGGCACTTCTGCTGCTCCTCTCGGCCTGTGCACCGGCGGCGGTTCCGACGGAGGAGACAACGCCCGAGACGCAGGGCGAGGAGCTCGTTTCCACGCTCAGCATGCTGCCGAAGCAGGCCATCTCCATCCACCGGGCCGAAACTCCGGCGGAGGAGGACACGGAGACGGACAGGACCGATATCGTGTTCGTGCCGTACTATGCGTCTGTCGAGCAGCTGACGAGCAACTCGTGGGTGGACCAGACGCATGTCACAAAGTCGACCGTCCTGAACCTGACAAAGACGGATGCCGTCGAGGTCAAATGGGAGGCAAACGCGCTCCTTGCGGGCGGCCGCTGGGTCACGTCGCAGGAGGAGCTGCAGACGGTCTGCTCCTATCTGCGCAGCCGCGCGGACGACGGCGTGCTGCACCTGACGGACGAGGCCTGCAGCGCGCCCGCGGAGGCCTTCGGCAATGCGGACTTCTTTGCGGAGCAGAAGCTGCTTTTGATCGACCTCTGCCGTCTGGGCAGCGACACCCTGCTCGACCCGGTCGTTCTCCGCGCGGAGGACGGCACGGTGGACATTACCCTGCGGATGTCCGCGCCGACTGTCGGAGAGGTGCGCGGAAACGGCATGCTCTGCCTGATCCCCGTCCCGGCCGACTGCACCGGCGCGGAGATCACGCTGTATCCTGAAGGGAAATAAGGAAATGAAACGAGCTGCGCCGGGAGGGATGCGTCCCTCCCGGCGCAATGCTTCCGACCGGCACAGGCCGACGACAAAACGGCACGCACCGATTGCGTCTGTAGCGGCGTTCCCTGAGCGCCTTGCAGACCAGCAAGTTATGTGGTAGCATCGTCGACCGCACCAGTCCCCAGATTTGTCATTGCGAGGCCCCGAAGGGGCCGTGGCAATCTCACGCACCAGACTCCGAATTCGCCGAGGCCTGCCTGTTGTCCAACTGGTTTCTGCGAGATTGCCACGTCGGCCTCCGGCCTCCTCGCAATGACAAACCTGTTTGTTTTACGCCGCCGAATTACTACTGCAATACCTGCGACTGCCCATGGCGGTCACTACCCGTAAAGGGTACGCCGCATCCGTAAGGCGGCAAAGCCGCCAACGGCTGCGCAGTGACCGCCGCTACAGACGTAATCGGTGCACGCTGTTTTAACGATGGCCTGTACGGACTGCAACTGCCTACCCGAGATTCCCACGTCGCTTCGCTCCTCGGAATGACAAGCCTGTTTGCCTCGCGCCACGGAATCATTACATACATTTCTGCATATTATTGAAATTAACTGGATATTTTCTGCAAAATATTGACAAAAAAATAAAATGTGGTATTCTGGATTTACCGAGAGGCACATTGCCAAATAACCGGAAGGAACAGACGGAAAGGAGAAATACGCATGAAAACCCGTAAATTTCTGATATTTGCAGCCCTGCTGCCGCTGCTGCTCCTGCTGGCCGGGTGCGGCGAAAAGCAGGCGTTCAACCCAATCGTCTTTGTTGCGGGACACTCGGCGGACAGCCTGACGAACGCGGCGGGGGAACGTCTGCAGGGCGACCCGGAGCTGGGCTTTGACAACGACGCCACGACCATGGAGATCGGGGAATCGTACTCTACCAATCTGTCGTACTGCTTTGAGATCCCGCGCACGACGTCCCTGACGCTGCATTCGCAATATAACCCGGTCATAGAAAGTGCGTCCACGAAGTTCCTGCTGCACAGCGATGCCGTGGAATGCCAGCTGGACGCGACTTATGCCGAGGACGGCGAGCTGACGTTCGAGATCGACGCGGAGTCGTGCAGGCTGCGCGGGGACGACATGGAGTACAGCCTCCTATTCGATTACGGCTGCGAGGACAAGACGACGCTGACCATAAAGGCGGCCGGTTCGCAGGAGGTCACGGTCACATACCGGAACGGAAACGTCGTCATTCAGTCGGACACGGCGTTCACGCTCCGCCAGTTTGCCCCCGGCAGCGACGAAACGGAGCGGTTCTATGACTTCCCGGCGGGCCGCACGGTCATCACGTCCTCCACGCTCGAGGGCGTTACCTGGAAATAAGGCAAAAGGCTCCCGGCCCGGCGGTTTCCCCGCCGGGCCCTGCGTTTGTCATCGTCTTTTTGCTTGCATTGCCGGGCGGAGTGTGCTACACTGTAGCTGTATACCTATGGAATAACGGAGAATGTATCATGACCGAATTGATTCAGGAATCCACCCTCGCGGAATACGAGGCATTTGTGCAGAGCCACCCGAAGGGACATTTTGCGCAGAGCTCCCTCTGGGCCAAGCAGAAGCCCGCGTGGAAGTGGCGCGCCATCGTCTCGCGCGGCGCGGACGGCCGGATCCGGGGCAGCATCGCCTTCCTGATCCGCACCATGCCCTATATCCACAAAACGATGCTCTACGCCTGCCGCGGCCCCGTCTGCGATCTTGACGACCGCGAGACGTTCGGCGAGCTTGTCGCCGCCGCCCGCGAGCTGGCGAAGGAATATAAGGCCTATGTCATCAAGATCGACCCGGACGTCCCCGTGGAAAACGAGGATTTCCGCCGCATGCTTGAGGACTTCGGCTTCCGCACGCGCCACGGCGGCAAGAATTTTGAGGCCATCCAGCCAAAATTCGTCTTCCGCCTCTGGCTCAACGGCCGCACGGAGGACGAGCTCATGGCCTCGTTCCACCAGAAGTGGCGCTATAACATCCGCCTCGCCGTGAAAAAGGGCGTGGAGGTGCGCGTCTGCGGCAAGGAAATGGTGCCGGATTTCGCCCGCATCATGCTCACGACCGGCGTGCGCGACGGCTTCGTCACCCGTCCGCCGGAGTATTTTGCCAACATGCTCGACAACCTCGGCGAGCACGCGCGGCTGTATATGGCCTTCCACGAGGGCCAGCCCATCGCGGGTACGCTGGCCATCCATTACGGCGACAAGGTGTGGTATCTCTACGGCGCAAGCTCGAACGAGCACCGCAACCTCATGCCGAATTATCTGCTGCAGTGGAGCATGATCCAGTGGGCCGTTGAGACCGGCTGCAGCGTCTATGATTTCCGCGGCGTTTCCGGCGATATCTCGGAGGACAACCCCCTGTATGGCCTGTATAAGTTCAAAAAGGGCTTCGGCGGAGATTTCACGGAATTTGTCGGCGAGTACGACCTCGTGCTCAAGCGCACGGCGTGGCTCATCGCCGAAAAGGGCAGTGTGCTCTATAAAAATCTCAACGCGAAGCTCTATCTGCTGAAAAACCGCAAAAAGTGAGGTATGCCCATGAAGGCCTATGTGGTGGAGAAGGAAGCCCTCTCCCATAATATCGAACTGCTGCAGAAAATGGCAAACGGCGTCCCCATCTGGGCCGTGCTCAAGGGCAACGGCTACGGCATCGGCGTGCTGCCGCTGGCCCGCCATCTGGCGGAGGCCGGGATCGACCATTTCTGCGTGACCGAGGTGCGCGAGGCGGAGCTTCTGCGCGAAAACGGCTTTGAGGACGATTCGATCCTGATGCTGCGCTCCACCGGCGACCCGGCGGAGCTGAACCGGCTGATGGACCTGCGTGTTATCCTGACCATCGGCTCGTGGGAGACGGCCTGCGCCATCAACGCCATTGCGGCTGAGCGCGCGGACGTCGTCGAGGCTCATCTGAAGATCGACACCGGCATGGGCCGCTACGGCTTCCTGCCGGAGGATATGGACCACATCCTCGGCGTCTACCGCGAGCAGAAGAATATCGCGGTCAGCGGCGTCTATACGCACTTCAACTGCGCCTTCGGCAGCAAAAAGCTCACGCATCAGGAATTCGAGACCTTCCGGAAGACGGTCTCGGCCATCCGCGAGGCCGGCTTCGAGACCGGGACGGTGCACTGCTGCAATTCGTCTGCCTTCCTGCGCTTTCCGGAGATGCACTGCGACGGCGTGCGGCTCGGCTCGGCCATTCTCGGCCGCGTGCCCTTCCACACAAAGCTGCGCCCCGTCGGCTATGCCGAGGCGCATGTGGAGGAGCTGCGCATCCTGCCGAAGGGCCACCCGACAGGCTACGGCGCCATGTGGACTGCGCGCGAGGATACGCCGGTCGCCATTGTCCCCATCGGCTGGTACAACGGCTTCCGCGAGCGCTGCGACGGCGGCATCACACGCTTCCGCGACTGCCTGAGCCTCATTCTGCGCGGCCTGCGCGGGATCTTTTTCCGCGCCCTGCCGCTCGTGGAGGTCAACGGGCATAAATGCCGTGTCGTCGGCCAGATCGGCATGCTGCATATCGCAGTTGACGTGCGCGGCATCGAGTGCAAGCCCGGCGACCGCGTCATCGTGCCGATCAACCCGCTTCATGTCAAGGGCATGAAGATCCAGTACCGGTGACGGCTATGCAGTGGGATCCGCAGGCGGTGCGCGCCGCGCTGGCCGCACCGGGGGAAAAGACCTCCCGCAGGCTGCTCTCGGAGCTTTGCGAGGACTTTCGCCGTGAGAAGCCGGAGGAGTGGAAGCAGATCGAGGCGGCGAGCTATTCCGAGCCGGACTGCGCGGCGGCGCAGCGGGCCTATCGGCGGGCATCTGCCGTTTCGACGGCCCTGCTCGTGCTGGCGCTGGCGGTCGTGATCGCGGCCTTTGTGCTGGGCGATTTCGGAGCGGCCTTCCTGACGGGCTGGGGCAACCGCTATCTGCTGGCCGGGGCGGTGCTGGCCGCCATGGGACTGCTCGTGCTGGGCGGCCTCTTTGCCGGGAAGTACCGCGCGATCTTTCTGGCGACGGTCCTGCTGGCGCGGGAAGAAAGTGAGACGGATAATTGAATCCCGTGCTCCCGCGTAGGAAAGAAGAACTGCACAGGAGCATGTCTCAAAACAAGATATGGTGCCGTGTAGCACGTGAAAACGCCAGATATTGTATGCACAAAAAAGATTGAAATTAGTCGAAAAAAGTGCTTGACAAAAGGAGGCATGCATGGTATTATATCGGAGCTGTCTGCGAGAGACACAAACGCGAAAGCGAATGAGCCACGAGCGGCCGGCGGTGTACCTTGTAAATTAAACAACGAGAAACATGAACAAACACCTTGGACAATTTGATGAAAAAACAAGTTGTTCTTTGAGATGTCAGTGTAAAAACTGAGATTGTGAAGAATAGCCAACGAGAAATTCTTGAGTGAAGCTAAGAGCAAAACTTATAGAATGCATGATTTTATTTGGTTTCCGAAAGGGAACTGATTAAGATACCATTTTATAGAGAGTTTGATCCTGGCTCAGGACGAACGCTGGCGGCGTGCCTAACACATGCAAG
>OJRC01000857.1_pt1 | contig 14454 bp, 7 predicted proteins | sample 1599081 | NCBI WGS metagenome assembly OJRC01 (sample SAMN03922519, study PRJEB24848) | human gut metagenome | isolation source: stool sample | host: Homo sapiens | place: Germany | collected 2010-02 | reverse complement strand
CCTCTCTCAATACGAGAAAAAGGCCGCCGGTTGGTGACCTTTTTCGACAAGCTGAAACCGCCTTTTTAGGCGGTTTTTCTGCGTTAAAAGTTCGTTTTTTGAGTTTTCGCTTGACCACATTTCAACTGTGGTCAGAGAGGTAAAATGGCGGTAATAACTGTGGTGCGGAAGAACTGCGAAAACCGTAAAATCCCTAACCCATCCCTAATGCCGAGTAATTGCCTTTTTGGGTAAGGTAGAATAATTAACAGAGGGAGTGAAGCGCCAATGGTGTTTCACTCCCTCTGTTTGCTTTTTAACCAACAGTTGCGATAACGAAGTTATTGCTCATTCGCGCTTTAGCTCTCGAATGACTTCGTTACAATGTTATGTATGTACAATTTTGGCGATAGCCTGTGCAATCTCAACTGCTTCTTCAATCTGATTATCACGTCCAAAGCTTACCCTAATAGTTCCCTGAGCATATGCTGATGGAATTCCTATAGCCTTAATGACATGCGATACTCGTGTATTCACAGAATCACAAGCCGATCCTGTTGAAATAGATATCCCCTTTAAATCCAAGCGATGAAGGAGCATTTCTCCACTTATACCCCGAATTGAAATGCTGATAATTCCAGGCATTCTGTTTACAGACCCATTCCGGACAAAATCAATACTGGCTTCGTGAAGCGCATCTATGAATGCATGCTCCATCGCCTGAAGTTTAGTGCTCGTTTCCTGCATTGTTCCACAGTTTTTTTGCAAAGCAACAGCCATTCCAACTATAGATGCAATGTTCTCCGTTCCTGCCCGCATATGAAATTCCTGTGCGCCTCCATCAGCTAAAGGACGAATTTGCGTTCCTTTTCTGATGTAAAGGAAACCAATTCCCTTGGGACCGTTAAACTTGTGGGCAGAAGCGGAAAGCATATCTATGCCAAGTTCATTAACATCGATTGAGATATGCCCAACAGCCTGAACTGCGTCTGTGTGAAATAGTGCACCATGTGTATGGGCAACCGCAGCCAGTTCTTTGATTGGTTCTATGGTGCCAATTTCGTTGTTGACCATCATCACAGACACCAGTCTGGTTTTCTCTGTGATGGCCTTTGACAAATTTTCAGATGATACAACTCCCTGGGAATCGACAGGAAGGTGCACTACTGGATAGCCAAGTCGCTCTAATGCATTGCAAGCATTGAGCACAGCATGGTGTTCAATCTGAGAAGTGATGGTTAGGTGTTTATCGTCGGGTTCAATGAGACCTTTGATAGCCCAGTTATCGCTTTCCGTACCGCCAGATGTGAAGTAAATCTCTTCTGGTTCTGCGCCGATACATGCAGCTATTGTAGCCCTGGCATCTGTCAGCGCTTTTTTTGGCTTTCGCGCAAAAGAGTATGGCTGAGAGGCATTCCCATATTCGTCCTGAAGCCATGGCAACATAGCCGCTAATGCATCCTTATCTAACTTTGTTGTTGCAGCATTATCAGCATAAACCATCTTGTAACCTCCGCTCACTTGAAAAGAGCGCACCCTTCTTCTTTGAACTCTTCAATCTTTGCAATTAGTTCTTCTGCTGTTACCTCAAGATAATCCGCAAGGCAGTCCAAGCAGTAGAACTCCTGCGAGTCTTTTCCAATCAGCTTCTTAGTCAGGCCGATTTCATCCTTGGATATCGGATTTTTCCCGCAAACATAGCAAGTCTTATTCGTTGTCTTCATAATTATTCCAGTCCTTTAACGCTAAACGCCGGCAAGTCCTTTCCACTATATTCCACATCCAGTAAACCAAGTTGGTATTTGATTGTATCTCTCATTTTCCTCGCCCTATCAAGGCAATAACGCTTGAACTCGCGCGGTTCGATATCAGATACTTTCTGAACATTTGGGAACAGAAGCTTCAGATACGCTGTAGAGATACGCTTTACAGCTTCTGTGTCTCTTGTGTCAGCACCCTCAGGAACAATAATCAGTTCATCAACAGTGGTTCGATATGTCATATCGCTACGGAGTTCGTGCATTATGGAGCAAAAGTATTCCGAGTTCAGCGCCCATCCGTCCACCTTGAGATCATCATTCATTCTTGGAATGTTCCACCCTTTTATGAAGCCATGAAATCTTTCAATTAGAGCTGACTCATGGAAAACCACCGGAAGCTCCGTAAACATATTGCTATATCCGTCAGCATCCATGATTTCCTTCCGGATGTTTCCGCAGAGAATAACGCCTGCATCAGCAACTCCTTTATAATCGCCGACAGTAAAATTTCCCTGCTCCAAATATCCTTTTAGGGCTGCTCTCATCTCGTCTGTATCTGTAAATGATATTGTCTGAACTTCATCGAGCGTTACAAAATCATTTCCAGCAATGAGACCTTCTTTACGCTTAGTCTGGTCATAGAACATCTTCGCACGGCTCATGACACCACCGCTTGATAGCCAACCGAACCGACTCACATTTCCAAATAGGTACGATTTACCAGTTCCCTTGGGAGCCAATTCAATCAAGTTCAGCCTTTTTTCAACAAAGGGCAACAACCGTGTAAGCATTGTAAGCTTCTGTTCTTCTGTTTCGTAGCCATTAGCGTTGTAGTCTACTGCACCAAGTATGATATCGATCCACTCATCTGTAGAAAACTCGCTTCGAGCATCTTTATACTGGTCGAGATCGATCTGATAGGGGCAGAAATTTTTGAATGAAATCAGCCGTATTCTTCCATCCTGTGAAGATTTCCCTCTGGAGCGTTTCGACTCATATTCAAATTCAATGTCAAAATCCTCGGGCGAGCGATATCCCAGTTCAATCATCCCCCAGACATCGTTGCCTCTAACTAAGTCATCTTTGCATTCAGCCCAAACATCGCCCTCAATGATTGTATCCTTATAGCCAAGTCCAAAATCAGGCAACGCAAAAGAGACCTGTCCTGTTTTGACATCAATGTCTATAGAAATCTTAGCCAAAAACTTTACTCGTTCTCCCTCAACAATGACTCTATTCTTAATTGAAGTCCAATCATCCTTACGTGGGATGTATTTCTTCACAAATCTCACCATGTCGTCTTTGTCAAAGTTGCCGTCTTCATCTTCAAACTTTTTGAGGAGCCAGTCACGCATAAAAGAGGGCAAGCTGAGAGCAGAGAAGAAATTCGTTTTTTTCAGGTCTTTATAGACCACCATTTCGTCAAAGCAGTCTCGAAGCCCTTCTTTACAATCCATTATAGCCCCTCCTTAAAACAAATCATCGAAGTCGTTGCTCACCGTAGCCATTTTCCCCTTGATGTCAAAATGAACTGTTCCAATCAGATCATCACCATCGTATATAGCCGCGGATACATTCTTTTTTGCGCGTCTCATGTCATACAAATTGACTTCGTAGTGGGTCTTATCAGAACCTTTTGCAGCATACCGCTTTTCGTCAATCACAACACTGACACTCTGGGTGTTGTCAACATCAGAAATGTACAGTTGAATTGTGGTTCCCAGACGGCGGTCACAATATACTGCATCGGCATTAAGCAACTTGATAATCAAATCACATTGCTTCTTCAGCGATAGCGTGATTATCGGCACAATTACTTCCTCCAAAGAGGCACCACCATGAACCTCGACATTTGCTGCTCTGCTGTTTTTGAAACGGCCATAGTCTGCAAGAACAAGATAACCGTTTTCGCATATCGCTTGCGGTAAATCCGCGTCTGTAAACTCCTTGCAGCATCTTCCGGAATGCTCGCCTTTGGTATCAGTGTCATATTTTTCCTCTTGATGATGAATCACAGCCAGCCGAGATGCACCGTGATCGCTTGCAATTACGAAAGTTTTGCATGTATGCATGGCCAACTCGGTCGCTGCTCGATCAATGGCCTTTCTGATAACCTCAAGCTCTGATGCCAGATGGACAGGTGCCTGTCCAGGCTTATAGAAATAGCCACCCTCTTCTTTATGCTTGATCTCGTCCAGCCGTGGCTCTTTTTCTTTTTTCGAACCTGCCCATTTTTCAAAGAAGCCTTTGTTTATGGACGTGATTGTCGGCAGTTCGACATATGCTATATCCACATGGATAGACAATCCTTTCTTTTTCGCCAATATAGCAATGTAAGAGAGATATTCTACACCAAGAGCGTCAATCCAATATAAGAAAGCATCTTTTTTGTCTGGAATCCTTAGTATTGCACTGTCTCGTGTCTCTAAGTGTGTATATGGAAGCCTTTGGGCGTTTTGTTCAACTTGCGCCAGAAATTCAGGCGTAATCCGATTTGTAACCTTCATAAGCCTGTACTGTTTGAAGTACTTTGTCAGTTCATCGGATAGGCCGCCACAGTCAAACACATACTCGCCCAAGTATTGAGCCAAAGCAGGATAGATGATCTCAATCTCAGCAATATACCCATGCTGAGCAACCCAGGAGATAATCGCCTCACGTTCCATCTTCGTGTTATCCGTATACCGATAGATGCTCTCCATTGGGTCAATTTGGTTTTCACGTATAAAGGCTGCGATTTCCGATTCGGGAAACCCTTTAACCAGTTTTTTGCGTTCTGTATACAGATTATGAAAACGTCTATCTGATCGCGGAATATGGACTATTGCGGTGAGCAAATTTGTTCTCAAGTCTTCATAGCAGCCGGTATTGGCGACCACATATGCCAAATAATCGTTTTGAATACGATCATAATTCTGCTTTAGAGAAATATAAAACACCCAGTTTTTAAATTCCAGACCTGCGCATTTCTCGTAGATGTCCTCCTCAAAATCATCAGCGCAATCATAACGAGAGAAAAGCTTATCCAGTGATCCGTTACATCTAAGCAGCTCTTGATAAAACTGTTCCCATTGAGCAGTGGTTCCCATGCTGTCCGTAAGTTCCACTCCCGGAGCGACATGCTGAATCGCCACAAACGGAGTCTTGATGTATGATACTGGAACAAGTGATTGCGAGAAATCCAATGCCGATATCGCATGGATGTTGCAAGAAAGTCCATCTTCTAAATCATGCAGCAGCTCTTTAACACCAATAGCCACATCTTTCTGAGAGAAGTAGCTTGTGCAGGTAACCGTTACAGAAGAAACCGCATTCTCTTCTATATACAGACGGTTTTGCTCAACAATACGGTTATCGTCCATCTGCAAGGTGTTCACCTGCTGTGTTACACAACGTAGGAGAAGAACGACTCTTGCCGTTCCAAGCGTTGTTTTATCCAGACGCCTAAGAATCTTTTCTGCGAAAGCCGAGCCCCTAAGAGCCAAGTATTCTCCCAGACCAATCAAGACATGCTTATTCTGACGATAATCCGTATCTAAGGTGCGGAAATAGTCGATAACATCGTCAATATCAGGGAACTTATCATCCTTAGGGCAAAAATCGCTGATTCTATCGACTATAACGCTGTTTTGCTTTAACTCACTTAGTATTTGATTGTAGTTTTCATCGCCAACCGCATAGAAGAAGGGCACGCCTTTTGCATTGGCGAGATAACTTTTAACGGCTTCACACAGCATCAGGCGTTCTTCCCTCCGTTACTAATAATCTTTACACCCAGTTCCATGTCGCTTACTGCCAGCTGTTTTAGCCATGTCTTCAGTTGGTCTATCGGCATGGATTCTATGGTATTGATGGCAGCGTCGCTGCCCCCCGCGTTGTATTCAACACTGGCCATGTTCTTGATTTTTGCCTTGATTCTGGGATCATCCGCCCAGTCATATGGAGCGATATCTGTATCCTCAAGCGCTGAGCGGATTGCTGTAATGTCAGGTAAAAGCTTGGAATAGCAGCCAACGATTTGTTCCATAAAGCACTTGTTTCGGTAATCGCTATCGGCAATCGCTTCAAAGAAATCTGCGCCTTCGCAGAACTCAAGGGCCATTTTAATTTCAGACTCGCTGTGCTGACTGCTGTTCAACACGGCAAATGCTTTCTTTGCCTCGCCGTAGATTCCCGGATCAATGCAGCAGAGAATTGGAGTTTTGTAATGCTCAGACCAATGTTTCGGACTCTTCGTTCCACCAGTTCTTTCACTCCACAGTCTGAACAGCTGGTCCTTTACCTGCCCCTTGCGATAATCGTCGGCAGCCTTCTTGACGACTGCATTTCCTTTCGTCGCAGACAGAACAAACATGTCTTCCGTAATGGAGTTTTTAATAATCTCGCATTCCTCATGGCTGAAGCCGGTTAGATAAGGCGCATAGATATCAATGAAGCTGTTGAGCGGCGAACTCAGCAAATCATGCATCTCTGTGTTATGGATAGTGAGCTCGTCACGAAGCATCTTCATGTTATCAGGAAGAATGTCTTCATAGTTCACGATCTTCAGCAAAAGAGTAAACAGATTATTGAGAGCAGGATGCTTTGCCTGAATAGACTCACAAGAAAGCCCCAGGAATTTCAACAATTCGCGCCATGATTTGAATGCACCTTCTTTGGAATCCTTGGACACATTCAGAAGAGCATTGGTCACCTTGACAAAGCTATATTCGACCGTGAGCTTCCGGATTTCATCTTCTCCGGTAGAGGCAATCCATTGGGCGGCATGCTTTACGCTGAACAGCTTTTTGATGTCGGAGAGCACGTGATCGGACGCGCCGATTTCCTTTGCCAGAGTGCTCAATTTTCCACCCTCAAAATGCTGGATAAACAGAGACATTCCGTTTAGACAATTATCTGCAGTTAGCAGTGCTTGCAGATGATCTCCGCACGAAGACCTCTGCATGCCAATCTTGCCGATTTCAATGGCAATAGTGTGTGCAGCTTTCCCGTCGCTCTGAATTAGGGCGATATATTTTTTAACAATATCGTAGACCCCGGTGTTGTCCACTTCCTCAAGTGTCCAGACAGGGTATACAAAGTCGCGCATTTTCGCCTGAATCAAGCTGGATGCCTGAGTAGGTGATGTACATGTATTCGGAGTAATACGCCACGCCTTTTCAGTCAGTTCGTAGAAAGACTTCTCTTCTGGCGTCAGGCTTACAATATATGTTGTCTTTGCCTTCTTGCTGTAGTAGTTACCAATCATCTCAGAAAGCTTATCTGGAGTCATGGATTCACGGAGTCCTTCAGAGTCCTGACTGCGGAAAGGATCGCCCTTGTATTCTTTCAGCAGAAAGCCGAGTACAAATGCGGTCAGGTTGCATGGTGCAAAACCATATGTTGTCTCCAAAAGTTCACAGATTTCATCAATAGAAATTCTGCCGTTTTCACGGAAGGCTTCGTGAATCAGCTTGTCCACAGATTGCTTGATGATAGAGATAGGCTCTTTTTCGAGTTCCTGGTCACTCCAGTAAGTATCTCTGTTCCAAACCTTGCCCAGAACAGTTTTTTCGCAGCCAGCAATCAGACCTTTGACATCCGAAAGACCAAAGCCATATTTTGCAACCTGTTTGGTCTGTGTGTTTTTTAGCTGACTCTCCGTCAGTCCCTTGGTAAAGTCAGGAACATGGTTGTATCGATTCAGCACGACCGTCTGCATGATGGTATGGACCGCATTCGCCCCAGTCGCTTTTTCGCCGTCCTGATTCGCATAAGACCATACGATGAAGGCTCCATCATGAATCCGATCCCTCCATGTCCGGTCAAGAACTTCTCTGGCCTTGCGAGCATTATCTTTGGACTGCTGATTGTTGTTACCGTTGTAGTACATAGACATGGCGGAGTAGCTCACATATTCCTCAAAGAGCTCTAAGCCCAAAGGAGAAGAGAGCGCATCAATCACCAGAATGTTCTTGTATTCGGCGTTGCCAATTGTTTTCTTTATCATATTACGGAAGGTCTGTGCTTCCTCATCTGTCCTTGCAAGGGCAAGAACAGCAAAGAAATGCCAACTGGTATCCTTCACCTTTAGCTGATCCATCATTTTCACGAAGTTGGTTACAGTCACGACCGGCAATGCACCGGTATCTGTATTGACCGCATAGCGAAGTCTCAGCGGAGGAGTAAGGCTAAGCGCAGACGCGAGCTGCGTGCCTTCCTCGACGAGCTTTGTGATGGTGCCGTTTTTGCGTACTTCGTCCTTCAGCCTATCAATTTTGGCTCCGTCACCAGCAAGAACAGCAGCAGAGTATACCTGCTTGCCATCTGCAATAGGCGTCTGAATTAGAACGCCCTTCTTAACAAGAGCTTTCGCAATACTTTTGCATTCATTCTCATAAACATCCCAGTCCCCTTCAAAGGCATAACTGAGATTCTGGTCGGTAGCTTTCAATACAGGGATAGTTCCACCAAGGCGCTGGTCTACCGCCTGCATAATGAGGATTGTCTTCAAAACGACCTTTTCTTTTTCGGTCAGGTTAGTCTGCTGAGGATAGGTGTCCAAAATCAACTTAATATCAGAGGTCAAATAGTCCTTGCCTTTTTCATAGAAGAAATCCCAGAGCATATCTACTGTCAGCAAAGATCGGTCAGAATCCGGTCTGGTGTTCTGTATGAACCATTGGAAGGCATGAACATACAAATCCTTTGGTGTCTTAATAAAGTCAAACATACTGCGCTGGTTGGACTGGAATGCAGACGCAATATTCTTCAAAACTAACGCCGCCATTGGATGGATGGGAAGCATATGCTGCATAACGCTGTCGCTTTTGACAACCGCAGCTTTCATTACAGCTATTTTGGACGCAGAAATTTTTGAATTCAAGTCGCCGGTCATGACTTCCCACTGATCTTTCGCCGCAGGAATCACAGAGAAAGCATGCCCTATCAACTCAAAGGCGATATTTGGAGGTAGTGTGATTTCAATCTGTTTATAGCGCTGCTGAACAACGCTCATAGGGTCATCCTTAGAGATAGAGGCACCGGCAATAGAGGTGATAGGGTGCGTCACAATCACAAAATAGAAGTGTGTCTCCTGGCAGAGTGCAACAATTTTCTGGAATTCATCCAGAGAATTGCGGTTCTGACGGAAGAAACCGCTGAACTCATCCCAAATTAGAACGACCTTAGTATGGTTTTGAGCCACGATGTCTTTAATCCATGCGCAAAGAGAATCCGCAGTTAGGGAAAGAGCTGTGATTCCTTCTTTTTCCGCCATTTTAAAGATACTCTCCATAAGGCTGGAGACATCACTACGCTTTCTCAGCGAATTGATAATTTCATCAGCGCTTGACTGAGAAAACTCGGACACCCATTCCGGTTTTTGGAGCAGACTATTCACAAAGGCATTGTGGGAGGAGTCAGTGAGCCATGCAATCACGCTTTCTTTAAGCGTGTTCTCGCCCTTATAAGAGCCGGGCACTGCATCCAAAGCAGCGCGAATGCTCTCCTGGACTGCAAGAAACAGCAGTTGAGGAGAGGTAATGCTACCGGAAGCATACCGGTATGCGGTCAGAACGCCCTGTTCCTTGTGCCCAATGAGTTTTTCCAGCAGGGCTTTGTTTTTCTTTAACGGTTCATAGCGATCCCAATATGCGCGCAGTTCGTCGTTCGGGACTTCCAGAATCTTTTTGAGCGCATAGGCACACTGAGACTTACCAGTTCCGTAAGCACCGTGAATCCAGATGGAACGGTTGGTGGTGCCACCTAACATTTTTTCTGCATTGTTCAACAGATCAATAAAGGTTTCGTGCGGATAAGTCGTCTCCCAGGGAGCGCCGGCGTTAATTGCCGATTCATCTATACAAGGGAAATACGACTCATTTACATCAAAATACTCGCAGTACTTTTTGCTTGCCATATCAGTATTCCTCCTCGAATAGTTTCAGAACATCAGATAATGCCTTATCGCGCAGTGAAATACTCTGCAAGTCGTTTGTGTAAGTTGCGTTGATAAAGTTTGGATAGCGTGCGGACAGGCCCAGCAACACATTGCGAAGTTCCTCTTCATCATATAAACCAAACAACCTTACTGGACTTACGCCGTCCCGCTCTATGCTCTCATCGAACAGATAAGATACATTGAATTCCCGATTCAAATTGCACTTTTCTACGAAACGATACAGTGCGTAGAGGAATACCCGATTGTCGCTCATTGACCATTTCAATCTGACAATGTTCTCGTCATCGGTAAAATAGCCGAAATTCAAAGTCGTTCCAAATGGTGTCTCCATTATGCGCTTGTATGACTTCACTATCGACTTGGCGTCTTTGGGCTTGACGTCCAAAGAGGTCAGCATTTCTTCTACTTGCTTCCGCTCATAATAAACACCTATATCGAGGGTGTTTACATACCAGGCAATTTGAGGATTCTCCATTGCCAAGTTGACCATCATCAAGCCAAGTGCCGTATCACTCTCCCAGCCAATCTGGTCAATTAATTCAGCGAAAGGTGTAAAATGGTTCTTCTCATTTAGACCCGCATCACGGAGAAAACGACGGAACATGTCATACATCATTGGTCCCAAAGAGTGCTCCGTGAAAAAAGCTTCTTTTAGATCAAAGAACGATACAAGCCACTCTCGCTTTGGCGCGTGATCTGCAAAGGAATTCAAACTTTTCATTGGTTTTCCCCCTCCTTGAGGATGCCTCAGTGAATGGAACAGCAAGCATCCGCTATCAATTTCATGGCATTGGTGGCAGTGGATACAGTTTTCAATCCGAACCTTACCGTCCTTGAATTCAATACTTCCATTCCGGCAGTTAGTCTCGCATACTCTGCATTTTCCGCAATATGAAGCTTTCCGAAAAACTTGGCGAAAAAGCTTTACGAATTGAGGTGACTCTTTTGAGATTTTCTGTGGAAGCAAGACTACATACCCGTTTTCGGTATCAGTAATCGTAAATGGATATTCTTTCTCTTTATAACTAATCGCATACCCATTTTCGGTATCACGAAGGTCGCCAATTGTTTTAATCCACTCTTTCCAGTCAGTGGTTGGATTGACAATGGTGATGGAAATGTCATCTCCTACAACGGACTCGGTGCAGCGGAAGGGGTTGTCCGCCAAGTCACGACCATTCTTTCGTGCATTCCATCCACCGTTCTGTATGTACGATTGTGCTTTTTTTGTATCAGTCGAACCGTAAGAGTCTCTGATAAGGTCAACATATTCATCGACTTTTTTCTGATAAGAACATCTACGAAAATAATCGCTCGAACCACCACCCATCGGGCAGAAAAGGCAACCAGCGCGTGAATTTCCTTTCTTATATGTCTCATTAATCAGCACATCATTTATGAAGATGTAGAGCCATATCTCGGCCGAAGTCCACTCCAAGATAGGATTGTAACTGTACTGTCCCTTTTGCTTCTTTCCGAAATTTTCGTAATCATACTTACTTCTGGTTACGCTCTCATGCGCTCTTACACCTACAAAATCCATGCCAATATAGTTATCTTTTCCAGTAATCTCACGCATTTTGAGCGTCTGAGGTGTACTCTTGTGGACACTACAGCACCAGCGCAACACTCGCGCAGGTGGTCCAAAAAGCGCCCAAGACTCACGGGGTTCAAAATGTGACCGAGCAGCATAGAAAGGTGTCCCATCCTCTTCACATTGAGCCTTGGTTTTTTCGACAATATCGTAGGTATCCGGAAATTCCATCCCAGTGTCTCCGAAGATAACGACGAAACTGCCAATAGGCAAAGCTTTTTTTATAAGATCCAAAAGTACCGCGCTGTCTTTCCCCCCAGAAAAAGCCACATGAAAAATATCAAGACGGTTTTTAAACTTTTCGTACTCCTTGACAATCTTCTTGACAGTGGTGTTTTCGACAATCGTCATCAGTTCCTCATTCTGATGACTCATCGCCGATATATCAATGGGTTGCAGAACAAATCCGTCTTCCTTTGAGAATGGAATACGATTATCTTCTGTTCGAGTCGGTATCAACTCTGGAGCCGTATACAAATCGCCACCCTTTATTTTGGCAAGCTGTGTTCCTCGATACCAATATGCATTGGACTCTGCCCACATATAGGGAATATCGTTTTGTTCATCATAATTCCAGTACTGATGAAATCCAAGAAGATTCATCTCCGCTGCCCACACAGGACGGGGTTCCTTGGAAAAAACCGTTGGAGATGAGTTTAGGACGATTCCTCCAGTGGTCGCATCGTAGGAATAAGAATACATTGGAATCAGTCCTCCTCTCTTATTTTTTTTGCCCGTTCCAATATTTCGGGCATCTTAGTGTATTTTCTTTTTGCGGTGTATCCGTTATCAAAGAAATATCGACCAACAGATTCAGGCGTCAGTTCCACATTAGAATCCGCCGCCGCCTCGCAGAGCATATCCGCATAACTTAGAGTCAAATCCTTTGAGACAATTAACCCGGCATTTTTGTCGTTATAGTTGATGACAGAGAGCCTGTACTCGTCGCTGAAACGATAGCAAAAACTCTCCAGCACATAGTGATTCCAGCTTGCGCCGCAAGATGGAAACAGGGCAAATGTGTTCACACTTCTTATGGGCGCAAATCGTGCACCGACCATGCTTTTAAGAAGCGCATCGACAGCGTTGGTGTCAAAATGAATCTGATCTTCAGAGACAAACTCATCCGCACCAACGCGAACCATGGTGTCGTAAAGAACAGTCATGGAGGTCTGCTTATTCGGAGTGCCCGTCAATTCTTCTGCCCGCTCCATTAGCTCAGATGCGGTGCAATAACTTTTCCCATTGCAGTATGTTTTCAGGAGAGCGGAGATGTCCACACCATTCTCTTCTTTGGTGAGAATCTTCCCGCGCAGATAATAATGCTCCTTGAGCACGGTGCTATACACCGCTGCATAGATAGCTGTTTCCGATAGTTCATAGTTTTCTTCCGGAATATTGCCAAGAGGCAGGTCGGTGATGGAGGCATAGCCATTCAATTCGCACTCGCTGGCAACATGTTTGGAAATCGTATTTGCATCTTCCTCAGAAATCACAAACTGATTCATGAGGAAGTATTTTCCCTCGCTAATCCAGATAAACTCCGGACTCATTGATAAGCTCCATGCGATTTTTTCTGTCGGGACATAGGGAAGTTTTTCCTTCAAATCATCTGTCTGAACGACCGACTGCCCCTCGCTGATTCTGAGGATTTCTTTGACAATAGCGCCGTGTTCCGTCAACCTCTCTCCAGGAGTGATAATGTTCTGCCCATAGTAATACTGAGGACGAACCCGTTTTAAGAGCGTCTTCAGCATATCGGCAGTGGTGATATGCTGTTCCGACAGCCATTCTTCTTTGACTTCCATCAGCTGATTCAAGAAGATAACCGTTGCCCCCTCGCCGAACACAGCATCCGTTAAAGCGGCAATTTCCGAGAGAATTTCCTCGTTGATGATAAATACTTTGCCATCAATATTTATTCCGGTAGCGGCAATTTCGCGCTCCAACTCCTCATCAGAATCAGGGAGAGAAATGTCATCTTCCTCTGCATAATTTCTGATGCGCATCAGTTCAATGGGAGACCCCAACCGGAACCCATATTTATAGCGCTTGGAAAGCAGCTTTTCCAAGGCAGCGTCATATAGCAATGTTTGTTCTGTCGACTGTGGCTCGGAAGTTTTTACTTCTTTTGCAGGTGTTGTGTTGTTACCCGTTTTGCGATATTCGATAATAACATCATCATAGTTGATTCCGCAGATGTCGAAGAGCGCACGTAGTTTATTGACAATGCCGGTCGCGCTCACGTTGCACTCCAGATAAACTCCATTGGCAATTTCCTTTGGATAATTCATTCCCTCCGCATTGCCGATATCGACACGGGAGCTGGACGATAGACTACAGCCGACCGGGAATGTATCACGGCATTCCTGATAGACCAGTCTGGTCAGATTTATGAACAAAGCATTCCAACCGGCGCACGAAATATCCAGCCCCTTGTACTTGCAGCTGATGGGCTTTGTATGCGCATAGCTAATAGATTTAGAAAAGTCAACCCGGAAATTCGTGAGTACAGCTGGTTCTTCGACCGACACAGTCTGCGGCTCTTCCGGGACAACTGCGTCGTTGGCTTTTTTATTCAAAAACTGCACATAGGTATTTAAAGCACGACTTGCTTTAGTCAACATCTTCTTAGAATGCAGCCCCAGTGCGCCTGGTTTTCGCACAATTAATTGTAGCCGTTCAATCTCGGCAATATCCGAAATCTCGCTGAGAGGCATATGTGTCCGCTTACTTTTTAGTGCAAACATACTGACCATCGCCAGCGAGGCCACAATTCCCTTTTCTTTGTCTGGAGTTGTTTCCTTCAGCCACAGAAGGAATTCCTGCCATATTGAGCTGTTCACTTCGTCAGATTCCTCCTGTAAGATTCGTTCGAGTGCGTCGTGATCGCTTTTATATAGAGCAACTGTCTCGCGAAACAGCTTTGAGCCAGCTAATCCCTGGTCTTTCCCCAAATAGCAATTTCTGATTGCAGACATCTGCATAGAAATACCGTTTTTGTTTCTAAATGTCTCGTCGATTTCAACTCCTCGTGCTACGGCTCGTTCTCTTAGAGTGTTTGAGACAATATCTACTGCTTCTTTGCGAGACACATCTCCTGCTTCGGTTTTTAAACAGTAATTTAGGTCAGTTTACAAGGAACTACACGCAGACCGTGAAACGGGCTGCTGACAACA
>OJRC01000851.1_pt1 | contig 14591 bp, 13 predicted proteins | sample 1599081 | NCBI WGS metagenome assembly OJRC01 (sample SAMN03922519, study PRJEB24848) | human gut metagenome | isolation source: stool sample | host: Homo sapiens | place: Germany | collected 2010-02 | reverse complement strand
GTCTTATTATATCTCTTCTGGCTGTATCGCGCCTACTTTTCTGTGCGGTATTGCCATAAACATTTTCCGGAATAAAAAATTTCTCATCCGGGTCAGCATGGAGATTTGCATACTGTGTCGAAACCTCTCCGGCCCGGCCACGGTATCCGGGATCAATAGCGAAGAACAGTTCTCCAAAAATCTTTGAGATCTCACCCCGGTTGATTTCATCAATGATGAAGATGTACTTCTTCATTTCTTCCGGCGCTGCATTCTTCTTGGTTGCAACTTTTTTCATGGACTTAATTGCTCTATAAATCGCGAAATCATAAGAGTAACCTTGTGTGGCAAACTGTTTCCCAAAAAAATTGGTGATATCCTTAATTTTTTCAAACTTCTGACCGGATTCCAGCATCCTTCTGACTTCGTCAATATTAAGGCGGAGTTTGTTCACGGTTGCATTTCCGGGAATCGAAATATAGATATGCTGATCGTCTACATTGGTAATTAGAAATTCATTGCCGTTAATTGTTTGAAACCGGTCTCTTCCCAAATCGACGTTGGAAAAGAAAGCCTCCATGGCCTCCTGCACAGACATCTCCTTTTCGATCGTCTTTCTGGATTTTTGGGAATCCTCATAGTTTTTTCTTGCCCGCGCAATGAATTTCTTGAACACTCCATCTTGAAGTTCAAAGCCCATGGAACCGTCATCATTGATCTTCGGACGCAGACCTTCGACAAAGTCAGAATAGTCATAGCTCGGGTGGAATTGCACAAACTCCACCTGTTTTTTCTGCTCTTGCGTCAGGAGTGTATAGTCATCAAAGTAACCGTTGCTGATAATATCCGCAGCAATTTCCCTGGCAAGAAAAGATTTCCCGGTGCCGGGTGCTCCCCGGAAAATCACATTCTTCGATTCAATCAATAGGGGTGAATACGGATTTCTGTATTCACCTTTAGCGCCAGGAGAGGGCGCCGGATTGGCTTCCTTTTCCCCATATGATTCGCGCTCTTTTTCATCTTTTTCGCGGTAGAGGAGGACAAAGCGGTCACCTGCTTCGCCAAAGCGTTTTAAACACTCCCGTACAAAAAGAAGGGTCGAAAAAATGTTCCAGCAGTAAAATACAAACTGCCGTCCATTATCATAATTGTAAACCAGATATTCTATCGTTTTACGATGCTTTCGAAACCCATCCAAATTGAGATAGATTCCCCGAATGATCTCATGGGTGGATTTGTATTGGCAAATGGGGAAGTTTTCCTTTTCTTCCACTGACAGCGCTGCAATCTGTTTTTCAAATATCTGGCAGGCGAGGCGAGGCAATGTCTGGTTGGAATTCCTCCGCTCGCCTTTGTCATATTTGCGCTTGATTACCTCCCCATTCGCTTTCTGGAAATATACATCCAGCGGTCTGTAGTCATTACCAAGGCTTAAATCGTCCATAGTGAAACTTTCATCCGTGGATATGATGCTTTCGGCTGTAATACTTAGCTCATACTTTTCCTGTTTTACCTCAATGCGGAATCCGTGCTCCTGCAAAAATTCTCTCGCTTCTGCTCCATGAAAAGCCGTTGCTGTGATGTCTCCGCCATTCGCCAGATGATCTGCGACGGCAATGACATATTTGGGTGGATATTTTTTCCCGTCTTCTCTCACCAGTTCATATCTTGTTCTCTGATTATGAAGAGGGACACCGTTCTCGTCGATATATTTCAGCGCTTCGAGGATGTCATTTTGGTTTATGTTTGGAATTGCCATATTACACCTCAAACAAAATATCTTTTCTCAGTATTTAGAAAGTGGTTGTTGTAATACCTTGCAACAACCACTTTCTTGCCGCTACGCTGCCGCGTTGGCGTTGATTTGGTCAATGGCGCGTTTGATCCCGGCCCACAGCGTCAGATCCGTGAAGATCTCAACAATGCTGCCCCGGTCAGTAAAGGGGGCCTCCTGGAGGACAGACAGATCCTTCATCACCCCATTGTGAACGATATACTCCACGATCTGATTGACAAAGTAGATCTGTCGGCTGTCCAGATTAACATCGTTTAAGTACTGGGCAAAGGCCTCCTTGGCGGCGTTCATATCCATGCCCACGATCTCCCGGACAAATTCCCCCAGAGGTTTCTGGCCCATCTCGGCCTCGTAGTCCTGCTTGGTACCCACCTCACTCCAGAGGATGGTCTCCAGTTCCTTTACATCCTCCGGCATCAGCGGCACATTGGAGCGCAGCTTGGCGATGGCGGGCTTGTCCTGATGCTGGCGCACATAGAACTCCGCCTTGGCCTTGTAGTTCTTCAGGTCGTCGTTCTCCAGCTCCGACTCCTTCCACTCCACGGAGAGGATATCGTCGGTGAAGTTGGTATAGTAGGGCTCACCTTTGGGCGGCAGATACTTCATTAGGTGCCGCAGGCACTCCCGGATATGCTCAAACTCATTGATTCCCGCGTTATCCAGGTAGTCGGTATGCAGGATTTTCTCAATCAGCTCAGACTGAGCTCGGATCTCCGGAATATTGGCCACACTAGCCACGCCGCTGACCTTTTTCACCAGATCCTTCCGGGCTCGTTTATAGGTCTTTCCCGCCAGATAAGCCAGCTCGATGCCGTACATCAGCGCATCAAACCGCACGGCACTGGTCTCGTCCATGTCCGGCTGAAGCAATGGAGCCACCTCGTCCCGCAGATAGAGGGTATCCTCGTAACTGAGGGCCTGGTAGCTCGCCGGATCAGCGAACTTCTCCACATACCGCAGGTGCTGCCGCACAGCAAAGTTTTCTCGATCCAACTGCTGCACCTTGGCAAGCATCTGTGCCGCCGTGGCCCGTCTTGGTGAACACCAGCACCGCCGTGGACACCCCGGCGTAGGGCTTGAACACCCCGGAGGGCATGGAGATCACCGCCTCCAGCCGGTTGCCCTCCACGATCTCCTTGCGGATATCTTTGTGGGCTTTGGAGGAGCCGAACAGCACCCCGTCGGGCACGATGACCGCGCACCGCCCGCCCACCTTCAGCATCCGCAGAAAGAGGGCCAGGAACAGCAGCTCGGTTTTCTTGGTCTTGCACACCTTCAGCAGGTCGGCGGACACGATGTCCGCGTCCAGGCTCCCCTTGAAGGGGGGATTGGCCAGGATGAGGGTGTACTTCTCCCGGTCGGTATTCTGGTCGCTGAGACTGTCCCGGTATTCGATATAGGGGTTGTCGATGCCGTGGGTCATCATGTTCATGGCCCCGATGCGCAGCATGGTGCGGTCCATGTCGTAGCCGTGGAACATGTGGTTCATGTAGTGGTCTTTCATCTCCCGGTGGAAGAATATCTCCTCCTTGCGGTTCTCCTTCAGGTACTCACCGGCCGACACTAGGAAGCCACCGGTGCCACAGGCCGGGTCGCAGATCACGTCGTCCGCCCGGGGGGCCATCATATCCACCATCATACGGATGATGTGCCGGGGGGTGCGGAACTGGCCGTTGACCCCGGCCGTGGCGATCTTGGACAGGAGGTATTCGTAGATGTCGCCCCGGACATCGATATCGTGGAGCTTGTCCGCCTGGTCGTAGATCTCATCCATGGCGGTGACAATCTTGTCCAGCATCAAGGGCGTGGGGATTTTGAAAATGGCATCCCCCATATACTTGGCATAGGCGCTGTCCTTGTCGGCGTGGAGGTTCTTGATGAAGGGGAACACCCACTCCTGCATGACGGAATACATCTGCCCGGCAGGAAAGTCGTGGAACACCGACCACTTGAGCTGGTTGCCCGGGGTGGTCCTCTCCCCTACCTGCACCTCACCGTAAAAAATACTCTTGTGGGGCAGGCCCAGCATGGCGCTCTCCTTGGCTCGCTGGTTGTCGGCGGCATCCAGGTCGTGGATGAACATGAGATAGGTCATCTGCTCCACCACATCCAAGGGGTTGGTAATGCCGCCGGTCCAGAAGGTCTCCCAGAGGCGGTCGATCTTGTTTTTCAGTTCACCAGTGATCATGTTCTCTTACTCCTTTTCCCGGTTCCAGATATAGGCGGTATAGCGTCCGCCGCTGAGTTTCAGAATTTCCCCGCTCTTCTGCAGGTCAGCCAGAGTTCGCTGCACGGTTATCTGGCTGATATCGGGGCACTGCTCCATGATCTCCGACTTGGTGATCTTCCCGAGGGTACCCTTAATGATCTCACGGATACGGTCCGGCTTGCTCATGCCGCTGGCGGCCAGAGCCTGCACCCGGGCGGAAAAGTCCCGGTATGCCGCCGCCACCACGCCCAGGGTATAGCGCGCAAAGGGGGCGTAGTCGTTGCTTCCCTCATGCCAGCCCTGTGAACTCTCCCGGAGGGCTTCATAGTAGGTCTCCTTGCTCTCCTCGATGAGTTTTTCGATACTAATATACTTGCCCACGATATAGCCCGCCCGATAGAGCAGCAGCAATGTTAACAGGCGGCTCATACGACCGTTACCGTCGTTAAAGGGATGGATACAGAGGAAGTCCAGAATGAACATAGGGATCAACAGCAGCGGATCCATCTCACCCTTCCCCACAGCTTCCTCGTAGGCTCGGCAGAGGCGGTCCACCGCCTCCGGTGTCTCCCAGGCCGGAAGAGGCTGGAAACGAACGGTTTTGTTCCCTTGGGCATCTGTTTCAGCGATCACATTGTCTGAGGTTTTATAGTGCCCGCCGTAGGATGCGCCGCTGAATTTATAGAGATCCCGGTGGAGCTGCAGGATCATAGAGGACTTGGGCGGGATATAATCAAAGCTCTCGTGGATCGTGGCCAGCACATCCCGGTAGCCGGCGATTTCCTGCTCGTTCCGGGTGCGGGGGGTGGTCTTGTCCTGTACCAACTTCTTGAGGCGCTCATCCGAGGTGTAGATTCCCTCGATTTTATTGGAGGCCTCGGTGCTCTGGATCCTGGCGATCTCCACCAGCTTGGTGAGGGTATCAGCTTTGGTCTCAATAAACAGGGTCTGTTCACCCTTGTACTCATGGATCTGGGTCAGCAGGGCCACAATATCCGGTGTGAGCAGCTTCTCGTATTTTGGGGTGAAATCGTAAGTGCGCATTCGTGCTCCTCACTTTAGTAAATTATATCATTTTCATCCTAATGATGTAATTAAAATGATAGCAGGTCAATATGTGCCTGTCAATAAGTAATTGCATCATTTTTAGAGTAATGATGTAATTAAAGTGTAAAGGGAATAAATTACCGCTGTGGAGATGGATCTCCACAGCGGTAATTTTCCTTATCTGGACACAGGCTTAACTATTTTTGGTAACTTTGGCGGCTACCCACAAAATTCCGCCAATTACAGCGAGTACCAGTCCTACTTTCAGAAGAACTGCCAGTATTTTCCCTACGACACTGAGAATACCTCCCAACGCCATAAAAGCCACGCCTACCAAAATATAAGCGGTCAGCCATGCGGCGCCGATCTCTCCCAGTACGCCCCAGAACACATCCCGGTAAAACACAATGAAAACCTTATGGTAGAGCCGCCAAAGCGGTATTGCCAGAATAACAGATAGAATCATATGTAATGAATCCATATTTCCCTCCCATTCGAGTTTTCTCTACCATATCATATATCTATAAAGATTTCAATTGTATTATACAATATCTCTTTGGAGATATATTGCGCATGGTATTCCGGACAAGGCGGGATATCTGCTATATATTATAAATACGAAGCTGCCCGGGGCATTGCCCCGGGCAGCTATCTCATTTTATGGAGGAATTTCCTATGACAGTCCTACTAATATCTCCAGGTCAGTCGCCTCGAAAAAGCATCATTGACGACACCCTCACTGCCATGCAGCGCGTCGTCGGCGGCTCCATCCAGGCGGTCTATCCCTTTAAGGAGCCGGTAGCCCTCATCTGCCACGAGGAGGGCAAGCTCCTGCACCTTCCACTCAACCGGGCTCTCCGCTCCCCGGATACCGGTGAGATCTACGACATCATTGCCGGGGACTTTTTCCTCTGCGCCGCGCCGCCGGACAGTGAACACTTCGAGAGCCTCTCAGACAGCCAGTTGGCACGGTATACCCGGATTTTCTGCACCCCGGAGCTGTTTCTCTCCGGCCCCAGCGGCAGTATCATCGTCCTGCCGATGCCTGGCGCTTCTCTCCTCAATCCTGATGAGACAGCGCTTCCAGAAAATCTGTCAGCGCCTTTCGTTGACCATCCGTAAGCTTCCCGATCTGCATCAGCAGTCTATCCTCCTGCCGGATATCTCCTTCCGGCACCGCAAAAAACTGCTGGAGGCTGATCTGCAGCGCATCACATACCACCTGCAGATTCTCCACCGAAATTCCCTTTTCTCCCAGTTCCACAGCCCGGAGAAAGCTCTGGGACAAGCCGCACATATTTGCCAGCCGGTTGGTGGTCCATCCTCGGGCTTCCCGAAGCTGAGCAATTCGTTTTCCTACATCCATAAATATACCTCCGTTGCTTAGCTATAACTTTAGCAAAGTAACGGTGCGTTATTTACATTTATAGTTATAAGTGTTATCATTAAAGGACTATATTTGAGGAGGGAGTATTCCTATGAGCAAATTCTGTATTGCCTGCGGCGCTGAGTTGCCGGACAATGCCAGATTCTGTACCCGGTGCGGAGCGAAGATATCGGAGGAATCCAGCGGTACGTCTGAGCCCAGTCATTCCGCTTTTGCCGGATCCTCACAACCAAAGCCGCCCTTATCGCCAGCTGCCATCTGGGAGTCCTTTTGGAATGCCCAGTGGTTTACCTGGGCTGCGATCAAATTCTGCCGTGTGATCAATTGGGTTTGGCTGGCTTTTGGGATTTTTCTGTTGTTTGCCGGTTGGTGGATATACGGCATTATTTTCATTACAACTGCCTGCGGCTACATTCTGGCCGTCCATGAGCGCAAACAAAAAAGAGCCGTCACCGCTTGCCCTTCCTGCGGAAAGAAGGTCAAAATTGGCGTTAACTTCTGTACTGAATGCGGCGCCGAAATACCGGTAAAGGAGATTCCACCGGATGACCCTGCCACAGCAGGAAAAGAAGAAGGTTCCTACTCCTTGCGCGCCAAGAAAATCGGCCTGCTGATTTCCGCCGTTGTCTTTTCAGTGATGCTGGTTCTGGTCACTACCTCTGGCGATGCGCTCTTTTCCAACCCCATCGGAAATATCAAAACCGTCACCTTTGAGGACTGTGGATCCCTTACCATGGAGGAATTGGCAGATCAGAAGCTGAAGGGGGCAAAGTGGTTTCAGGAGAAGATCGACGACGGAACCTATCATGTATTTTTACAGGGCTACTCACCCTATTATGGCGAGGATGTGAAGATCCAATTCTATTTTGACGATCAGAATGACGGTACATTTGAGTACCGGCTGGACAAGCTCACCTTGCTGGACAGTGGAACGATCTTCCAGGATCCCTTTGAACTCATGTTTGCCTTTGCAATGCTGTATTAGGAGGAAGGAATATGTACTGTGAAGTGTGTGGGACCCCAATTCCGAAAGGTTCCCAATTTTGCCCCAACTGTGGCCGGCCCGTGCAAAAGGAAGCCCCACAGAAACCGATGCTTCTCCGATGGGGGCTTCCGGCGCTGATCGTAGTTATGATAGCTGCCGTCCTATGCGGGCTCCTGTTCCGGAGTCGGATGAACGAACATGGTACGCAGGAGGCTCAGGTTCCGCAGCCACTTTCCCTGTGGTCACAGGAACTGCCGGAAGCCTATGAGACGCTGCTTTCTGACTACGCCAACGCCATCGAGCATGGATGGTCCTCAGATCGCCTGGCGGAAGCGGATCTCAGCTATATGGCGTCATACTATTATGATCCGGCAAACCTTGGATACCTTTGTACCGATCTTGACCGGGATAGTGTTCCGGAATTGTTCCTGGGGGACATGGTCTCCCAGGAAAATGGCACTCCGTTCTTCTTTGAACTCTATACCCTGACAGATGGGACGCTGACCCGCTTGTTTTCCGGAGGAGAGCGCGATACGCTTTCTCTTTGCCTTGATGGCACTGTTATGGAAAAGGGGGCCGACGGAGCGTATTCCTCCTGTGTCTATTACTATACGCTGGAAACAGGAGGCACTCTGCACTTGAAGGAGTCGCTCCAACTGCTCAGCGACAGCGGAGATGTCTCCTCTTGGATCCACCGGATAGGGGAGGGGGACGAGGGAGAAATTATTTCCGACCAGGAGGCCTTAGCCGTACAGAGTTCCTATGCGCTCTCCGATCTTACCATGACACCTGTACCGTCCAGCGGCCCCAGCGCAGAGTCCTCCTATCCCATCACTGTGAACATGGACCAGCTTCTCAGCGCCAATCTGCTCGGGGCCACTTTTCAGCAGGCGGCAGAGGCTGGCTGGGTGGAGGAGTGGATGTATGTCTTTATTCACGGCTGCTCTGATCCGGATGTGATCTTTGAGGAATATTGGTATGATGAGTCACTGGGCCAGTGGACCTACTACGGCATTCCTTACGATGATGCTGCAGACGCTGGTTGGGGCGAGATCTGGAAGGACATTATGCGTGATTATGTAGCTGTGGAGTGAGCTGCTTCAAATCCAGGGAATAGGATAAGGCCCCAGGGTGCGAAAAAAATCCCTGGGGCCTCTATTTTTTAAACAACATGAAAGCGGAATCTTTATACGGCAACGCCCTTGATGTCCTCTTTTTTCCTCATCCCGCCGGGTATGATTGGGGCAAAGGAGGGATTCCTGTGCTGTTTTATCAGATCGAAGCCACAGCGGATAATATTGTAAAGATTCTCCCACAGAAGGAAACCTGGGACTCCCTGGAAGCTGTCCGTACCAAGGTCGAACAGTGCCGTAAAGAAGAGACGCTGGGGTCCCTTTGGGGCTTTCTCTTCCTGGAATCATATCAACCGGATACGATCTTTCTGGGCGCCGCAATGTCGGATCCCCTCTGCCGAGAACACCTGGCATTCCTTGAATACCTTGGGTTTACCGGTGTTCAGATACGTGAGGTCGAGGAAGTCACTGGCAGCAGGCTGCGGGAAATGCTGGAGTGTGCAGAGAGAAGCATGTTGATCAAAAATCATGAGGCTTGGCTGGCATCCATGCAATGCCTCCGTTTTTATCGGGACCGCTCCTATAACCGCAACCGCTGTACTGAACTGGAAGAATCGCTTTTGCCCCAGGTTATTTCTTCGGAGAAAATTATCCAGCAGACACAGGATCTGATGTGCGCCCACACAATGCTGCCCGAGTTTGATCGGATCCAACAGCCGCCTCTGCCGGAACATCCAAAAGGCCATCCGGTTCACTACTTCATTCAGATGAGCACCCAGGATAGAGCGGAACAGGCAGCCCGTCTTCTGCTGGAGACTTTGTACCAGAACGGAAGGCTGGAGAGCCGTCGATACTGCACCTGTGCCCTCTGGGATTTGATGGAGTACAGCGACTTTGATGCCGTCTATAATAACGCTAACCACGGAACGTTGATCATATTCTGTAAAGACCTCTGTCCCGATGGGGCTTTTGCGCAGGGGGACGACTTTAGTCTGTCGGTCTTGGCAAGAAGATTCTGCCATTTCTCTGGTAATGTTCTTCTGCTGCTCTGCCTGCCGCCAGAGGCCGAGAGAACCAAACAGAAGCTTCAAGCAGAGCTGACAGGCATCTCTCTGGTGGAGATCTGTGAAGATCCCGCCCCATATGAAGAAGCTGTGGCCTATCTTTGCCGCAGAGCCGAACGGGATAATATCCCTGCTGATCCTTCTCTCTGGAAGGGCTTAACAGAAAATGTCCGCTACTGGCGACAAGAGCTGGACGAGTGTTTCCGGAACTGGCGCAGAGAAATCATGCGTACCCTGTACTATCCGCAGTATGCCTATCTGTCCTCTGCCCTCAAACAGGAGATTTGCAGTCCGGTTCAGGGAAGCGCCTATGACCGACTCCAGCAGATGGTTGGTCTGAAACAAGTCAAAGCTATTGTGGATGAGATCCTGGACTATACCAGGGTGCAGAAGTTGTGTGCTGACCCCGATGCTGCCCAGACACACCCCTCTTTCCACATGGTATTTACCGGCAATCCCGGATCGGCAAAAACCACGGTGGCCCGTCTGATAGCGGAGATCCTGGCAGAAAACCAGGTGCTGTACAGAGGGAAACTGCACGAGGTGGGCAGATCTGATCTGGTGGGAAAATATGTGGGGTGGACGGCCAAGCTGGTCAAGGAAGCCTTTGAGAAGGCCAAAGGCTCCGTGCTATTCATTGACGAGGCCTATTCTCTGGTGGACAAACAGGGGAGTTTCGGTGACGAAGCGATCAATGCCATCGTTCAGGAAATGGAAAACTCCCGAGGCAGCACCGTAGTCATTTTTGCCGGATACCCGGATAAAATGGAACACTTCCTGGATAGAAACCCGGGGCTTCGCTCCCGCATCGCCTTTTATGTGCCGTTTGAAGATTACATGCCTGAGGAACTGGTGGAGATCACCGGTCTGCTGGCCGCCCAGAAGCGGTTGTCTCTGGCCCCTGGTACAGAGGAAAAACTTCTGTCTATCTATCGCCAAGCCGTCGGTACGCCGGACTTCGGCAATGGACGTCTCGCCCGAAATCTGCTGGAAAGAGCCTGTATCCGTCAGGCCAGCCGTCTTGTACGTACCTGCCCTGAGGAGATCAGACAATGGGCCAGGATCCTCCAGCCGGAGGATTTTGCAGATCCGCTCTATATGCGAAAGCCGGAGCGGCGAGTCATAGGTTTTGTCTCCTGAAAACGGTTCTCTGTTATAAGACAGAACCGCTTGTCACCTGGAAGGCGGCATGCTATCATACAAAAAGGGAGGGGGGGATACAGATGTATGCAAAGCAGCCCAAAAAGCTGTTGATTCTCAATATTCTGGATATTCTCTGGAAGGATTCCGACCAGGATCACCGCCTCACCCAGCGGGAAATCGGCGAGATCCTGCGGACCCGGTACGGTATGGCCGCCGATCGCAAGGCCATCAAACGGAATCTGATGGATCTGGCGGAATTTGGTTTTGACATTGAATACCGTGAGGTCCCCAGAGGAGGTGCCGGAGAGGAAGAGGAAAACACCATTCTCACGGATTTCTATCTGGTGCGCCCTTTTACCGAAGGGGAGCTGCGGCTCCTGATCGACGGCCTTCTCTTCTCCCGCCACCTGCCTCACCGTCAATGTCGGGAACTGGTGGAAAAGCTGGAAGGGCTCTCCAGCCGCTATTTCCGCTCCCGGGTACGCCACATTACCAGGATGCCCGGGGAGCAGGAGGACAATCAGCAGCTGTTTCTCAACATTGAGCTGCTGGATGAGGCCATTGAAAAGAGGCAAAAAGCAGCTTTCCACTACCTGGAGTACGGTACAGATAAAAAGGTCCACTCCCGTACCCGCTCTGACGGCAGCGTCCGGGAGTATGTGGCCAGTCCCTATCAGATGGCCGCCCGGGACGGCAATTACTACCTGGTTTGCCGCCGGGAGGGATATGGGGGCCTTGCCAACTACCGGCTGGACCGGATCTGCGACCTGAAGATTCTAGAGGAGCCGTCTGAGTCCTTCACCTCCCCGGAAGAGAGAGGCGGACAGCCTCTGGATCTGGCGGCGTATATGCGGGAACACATCTACATGTACGCTGGCGGCAGCTGCCATGCCAAGCTGTGGGTCAACCGTTCCCTGATCAGCAGCGTCATCGATCTCTTTGGGAAGGATGTTGTCTTTTCCCGGGAGGACGCGGAGGGCGTGGTGGTATCCGTCTACGCCAACGAAATGTCCATCGAGCAGTTCGCCAAGAGCTACGCCCCCAACACCGCTGTCCTGGAACCGCCGGAGCTGCGGAAAAAGGTAGGGGACATGCTGCGGCGGACGGCGGCACTATACGAATAAAAAATGGAGGTTGGGATGCAAAATGACTAAAAAAGACTACTTTGATTGGGAAGCTGTGAAGGTAAAATCCTCCTTCTCTAAAAAATATGTCAGTCTTGCGGAGGCCATAGAAAAGGGCTGCAACGATCTGGGGACGTTGTTTCGCCTGTGGCAGATTGCTCAGATGTGTGAAACCGATCCCAAATCCAGCTCCTTTCCAAACCTTAGCCTGGCAAAATGTTCAGACCTGACCTTCTCGAATACATTTGCCAGCAGTTTCTGCCCGGATGGGTTTCTGAAGAAAGAAGAAACACTGAAAAAAAAGTCAGAAGAAAAGTCGGATGGGGCGCCGGGGGTGCCAATCCTCTTTATCTGCCGAGAGTCCAACATCAGCGGCTGCATCAAAGAAGGTCCTAAAAAAGATACGAAAGAGATCGTGGGGAACATCGGACAGGAAAAGGGGGACGAGCCCCTTTTCTGGCTGCGGGAGGTCGTCCGATGCAAGGAGAAGGATCGGTCTGACTATTTCCCGGGCAAAAACAGTCCCGGAACTGCAGAAAAAACAGCCCAGACCAAGTATTTCAACTGCCTTTCACAAGTGCTAAAATACCTTAAAGTGGATACGGAACTGAGTAACTGTGCCTACCTGAATATCAACAAACGGGGCGGGTTTGCCAGCTGTGACCAATCCAGGCTGGCAGTCTATGCCGAGCGGTATCAGATGTTCATTCAAAAAGAGATCCGTATCATCCAACCAGAGCACATTGTCATCTGCGGGGAGCTGAACAATGGTGCCCTCCGGAAGGCCATGGAGAGCATCTTGCAGGCCTGCGACTATCATGAGTACTGGGTGTACCCCAAGCACCCCTCCCGCTACACTAAGAAAACTTTTGAAAACACTGATAAAAAGACTATCATTTAAGAGGAAAACGAGGTGCTGATATGATGCAACACAACGCTGTTTCAGAACACACCGCTTATGGCACTCACTTTATAACCGTCGACTGGTCAAAAAAGCCCCGGATAGAGGATGTTCTCTCCGCGCTGGAAGCTGCCGCCGCCCGGGATCCCGCTTCACTGGCTGTCTACGCGGTGGGGAACCTTGCCGTCACCCCTGACGACGGGCCAAACATTTTGGCGCTGTGCCAGGCGGCGGAGCAGCTGGTAAACATCTGGCTGGTCATCTGCGCTGACAGCCAAGAGACTCTGGATGCGGTATACCGCAGCATTGCTGATATCAACCGCGCAGAAAGGATCTGCATCCCCATGGATGCGAAGGATCTCCAGCAGGCACTGGCCTGCAGCAGCGAGACGGGGACTGTCCGCGTAACCGCCGAGGCATTTCAAGCCCTCTCCGGCGACGGGTTCATGGATACAAGGGGCACTGTCCGTGTTGTCTCCCGGGTATCCCAGTGCTCTGCTGACCGGGAGGTTCTGGCCGCAGATGGGACGTCTTTTATCATAGTTTCCGCATCCGCACAGGATACATCAGACCAGGAATATGAAGCGATCCATCATCTCATGGAGCAGGCGGAGCAGTATGCGGCAGAGAATACGTTTATCCTCCTCATCTGCCTGAGCGGCTGCGGAGACTGTTTCACCCAGATCTTCCGGTCAGATGTTCTCTTTCAGACAGCCCCCCTGGCAGATCTTCCGGACAGCCCAGCAGATGATGCATTCTTCGATAATCTGCGGAGTGAGTGTTTTGGAGACTTCTGACGTTCCCAGTATCTTTTACCTACAAAAGAAAACCCGGCGGCTCTATGGAAGCCGCCGAGTCATTTTTTCTCCAGCGCCTGGGCCAGAGTATCGAAATAAAGCGGATAGAGGTTCCTGCCGCTTTTTCGCTGCCACATGGTAAGATGGGCGCACCCCTCCCGGCTGGGACCGATCCGGAGATACACAGTGGAGATGCCACGCCGCCCATACATTGTCTTTTCCACCTCTTCGGAGTAATAGGAAGGACTATAGAAGGCACACACAGTATCGACAAAAGGTTCTATATCCTCCCAGTCCGGAATATCACAGGCCAAGGGCATCGGGTATCTCTCCTGCTCTACCCGGCGGTCCGCCTTCTCTGTGCAAAGCACCGCGGCGTGAAAAGTTTCCGCTATTCCTTTCAATTTCCGATAGATCTTTCCCATTTCCCGACAGACTTCGCCGCCTTCTTCCCTGCAGTAGGCATACCGTCCGGGCTCATCCACTACAATGAGATCCGGCCCATCAGGGATATTGTTTAGAAGCGTTTCCGCCATTTCCAGCCGATGGATCCTGTCCTCGATCCAGATGCTGCTGGAGCAGGCAACTGCATTTTTACCCTGCTTCAGCACCTGTATGATATCTCCCGCCGAGCGCGACAGAGAGATTATGGCTACCCGATGCCCCGCCTTGGCAACATTGGCTGCAATCTGGCAGCTTAGGGAGGTCTTTCCCATCGCCGGACGGGCTGTCAGTAAGGTGAGGGCGCCCCACCGCAGCAGCGGTGCCTCCCTCCGGTCCAGTCCTGAAAATCCGGTCTGCAGCACAGGATGGGTCACCCGGAATTCCAGCTGATCCAATAAAAGCTCATCTATCGTTTTCATCTCCGTGAAATTCTTTCCTCCCCATGTTGTGTCCGCTTTCTTTTCGGGAACATAGAATGTGGGCGCGTCTTCCATTTTCTGCGCTTAGCTTACCAAAGCTTATGCGAAAAAAAGAGTTCATTACAGTTTATCCAGCTCTTTGTCCGGCAGCATTCTGTTGTCTCTCCTATCTGATCCTCCGCCTATTTGAGCTATATATTATAACCGTGAAGGCCTCAGGGTAG
>OJRC01000850.1_pt1 | contig 14607 bp, 16 predicted proteins | sample 1599081 | NCBI WGS metagenome assembly OJRC01 (sample SAMN03922519, study PRJEB24848) | human gut metagenome | isolation source: stool sample | host: Homo sapiens | place: Germany | collected 2010-02 | reverse complement strand
ATTTTTCTGAATTTTTAGAATAACGAAAGGGCACAAGCATGCAACATATTAACATTATGCTGAAACCAGTGAGCGGTTTGTGCAATATGCGCTGTAAATACTGCTTTTACGCGGATGGAACAAAAAAGCGCGCCATAGCGAATTATGGCCTTATGTCCTTCGACACACTCCATTCTGTGCTGGAAAAAGTTTTATCGGAAGCAACTCGGTCATGCACGATTGCATTCCAGGGCGGGGAACCAACATTGGCGGGTCTGCCATTCTTTCGGCAGGCAATCAGCATCTGTAAAGGAAAAAATGTGAATCATTGCAGCATCTATTTTGCCATACAAACGAATGGCCTTTTGATTGATGATGAATGGTGCGAATTCTTTGTAGAAAATCATTTTCTGGTCGGTATTTCATTGGACGGCCCGAAAGAACTGCACGATGCAAACAGGCCGGACACTGTCGGAAAAGGGACATACAGCAGAGTGATGCACGCATTGCAACTGTTGAAAAGTCATGGAGTGGATACGAATATCTTAACGGTTGTTACAGCGGACACTGCGAAGAACTATCGTAAGGCGTATAACTTTTTCGTTCGCAGCGGGTTTGATTATCAGCAATATATCCCCTGCTTGGATCCTTTGAGTGAACCGCGGGGCCAGCAACCGTGGTCACTGACTCCGGAGCGGTTTGAGCAATACCTTAAGACGGCGTTTGATTGCTGGCATCAAGATGCAATGAGGGGAAAGAAGCGCTATCATCGCTATTTTGACAATCTGCTTTTGATGCTGAACGGCCAGCCGCCGGAGGCCTGCGGCATGCTGGGAACATGCGGAATGCAGTATGTTGTGGAAGCAGACGGCAGTGTGTATCCTTGCGATTTCTATATGCTGGATCAGTATAAGCTGGGGAATCTGAATACAGATACGCTTGCCCAAATAGATGCCAGACGGAAAGAGATTGGATTTATAGAGCAGAGCTGTGCAGTAGACGAAAAGTGCAAGATATGCAAATGGTATCAACTGTGCCGTGGAGGATGCCGAAGAGACAGAGACTATTATCAAGACGGCATTGGTCGAAATTACTACTGTGCTGCCTACGAGCGTTTCTTTGAATATGCCTGGCCGAAATTGGGCGAAGTGTATGAAGAAGTGATAAGAGGCTAGAAAGAGGATTTACAGGATGTCAATTTTAGCGTTTTTGGTCAGTTTTCTGGCGTCAACAGCAGGTGCAATCTGCGGGATTGGCGGCGGAGTTATCATCAAACCGACTCTGGATTTATTCCAAATGGCCAATGTGTCTACGATTAGCTTTTTATCGGGCTGTACGGTGCTTTCGATGAGTTTATACTCTGTTGGCAGGGGATTGCTGGCACATGACGGTACAGTGGACTTCAAAACAGGGACACCGCTGGCGCTGGGCGCGGCAATTGGTGGTGTTTTCGGCAAGCAACTGTTTACTGCCGTCAAGGAAGCCGCTTCCAACCCGAATATGGTGGGGGGTGTACAGGCCGGATGTCTCGCAATCATCACAATTTATACGCTTGCCTATACGGTAAACAAAGCGCATATAAAAACGCGTCAGATTCAAGGGCCAATTCCCTGTGTGATAATAGGCGTGGCACTTGGTATCATGTCAAGCTTTTTGGGAATCGGCGGCGGGCCGATTAATCTGGTGGTTCTGTACTATTTCTTTTCCATGTCCACAAAAACAGCAGCCCAGAATAGTTTGTACATTATTTTAGTTTCTCAGATTACGAGTATTGCGACAACGCTGTTTACAAAAACCGTACCGGAATTTGAATGGCTCTGGCTGGTTCTGATGGTGGCCGGGGGAATCTGTGGCGGTGTTGTAGGGCGGCTGATCAACAAGCGAATCGATAATAAACAGGTGGAGAAGCTGTTTGTCGTGCTGATGTTTGTTATCATTGGAATCAGTTGCTATAACACTTGGGCATTTATGAAATAAGATTTGAGACGATTCATGTCTTACATACTTTGAAGGCAGCCAATGCACAGTTCGTGCTTGGCTGCTTTATTGTATGTCGAAAACCACTCGCTAGGCGAGTGGTTCAAAAGAAGACTAATGTCGATAATGGGAAAAGAAAAACTCCCTTTGCTATACTGGAAGTGCGGTCTGCGAACTGCACAAGCAAGCAAAGGGAGGACATTCGAAAATGAACGACGTAAATAGTTTATCGCATACCAGTTGGAATTGCAAATATCATGTAGTGTTTGCGCCAAAATACAGAAGGAAAGTGTTCTTCGGAGAGAAAAGAAGAGAAATTGGAAGCATTCTGAGGACGCTGTGCAATTGGAAAGGGAACAAGATTATCGAAGCGGAGGTATGCGCGGACCACATCCACATGCTGATCGAGATACCGCCAAAGATAGCAGTAGCAAGTTTCATGGGGTAGGTGAAAGGAAAAAGCAGCCTGATGCTGTACGAGAAGTTCCCGGAGCAAAAATAGAAATACCGGAACCGGGAATTCTGGTGCCGTGGGTACTATGTGGACACGGCAGGGAAAAATGCAAAGAAGATACAGGAGTACATCCAATGTCAGTACGATCAGGACAAAGCAGGAGAGCAGTTGACCATGCCAAACTTCTAAAGTGCCAGCCCCTCGTAATACCGGAGCAGGCGCACGGCTTCTTCATCCGGCGCATTTTTTGTAAAGCTCATTTGATGTTCCATCGAAAAAGGCCGAAGCGAATTACCGCTCCGGCCCGCCGCCTCCTTTTTCCCTGTTCGTTTTTCGCCGCTCCCGCATCGACACATATTCGACAAAATACAGGTCCAGCGGCATATATTTAAAGCTTCTGTTGTATGCAAGGTGCTCATTTTCGATCCCGTCCCGGACCGCATGGTCAAGCAAATGCTGTATATCCTCCACCGGGATCGTGCGTACCGTGCAAAATCCGGGCAGTCTCCAATCATCCGGCATTGCCGCCTGCAGCATGTCACTGCTGCGCTCGCCCGCTGCCCAAAGCAGTACGGAACCCGCCGGGCAGCCTTTCAGCGGGGCCTGCAGCCTGACCGCGGCGGGAATGTCCGCCAAGAAGCGCCCGCTGGGGTCCTGCTGCCGCGCCATAAGATACTCTTTTACGATCTGCCCAACCTGCTCCTGCGGCTGGATGTATATAAGGCTTTCCTGATAACCCATTGTGTCCTCTCCTACATAAAAAACAGCACCTGTCTTTTCAGACAGGTACTGCTTTCACTTCGCGCAAGGCTATCTTGCGTCCATTTCTTTTCTTCTGTTTTTCTGTTTTTGTATCTGTGCATATACAGGGGACTGCCTGTAACGGTACATCACAAAATCCGTTACGAACTTTGTCTGGACCGGAACGCCCGTCTTTTCAATGCAAGCCTGGAGCAACTCCGGCGTAATGACAGGCAGCCTGTGCCTTGACGCATAGTCCGCAAACGCGCCCGTCTCCTGTTCAAACTCTGTCAGCAGCACCTGCAACAGTCCAGCCCGATCCGCCCGGTTCGGATATCCGCGTGACACGAGCGCAAGGTTGTTGTCGTAGTTCGGGGCGAGAGACAATATTTTTCCGCTGACCACATCCCGCAGCACGCCATAGTTGTTGGCATGTCTGTCCACGTTCTCACAAACCGCATCCAGAAAAATGATCTCCAGATAAGCGTCGGAAAACTCTGTTCCAAGCTTGCGGAACGCGGCATAGCTCACACCGTAGTCATCATCGTCACCGACAATAGAAGCCGCAGGCTCAAAATTCACACCTGCGCCTCCGGTAAAGTCTCGCGAACGTATGGTAGATCCGTCTACTCGCTCGTAATACGCCATTGGAAATCCCAGCGCCGTGCCCAGCTCGTAGACGAACAACTCGGAAAACAGCGCAAGGCGGTCGGCGCGTTTATACATCCACCATTCTCCGCCGATCAAACGCCAGCACTTTTCAAAGCTTCCGGTATTCGTCAGCTCCGGCGTATGTGCCATCGACGCCTTGTCCTCAGAATTACGGTACAACAGGGCGATCTCTGAAACTCCGCCGCCTGTCAAAGCAACATCGTCAAAATAGTTTTCAGTGAACTTTACATCAGAGTAGGCGAGGCTGCTGCCCTCCGGCTTTACCCAATAGGTAGCCGTGATTGTCGCGGCATAGACGGATAAAACAAGCTCCGTTTCATCCCGTTCTGCCAACCGCAGAGCCTTTTTAAGCAAACGCGAATTTGTCCGGTGAATATCAATGGCGCGTGTGCGCAGCCAATCTTCAAAGGATGAACTGCGCTTAAAAAACAAAGGGAGCAGATCTTCACGCACAGGTGTAACAGCATTGCCCGCGACGGTCGCTACTGCAACATCCTTGCTCATGATCTGTGCACGGTAGGATAAATCCATATTCTCGCCCCCTCACTGTATATACAAAAATATACCACAAATGCGAAAAAACCACAATGCGAAGCCTGTCGGCGTCATTGACGTGTATGTACAAATGCACTCTCTTACCTGTCCTCCACTTTTTTCATCCCATCGGATGTTCTTTTCGGAACGCCTCGGCCTGGCGCTTGAGATAGATGCGCCGCGTCTCGCGACGCACAGCCCTGCGCAGCGCGTCGATGTGCGAATATTCTGTTTTCAGCCACAGGCGGTAAAGGAAATCTAGCGGCCTGCGCTGCGGCGTCAAAACGGAAAGCAGGTCCTGCTTGATGACATATTCATATGCCCTGTTCATCACCTTTGCGGGCACGCTGCCCTCCAAAAGGTCCCGCAGGCAAAACATCTCATGCTCCGCCTGCGCAATCACTTTCATCTGCTGTTTTGTCATGTCCTGTATGCGTACAACCGTTCCCCCGGCTGCATCGTTTGGATTTCCAACTCCATCATCGCTCCCCGCCTTTTTTCCCTTCCGCGTGTCTGCGCCGCCCGTGGGCGGCGCAGGTTTTCACTTGTTTCCTTTTCCCTGCGTGCCGTCAAAAATTCCTCCAACCGCTGTTTTTCAGCGGCCTTTTCACGCTGGTAGTCCTGCCGCAGCGCGGCGGCCTTTCCCTTTGCCCAGCCGGGCAGACGGTCCGGCTCGACGGCCCCATTACGTCCGTGCGGCGGATATATGTATGCTCCCCGGTATATAATGTTGTTGTGTGCAGAACACCTTTGTGCTGCGGCCGCTGGCACGCGCGCCGTTGACACTCTACGATCAATACTTTCAAATTCGCTTCACACCTCGTTTCAGACCAATAGAAAAAGGGCCTTTCGGCCCTTTTGATGAATGAAATACATCCCTACAGGATAATGCACTTCAGCTGTTTTTTCTTCTTTTGCATTCTTTTAGATATTCATATGCAACATATGCAGGACCGTTATGCCAGAGCTTCGTTTCGTCATCGAAAAGCATTTTCGCTGTGTTTGAATTCATAAAGCTTTTCAGCACTTCTGTTTCGGGCTTCTTTTCCTGTTGCGCAATTTGACTTACAGCCATTACCGCAATAAGCTCCATCGCTGCTTCTACCGCTGATGGCGTCTCTTTCTTTATCTGCATACTACTTTTTCGCTCCCCTCAAAAGAAATGCAGGCCAACGCGGCAGGTGTCCGCAGACAGATTTGATTTTCCAGATTTTCTGGCATGAGCATCGACACACATTGTTCGTCCGCACGCATTGAGCCTACTTTTCCAAACAACCCTGCCAAATATGCTGTAATCGTCGGGTTTGTTCTGTCATTGGCCACCTTTCCAGCCAAAATGTCGTAATCCTGCCACTCAGCCGCCCAGTCAACAGATAACGTGGGACGGCGGTGTGAAGCAACGCAATGCAGCCAAGCCTCATCCGCATTTGGGAATTCATGAATTTTAATATTGATATCTGCCTGAAATATATACTTGGACACAAAACCCCATTTTGTATTCGGCTGCACATCTCCCCGGCCTGTTGCCTTTGCAACAGAACTGCGGACAAACGATACCGCCTGCTCCCGTGATGTCGTTAAATAGAAGCCACGCCCAAAATCTTTATATGGATAACACCTCTCCAGCTCTGGTTTTTCAACCGCCACATAACTCCCATGATAAAGTATTATGCCGGAATGTAAGATCATTTCAAATCCACACCTTTTCTTTTCAGCATCTCTGCAATTTCCTGCAGCACCGCTTCGTCGCCCTCCAAATGAAACAGCTCGTATCCATCCTCTATATATTCATACACACCGTATTTTACAAAAATCGATTGTATTTCATCATCTGAATGGCTCCAGTGGCTTGCAGCCAAACGCAGGAGCCGCGTTTGCATATACAAAATTTCTTCCTTCCGCGTCATCACTGTCACCATTCTTTCACGCAACATTCTGGGAAACACCTATATTATACCATGACGCCGCCACAGACGGCCTCAACAAAACCGCACGTACTGCGGTTTTGCATGGTACAATGTTCTCAAAGCCCTGTGCGCCAGCACATCGGCGTGTGCATGGCACACGCGCAGCTGCGCAAGCGACGGCTTTGAGGTTATTATACCATGATGTAGCAATAACCAAAAGAGAAATTATCGCACCTGCTCTCCACGCTGGCGTGCCCAGCTTGCCAGAAGTTTTACGATAACCCTCTTTTTCTGTTCGGGTGTATAGCTTTTCGGAAAGAATTGCTCGATCTCCTTTGCCGGAAGAGTTACTTTTCCTGTATCTCTGGTCTGAGCCTTTTCCTCCCGCATGATCACGGAAATGTCCTGTTCGGACAATTGCCCCTCCTGGCTGGCGCGTTTGAGCCGCTGGGCCTGTGAAAGTGACGGTGTTACTTCCTCCGCCTGTAAAATGTCATAAAGCACCGATTGTTCCTCCGGTCTTAAAAATGCAAGCTCATAGGCGGGATTGAATTTTATCTCATTGCCATCCACCATTTCAAGCAGTTCGGGAATGAGTTCATTTAAACGGATATATCGTTGAACCTGTCGCCCGCTATCTCCCGCACTTTGTCCTACAATCTCTGCACTTTCAAAATTCCCGACAACTTGTCGGGAATTTTCTTTGCTTGGCCTCCCGGCTTTCCGTTTGATAGCATCCAGCTTCATCTTATACGCCCTCGCCTTCTCGCTGGGCAGCACATTTTCACGCTGTACATTGCTGTCCACCATCAGAATAACGGCGGTATCATCATCCATGTCCCGGACAATGACGGGCATTTCCCGGATTCCCGCTTTCATGCTTGCAAACTTGCGGCGGTGTCCCGCCACGATCTCATAGCCCCCCGCTGCGCGCGGGCGCACAAGCCCCGGCATCAATACGCCGTGCTGCGTGATGCTCTCCGCAAGCTTCTCCATTTCTTCATCATCCCGTACCTGAAACGGGTGCCCCGGAAAATCGTGCAGCTCCGAGACCGGCAGCATCATAACGCGCTCCTGCGTCTGTGCCTCCAGCGCCCGTTCCTCGCTGGTGCTGAACAGGTCAGCGAGTGGGGGTAAACCCGCCCCGCCCAAGCTCTTTCTTGCGGCCAAGCGTCAGCACCTCCCTTGCAAGCTGTTCGTAGGCCAGCGTTGCCTTGCCCCTGGGGTCGTAGTCAAAAATGCTTTTTCCAAAGGATGGGCTTTCCGCCGCCCGGACACACATGGGGATCTCTGTCTTAAAAATATGCACATTCGCTCCGTATGCGTCGCGCAGCATGGCGCTCACATCACGGGAAAGGTTCGTGCGGTTGTCTACCAAAGTCAAAACGATACCCTCTATTTTCAGACGCGGGTTTTGCCGCCGCTGTACCTTGTCGATGGTGCGTATGAGCTGAAGCAGGCCGCGCATGGAAAAGTATTGCGCCTGCACCGGGATCAACACGCTGTCGGCTGCCGATAACGCATTGACAGGCATCATGCCCAGCGACGGCGGGCAGTCGATCAACACATAGTCATACTTTCCACGAACATCATCCAGAAAGGTTTTCAGAATGCGTTCCCGGCTCATCGCGTTCACGAGTTCCACTTCTACGCTGGACAGGTCGATGCTGGAGGGAACGAAGTCAAGCCCTTCCGGATGGCTCTGTATGTATTCACCTGTTTTATATGGTAGATCATTGATGATGCAGTGCATCGCCGTGGACAAAGTATTTTGTAATTCGTCCGGATTTTCCACGCCGAGATATTTTGTGGCGTCCGCCTGTGAATCCGCGTCGATCAGCAGCACGCGCTTGCCCTGCCGGGCCAGCGCCACACTGAGGGATACCGCTGTTGTTGTTTTTCCCACGCCGCCCTTTTGGTTTGAAATTGCAATGGTTTTCATTTCCGTTCCTCCCAGTCTCTTTCACTTCTTGCTCCCACAACGATGCAGGCATATCCTATGAAGGCCATAAACAGGCCGGCCGCAACCAGCAGCCAATTCAAAACGTTCACCGCTCTGTCCCCCTTTCCCGCGCCAGCTCCTTTTGCAGAAGCTCGTTATAGTCCTTCACGCCATGCGGGATACAGCTTTCCACCAAATATCCCCGCGCAGCATATTCTTCTTCCAACCGGGCGGCATGTTCCCGTCCCGCTTTATCGTTGTCCGTACATATCCTCAGATGTGTCACGCCGGGATGCGATTTCAAAAAGGTCTCAATGGGCAGCATCGAAAGGCCGTCCAGAGAAAGATAGTGCTGCCCCCGCCAGGCTTCTCCGCGACGGATGCGTAAAGACGCGTCTGACATTGCGTCGATTGGGGACTCATACAGCACAAGCGTACTTGCCCCTTCTTTTTCTGCCGGAATGCAGAATGGATGGCGTTTGTCGCTGCCTGCTACATTCCCGCGAAAAAATCCCTGTGTTCCCCGCAGCCCCGCATGGGCCGGATTTCCCGATTCGGCAAAGCCCACAAAAACACAGTTCGTGTATTCCCGTTCTGCTGTCTTGCGGTTTGTGCCATAGACGCGGCCTGTATGAAAGCAGAACGCAAGGACTTCAGCGCAGACGCCGCGCCCCACCAGGTATTGGTATGCTTTGAAATTATCACCGCGCGGCGGTAGTGCAAACCCGCTGTTCTTTTCCTTGATTACAGGCGGAGAGGAAAGAAAAGGCGCATCCGCACAGACGATCTGCACCGCACGGACAAAATCATACCCCTCTACTTTTATGAGGTACTGCACCGCCGTTGTTCCTCCTACGCCCTTGCTGTGCCAATTCCATTTTCCATTGCTGCTCACCTTCAAGCTGTCATGGCCGCAGTGCGCATACTCTGTACGCCCTACACGTTTGAACTGCTCAGACTGATGACGCAACAGGAAAGCCAGCGTGTTCACCGCCTTGGCCGCTCTGATTTGTTCTTCCGTTACATATGGCTTCACTCGTTCCATCTCCTTCTTTTAATTTCTGTGTATATACAAAAAGTGCAGTCCAAAACTTGAACTGCACTTGATTTTTCTGTATTCTCTTTTCCGCCTGTATCTTTTTACGGGCTTGTTTCGGGGTGGGTTCGGGAGGGGAAATGTTCAAAAAATATTCCAGCAAAAAATTATACTTCCCCCTATCATATCCTTGGTATAATAAATCATGTTAAAAGCCTATTGCAAAGCCATTTTTTTCATCCCTGTCAATGTGAATTACCGCACAGGCTGCTATTAAAGGTTAAAAGGGAGTATACACCCCGCTTTTCCATCGTATTTTGATTCAGCAAACCGCCCCTTATATGGCTTGACAGCCATATAAGGGGCGGTTTCTTGTTTGTCTCCGCGGCGCCTGCGCTGTCCGGGCGCAGCGAAGCGTTCAGTATTTTTCCGGGATGCGGACGCTCGCCGCCTTATAAAAATTATAATTCTCCAGCATGTATACCTTGGCTCGCTTTAAAACATGGCGATAACAATCTGCAATGCTGTCCGCAAAGGAAGCGGCATCGCCTGCGCGCAGATATTGGACCGAAGCGGCAACCCGCCCGTTGAGATCTTCCAGCGCCTGCCTCCTGTCCGTATAGTAAGCAATATAGTACCCCCATTCCGTAAGGCGAAAGGTTTCGGCCAACACGATACGCAGGGGTTCCAATTCGACATGCTTTAAAATCGCCTCAACGATCTCAACGATACAAATGGAATCGGGCATCGCAAATTTTCCATCCAGCTCATCGAGTTCTTTTGCGGCAAACAGCGGCGCTGCAGAAAGCGCCGCGGGGTGGATGATCAGCACCAGTAATTGCAGTGCCTGAAGATACCGCATGGCTTCTTCTGTGCGCCGTGAGCTGAAGATCACCTGGCTTACCCGGGAAGAATCCGGCTCTATTACTACAGTTCCCTTCCCGTTCAGCGTTTTCACAAAGCCCCTTTGCTCCAGCTCCGCCAATGCCTTGCGGACCGTTGATACCGAAACGCCATACTGGCCCGCCAGGGCTTTTTCATGAGGAAGATACGTCCTGCGCGGATACTCCCCGCTGCCGATCTTCTGGTTCAGGTCGCTGATTATCCTCATATAAAAGTAATCTTTACCGCGCAGCGGCCGCCATGAAAATGCGGCTTCAGACGGCGGCGGACAATCTGGAGCAGTCTCCGCCAGATGCTTCAGCGTACATTCGATTGAACTTGTGAGCCTTTGATACAGGGCCGTCAGCCGGCCGTGCTTGACGACGGGGTCCGTATCTTTCATGATATCCATGATAACACCTGCAAACGGCACGGAGCCCCGGGGGAAAAAATCATAAAAGCAGGAGCATTGTTCTGTAAAGAACGTTAAATCGTGGTACAGTTCAAATGTTGAATAGAGGTCGCAGAGCAAAGGGCTTCCGCCTATCTTCAATACGTCCCTGTCGAAAGCAGAAAACGCACGCCAGCCGCCGGCTGCGACACCAATGCGCGATACGCGCATCGCCTGTTTATAATGGGGCATCATTTCCAGGCTGCAGTTTTGCGTTGCAAACACCAGAAGCGGCGGAAGGATCAAGGTCCATGTCCGGTATATCTGTACAAGCCCTTCTCTTTTTTTCAAAATATCCCGCAGTATATGCTCCGACCCTGGCATTTTCTCCCCGTCGAGGACGACCGGCGCCAAGCGCGGCTGTATCTCAATCAGTCCATCTTTTTTCAACGCGTCAAAAACCCGGTTGACCGTATACCGGCTTACATGATATTGATCACAAAGCATCCTGGAAGACGGAAGGCTGTTTCCCGGAAGGACCTGGCCGTTTAGAATACGCTGTTTGACCTCATTGTATACAAATGAAAATTTAGTCTCCTGATGTTCCACGCTCCGTCTCCCCTTCCCGCATCTGTTTTAACCATTCCCTTTCGCCGAAGCTATTTTAAGGATATTATAACCCGTATATCCCTGCTTGTCAGGCCAAAAAGCCAAAGCTATTCGCTTCCCTTACCAATATTATTGTTGCTATGCCCTAAACTGTTCCTTTATACTAAAAAATAGAAATTCATTTGTGAAAGAGATTGGTTCCCAATGGAAAAGCAAAAAATCCTGATTGCAGACGATTCCGAAATGAACCGGGCGCTTTTGGTGGATATTCTGGAGGATCAATACGATATCGTCGAAGCCGATAACGGCGCGGCGGCAATTGATCTTCTTACACAGTGCGGCGGAAATTTTTCGCTTCTGCTTCTGGATATCATGATGCCCGAAATGGACGGGTTTGAGGTTTTGGCGTATATAAACAGATATCACCTGAACGATACGCTCGCCGTCATCATGATCTCTGCCGACGACTCCCCCGCCAACATAAAGCGCGCTTACGACCTGGGCGCGTTTGACTATATCAGCCGCCCTTTTGACGCGGCGATCGTGCGCCGCCGCATCTCGAACACGATGCTTTTGTATGCCAGGCAGCGCCACCTTGAAAATATCATCGCCGAACAATTTTACGAGCAGGAGAAAAACAACGACCTCATGATCTCGATCCTCTCTCACATCGTAGAATTCCGCAATGGCGAAAGCGGCCTGCATGTTTTGCACATCAAAACCATCACAGAGCTTTTATTGAAGGAGCTTCTTCGGCATACGGACCGGTATCCTCTCTCTCAAACCGATATCAATTTGATCAGTACCGCGTCATCGCTTCATGACATCGGAAAAATCTCTATTTCAGGAGACATATTGAACAAGCCCGGACGCCTTACTGCCGAGGAGTTCGAAATCATAAAGGGGCATTCGCTGATCGGCGCAAAAATGCTGTCGGAACTGCCGCTTGACCAGCAGGAGGCGCCGCTTGTCAAAGTAGCTTCCGATATCTGCCGCTGGCACCACGAACGATACGACGGCAACGGTTACCCGGACGGCCTGAAGGGAGATGAAATCCCCATTGCCGCCCAGGTGGTTGCCCTGGCAGACGTCTATGACGCTCTGACCAGTGAACGCTGTTATAAAAAAGCGTACTCCCACAGCAAAGCGCTGGAGATGATTTTCGAGGGCCGCTGCGGAGCGTTTAACCCCACCCTTTTGCAGTGCCTGCTGGAAATTTCCGACACGCTTGAAAGCGAATTGGGACAAGCGGCGCTTGAGCGGAATGCCAGGCACAGGCGGGACACGAAAGGCCGGATAGACTATGACAATTTACTCGCACGGGAGCACAGCGTCTCTCTGGTGCCGCCGTCATCGGAGACGCTTCAGCTGTTATATACCGATTCGCTGACCGAAGTTTACAACCGCCGCTATTATGACGAACAGTTTCGGGATTCTGACGACATCGAGGCCGTTGTCGTCATCGACGTTGATTCTTTCAAACACATCAACGACCGTTACGGGCATCACGCGGGAGATATCGTCCTGCGCCGCATTGCCAAAACGGTCTCATCGTGCGTGCGGAAAACGGACGCCGTGATCCGCTATGGCGGCGATGAATTCGTAATCATTTTCCACCGGCTCCCCGGGGATGTTTTCCGGAAAAAGCTGGAAGAGATTCGGGCCGCCGTTGACAGGCTGACGATAGCCGAGCACCCCGGGCTTCACGTTTCCGTAAGCCTCGGCGGGGCATACGGCGTGGGAAAAACAACAGAGCTGTTCGAAACAGCCGACAGGCTTATGTATCAGGCAAAAAAGAGTAAGAACAAAGCCATCGCCGGCTTTGTGAGCACGCAAACGGAAAATACCGGCAAAGGCAGGGATGTCGAGATATGGAGTTAAGAGATTGCTATGCGGAATTCGGCGGAGATTACAAGGAAGTGCTGAGCAGGCTGCAGCGTGAGCAGACCGTCCAGAAATTCGTTCTCAAATTTTTAGACGACAAAAGCTTCAGCTCTCTGGAAACGGCCCTGCAAAACCGGAATTACGAAGAAGCATTGCGCTTTGTCCATACGCTCAAAGGGATCTGCCGGAACCTTTCTTTCACCAGACTGTACGAAAGCAGCAGCCGAATGACAGAAGCGTTTAAGGCCGGAGATTTTGAAAATGCAGCCGCCGGAATGCCGCAGCTCTCCGACGACTATCATCAGATCATCCGTGCAGTTGAAGCCTACAAGACGTGCAGGGAGGGATAGCCGCAGATGGACAGCAGCTTGGCAAAAAAGAATACTACGCGGTTTCTGATATACAGCTTCGTCGGCCTTCTTGTCTTCAGCATGGGTGTTTTTGCCATGCTGGGTGTCTATATGAGCCGGAAAAGCACAAAGACCATCCATGAAGTCGGCGAGATCTATATGTCCGGGATGAGCGAACAGATGGCCCGGCACTTTGAGAACATCATCGAACTGCGGTTTGCTCAGGTCGAAGGCATCGTGTCCGTGGTCCCGTCGAAGAGCGCCGACAAGGAAGCCATGTATGCAGATCTCGTATACAGGGCGCAGGTGCGCGGTTTCGAATATCTGGCGCTCTGTTCCCCAAACGGCAGATTTGAAACGCTCTGCGGGGAAGCATTCCAGCCGGTCAACCCGCCGCCCTTCGTGGACGCATTAAGGCGGAGCGAGCAACGGGTCGCCGTTGGCGTGGACGCCGCCGGCAACGAAGTTGTGCTGTTCGGGATCGACGCGGATTATCCGATGCAGGACGGCGAAGCCTGCACCGGTTTGGTCGCGGCGGTGCCCCTGGAATATATCAGCGATTTTCTTTTTTCAGAAAATCAGGATGCTCTGATCTATTGCCATATCATCCGCCCGGACGGCAGCCTTGTGATCGCCAACTCCAATACGGAGCTGGTTGGATATTTCAGCGCGCTGCCTGCCTCTTCCGCGGCAGGCGGTCCGCTTGAGGGGCTTGACGCGGCGCTGGAAGAACAGAAGGATTACACCGTAACGCTCGACACGGGCGGAAATAGCCTGCAGATCTACGGCAAGCCTTTGCCGCACTCCGAGTGGTACCTCATCTCGGTGATGCCTTACGGCATGTTGGACGAAAGCATCAACGACCTGAGCGCGCAGCGCACCTTCATCACTTTGCTTGCCTGCGGCTCCATCCTGCTTTTCCTGACGCTGATCTTTCTGCGGTACTTTTTCCTGACCCGCCAGCAGCTGCAGGAGCTGGGAAAGGCCCGCCAGGCGGCGCTTGAGGCAAGCAAGGCCAAAAGCGAATTTCTGGCCAATATGAGCCATGATATCCGCACGCCGATGAACGCGATCGTGGGCATGACTGCCATCGCAACGGCGCATATAGACGACCGTAAGCAGGTGCAGAACTGTTTGCGCAAAATCTCGCTGTCGAGCCGGCATTTGCTTGGGCTCATCAACGATGTGCTGGACATGTCCAAAATCGAGAGCGGAAAGCTGACCCTGACGCTGGAAGCAATCTCGTTGA
>OJRC01000845.1_pt1 | contig 14691 bp, 13 predicted proteins | sample 1599081 | NCBI WGS metagenome assembly OJRC01 (sample SAMN03922519, study PRJEB24848) | human gut metagenome | isolation source: stool sample | host: Homo sapiens | place: Germany | collected 2010-02 | reverse complement strand
GGGAATATACGAAGCCAAAGAAGCAGAGGATTAAAGCCCTCTGCTTTTTGCTATATGGGAATGGAGCATTGCAGCCGTTGTGCTGCAATCTTTTTTTGCGCCAAAATCAAAGGAATACGCAACAAATAACGCCTTTCAAACGGGATAGGGAGTAGATAGCAAGCACAGCAAACGAGTACCCGTTTGCGATTTTTGGATTTAGGCAACCCTGCCCTAAATCTCAAAATGCTTGTTGGGAGTTTCCCAAACCCTTATACAGAAAGGCGGCGCGAAAATGGAAAACCGAAAGAGAAACATACAGATGAAGTTTTATGTTACGGAAGAAGAAAAGCGGCTGATCGACGAGAAGATGAAGCAGCTACCCATAAAGCAGTACCGGGCATACTTCCGTAAAATGGCGATAGACGGATATATCCTTGTGGTTGATCGGAGCGACACCAAAGCATATATCCGCGAATTACAGGCAATCAGCCGCAATGTCAATCAGATCGCAAAACGCTTAAACGCAGCGGGGACGGTTTACAAACAGGACATAGAAGATATTAAAGAGGCGGTGAATGAGATATGGCGGTTACAAAGACGCACCCTATTAAATCAACCTTAAAGGCCGCGATAGACTATATCTTAAACCCCAAAAAGACAGACGGGAAACTGCTTGCGTCCTCTTTCGGCTGCGGGATAGAAACCGCCGATATTGAGTTTGCATGGACGCGGGAAGTCGCGGGAGAGCGCGGCACACATTTAGGGCGGCATTTGATACAGTCTTTCGCGGTAGGCGAAACCACGCCGGAAGAAGCCCATCAGATCGGCATGGAACTTGCCAAAGAGATTTTAGGCGGCAAGTATGAGTTTGTATTGACGACGCACATAGACAAAAACCATCTTCATAACCATCTGATTTTCAATGCGGTTAGCTTTGTCGATTATAAAAAGTACCATTCCAACAAACAAAGCTATCACTTTATACGGCGCACAAGCGACAGGATATGTAAGGAGCATGGGCTATCCGTCGTCGTCCCCGGCAAGGACAAGGGGAAAAGCTATGCGGAGTACAACGCCGAAAAGCAAGGCAAAAGCTACAAGGCCAAGCTGAAACTTGCCATTGATACCCTCATTCCGCAAGTGCCGGATTTTGAAGAACTGATAAAACGACTGCAAGAAATGGGATATGAAGTCAAGCGCGGCAAGTACATTTCTTTTCGCGCCGCCGGACAGGAGCGTTATACCCGCGCAAAGACGCTGGGCGCGGCCTATACGGAAGAAGCGATAAAAGAACGCGTACAGGGCGTTTACATTGCAAAGCCCATGCGGGAAGATAAGGGAATACGGCTTGTTGTGGATATTGAAAACAGTATCAAGGCCGGACAGTCGGCGGGCTATGAACGGTGGGCGAAACTCCACAATCTGAAACAGGCCGCTAAAACCATGAACTTCCTAACGGAAAACAGGATAGAGTATTACAGCGACCTTGAAAACAGGATAGCGGATATTATGACCGCCCACGACGCGGCGGCAAAGGCGGTTAAGGAAGTAGAGCAGCGTATGTCGGATTTATCGCTTCTTATCAAGCATACAACCACATACCGCCAGTTAAAGCCGATATACGACGAATGCCGCAAATCGCCGGACAAGGAAAAGTATCTGCGGGGGCATGAGAGCGAAATCATCTTGTTTGAAGCCGCCGCCAAGCAGTTAAAACAGATGGGCGTTGTGAAACTCCCGGAACTCGAAAAGCTGAAACGGGAGTACGCGACGCTCCATGATAAAAAGGCCGCGCTGTATGAGGATTACCGCAAGGCAAAAAAGCAAATGCAGGAGTACGGAATAATCAAAAAGAACGTGGACAGTATCATCTACCCGGCGAAAAGCAAGGCAAGGGAACAGGAACGGTAAACGCGGCGGTTTATGCTTTCAAAATTAAAAACACTTTGTTGACTTTCACGCTGAATTTATGTTATAATATCAGCGTGAAAGTTGGTGGGCATTTTGAAGCAAAACACGATTGAAAAATTACTTGTGGAAAATAATGGCATTTTGAAAACGGCTGATGTGGTCGCTGCGGGCATTTCAAGAGAATACTTTTATCAATACGTGAAAAAAACAGGGCTTGAAAGGGCGGCGCACGGCGTATATATCTCGCCCGACGCATGGCCTGATGAAATGTACCTGCTGCAAGCGCAATTCCCCAAAGCGGTATTTTCCCATGAAGCGGCTTTATACTTGCACGATCTCGCGGAAAAAGAGCCGATCCCCTTTTCCGTTACCGTTCCGGCAAGCTATAACAGCGGCGGGCTGGTAAAAAAAGGCGTTAAGGCGTACTATGTCAAAAAGGAATGGTACGGCATGGGAATATGTGAAATCCAAACGCCGGGGGGACATCTTGTAAAAGCGTATGATATGGAGCGCACAATCTGCGACATACTGCGTAAGCGGTCTGATATGGATATTGCCGTATTCAATTATGCGGTGAAAGAATATATGAAACGCAGGGATAAGCGCATTTCCGTTTTGAGCCGGTATGCGGTTGCGCTCCATATCGAAAAACAAATGAACGAAACAATGGGGGTGCTGTTCTGATGATAAAGACTTCAAGGCAGTTAAAAGATTTAATCCGCAACAAGGCCAAGGGCGACAGCGATAAATCCGCGCTGCTTATCCGCAACTATGGAATGGAACGCTTTTTAGAGCGCGTTTCCCTGTCCCGGTACAAGGACAATTTCATCTTAAAGGGCGGTATGCTCGTTTCCGCTATGGTGGGGCTGGATAACCGGGCGACAATGGATATTGATACCACAATCCGCAATTTCCCGCTTGACGTGGAACGCGCAAGGCAAATCGTTGAAGAAATCGCCGCCGTAGAACTTGGCGACAATATTCGTTTTACCGTAAAAGAAGCGGGTACGATTATGGACGAAGCGGAATACGGCGGGGTCAGGCTGTCCCTCGACGCATTTTTAGATACCACGAGAATCCCCCTTAAAATCGACATATCGACGGGCGACGTGATAACGCCCGCCGAAATCCAGTACCGATACAAGCTGATGTTTGAAGATCGGTACATCACCCTTTGGGCTTATACGCTTGAAACGGTGCTTGCGGAAAAGATAGAAACGGTATTGTCGCGGGGCGTGTTAAATACGCGGCTGCGGGATTTTTACGATTTATATATCCTGCAACAAACGGAAACGCGGATTGATACCAATACGCTTTCGGCGGCTCTCGCCGCCACTTGCCGTAAACGGGGAAGCGAAACCGTTTTGCCGGATTACGGGCGTGCGCTTGATGAAATCCATGCAAGCCGCGTTATGCGCGGGCTGTGGGACAACTACCAAAAGAAAAACAGCTATGCGGCGGGGATTGCGTGGGACGCGGTAATCGGGGCAATCCGTTTTCTTTGCGATAGCTGCATAAAGTAAAGGGGGTTATGTTATGGGCGGTATCGGCATACTGGCCGCGCAGGGTGCATATCTCATAATCGGCCTTGCCATTAGCTTTGTTATTATGGTGGTGGGTCTGTTCGTGGGGCATATCATTCTTTTTGACAGTATTGCCCTGGGTATCATATCCGGCGTATGCTGCAACCACTTTTTCACGCTTCACCCGGCCTTGTGCCTGCTGATCGGCGCGGCGGTGTTCGCGTTGCTGCTGTTTTTGCAAAATACGCGCTTTGGCTTTTGGATTATCGGGGTGCTGCTGTCCGCTGCATGGGCGTTTATCTTTGCGTTTTTCGCCTACATATTTGGCGGGGAAGATATGATATGGTTTTACGTCGTGCTGGGGCTTGCCTTTATCGTTATGCTGATTTTACATATCAACGCAAGGAACAGGGCGTAAACAGGGGTATGGAGTGGAAAAATAGACGCTGAAAAGCCTGTATTTACAAGGCTTCCGGCGCGGGAAAACGGCAAAGACGATACTTACTATTCAAACCTCAAAAAACAGCTTTCTAAATGTCCACGCACAAGGCAAAAAAGAACAGGGGCGCGGCGGCCACTCCCGGCCTCCGCGCCCCTGCTTTGGTATAGGTTTATTCGTCGGTAAAAGAAAACTGCGCTTCGGAAAACTCGCTGTCCGTCATGGCTTGCAGCTTCTTGACCGTCGCGGCGGCAAGCCGCCGCATATCTCCGCCCATGTAGGGCATGGCGGCAAGGATATTCTGTACGGTGTTTTCCCGGCTGCGCTCCGCATAAATCGCAACAATGTTTTCTTCCTCAATGGTAAAGGGCATATACATCATTCATACCTCCATATTCTGTTGTTTTTCTTTGACTTGCTGTTTTTGGGGCTGCGCTTTGGCCTGTTTCTTGTACTCGTCCAGCTTCTTCAAAATGGACGGTTTTTTCTGCGGCTGTTCGCGCTTCTCGGCTTTTACCGCTTTGGCAAGGTCGGTTACGGAAATAGCCTCGCCCGCCTTTGCCCGTTGCTCCAACTCGGAAACGCTGGGCGTTTGGGGCGTGTTGTTGATAAGCCCGTCGAAACTGTTGTCGTTCTGCTCTATGGTGTCCTCGATATGCTTTAAGGGATTGACTTTTTCCGGCTGCCCGGCGGCTATCGCAAAAGCCCGCATACCGTTGGCCATAATCAAATACTTTCCGTCGTCGGATTGGTGATGAAAACCATATCCGGCGGCTTCCATCTGTTCGCGGCTCATATCGGCCACGCGGAAACTGCCGCGCGGCGTTTTAATCTGTTCCCCGGTGGTGAGATTGTCGGGTATCGTTTCCGGCTGCGGCTGCTGTTTTTGCGGGTCTGCGTGGGCTTCAATCCATGCTTGAAATTGCTCCGCGCTTTGAAAACGGGTAAAGGCAATCCCCGCATTGTTCAAGGATTTTTCCACAAAAGCGTGAATACCCTCCGGCTGCTTTTCAAGCTGCCCGTTTTGGTAAGTAAAGCCCTGCGTGGCGATTGCTTCAAGGGTCTTGCCCGTAACATCTCCATATACCCGTTTGTCCGCGTCAATCAGCGTTTGCAAAGTGTCTTTTACGGTGCCGGATAGTTCGGCCTGTTTTTCCTGCGGGAGTTTAACAAAGACGCTGCTTTCTGCGGCTTCCCGCTGTTGCTCTACCTCCCCGCGCTGCTGTTGCAGTTCGGTAAAATGCCCCTCAATCTCGGTAATGAGTTCCTTTGCTTCTGCCTGTATCGTTTCCAAAGACGCTTTCAGTTCGGACATTTCCTTTCCGCTGCTCCACCCGGCCACATATGCAAAGGAGTATTCGGAAGTATCAAGGCCGAAATGCTGGCACACCGCATAGGCCACGCTTTCAGCCTGCACCTCGCGGGTACGGCGGTCTACCCGGTTTTGCTCGTCCTTTGGCGCGTTCAAATCCACATCATGCAGCCGCGCATGGGCGATTTCATGGATTGCCGTTTTCAAGGTTTGCAGTTCGCTTATGCCCTCGTCAATGGCAATGCGCTTGTCCTCCAAATGGTAGTAGCCGTTTGCGCCGCCCTCGATCTGCTCAAAGGCAATCGGGACGGGGGAAGTCTTTTCAAGGGCTTTGAAAAAATCTTCGTACTGCTCCACATCTGCCACAAGGTTTTCAGCGGAAATGTCCGGGATTTCCTTGCCCTCGGTCTGCGACACATCAAAGACGGAAACCACCTTATAGGCGGGTATGGTAATCTCCCGTTCCTCGGTGATTGGCTTTCCGTCCCTGCCAACAATGGGCTTCTGCGTGTCGGGGTCTATCTTTTCCATTTCCTGTTTGACTTTGAACGGCGACGGGGCGATAATCTTAATCCCTTTTTCTCCCTTTCGGACATTGCGCTCAAACTTGCTTTTCCATGCGGAAAATCCCGCCACAAGGGAAGCGTCCGGCTTCTGCATGGCGATTAAAAGGGTGTTGTTCACGCTGTAATCGTGAAACTTGGACATAACGCGCAAATATTCTTTGTACCGTTCACTTTCAAATATTTCTTGAATACCCTGCTCCAAACGCCCGGTGATCTCTTTCATCTTCTCGGCGGGCTTTTCGGAAGAAAGGACAATCGGCACGACGGGGCGCGGCTGCGGCGGCTCGGCGGTAAGCGTCGCCGCCTGCCGTGTGCTGATCGCGTCCATATCCATCTTTTCGGGGTCGGGTTGTGTGGGCGTTTCCGGCTGCTGCAAAAGGGGTGTAATCTTGTATTCCTCCGGCACTTCGCGCCCGTCGTACCACTCCGTAAAGGTGTTTTTGTTGTTGTAGATATAGCCCTGGTCGGTGAAACGCCCTCCGTCGTTGATAAAAGCGTCGCGCCCGTATTCCTCATACATGAAGTAATTTTTAGCTTCTTCGGGTAGTTCCAATTCGTCCAGTTCGTCAATTAGATAATGCCCGTATTCTTCTTCATTGTGGACGGTAGGGTAAAGCCAATAGCAATCAAGGTTTTGTGCAAGGTTGATAAGGTCTTTTACGCTGCCCGCATACTCGCCATGAGCAACCGCCGCCGCAAACTTTTCCCTGTCCCCGTCAAACTGCATGGCAAGCAGCTTTCCTAAATAGTTGAGTTCGTCGGGGTGTTCATGCTCCCCTAAAAACGCGGTCAAGCCTTTTATATCGGATTTATATTCGGTGATATGCCACTGTGCATACTTTTTCCCGTCAATGCCGATACGGTCAAAGACTTCTTTCATCTGCTCGGCGGTAGTGGGAAAAGATACCCATTCGCCCGCGGGCTTTCCCTCGGCGTATTTTCCAAGATTGGATATGTACGCCTCCAAATAGTTCATGCGTTTTTCTTCGTCCATGTTCTCGCTCCTTTCGTTTTTTAAGGGTTTGGGATTATCCCAACAAGCAAAATCCCCGCACATCTCAAAGAGAAGCGCGGGGATATATCGCAAATGGGTACTCATTTGCTGTGCTTGCTATCCAGTTGTTTTTATCCGTAGCCTCCTGTTCCTCTCGTTCTCGGCTTTCTGTTTGCGGCGTACCTTGGCGGCGCAAGCCGGACAGTATTTCGCCCGGTTGCCCGCCGATACAAAGGGGCTTTTGCATACCGCGCAACGCTTCGTTTCAATCCCTTTTTCCCGCATGATTTCGGCGTAAAGCTGTTTATTGGCGGGTAACACCGCTTCGCGGAAGTAGCGGCAAATGAGGGAATAGCTGATACTCTGCGGGCATACGCAAGTTTCCCCGTCGTCCAACAAAAGGCAATTCCCGCAATCGTTGTTTACACACTCGGCGCGGGTCATTTTCTTAACGGCGCGGTATTGCTTTTCATTTAGCCTTATCATTTTCGGCCCTGCTCGACGCGGAAGTTCACATACTTGCCGCCCGTGTCGGCAAGCAGTACCACGCCGTCGAATGTCCCGCCCGTTTTGGTGGAGTGCATACCCTTGATTTTTACTTTCCCGTCTTTTAAGAGCGCGGCGGCGATCTGCTTTGTAAACGCCTTTTTCCGCTGCTCAAAAAACCTGTCGTTTTTCCACATCACAAAGCCGCAACTGCGGTTCCCGCAATAATAGTTTTTCCTGCCCTCGTAAACCGACGCGCCGCAACGGGGACAAGTCCCGATTGCCTCGCGCTGCGGCGCAAACAGCTTCGCCTTATCCTCGGAAATGTGGGAATAGGTTTTGACAAGTCCCGCCGCCATTTCTTCAATGTCCCGGATAAAGGCGGCGGGATTTTCGTTTCCCTTTGCAATCGCCGTAAGGCGGGTTTCCCATTCGGCGGTAAGCTGCGGGGAAGTCAATACCTCCGGCAACACCGAAACAAGGTTGTACCCGTCCTTTGTGGGGATTATCTTCCGCCCCTTGCGCTCCATAAAGCCCGCGCCAATCAGCTTTTCGATAATACCCGCCCGCGTCGCTGTCGTACCTAACCCTTTTCTTTCCGCGTCCTCCGGCGTGTCCTCCTTGCCCGCGTTTTCCATAGCGGAAAGTAGGGTATCTTCGGTAAACGCCTTTGGCGGCTGCGTGTAATGCTCGGTGATTTCCGCGCCCACGCTTTCAAAGGTCTGCCCCTCGGCCAGCTCCGGCAACTCGCTTTCTTCCTCCGCGTCCCCGTCCTCTGCTTTTGCTTTGAGGGCAGAACGGAAAAGGCGGTCAATCTCCCGCCAGCCCTCGCAAAGCGTCGTTTTCCCTTTGGCGGTAAAGGCATAGCCGCCGCACTCGAAAACCGCCGTAACCGCTTCGTATTCATAGGGCGCGGCAACGGCGCAAAGCACTTTCGCGCATATAAGGGACATTAGCTTTTTCTCGCCCTCGGCCAACCCGTCAAAGCCGCTTTTGATAAACTCCGCTGTCGGCAAAATGGCGTGGTGGTCGGTTACTTTGCCGTTGTCGCAAACCCTGTCAAGGCAAGCGTTCAGCTTCACGCCCTGCATAAAGGGGAGTAAGCCGCAAAGCCCGTTGACGAGTTCGCCCGCGCCGCCCTGCATATCGGAAGTAATGTATTTGCTGTCCGTTCTCGGATAGGTCAAAAGGCGTTTTTCATAGAGCGTTTGCGCGTAGTCAAGGGTCTGCTTCGCCGTAAATCCAAACAGGCGGTTGGCCTCCCGCTGCAAAGCGGTAAGGTCAAACAGCTTCGGCGGGTTGGCGGCCGTTTTCTCTTTTTTGAGAGAAGTACAAACGGCCTGCGATTTCCCGCAAGCCGCTTTCATTTTCCGCGCCGCCGCTTCGTCAAACAGCTTTTCGGAAACAGCCGACGCGCCCCCGGCGTTCAGCCGGACAAGATGATATTTTTCTTTTTGAAAACTGCTGATTTTGTAATCCCTGTCCACAAGCATATTGAGGGTGGGCGTTTGGACGCGCCCCACGTTCAAGGTCTTGTGATAGAGGATAGAGAAAAGGCGGGTGGCGTTAATGCCAACCAGCCAATCGGCCTTTGCTCTGCAAAGCGCGGATTGATAGAGGTTATCGTAGTCGCGCCCATCTTTGAGATTGGAAAAGCCCGCCCGGATTGCCGCGTCCTCCATGCTGCTAATCCAAAGGCGGGAAAAGGGCTTTTTGCAATTTGCCTGTTCGTAGACGAAACGGAAGATCAATTCGCCCTCGCGCCCGCTGTCGCAAGCGTTGACGATTTCGGTGATATCCGGCCTGTGCATAAGGTCTTTGAGCGTGTGAAACTGCTGCTCCTTGCCGCTTGCGACGGTAAACCGCCATTCCTGCGGCACAATGGGCAAATCCTCATACCGCCATTTTCGGTACTGCTCGTTGTAGGCGGCTGCCTCTGCAAAGCTGATAAGGTGGCCGATACACCACGATACCAAATAGCCCGCGCCCTCATAGTAGCCGCCGCGCTTCTCGTTCGCGCCCAAAACGGCGGCGATTGCCTTTGCCACGCTCGGCTTTTCCGCAATAACTAATTTCATTCGTCCTCGTCCTCCTGTTCGGTTTCCTCTTCCTCGGTTTCCTCGTCCCCGCCGTCAAAGTCGTAATCGTCCAAATCGGTATGGCCTTTGGCCGCGTCGCGCTTCGGTTTTACAAACTTAAAGTAGTAGAACGCGCCGCCGCCCGCGCCAGCAAGCAGCAATACCACAAGGGCAATTCCGCCCATGCCGCCCTTTGCTTCCTCCGGCTGATCGGGCTGTTGTTCCGGCCCGGCCTCCACGCCCGCGCACTCGCCCATGTTGACGCTGCAAACGGGGCAAGCGGTGTTGACGCTTCCGGCAACGCATTTGTCGGTACAGCTACAAACGGCGGGGGTAGCTTCCTGCCCGTCCTCCATAAGCTGCATGAGGTCGGCCTCGTCAATCTGATTGAGGAAATGGACGGTATTGTTGCCCTCGGCGGCGTTGTCAATGATGATGTAAAAGTAGTGGCCGCCCCTGCTCTGGACGACGATAAACTGCTTATCCCCGGCGGCTTCGCCCTGTATGTCGTCGATAAGGGTCATATTGCCCTCCGGCGTTAACGGCTGCGGCCCGGCGGTTTCTTCGGGTATCGGCTCGTCGTTTACTTCGTCGTAGTAGTCCCCGCCGCCCGCATAGGCGGTAACGGAAAAGCCGCACATGAGGACAAGCGCGGCTGCAAGGACGGTAAACTTTCGGATTAACTTTTTATTCTTCATCTTCGCTGCCCTCCTGTGCGCCGGTATACCCGGCTTCCGGCTGCGGCAAGGCGATTTCGCCGCTGGCGTAAGCGGAAAGAAAGGCGGCAAGCTGCGCCGCGTCGATATGTACCGCTTTCACCATTTGAACAATCTGCGCGTTTTCTTCCTCGGTTTTCCGCGCTTCCAGTTCTTTCAGCCTGCTTTGATAGTCAAGGATTTTTGCCCTCGTTTTTTCGATTTCCCTTTCGATACGGTCAAGTTTTGTGTTTGCCATTCTGTGATACTCCTTTCAAAGTTAGTTGTAATTTAACCGCCCGTAGGCGTAAAAATGGGATTGCCAATAGCTTGTATTGAGTTTTGAATACTGTATCGGGTCGCCGCAATGCAACATGACGGGGTTTCCCGCCGCGTCCGCGCCCACATAGATACCCACATGGGAAACGCCGGGGGTGTCGTATGTGCCTGTAAAAAATACAAGGTCGCCCGGTTTCGGGGAAGATACGCGGGTTGAAATGTTGTATAGCCCCTGCGCCCCAAGCCGCCCGGTGTTGTATAGCCCGGAGTTCGTAAGCACCCACGATACAAAGCCGCTGCAATCAAAAGAAGTGTTTGGATTGCTGCCGCCCCACACATACGGGAAGTTCAGATACTTTTCCGCTTCCTCGATCAGCCGCGCAAACTGTTCATCAGCGTCAAGCAGCGCGGCGGGTACTGTATATTCCGTTGGCGGGTTGGTAATGTACTTCGGGATATAGCTTGATTGCGTGAAAAGGTCAGGACGGTTGCCAAGCGCGGACATATACACCGCGTACATGGACAGGGTTTCCTCGCCCATGATGTAAACCGGGACATGGGAAAGGTTAAAGTTTTCCAAATCCACATTGAGAATGTAATAGTTGTACGGCACTTCAACCTCATATTCATAGGTTTCCGTACTCGTTTCGCCCGTTTCCGGGTCGGTAACGGTATAGCTGCCCGTCCTCGTTTCCGTCCGATAGCGTACTTCCACTTCCTCCGTAACCGTCAAAATGTACTGCTTTTCAAACAGCATTTCCAAAGTGCCTTGCGCTTCGGACAGGGTAAACACGCCCTCATGCCAAGCGGACAGGATAGAGATTAACACATAGGGGTCATGCTCGATCTCGTCGGCCTCCACCCGGTATTCGTCGTAGCCGGGGTATTCGCTTTCGATATTGTCAAGCATATCCTGTAACTCGGCTTCCATAGCGGAATACGCCGCTTCCGCGCCCAGTATGTCCGCGTCCTCGGACAGATAGGACGATACGATTACCGCGCCGCCGCTGTTGCCGCCCATGACGGAGCAAGAGGACAGGCCGCCGAACAGCATATACACGACAAAGGCAATCCCCACGACGATTAAACAGCCTTTCCAATGCCGGACAGCGAACGAGGCGGCGCGTTTGGTTTCCTGCGCCGTTTTCTTCGCCGCCTTTGCGGTATTCTCGGCGGCCTTTTTTACCGTCTTGCCCGTCTTGACGGATTTTGCGTACTGCCGTTTGATACTCTGCTTCTGCCAAAACCGGGATATGGGGTTGGAGTGGGCAAGCGCGGGGTTGTCGTGTAACGCCTTTTGATAGAGATAATCCGCGTTTGCCTTAACCGCCTGTTTTTCGGCCTTTGCCGCCGCCCGGTAGGGTTTTAATTTGTGGCGGCGTAACCCGCGCTGGACGCTGCGCTTTGTCATGCCGCCCAAACTCTCAACCGCCTTTTCGGTCTTGTGTCCGGCCTCCACGCCCACGTTTTCTTTCTCAACGGAATGGATTTCATTGTGGATTGCGCCTACAAACTCCTGCGCGGGACGGGAAAGGGGGTTATGGCGCAGCTTGCCGTTTGGCGGTTTGTCGGTTTTCTCAAAGGAAAGGCGCGTTTTTGCCTTGCCTTTGGCCTCGTCAAAAACGCGCTCTTTCACAATCCTTGTTTTCTTCGGTACAGCCGCCCGCGCCGCGTCCAGCTTATCCGCTTTCTTCTCTGCCTTGCGGATAGGTTTTTCTAACTCCGGCGTTGCCCGTTCCTCTGCGGAAAACTGCAAGCGGGACGCTTGCGTTTTGCCCTGCGCTCTGGAATACGCCTTTTTCGCCGCTTTCTTCGACGCATGGCGGCTATGCTCGATCTCCACGCGCTCCAATACCTTTTCCGCTGTGGCCGCTGCCGGGGCTGAAAAGTTTTCCTCCTGCGGCCTGTCGCTGATACTGGACGCCTCGCCCGTAGACAGGTTTTCCAAAACCGCCCCGTCGCGGGTCATTTTCTGCGTTACCTTGTCCGGGGCTTTTGCTTCCTTGCTCAATCTTTTTCACCTCCAATCCGCTTTTTTGCAAGGGCGCAGTATTCGGGGTTTAACTCAATGCCGACATAGCGGCGGTTTAACGCTTTCGCAACCGCCGCCGTTGTGCCGCTGCCTAAAAAGGGGTCAAGCACAACGCCGCCGACGGGACAGCCCGCCAAAATACAGGTTTCGGCCAGCTTCGGCGGGTACGCCGCGAAATGCCCGCCGCGATAGGGGACGGTGTTGATCTGCCAAACGTCGCGGCGGTTGCGGACAGGGGAAATAACCGCGTCGGTATATGCGCCCCTTTCGCGGGGACGGTTGATTTTCTGGTCCTTGTCCTGTCCGGGGATACCCGCCACGTATTTGTGGTTTTCACTCCTGCCGCTTTTCAGCCTCGCCGCCGTTGTGGGGGCTATCGGCTCGGCAACGGTTTTCCAGTCGTAATAGTATTTCTTTGACTTTGTAAGCAGGAATACATATTCATAACAGCGCGACGGCCTGTCCCGCGTACTCTCCGGCATGGGGTTTGCCTTGTGCCAAATGATAGAACTTCGCAAATACCAACCGTCGCTGCGCAAGGCAAGGGCTAACAGCCAGGGAATACCGATTAAGTCTTTCGGCTTACAGCCGGGGGCGCGGCGGTTTACCGCCACCTGCTGCCCGTTTCTGCCTTTGGGGTTTTTCGGGTCTGTATGTCCGGCCTTGCTGCCTGTGCCGCAATAGGTGTCCGCGATATTCAGCCAGCAAGTCCCCTGCGGGGAAAGGACGCGCTTTACTTCATGGAATACCGATACAAGGCGGGCTATGTATTCCTCCGGCGTGTCCTCCCGTCCAATCTGCCCGTCCGCGCCATAGTCCCGCAAGCCGTAATACGGCGGGGAAGTAACGCAACAATCGACGCTGTTTTCCGGCAAGGCCTTTAAGACTTGCAAGCTGTCGCCGCAATAGATCACGCCCGCGCCTGTCATGCCGATACCTCGCCGGGTTTGGTCGTCATAATCCTGTAAAGTTCCGTATCGGTGGGGAAACGGTCAATAAAGGGCAAGATTACATTGCCATAGAAGATTAGTCCCTCTCCCGCTTCGGAATGGGTTACATAGTGCATTTGCTGCGGGGAAATGTTTAGCTGCTTTGCAAGGATTTCACGATCTCCTGCTGCTTGGTTGAGCATATACACAAAATCCGAGTTCTCAAAAATATTGGAAACTTCTCGGCTCGCTAACAGGTCTTTTACATTCTGCGTAATCCCTGTGGGAATACCGCCCCACTTGCGAAACCGCTTCCAAATCTCAACGGAATAGGCGGCGGTCTGCGCCTCTTTGAGTAACAAATGAAACTCGTCAATATAGTACCGGGTCGCCTTGCCCGCGCTGCGGTTGAGCGTTACCCTGTTCCATACTTGATCTTGGACGATTAGCATACCGAGTTTTTTAAGCTGTGCGCCCAGCTCCTTAATGTCAAAGCATACAAGGCGGTTATGAATATCAACATTGGTACGGTGGTTAAAGACATTGAGGCTCCCATGCACATACAGTTCCAAAGCCGCCGCGATACGCTGCGCTTCGATTTCCGGCTGCTTTTTGATCTCGTCGTAAAGGTCGCCCAAAATCGGCATATTTTCGGCTTGCGGGTCGGCAAGGTAGCTGCGGTACACGCTTCTAACGGCGCGGTCAATGATGGTCTTTTCGACGGCCTCCAAACCGTTCTTGCCGCCCATGATTAACTCGCAAAGGGAAAGGATAAAGTCGCTTTTCAGCGAAACGGGCGTATCGTCCTCCCCGTAATTGGCGTTGATGTCCATAGGGTTAATGTACTGCGTACTGGTCTGCGACACCTTGATAACCTGTCCGTTCAGCCTATTCACAAGGGGGTAATACTCCGCTTCGGGGTCGCAGATGATAATATCGTCCTGCGTAATCAATACGGCGTTTGTAATCTCCCGCTTTGCCGAAAAACTTTTGCCGCTGCCCGGTGTGCCGAGTATCAAACCGTTAGGATTTTTCAGCCGCTTCCTGTCGCAAAGTATCATGTTGTTTGAAAGTGCGTTTAGCCCGTAGTAAAGGGCTTCGCCGCCTTGAAACAACTCTTGAACGGTAAAGGGGACAAAAATAGCGGTGCTTGAAGTCGTCAAGCCTCGCCGTATCTTGATGAGGTTTTCGCCCAGCGGGACAGAGGACATTAGCCCCTGCTCCTGCTGATAGTCAAGCCGGGTGAGAGAGCAGTTATATTTTTGCGCCACGCTTGCCGATTGGAAAATGTCGTTTTCTAACTTCTGTTTGGTATCGGCAAAATTGAGGACAAGCAGCGTGAGCAAAAACATTCTTTCGTTCCGGCTTTGCAGATCGCGCAAGAGGTTTTTCGCCTCGCCGCCGTAGGTCGCCAAGTCCGACGGTATAATGTCCATATCGTAGCCGCTGCGTATTGCCTTTTTCT
>OJRC01000841.1_pt1 | contig 14783 bp, 10 predicted proteins | sample 1599081 | NCBI WGS metagenome assembly OJRC01 (sample SAMN03922519, study PRJEB24848) | human gut metagenome | isolation source: stool sample | host: Homo sapiens | place: Germany | collected 2010-02 | reverse complement strand
GATCGAACCGCTGACCTCTTGAATGCCATAGTCACGTTTTGAGAATTTCCGAACAAACAATCATACATAATAGACGCATTTGCAAAATACAATAGAATTTCTGCACATTTTGTGATAATAGGTATACCAGAATCAAACCTGGTTCTGGTACGCATTCTGGTACGCCCGGCCCTGCTTGCGGGCCGGGAGAAAGGAGGAACAATGAGAAAGCTGGTATCCTGCGAGTTCAACATCGACACCGCCTGCGTCGAGCTGCGCTATGCCGACGGCGAGGTACTCAGCATCTACACCCCCGGCATCGAGGACAGCTTCGATACCACTGGTGCTTGAGTGAACATTGGAGCAGTATCTGCGTGAAGCAGCAGGAACGCATGGGCTGAATGTGGGCTGAAGGTAAAGAACGAAAAGGTCGCAATATGCGACCTTTTCTTATTTGCAATAGTATTTCGGATCTCTACACTTATCATTTCGATAACATTGCTTGTGTTAGCAGTCTTGCGGTCTAACTAATCTGTACCTCGCTGCGCACAACTCGCGCCTCCCATGGGCGAAGGACTTCAGGCTCTCCTTCACCGAAATAGTTGCATATTAGGCACTCCCCAAGCGCGGTCCCCGGCTCCGACAGAGGCACGGTTTCGGACGAGAAGTTGCAGAGAATGGTGAGCCTTTCGCCCTCGTACTCGCGCTCATATGCAAATATCCGCTCATCATCCGGCCAGAGCAGCCTGAAGGTGCCTTCACGCACAGTGCGGCTCTCCTTCCGGAGCCTAAGCGCCCGCCTGTAAAAGTTGTATACGGAGTCCTCATCCGCCAACTCTCTCTCAGCGTTTACGGCACGCCAGCTGTGGCCGGGGCTTATCCAGGGGTCGCCGGAGGTGAACCCGGCGCAGGCTCCGCTGCTCCACTGCATGGGTGTCCGCGCGTTGTCCCGGCTGGTGCACGCAAGGTAGCGGAGCATGGTACGCTTGTCCAGAGCGCCGCTGCCTACAAGGTCTCTGTAAGCATTCAGGCTCTCAACATCGCGGTACTGCCCGATGTCGGAGAAGCCGGCGTTGGTCATGCCGAGCTCGTCTCCTTGATAGATATAAGGCGTCCCCTGCATGAAATAAAGGCAGGTACATAGCATTTTTGCCGACAGCGCCCTGAACTCAGGCAGCTCGCAGCCGAATTTCGACACAGCCCGGGGCTGGTCGTGGTTGCCCCAGAAGAGGCTGTTCCAGGCCCGGCCGTAGAGCCCGGTCTGCCACTTCTCGAACACCCGCTTGAGCGCCGGAAGCGGAGTTCTGGCATCGGTCCACTTCCCAAACCTGCCGTCTGTGAGGCCGGTGTGTTCAAAGTGAAAGACCATGTTCAACTCCCCGCGCTCTGCACCGGCATAGTCGAGCGCGGCATCCACGGTCAAATTGGGGCACTCGCCAACGGTCATTATGTCGTACTTTGAAAGCACCTCGGAATTCATTTCACGCAGATACTCATGCACATGAGGGCCGTTCACGCAAAAGGGCGACAGATCCCCGCCGGGGCCGTCGGGAAGTTCGTCCGGCTTTGATATGAGGTTTATCACGTCCATCCGGAAACCGTCCACACCCTTGTTGAGCCACCAGCACATCATGTCGTATATCTCGCGCCGCAGCTCGGGGTTATTCCAGTTGAGGTCCGGCTGTTTCCGGTGGAAAATGTGCAGATAGTATTCATCCATCTCGGGGACATATTCCCAGGCCGGACCGCCGAACCATGAGCCCCAGTTGTTCGGAGGCGCCTCTCCACGGCCGCGGCGCCAGATGTAAAAATCGTGGTACCGGCTTTCTGCCGACTGCCTCGCGCTTTGAAACCACCTGTGTTCGTCCGAGCTGTGGTTCACCACCAGATCCATGACGAGGCGCATCCCGCGGAAATGCATCTGCGAGAGCAGCTCGTCAAAATCCGCCATCGTGCCAAAGTCGGGGTGTATTGCGCGGTAGTCGCTGATGTCATAGCCGTTGTCCGCGTTGGGCGAGGCATATATCGGGCAGAGCCATATGACGTTTGCACCCAGATCGCGGATATAGTCGAGCCGGTTTATTATCCCCCGCAGGTCGCCGATGCCGTCGCCGTTTGAGTCCTGAAAGCTGCGTGGATATATCTGATAGACCACGGCGTCTTTCCACCAGTCACTTGTCATTCCCGGTCCTCCTTGAGAGAGTTCTTGTATTTTTTATAGCTGCTGGCGAAGTAATAGGGGTTTGAGTAGCCCACCAGCGAGGCGGTCTCCTTTTCCGAGCGCCCGCAGCGCTCTATGAGTTCCTCGGCCTTTTTCATCCTCACGCGCAGAAGAAAGTCGGTAAATGTCGTCCCCGTCTGCTCCTTGAAGCTCCGGCTCAGATGGACGTAATTGATGTGGTATTGCTGCGATATCTGCATGAGGTTTATGTCGTCCATGTAGTGAGTCTCTATCAGCCGTATGATCTCCGGGACGAGGTCCGCCGTGGTGAGCGAGCGCTTTGCCTGTATCACATCCGAGACGAGCTCTAAAACGGTGCCGAGAAAGGCCTCCGCCTCTGTGGGCCACTCTATTCTGGCTATTCGGTCCATGTAGTTCTCGCCCAGCAAACCGCTTATGTTCACAGCATAGCCGGCCTTGCCGCTGCACTGCTCGAGCATTATGGTGTGGTCGAGAAGCGACTTGCGGAGGTCGGCTACGCTTATGTAGTCGGCGGCATACACGGGCCTGATGAAGGAACTGCACAGTTCCGGTATGTTTTCCTTCCGGCCGTGGGCCAAAAATTCACTCAGCTGCTGTTCGCTTGCGCGAGGCAGAGCCCGCGTGACGGAGGCCGGCTTGAGCCTGTCGTAATACATGACGGCGCCCAGGCCGCGGTGCAGGTATTTGGCAGAGTCCATGGCCTCCGCCAAAGCCGACCTGGCGTCTGCGCAGTCATGCTTCCCCGACACGCCGATCCGCACATCCCCACCCGTCAGCTCTGAGCAGCGGGCGTGAAGGGTGCGGAATATGCCCTCGCAATCCGCACTTTCCGCGACGGTGAAGTATTCCGGGACGAGCTGGAAGATGCAAAACGCCTGCCTCAGCCCGTGGAGCGGATATACCCTGGACTCAAACGTGAAACCCGCCGCAAGAGTTTTGATCTCGGCCGGCAAGTTGTTCCCGCCGCGCTCGAGCACAATTGCGACAGCGATTATCCCGCCGGGCGGCTGCCCCGTACCGGGACACGGCGCCGAACCGCCAAGCGCCGCGCGGCACAGCCGCGAGAACGGGTCCGACTGCCCGGGCCCGCTCCGCTTTTCCCGGAGGTGCGCAGCCGCCGAGGCCAGGAGCTCGTTCAGACGCTCCGGGTCCACGGGCTTGAGCAGATAGTCCGCAACGTGGGCATGTATCGCCTGTCGCATGTACTCGAAGTCCGAATATTCGCTCAGCACGATTATCTCACAGTCCAGCCCCATGCTCTCTATGCTCTGGAGCATTTTCCGCCCGTCGCATACGGGCATCTTCATGTCGGTGAGGACGATGTCGACAGGCCTGGAGCGCAGAAGCTCAAGCGCACGCGCCCCGTTGTCCGCTTCTCCAACCAGCTCAAGACCAAGCCGCTCCCAGTCTATGCTGCGTATGAGTCCGCGCCTTATCCACTCCTCGTCTTCGACAATGAGCACGCCGAACAACTGCCTCACCTCCTCACAAATGGAACGCGGATCTGCAACACTGTACCTATGCCCTCCTCGCTCTCGATCCTCAGCTCTCCCGCCTGCTCGTACAGCAGCTTGAGCCGGGCGTTGAGGTTGCTTATGCCGATCCCGACCGCCGGGCCGCTCTCCAGTCCGGGATCGCCGGCCAGCTGCCTGTTTATGGCATCGAGTCTGGCGGCAGACATCCCCTGCCCGTCGTCCGAGACCTCAATGACAAGGATGCTGCCCTCAAGCCAGCTCCGCACGCATATCGTCCCGGGCTCACTGCGGGGCTCAAAGCCGTGGATTATGGCGTTTTCAACCATCGGCTGGAGCGAGACGCGGGGAAGCAAGCCGTCCATGACGCACTCAGGCACATCGATAATGTAGTCCAGCCTGTCCTGAAAGCGTATTTTCTGTATGGAGAGGTAGCTGCGCACATGCTCCAGCTCCTCCCTCACCGTGGCCAGAGTCCCCTCGCCCTTTATGCTGTATCTGAGCATGCTGCCGAGGGAGGTGGTGATGGTGGATATTTGGGGTATGTCGTTGACCAGGGCGATGCTGCCTATCGACTGTAGGACATTGTACAGAAAATGCGGGTCAAGCTGTGCCTGGAGGGCGCGAATAACGGCATCTTTCTGCCTGAGATTCATTATGTACTCCCTCTGAATGGAGCTCTCAAGGTCGTCCATAAGCCTGTTGAAGCTGGTCCCGAGCCGGGCTATCTCATCCGTGCCCTGTACTGGAACGCGTTGGCTGAGGTCCTCTATACCGGAGCTGTCCATCGCTTCGGCGAGAGTCTCTACGGGACGGCTTATGGCCCGGGAGGACGCCGCAGCGATAACGGCCGCGATTGCCAGAGCCACAGCTGCGGTGATGAGTATGACGGTGGACACCGAGAGGGCGTCCGCTGTGTATACGCTCTCCGGGATGAGCGAGAGCAAATACCACTCAGGCCCCTCGGCATAAGAGGAGACCATGATGTATTTCCCGGACTCCTGCTGCACCTCATTGACAGGTCCGGAGCCGAGGCAGGAGGAGAGCGCCTCGGGAAGCATGCCGCCGGTCAGCGCTCCGGACGAATCGAATATCACCCGCCCGTCCGAGGATGCTATGTAGGTCACCGCGGAGTCGTATGCGCGCACCATGCCAGCGATCCCGCCAAGCTCGCTCAGGTCTATCGTTATGAACATGACTCCGGCCGGGGCAAACTGCTGCTCGGTGTTCACGATCCGCCTGGCGGCGGCGTAGACCTGGGTGCCGCCGGAGTGAGAGTGCCGGAGCGGCATGTGCCCGCTTGTTGGCATGAGTCTCAGTCCATGTTCCCAGTCCCCGCTGTTTTCAAGCTGAGCGACATATTCTTCGGGCAGCGAGCAGCTTAAATAGCTGTCGAAATATCCCGCCTCGTCGCGGGTGGTGTAAAACAGGCGGCTTTGTTCGTCCACATAGATTATGCTGTAAAGGTCCTTCCGGCTGCTGAGGACCGACAAGAAGGCCGCTTTCGTCAGTGCGGCGTCGGCGTATGCCGCTCCCGAGCCGCGGTGCCTGAGCAGCTCTTTGAAGTCCTCGTTGAGGTATATGGACTGAAAGAGGCTGTTGAGCTGAGAGTACTCAGTCTCGAGCCTTTCCGCCCCGGCGTCGACAAGCTTGCTGTTGAGTGCAAAGGCCTGCCGCCTTATTACGGAGAGGGACTGCCCGTGGGTGATGGCGGTGACCGCTACGAGTGTTGCTGCAAGGAGCAGCAGCACCATTGCGGTGAGCCTGTATCTCAGCTTTGCCTGTCTGCGCATGTTTTTGCCTCATTCCCTGGTATCTGTGTGGTAGTGTAATTATAACAAATGAGCAGCCTAAAATAAACCGCATTTAGGGCGAATGCGACAATTAGCTAAATGATTTGACACTCAAGCTAAATGAATTAAATATCCCGCCCGCCTGCCTCTGCTATAATTGAGCCAGCCATGGTGAAACGAAATTGAAAGGATGTGCAAAATGAAGAAGTTTTTGTCGCTGCTGCTTTGCGCTGTACTTTTGCTGGCTCTGCTCTCTGCCTGCGGAGGTACGGCTTCCACGCCCGAGTCCGACGCGCCCGCATCCCCATCCGGCGAGGAGCCCGCGTCCGAGTCCTCGGCCGAGCCCGTTACCATACACCTGTTCCACCAAAAACAGGAGGCCCAGGAGACTTTTGCGAAGATCATCGAGGAGTTCAACGCCGAGTATCCGTATATCACCATTGAGCAGGAGATCGTGACGAATGACCCCTCGTCCATACTCAAGGCACGTCTTTCTGTGGACGAGGTCCCGGACATATTCCAGGGTGCCCTCGACACCATGGACATTGCCCAGGGCGGGTACATTTTGGACCTGGCCGGAGAACCCTTCCTTGACAACATAACCGACGAAGCGCTCAACGACTCGTCCTTTACCGACTCCGAAGGCCATACCTGGGCCATGCCAGTTGACGGAAGCTGCGAGGGCATATTCTACAACAAGGACATATTCGCGAAATACGGCCTGACGCCCCCGACCACTATCTCCGAGTTCGACGAGCTGATAGCGACGCTTGAAGCAAACGGCGTAACACCGTTTGCCCTGGGCTTCAAGGATTCCTGGACGATAAAGCCCATCACCCTGGCGGCCGCATCACCCGCGGTGTATGGCCTTGACTCCGATTGGAACGAAAAGAAGACCGACGGCGAGGTCAGCTTTGCCGGCAGCGAGGCCTGGGCCATGACGTTTGAAATGCTCATGAAGGTCTATGAGCACGGCAATACTGACACGGCCTTTGACACGGACTACAACACCGCCTGCGCCATGGTCGCCAACGGCGAGGCTGCCATGATGGTGCAGGGCCTCTGGGCGCTCGAGCCGATAAAGAGCATCAATCCCGATGTGAACCTCGGCATGATGGCCATGCCCATATCCGAGAATCCCGAGGAGACAAAGCTCTTCCAGTTCCCGGACTTCGGCCTGAGCATCTCCGCTACCACGCCGTATACGGAAGAGTGCAAGCTCTTCCTGGAGTTCCTCACCCGGCCCGAGATAGCGGAGCTCTGGTGCAGCACGGCAAAGCTCTTCTCCTCGGTGGAGGGCGTCTCCGTTGAGTTCGACCCGCTGGCCGCCGACGTCAACGCCTACATAGACGCCGGAATGGTCAGCACCCAGGCCGACCGCGGCTGGCCGACCGCTTTCCAGCCCGAATATGAGGCTGTACTGCCCAGCTACCTGCTCGGGAACATCTCCCTGGAGGAGGCCCTTGCCACCCTGGACTCCGCCTGGGATATGGCCATAGCCGCCAGCGGACAGAGCTGAATCGTTTGACCTCAAACAGGGCATGGAAGCCGGCGGCTTCCATACCCTGTCTTTAAAGGAGCACAGTATGCACAAAGTAAAACTCAGACAAAATGCGGCATATTCGGCCTTTATTCTGCCGGCGGCCGCAGTGTTTGCGGCGTTTTTCATCTTTCCGTTTTTCAAAAGCATCTGGCTGTCGCTGACCGACGCCTACGGTTACCGGCAGGACATAAATTTCATAGGCCTGAAGAACTACGCAGAGGCTCTGTCAAACAAGGCCTTCCTCAGCTCCCTTTGGGTCACTGTCAAATACACAGTCCTGGTGACAGTCGCGGCAAATGTTGTGGCGCTGTTGCTGGCCTTCCTGCTGGATGGGAGCACGCGTTTTAAAAAGCTGTTCCGAACGATCTTCTTCCTGCCGAATCTGATGAGCCTGATAATAGTGGGCTTTGTGTGGGTCTTTCTGTACGGAGGCGTATACCGCTCGTTTGCAGATCTGATCGGCTTGCCCGAGGCGCTCAGGGTTAGCTGGCTCGGACCGGATATGGCCCTGATCTCCATTGCGGCGACGGCTGTGTGGCAGTGCGCCGGCTATTACATGCTTATCTACATCGCGGGCTTGCAAAGCATGTCCAGCGAGGTGATAGAAGCGGCCAGAATAGACGGCGCCGGAACATGGGACATCATACGGCACATCAAGCTACCCCTGCTCGCCCCGGTGATATTCATGAACACGCTACTGCTAGTGACCTCATGCTTCAAGACCTTCGACATACCGATGGCCATGACCTCCGGCGGCCCGGCCGGCGCCACTACCACCATAGCGCTTCAAATCTACAACACAGGTTTTAGAGCCAACAGGACCGGCTATGCCACGGCGCAGTCGGTGATTTTGTTCCTCATCATCTGCGCGATAACAGCCGCGCTCTATATCTTTCAAAACAGGCGAGGGGAGGCGGTTGAATGAAGGCCAGGCATCCGCGGCGCAGAGGCGAGGCGGCGGCCACCGCCGTTACAGCCCTATTGGCGCTCATTTTCTTCCTCCCCGTGCTTATTGCGGTGATTAATTCGTTCAAGACGAACGGTGAGATCCTGGCCTCCGCCATAGCGCTGCCAAAGACGCCTACGCTCGAAAACTACAAGACCGTGATAGAGGCATCGGACTTCCCCAGCGCCTTCCTCGGCTCATGCCTGGTGACCGGCGGCGGCATCGTGCTGAATCTGGTCGTGAGTTCGCTTGCGGGTTACGCGCTCGCGCGCTGGAAGTCGGTGTGGTCGCATGTGCTGACGCTTGTCTTTCTATCCTCCATGTTCGTGCCGTTCCACACCATCATGATAGCCCTGCTGTCCACCGCAAAAAGCCTGGGCCTCACGGGACATCTCTGGGGGCTCGTGCTCATATACTGCGGGCTTCAGTGCACCATACCCATTTTCCTCATAAAAGGGTTCGTGTCCTCGGTGCCGAAGGAGCTTGAGGAGGCCGCCATGATAGACGGCTGCGGCATCGCACAGTGCTTTTTCCTGGTGGTGCTGCCCCTGCTGAAGCCCATTCTGGCCACTGTGGCGGTCCTGAACGCGCTGTGGATATGGAATGACTATCTCCTGCCCTATCTCATACTTGCAAGGCCCGCGACCATACCGCTGAGCCAGATGTATTTCTACGGGCAGTACAACCAGCAGTGGAACCTGATAATGGCCGGTTTTGTCGTCTCAACGCTGCCGGTAGTGGTCTTTTTCCTTTGCATGCAAAAGCACGTTATAAACGGCATCGCCGCCGGAGCGGTCAAGGGCTGATCCGCCGGATGACAGCGGATATTCAAAAAGACAGGAGCAGAGAGCATGGGATACTCAAAGCAGAGCCTCAACGAGCGAGACACGGTCTATATGCTCATAACGGACCGCTTTTTTGACGGCGACAGCAGCAACAACGGAGTTTTGGGCGAAGAATACCGCCCCGGAAACCTCCGCTACTACCAAGGGGGAGACTGGGCCGGGCTGAGGCAAAAGCTGCCGTATATCAAAAGGCTCGGCTTTACGGCCATATGGATGACGGCCCCGCAGGACAACGAAAAGTTCAGCCGCACAGGCGACGAGGCGGGCTATCACGGGTACTATACCCGGAACTTCAACAGCCCCAACCCCCACTTCGGCACAGCGCAGGAGCTGGAGGGGCTCATGGCCGAGGCCGAGCGTCTCGGCCTGAAGGTCATAATCGACGCACAGCTCAATCACACTGCGGACTATCTGGAATACCCCTCGCTCACATATGATCCCCCCGAATACCGTCCGGCGCCTCCCTTTGACGATCCGGCCTGGTATCACAACAAGCCGAACATCGTGGACTTTGACGATGCCCATGAGGCTCAAAATTACAGTCTCGGCGGCCTTGACGACCTTGCGCAGGAGAACCCGGAGTGCTGGGCGGCCCTCATGGCCGCATACTGGGAGCCGAAAACCGGGAGCGGCTGGTTTTCATACGGCTTTGCGGGCTCCAGAGTAGACGCGGTCGTGGAAATACCGCCAGAGTATCTGGCGCTCTACGAAAAGCACACGGGCAAGCCCGCCTTCGGTGAGGCCTTCACAGGGTCAGTCGACGAAAACTCGGCCATACAGCAGTACATGTGGGGCATGCTGGACTTCCCGCTGTACTTTCAGATGAACAAGGTGTTTTGCAGGTCTGAAAGCTGGAGCAACATCAAATGGGTGTTTGACCAGGATGAAAAATATAAAAATGCCCACCGCCTATTCACGTTCATCGACAACCACGACCGGGCCCGTTTCCTAGCCAACGCCGGTGCTGACCGCGCGAAACTCAGGATGGCGCTTGCCTTCCTCTACGCGGCAAGGGGCATACCTGTGGTGTACTACGGCACGGAGCAGAACATGGCTGGGGATCTCCTGTACTCGGAGGCCACGCTGAACACCAGCAACCGCCAGGTGATGACCTCTTTCGACGAAGGCGGCGCAACATATGTATATATCCAGCGGCTCAATGAACTCAGGCAGGCATACCCGGATGTCTTTGTTGACGGCATCCAGCGCGAGCTGTACTTCCGCGGCGACGACCCGGTCTACGCCTTCTGCAGGCGGAGCGTGGCGGCCGGAGACGCGGCGGTGTGTATATTCAATAACTCGCCGATAGCCCAAAGCAGGACGATATCTCTTGAAATGGCCGGAATAAAAGCCGGAACACTGTTGACGGATCTGCTGGAAACAAACCGAATAATACGCGCACAAAAGAAGAAAGCCGCTGATGCTGTGACTGTTGGCGTCACCGTCCCGGCAAACAGTGCCATGCTGCTCATCAGCGGGCACCCGGCGGAGTATCATTGCCCGGCCATCACGCAAACCAAAATGGTCATCCATTGCGACACAGGTTTCGGTCACGAGCTGTTCGTCCGCGGCAACACTTTCCCACTCAGCTGGGAGCTCGGCATACGCTGCCAAAACATCAGCGCAGACACTTGGCAGTTTGTAAATGAGAGTCTTGAAGCCGGCAGCCTTGAATTCAAGCTTCTGTTAGATGACGCAAAATGGGAGACCGGGCCTAACCACAAAGCGCGCGCCGGCGAAACAATAGAGCTTTGGCCGAGGTTTTGAAATTGAGTAGCCGAGCATTGCGGTATGCGCACTTTCGCTGTTACGATGATACATGCCACAATAAATTGAAGAACCTGCTGCAGATTTATGCCTCTGCGGCAGGTTCTAAATCATTGTTTTACATTGATTCCTAAGTGTTTGCACTTTTCGCTGAGCTCAATGTATGAAATGTACCACACAGGTACATCGTTGCTTAGTGCGCAGCATTTGGAGCTTGGCCGGTAAGTTCTATAGGCCTCAAACATATGTTTCTCAATATAAGCAGAGCTACAGCCTTGGACCTGATGATAACACTTCCTGCTTGCTGAACAGTAGACTGTAAAGCTTCCATATTTAGACTTGCCATTATCTTTAGGCAGACGCCCTTCAAAAACTATGTTCTGCGGAACGCCAGCAAATTCTCTGATACTTGAATTGTTTAGTCGGCTCAGTAATTCAGATTTTTCAGTTTCCAATTGCCGCTGCCGCTCTGCGCGCTCGAGGCCCTGTTGTTTTTTCTGTTCGCTTTTACTCTTGCATATTATTTCTTCCCATATGTATTCCTCCGCACACGCTTAGATTCATCAAACCGATCCAGTCTGTAGGCAGCTTTTATCCTTGCTAATATCACTTCATCCGCCGGACAGAAGTCGTAGCTGTCGATTTCTCCGGGCGTTATCCAGCGCAGGTCATTGTGCTCAAGCAGCTGCGGCTCGCCATCGGCTATGCGGGCATTTAAAAGTGTGAGGTGTACGGTGAGATCGGGGTAGACGTGCGTGACTTCGGTGAACACATCCCCGACGGCAACGGTGATGCCTAGCTCCTCGCGGCACTCGCGCTCGAGGGCCTGCTCTTTTGTCTCACCGGGTTCGACCTTGCCACCCACAAACTCCCACAGCAGGCCCCGCGCCTTATGCGCCGGGCGCTGGCATATCATGAACTTTCCGTTCTCCCAGATAAGGGCCGCTACTACTTCGGTCATATGTCTCGCCTCGATTCGATGGGGATGGGCAAATTATACCACTCACTTTTCATTTTTGCCACTGCGGAGCAATTAAACATCCCTTTACCCTTCTGCGCTGAATCAATTCTTGTTTTTGAAGAAGCGTCATGTATCTGCCTCAGGCTTGCCAGTGCATTGTGCTTTTGCTATCCTATATGCAGGAATTTACCTTTCAATTGGAGGCGAGCCATTTGAGCCGAACAAACAGATTTATTAAACTGCTGTGGTATGAGGTTGGCCAGGAGTACGTTATGGTATACGGCTTCAGTACCTGTACCAAGCAGGACACGAAAACGTGGCGCTGTTATAATAATCATGGCAATATTGTGTGCAGAGCTATACTTTCTGAAATGAATGCGGCTGATTTTGAGAGGAAATTAACTAAACCAGGCACAATAGTATGCGGAAAAAGCTCGTTTCCATCTCCTGTACTTACCCCTCGCCAAAAAGTATTGTCTGAGGGAAATCTGTCTGGCGAGGATGGCCCACTCCGCGATGGGTGTAAGCTTACTGAGCTTTGGAACTATAACAAAACAGACATTTTTAATAAAATCTTGAGCAACGCTGGAAAGCGCAAAGCTGTCGCATATCGCGGAGCCCGCTCAATCTTCAACTGGGTAAAAGAAGAGAGCGGCGTATGCTTAATCAAAAATGGACACAGGCTCGGAAACTTCGAGCATTATGAACCACTTGACATGGCATACGCATTTGATGTAACCGTAGATAAAGAATGCGGCTTACAAAAAGCTGTTGTAAAATGCCGCTCAGGCCATCTAGATCCCCTCATCGTGAATCTCACCGCTGTGAACAGGCGGCGAGCTGTCTTAAATCAAACCAAAATACTGCAGCCAGACATAGACTCCATTTGTTTTGAAGCTGCTGAACCGATGAGCCATATAATCGTCCAGGTTTGGAATGCGGATAATGCGAACTTGGTATATAAATCTACCCAGACTCTGATGAGGACGGCCAAGCTTAAAGTCACCCTGTCGGAACCCAGTCTCAGATTGCAAGACAGTTGGACTAAAAAGCTAAAGAAGTCCGCCCCCGGAAAAGCCGAAGTAATCACTCAAAGTGTAGAGACGGTCAGCAGGGTAAATGCTGGTGAGAGCCGAGAAATGAAAAGCCCCGCGATGAACGAAATTGACATTGCCATAAGTGAAGGCCGAGCACTTATGAAGCCTTATCTCAGTAGTAAAAACTTAGGGGATTTTATACCCGCAGGTGAGGAGATTGACAGTTTTCTCAAAGTTAAGGAATATATTGATCAGGACTCCATCAACAAGGTAATTATTGCGGATCCATACTTCTCCGCTAGAGCAGCAGAAAAGTTGCTCTGCCGTATATCACACACCGGCCTCCGTATCGAAATATTGTCAAGCCTTGCAGGCCGAGACCCGGACACTGGCTCCAGCGCCGATTATAGAAAAATACATGAACAGATTAAAAACTTTACCGACGTCAACAAAGCTATCCTCCACAAAAACCTGTTGATATGTGACTTCAAGCGAGGAAACGGCCAAGTGTTTCATGATCGTTTCTTAATTCGCTATTTCAAGAATGGCACTGTTGATGGATTTCTTATGAGCAATTCCCTCAATTCCATGGGTTCAAAATACCCATTTACCATAGTGCCGCTTGGCCATGAGACATGTCTGGATGTTTGTGATTACCTGCAGGATCTGCGTGACGCAAGCAGTCGCGATGGGAGCGGAGAAATTAAGTGCGAGGTGCTGTATGACTCCGCCGCCGTTAAAGCGCCGCAAGCCACTCCGGACACCAGTGTTTTAGAAGAGACTGGCTGGCTTTCCTCCTATTATGACGAGAATGGGCAATTAAACATTAATGAAGGAAACATTGAATCCGCAGTCACTTTAATACTAAATCACTGGGTTGATGATAAGGACACCGCCTGCCGCGTACTAGCTGAATTCGCATCCAAAATATGCTGCAATCTCTTTAGTCCCCTGATAGATGTAATTTGCAAAAACAGGCTCGTGCAGGCAAGCGAAATTGCCGCTGGATTCACCCTCATTGCCAAAGAGAGGGAGAAAGAGGTAGACTTCACAGCTGGCGGAATTAGCTCAGACTTGTTCGTATTGCACAAGCTGCTAAAAGGCGAGGCGGAGCCTTCCGTACTGGGCTTCAATCAGATGCTTGAGCGAGCGGGGCACATTTTCTATGGTGGCTGCGCATGGTTGAGCTCCGGCTATCGCTTGATGCTTGCACTAGACCGGCAGTGCTTTTTCAATCTGTTCGACGAAATCCGTTCCCCGCTAATGTTCGACACTCTGGCTTCGTATATGCTTTTCTCCCCATTTGACGAATCTCTGTATATGTACGTCGTCCGTTCAAAGCCAATTCCCGTTCAGCTGCTTGGCGCCGGGTGGCTGTTCACGCTCGCTGCCAGAGGAAGCATTGATAACGATAGCATTTTTTCGATATTTGAAGAGCTGGATGATAGCAAAGACGTGCTGCAGCTATCATATATGCTATCGGTACTCACCTTCCATTTGCGTCTCAACCATGCTGATGGCCAACTGAGCAGGCAGCTAACTGAGTTGCGAACTTGGTGCTTTGCGAGACTGGGGTCAAGAATTGCAGCTTGCGAAGAAAAGCTGCGGTTGCAGGCTTACTCCTTGCTTGACGACTGTGAGACCTGCTCTAAAGCCAGTATGTACTACGAGCTTGCAAAGAATATTGCCGTCCCAGATGTGTCGCGAGAAACGCTTGAAAGGGCCGTAAGTATTCTTTCTGAATCGCTAAAGGACTTCTCATACGATAAGGATGTGGATGATCAACTTGAGCTGTATCTGTCGTGTCAGGAGGCTTTGGGTATCAGTTGCGAGGATAAACAGCTGCACTTTCTTGCAAAAACTCAAACGCTGGAGGCGGCTGCAGAGCCTGTTATGTGGGAATACAACTACACAAAATGGCAGAGAGAGCGCATTGCGGCGACGCGGCAGCTGGCGCTGTTGAGACTATATTTTAAGCAACACCCAGAGTCAGAAAGTGTTCGCTCTACAGTAGATATATGGTAGCAACGCATCGTCATTGAACAATAGGCCGCACTTGTGCCGGGATAAGGTAGAATAAATTTCGCAAATTGAAAAGTAGATAAAAAGAGACATGGTTTGCAGATCTCTGGTAGAATGAAGTTGCGACACACCATTCGAAAGGAGACAGCAAACCATGTCGGAAAAGATTGTACAGCTAAACGAAGAAGTTATCAAGGGGCAGCTCAAGGAACTTG
>OJRC01000826.1_pt1 | contig 15002 bp, 14 predicted proteins | sample 1599081 | NCBI WGS metagenome assembly OJRC01 (sample SAMN03922519, study PRJEB24848) | human gut metagenome | isolation source: stool sample | host: Homo sapiens | place: Germany | collected 2010-02 | reverse complement strand
GCCGCCTGCGCACACAGTTAATACAGCATGCTCTCAGGCCGCCTTCTGCTCGGTATCCTCGAAAATGGCGCGCAGGCCGCCCAAAAAGCCTTTTGTCTCTTCCTCTGTGCGGCAGCACCGGAACAGGAAAAGCAGAAAGGTCGCAAGCCCAAAGCACGCCTGCCCGCCCTCCAATGCAGTATAGCCCCGCGTGCTCATCCACAGGCGGGCAGCCATCTGTTCCTGCGTGAGGCCCAGCCGGTGCCTTGCTTTCAAAAGCTCACAGCGAAGGTAATGTTTCATGGCGGTTTGCAGCAAATTTCTCATTGGCAAATTCTTCCTTTCTCAGAATCTACCAAAATTTTACTGAGAACAGGAAGTGCACACCATGAACTGCACTTCCTGAAATGAAAAATGTTAAAAAAACGCAGCCCCATGGCAGGCCTGCCATGGGGCTGGTATAAAGGGAAGCGGGGTTTAGGCGCCGTTTTTCGCAAAGGACAGATTTAATTTGAACTGCAGGAAGCGCCTGTTTGTATACGGCGCAGGCATTGCCTGCCTGACGGGCAGCGCAGCGGTGCATGCGGCACCGTGCAGGCAGGACAGAATTCAGCTTTCCATATAAAAAGGCACGGTACACCCGTGTATAGAACGGGTGATTGTATCTATATCCCGGCGCAGGGGTTCCATGAAGCCCGCGCCTTTTTATGTTTCTTTTATTTTGTACCGTTGAGTGCATTCTCTGCCTTCGGGATGAAAATGCCGGGCACATCTTTGGCGGGTGCCGCCGTTTTTCCCTGCACAGCGCGCAGATATGGGCACGCAGGGCCCGTGCTCCTGTTTATTGTGCTTTGTGCACAGGCGTGCAGTTCCAGCTTCGCCTGTTCCCGGTTGTATGCAGAGAAAACACGGGCCTCTGCGGGGTGCGCGTCGTTTGCATCTCTTTTATTTTGTGCGGCATTACACATCCTCACCCCTTCGAGGCGGGAACCGGCATTTTCCGCCCCAGCCCCTATTATGAACAAGGCTGTAAAAAGGCATGGAACCCGGCAGCTTTCACTGCCGGGCCCCATGTCCCCTGCTGGAAGAAAAAGAAGTTAAGCTTTTGCCTTGTGCTCCCTGTGCGGGCGCACGGGCACGCCCTTTCCGCACGCAGGCGCACGGGCCCGGTTCTGTACGTTCCCGGCCAGCCTGCGGATGAGCCTGCAAGATGCCAGAGGCCCCGGCAGTCAAAAACTGCCGGGGCCTCTGTTACAGGAATATGAGAAATATGAGGAGATAGGCTTGTTTTCTGCGCGCCCTGCGCGGGCGTATAGGTGCACCTTACTGGCCGAAGGGCCGCGTTATTTGGGCGTGCCGTTTCGGCACACGGGCAGGCGTTATAAGCCCTATGTAGGAACATAAACGCACCCTTTCGGGCACGGAACAGGCGTTGCAGCCCCAGCGCGGCGCAAATGCTCTGTTAAAGGCACCGCCAGCCGCGCATAGACAGGCCTGCGGCCCCGGCGGCCGAAGCCGCCGGGGGCATGCCGCACCAGTTAGAAGAAAGTATGAGGAGATAAGCTTGTTTTCTGCGCGCCCTGCGCGGGCGCGCGGGTGCACCTTACTGCCCGAAAGGCCGCGTTATTTAGGCGCGCCTTTTTCAGCATGTGGGGCGGGCGTTATAAGCCCTATGTAGGCACATGAACGCACCCTTTCGGGCACGGAACAGGCGTTACAGCCCCAGAAGCGCGCGCACGTCCTGCCAGAAGCCCTGCCAGCCGTCCACGGCTGTTTTCGGGTTCGGCTTCTGCCCGGCTGGGACCCCTGCGCCGCCGGGGGCGGCTGGCGGGTCCGCCTTTGTCACCGTCAGCGTGGCCGCGTCCGAATATGCCTCTATGGTTTTCTTCGTCTCTGTGCCGCCTTCGGCTACCTCGATGTATGTCAGCGTCACCTTACAGCGGTACTGTGTGCCGCTTTGGCCCAGCGCCGTGCTGGCCAATGTGTAGGTGCTCTGAAGCCCCACGGCGCCCCAGCCGTCGTTTTCCGCCAGCGTGCGGGCGGCCTGCGGCTGCTTCACTTCCCAGCTGTAGCCCAGTGTGCCCAGGCCATGTTCTGACACGGCCTGCACCGCAAAGGACGCGCTCTGTCCCTCTTTCACGGTCACGTTCTGTGGCTGCGCCGTAATAGCAAGGCCCGGCGCAGCCATGCCGGATTCGTCCTTTTCCTTCACACCCAGCGTCAGCTTCGTGATGCCATCCACAGGAATTGGCGCGTCAAGCGTATACGTCTTGCCGTTGTCCGCTATCCAGATGAGGCTTTCTTTTTCCGGGGCCGTGTTGCTTCCCGCCCACGCAAGTTCTTCATAAGCGGGCCGGTTAATGTTTCCAGCGCCCTCCGCCATCACCACGTTCATGGTTTGAACAGGGCCCGCCTCACCCTCATAGCCGCCTTCCCGCGTCTTTAGTTTGAACTGGCCCAAATCCAGCGCCACGGCATGCAGGCTGTTCTCCTGCCCCTGCGGCACTTCAAAAACGGGGCGCAGCCCCATACCGCTTCCATTGCTCGCGAATGGGAAACGGGCCTCATATTCTGTAAATTTATAGGCTGTCTTTTGACCCGGGGCATCTCTTCCTATCGCTGCCGGATCTTGCGCCCAGGAACCTGTCCACGCCGGGTTTTTCACATAGCCCTTGCTATTCATTAAAGAATATTCACAATTAGGCAGCCAGCTAAATTCGTTCCCAGAAATCCAGATTGCGCCGCATGAAAGTGCCCGTGCCTTATATGTTATGCCGCCCACCTTATAATCCTTGCCGAAAATAAGGCCAGCACTATTTGCATTATCCCAGCTTGGCCCGTCTGTCAGCACATGGTTGCTCAGGAATATCTGATGGTCGTATATACTGCCCAGTTTTTCCGAACCTTCTTGCTGCTCGCTTACCTTTTGGCTGTCCCCTAGATTTACCGCCTTGTCAGTCAGCACATAGGCGTTGATGGTGCCGCTGAAGGTGAAGGGCACCCACTTCAGGCCAGCGGGGACTTTTTGTTCACGAACTTTATAAGTTGTAAATTTCCCGCCCTCTGTATTATTTGTATCCATGGGGAACCAGTACGTCTGCCCCGCCACGGGCAGGCTTGTACTTTCCTGCGGGGCAGTTTCGGGTTCAGGCTTGCCCTCTTTTTCAGCACCGTTGGCAGGTGCCGCTTGCGGCTGTGCGGCCCTGTCCTCTTCCGGTGGGGCGGCGGCCGCCTCCTGCGAAGGGGCCTGCGTGTCATCCGCCGGGGCAGAGACGTCTTCAGACGGGGCGGAGGGCCCTGCCTGTTCCGGCGAAGAACTGGCCGGGGTGCTTTCCTGCGCCGCGGTGCCGCCCGTGCCCTCTGCGGCCTGTGACGTGCCGGCCGGCTGCACTGTATCTGCCGGCGCTTCTGCATAGGCGGGCACCGCCGTGCACAGTGTCAGTGCCGCCAGCACACCCGCCAGCAGGCGGCGCCACGCCCTGCCGCACACGCGGCTTTCCGTTTGCTGTTTCATTGCTGCGTTTCTCCTTCCCTGTTTCCACAAAGTGAATTCTTGCGGCATGCCGCAAGAAGAAAAAGGGGCCCCTTTTTGGGCAAAGCCCAAACACAGAAAAGGCCTTCTTTTTTCTTATTCTAGCAAAGGGAACTATTTCCTGTCAAGAACCATTCTTAATTTGCGCGCACAAAATTTTGCGGGCGCACAGGCGGCAGGCGCTTACTTTTCGCAGATATGCTCCAGCGCTTTTTCCAGAATATCCTTCACATGGGCATCGTTCAGGGAATAATATACGTTTTTGCCCTCCTTGCGCGAACGGATAAGCTTTGCCGTGCGCAGCGCGCGAAGCTGGTGCGACACGGCGCTGGTGGTCATATTCAGCAGGGCGGCCAAATCGCCCACGCACAATTCGCCCTGCTCCAGCGCCCAAAGAAGCTGGATGCGCGTGCCATCACCCATCACCTTGAAAAAATCCGACAGGTCGTACAGCACAGACGTATCCGGCATGCTGGGGCGCACAGCCGCCAGCCTCTGCTTTTGCCCACAGGCACGTTTTTCCGCGTTTTCCATTGATTCAGGCGCCCCCATTCCGCTTTTTCGGCCAAGCAAACACACAGCGCGGCCCTGCTGCCGCTGTGCACAAAACCGCGTGTTTTTCTTAGTATAAGCCTTTTTTGCGGGAAATGCAAAATTTTTTCTGAAATATATTGACATTTGAGCAATTGTTCAACTATAATAACAGCAGAACGAACCGCAGCCCGCCTGCGGCGATATAAAAGGAGGAACCTCGCATGAAAAAAACATTTAAGCTGGACGAAATCGACTGCGCAAACTGCGCGCTGAAGCTGGAGGAGGCCCTGCGCAGGGTGGACGGCGTGCAGGAGGTAAAGGTGAACTTTCTTTCCCAGAAGCTGACGCTTACCGCCTCGGACGACGCCTTTGACGCCGTGCTGAAGCAGGTGGTGAAAACCGCCCGCAAGGTAGAGCCGGACTGCGAGATTATCTTGTAAAACACGCCGGGCGGCGGGCGCGCCGCACAAAGCATTTTTTAAGAGGAAAGGGGCTTTTTCCCATGAGCAGAAAGCAGAAGAGAGGGCTTGCCCGCATTGGTGCGGGCGCCGTGCTGCTGGCGGCGGCATGGCTGCTGCCGCTGGAGGGGTGGGCCTCGCTGGCGGCCTTCGCCGTGCCCTATGCCGTGGTGGGCTGGGATGTGCTGTGGAAGGCCGTGCGCAACATTCTGCACGGGCAGGTGTTCGACGAAAACTTTTTGATGGCGCTGGCCACCGTGGGCGCGTTTGCCACGGGCGAATATTCAGAGGGCGTGGCGGTTATGCTGTTCTACCAGATAGGCGAATGGTTTCAGCGCTATGCGGTGGGGCGCTCGCGCAAGTCTATTACAGCGCTGATGGATATCCGGCCGGACCATGCCAACCTTGTGGGGCCGGACGGCACCGCGCAGGAGGTAGACCCTGATGAAGTAAGCGTGGGCAGCACCATTCTGGTAAAGCCGGGCGAGCGTGTGCCGCTGGACGGCACCGTGCTGGACGGCGACAGCATGCTGGACACAGCGGCTCTCACCGGTGAAAGCGTGCCGCGCCACGCGGCGGCGGGTGACGCCGTCGTCAGCGGCTGCATCAACGGCAGCGGGCTTCTGCGCGTGCGGGTAGATAAGCCGTACGGTGAATCTACCGTGGCCAAAATTCTGGACCTTGTGGAAAACGCAGGCGAGAAAAAGGCCAAGGCAGAAAACTTTATCACAAAATTTTCCCGCTGGTACACCCCTGCCGTGGTGATAGCGGCGCTGGCGCTGGCCGTGCTGCCCCCGCTTGTGCTGGGCGGCGGCTGGGCCGGCTGGGTGCACCGCGCGCTTATCTTCCTTGTCATCAGCTGCCCGTGCGCGCTTGTCATCAGCGTGCCGCTGTCTTTCTTCGGGGGCATCGGCGGGGCCTCCCGGCGCGGCATTCTGGTGAAGGGCGGCGCGTATATGGAGGTGCTGGCCAATACCGGCACTGTGGTGTTCGACAAAACGGGCACGCTGACAAAGGGCGTGTTCAGCGTGACGGCCGTGCACCCGCATGAAATAGACAAAGCGCAGCTTGTAGAGCTGGCCGCACTGGCCGAAAGCTATTCCACGCACCCCATTGCGGCCTCGCTGCGCACGGCCTACGGCCAGGCGCCCGACACCGCGCGCGTGGCAGATTATGAAGAGCTCTCCGGCCGGGGAGTGCGCGCCAAAGTGGACGGCCGCACCGTATGCGTGGGCAACGGCAGGCTGATGGACGAGGCCGGTGCCGAATGGCACGAATGCCACCTGACGGGCACGGTGGCGCATGTGGCGGTGGACGGCCGCTATGCCGGGCACATTGTCATTTCCGACGAGGTGAAGCCGGACGCCGCCGCAGCCATTGCCGCGCTGAAGGCGGCAGGCGTGCACAAGACGGTGATGCTGACGGGCGACGCCAAAGAGGTGGGCGAAGCCGTGGCAAAGCAGCTTGGCATAGACGAGGCGCACACACAGCTTCTGCCCGCCGGCAAGGTGGAGCATATGGAACAGCTGCTGGCAGGCCAGCCGAAGGGCGAGGCACTTGCCTTTGTGGGTGACGGCGTGAACGACGCCCCGGTTCTGGCCCGCGCCGATGTGGGCATCGCCATGGGCGGCATCGGCTCTGACGCAGCCATAGAGGCCGCCGACGTGGTGCTGATGGACGACAAGCCCTCGAAGCTGGCCGAGGCCGTGCGCATCTCGCGGCGCACCCTGCGCATTGTGCATCAGAACATCGTGTTCGCGCTGGCAGTGAAGGCGCTGGTGCTGGTGCTGGGCGCGCTGGGCATGGCTAATATGTGGGAGGCCGTGTTTGCAGACGTGGGCGTGATGGTGCTTGCCATTCTGAACGCCATGCGCGCGCTGAAGGCGCCGCGGGAATAGCACCTCCGGCGCATATTCAAAGTCAGGCCCCCGGCAAAGCCGGGGGCTTGCGTATGCTCTTCCAGGGCATACGCAAGCCTTTCAAGAAGCACTGAATGCTCTGTCTTTTGCATCACCTGCCCCGCCTTCCGCAAATGGGCTTCTTCCCGCTGCGTGCTGCCTCTTTTTGGGATTGAATACATCCCGCTTCGCCCGGAACTGACAGCGAAAACCTTTTTACTCTCCCCGGCACAGCCGCGGGGTGGCGTTTTGCTAAAACAAATAAAACAGGCAGGCGGCCTGCGGGGGAAATCCGCAGGCCGCCTGTTCTGTGTTTCGTTATATGCTTTGACGATATCCCCCCTGCCGGGGCGGGGAAAAGCTTCCGCCTCAAACAGCGGGCGAAGCGGGGAATGGAAAGCGGCCTCGCGGCCAGTAAAAAAGGCTTTCTGAAAAAGCAGTGCCCGTTTACGGGCTGCCGTGCAGGTGATGCAGGGGGCGGGTTCTATTCCATGCCTTCTGAGGGGCCTGCCGGCACAAAGCGGCACTTTCAAAGCTTGCGCACGCCCCGGCTTTGCCGGGGGACATGGTTAAAAAAAGCCGCCGGATGTGCGCCGCAAAAGGCTTCGGCCTCCCGCGCCGGGCAAAGCCGTCTGCGGGCAGCGCCTCTCAGGAACAAAAGCTCTGCTGCCGGAACGGCCCTTTCCTCCCCTGTTTTCGGGCCGCAGGCAGGCTGAACCCTTCTGCGGCCCGCGGCGCGTGCCGGCAATGCGCCAAGCGCCCTCCACACCGTATAACTGCCGCCGCTGCCTGCCCAGGGGCCGAAGCAGAGGCCGGGGCCCCGGCATGGCCAGCGCAGAAAAGAGGGCTTTCCAGCCTATTGTGTGTTTGCCCAGGCCAGATGCGCTGCGCCAGGCTGCCCGGCGCGCGCCCTATTAAGGTGAAAGGAGCCTGCGCGCCGCACGGCCGTCACCCCAGCATGGGCTTCAGCAGAAGGAAGTAAACCAGCACCACGGCGCCCAGCACGATGCGGTACCACCCGAACACCTTGAAATCGTGCCGCTTCACATAGTTCATCAAAAAGCGGATGGCCAGCATGCTCACCAGAAAAGCCGTCAGCATGCCCACGCCCAGCACGGCCAGCTCGGCAGCAGAGAAGGAAAGGCCGAATTTCAAAAGCTTGATAAGGCTGGCGCCCGCCATGACAGGAATGGCAAGAAAGAAGGTGAACTCTGCCGCCAGCGTGCGCGAGCAGCCCAGCAGGATGCCGCCCAGAATAGTGGCGCCGGAGCGGGACGTGCCCGGCACGAGGCTGAGCACTTGAAACATGCCGATGCCGAACGCGGCCGCCCAGCTGAGGCTTTCCACCGTGGCCATTTTCACCCGGCGCGGGTTCGATTCCACCACAATGAACAGCACGCCGTACAGAATGAGCATGGCGGCCACCACGGGCGGGTTGTGCAGGTGCTCGGTCATCCAGTCGTCCAGCGGAAGGCCTATAACCATGGCGGGCAGAACGGCTACCAGCACCTTGAACCACATCACCCATACGTCCTGCCTGCAATAGCGGCGCACAAGGTAGTGCCCTGCGCCCTCGCCGTTGTGGCGCACGGCCCTGCGGTTGCAGAAGGGCCAAAGCTGGCCCCAGAACAGCACCACCACCGCCAGAATGGCCCCGAACTGTATGACCACGTCGAACATTTCCTTGAAGGCGTCCGACATGCCCAGCGAGATGAACTCATCCGCCAGAATGAGGTGCCCCGTGCTGGAGATGGGCAGCCATTCCGTAATGCCCTCCACAATGCCCAGAATGGCCGCTTTCAACAAATCTAGCATAATAGAAAAACCTCCGTTTTTTGGGCGCCCGCGCACAGGGCGGGACGCGCCGCCTGCCGCGCCCGGATGTTACAGGCCGCGCAAAAGCACGCCCACCGGGCAATGGTCCGAGCCAAGCACATCGGAATATATCATGGCGTCCTCAAGCTGCGGCATAAGCCGCTCGGACACCACGAAATAGTCAATGCGCCAGCCCGCGTTCGTATCCCGCGCGCGGCGGAAATAGCTCCACCAAGTATATGCGCCCGTCTTATCCGGATATTTCCGGCGGAAGGTGTCGGCAAAGCCGCTTTCCAAAAGCTGGGTGAATTTGCCGCGCTCTTCATCGGAAAAGCCGGCCGAGCCGCGGTTCGGCCCGGGGTTTTTCAAATCAATGGGCTGATGGGCCACGTTCAGGTCGCCGCAGTACACCACAGGCTTTTGTGCGTCCAGCCCCAGCAGGTATGCGCGCAGCGCGTCCTCCCACTGCATGCGGTATTCAATGCGGCGCAGGCCGTCCTGGCTGTTGGGCGTATAGACGTTCACAAGGTAAAAACTGTCGAATTCCAGCGTGATGGCGCGGCCCTCGTGGCTGTGCTCTTCGGCGCCGATGCCATAGCGGACAGCCAGAGGCGCGCGCCGTGTGAACACCGCAGTGCCGGAATAGCCCTTCTTCTCCGCTGAATACCAGTATTGCTCATAGCCGGGCGCCTCAAACTGCGCCTGGCCTGGCTGCATTTTGGTTTCCTGAATGCAGAACACGTCTGCGTCCAGCGCACGGAACGTCTCTTCAAAGCCCTTATTCAGCACGGCGCGGAAACCGTTTACATTCCATGAAATAAGCTTCACAGCCTCTGCCCTCCTTTTATGCTTCTGCGCGGCACGGCATGCGCCGCTTTTCTTACCCGGAAAGGATGCGGCACGTATTTCACCAAGTTCACGCCATGCCTTTGCGCATGCGCCCTTCCACATCTGCGGGGCCCCTACTGTCTCTTTGGGGCCGTGCTTTCACAGGCGCGGCGCATGCTTCACCAGACTCACACCGTTCCTTCGCGCATGCGCGCCAAGCGGGCACATCACACCACATTCACAAAACCCGCCCTTTGCCTTTCGGCCCGGTCTTGTTAAGGGTGCGGCAGCTGTTCCGCCAGGCTTATCCTTCGCCTGCGCCTGAATTTACCAGGCGGACAACATTATACCATAAAAGCGGCGCGGAGGAAAGCTGTGCAAAGCGGCGCATTTGTAACTCTTTTGCAAACAGATTTTCGCAGGTCTGATACAATTTGTTCGCAGAATGTTCAAATATTACCTGTATGATAGCACATGTGCTGTTGAGAGGGATTTTTTCGCAGCACATCATTGGAGAAAAAGGAGTGTTTTGATTATGAAAAAGATGTTAGCCGTTCTGACGGCCGCCTGTGTTCTGGCGCTGGGCCTTGTCGCCTGCAGCTCTGAGCCTGCTTCTACGGGCAGCAGCGCGCCTGCTTCCACGCCTTCCAGCGTGGCCAGCACCAGCGAGCCCGCTTCCACCTCTGCCAGCGAGCCCGCCAGCACGTCTGAAAGCGAGCCCGCCTCTGCTTCCACCAGCGAGTCTGCCTCTGCTTCTGACGCCGGTGCAAGCTCTGTGTCTGAGGCTGAATAAGCAGGCAGATACAGCAATAGCCAAAAAGCCCGCGGGGCGCGCCAAACTCGGCGCCCCTGCGGGCTTTTCTTTTGTACTGCCCAGCCCCGGCCGCGAAGCGGCGCCCGGCGCAAAGGGCCCGGCCCTCAGCCAAGGGCCACGTCCATCACCATCATAATGACAAAGCCCGCCAGCACACCCCATGTGCCAGAGTGGGAGTGCTCGCCCAGATTTGCCTCCGGGATAAGCTCTTCCACCACCACATAAATCATAGCACCTGCTGCAAAGCTCAAAAACCACGGCATCAGCGGCTGCACGCCGCCCGCCACCAGCACGGCAAGCACACCGCCGATGGGCTCTACAATGCCGGAGAGCGCGCCGTATACGAAGCTGCGCGTGCGGGAAAGCCCCTCCCGGCGCAGGGGCAGGCTGATAGCGGCGCCCTCGGGGAAGTTCTGCAGGCCGATGCCCAGCGCAAGCGCAAGGGCCGAGGCAGTCGTCACCGCGCCTCCGGGCACACTTTCTGCAGAGGCCGCCAGGGCGCACGCAAGGCCCACGGCCATGCCCTCCGGGATATTGTGCAGCGTCACGGCCAGCACCAAAAGTGTGGTGCGCTTCAGCGGCGTGTGCGGGCCCTCGGGCTCTTTTGAGCCGGGGTGCAGATGCGGCATCACTGCATCCAGCGCCAGGAGAAACACCGCGCCCAGCAGAAAGCCGCCTGCCGCCGGCACCCAGCCGGGCAGTCCGCCGGCCTCTTCGGCCATCTCTATGGCGGGTATCAAAAGGCTCCATACGCTGGCCGCCACCATCACCCCGGCGGCAAAGCCCAGAAACACCCGCTGAAAGGCGTGGTTAATCTCTTTTCTGAAAAAGAACACCACGCTGGCGCCCGCCGCCGTCATCAGAAAGGTAAAGCCCGTACCCAGGGCCGCCATACTCAATGCGTTCATACCATCTCTCCCTTTTGCCGGCGCACGCACGCAAGCCCGGCAGATTCTCCGGCGCCTGCACGCCGTGCGGCCGCCTGCACCCCTCTGTTCTTATCATATCACATCTGCGCAAAACATGTGAAGCCTGCGCGAAAAAAGAAAAACCGGGGGCACGCTGTGCCCCCGGAAACGGTGTCAGGCCGCTTTTTCATCATTCAGGATGCGCATGAACTCCTCGCCTGTAATAGTTTCCTTTTCCAGCAGGTATTTTGCCAGCTCATGCAGCTTATCCATATTGTCCTTTAAAATGCCGATGGCCTTTTCATGCGCCCTGCGGATGATGGCCGTCACCTCTTTATCCACCTCAGCGGCCGTCTGTTCACTGCACGCAAGCGCGGCGTCGCCGCCCAGATATTTGTTGTTCAGAGTCTCCAACGCCGTCATGTCGAACTTATCGCTCATGCCAAGGCGTGTCACCATGCTGCGGGCCAGCTTGGTGGCCTGCTCGATGTCGTTGGACGCGCCGGAGGTAATGCTACCGAAGATAAGCTCTTCGGCGCTGCGGCCGCCGGTAAGGGTGGCTATCTTGGCCAGCGCCTCCTCCTTTGAAAGCAGCACCTGGTCTGTCTCGGGCGTCTGCATGGTGTAGCCCAGCGCGCCGGACGTGCGCGGCACAATGGTTATCTTTGTGACGGGCGCAGAGTTGCTCTGCCTGGCCGCCACCAGGGCATGGCCCACCTCGTGGTAGGCTACAATCTCTTTTTCATGCGGCGTCAAGATGGCGTTCTTGCGCTCGTAGCCGGCCAGCACCACGTCCACAGATTCGGTGAGGTCCTCCTGCATGACAATGCGGCGGCTGTGCTTCACCGCGCGTAGCGCAGCTTCGTTGATGAGGTTGGCAAGGTCTGCACCGGAAGAGCCCGCCGTGGCGCGCGCCACGGCCAGAAAATCCACATCGTCGGCCATCATCACCTTTTTGGCATGCACCTTCAGAATGGCCTCACGGCCCTTCAAATCGGGCAGCTCTACGGGGATGCGCCTGTCAAAGCGGCCGGGGCGCAGCAGCGCAGCGTCCAGCGTTTCGGGGCGGTTGGTGGCCGCCAGAATGATGATGCCTGTGGCGCCGTCAAAGCCGTCCATCTCGCTCAAAAGCTGGTTCAGCGTCTGTTCGCGCTCATCGTTTCCGCCGATGCCCGCGCCGTCGCGTTTTTTGCCGATGGTATCTATCTCGTCAATAAACACGATGCACGGAGCCTTCTCTTTAGCCTGCTTGAACAAATCGCGCACGCGCGCGGCGCCCTGGCCCACGAACATTTCCACAAACTCGCTGCCCGCGATGGAGAAGAACGGCACGTTTGCTTCGCCCGCCACGGCCTTTGCCAGCAGCGTTTTGCCCGTGCCCGGCGGGCCCACCAGCAGCGCGCCCTTGGGCATGGTGGCGCCGATACTGTTATATTTTGCAGGCGAGTGAAGAAAATCTACAATTTCGCTCAGGGCTTCCTTGGCCTCGTCCTGCCCGGCCACATCGGCAAAGCGCTTGCCCGTCTGGTTTTCCACATACATTTTGGCGTTCGATTTGCCCATGCCGAACATTCCGCCGCCGCCCTTTTTCTGCATATAGCGCATCATCCAAATCATGGGCAGCATCAAGATAAGAGTGGGCAAAACCCAGGTGAGCAGGAACTCCATCAAAAAGCTGTTCTCCTGCGGCGCCAATTTGGTGAACCGAATATTTTCATTGGCCTTCAGCCGGTCTACCAGCTCCGCATCCGGGAATACGCCGGTGGAATAGTACGTTTCCTTTCCCGTTTCGTCCTTGGCGCTGAAAATAATTTCCTGCCCGTTTTCATCTATCTGCACGGCGTCTACCGTTACGCCCTCCACTTCGCCGTCTATCATTTTCAGGAAGGTGCCGTAATCCACCTCTGTAATATTGGCGCCGTGCACCCTGGGCATCACGAATGCATTCAGAAGCATCATGATGAGCAGCGCAATGGCCGCATACACAAAGAAATTGCGCCGGTTTGGGTTCTGGTTCGGCGCCTGCGGGCCCTGGCCCGGTTGATTGTTCATCTGCAAGTCTCCTTCCGGCGGCCCCTGCCGCCCTGCATAGCACAAGAATACGGTAAATTTATGAAGGTTTTTGACGTTCTGTGTGAAAATGAAGTGAAAGGCTGCCGCTTCGCGGTTTTGGGCACAGGCCCACGCTCAGAACACCCATTCCCCGTGCTGGAACAGCGGCACGGTGCGGCCATCCTTTGTCTTTCCGGTGATGACAGTGTCGGCTGCGCCTATCATCACATCCTCGTGCACCAGCGAATCGTTCACCCCAAGGGCCAGAAGCTGCTCTTTGCTCATCTCGTTTCCGCCCTTCACCGTGCCGGGGTAGCCCGCGCCGAAAGCGATATGGCAGGCGGCGTTCTCGTCGAACAGCGTGCTGTAGAACAGAATACCGCTTTGGTTGATGGGGCTGGAGGCCGGCACCAGCGCCACCTCGCCAATATGGCGCGCGCCCTCGTCGGTGTCCAGCAGATGGCCCAGCAGATCCTCGTTCTTGTCGGCATGGTATTCCACCACGCGGCCGCGCTCAAAGCGCACCCAGAAGCCGTCGATAATCTCGCCATTGTACACATAGGGCTTTGTGCCGTGCACAATGCCGTCCACCCTGTCCTTATGGGGTGCGGTGAACACCTCTTCCGTGGGGATGTTGGGCAGGAACGCATAGCCCTGCGGCGTATGGCCGCCTGCGGCCTCCCAGATATGGGTGTCGGCAAGGCCCACGGTGAGGTCTGTGCCGTTGGCGCTTTCGAAGTGCACGCTTTCCAGCTGAAGCTCGTTCAGGCGGCTGCGGCGCGCCTCCAGCTTTGCCAGATGCTCGCGCCAGGCAGCGGTGACATCAACGCCCTCCCTGACGCGGCACACGCTGAAAATGGCCTGCCACAGCTTTTCCTCTGCGTTCTCATCGCCGGGGAACACCTTTTTCGCCCAGGCCGGGCCCGGAATGGCCACGATGCTCCACTGCACTTTATCCTTCATGGTGTAATCGCGCCAGGCGGCCAGCGCCTCGCGGCGCGCCTTGTTGGCGCGGGCTATCTTCTCTGCGTCCAGCCCCTTGAACACCTCCGGGTCGGCATCGTGGATGTTCAAAATGCACGCGCCGCCCTCGCTCTCGGCATAATCCAGATAGCTGCGCAGGATATAGGGCTTCACGTCCTCCAGCGTTTCCACACTGGCATTCTCCATCCGGATGCGGGCAAACTGCTCGTCTGTGTATTTCATCACCACATCGCGCGCACCGGCCTCAAAGGCGGCCCTGGCGCACAGGCGGGCAAACGGCGCGCTCTCTACCGAGCACGAAATGAGCATAGTCTGTCCCTTCTGGGGGTTCACGCCCACCCTTACGGCAAATTCGGCATATTGTTTCATCAATTCTTCGTTCATGGCATAATTCTCCTTTTCCGCCGCGCGGCACAGCGCGCAGGCCTTTTGATGCGGCGCGCTACCCTTCCTTACAAGCTTTTCTCAAGGCGCGTGAAAAATTCCACCGTTTTTGCAACTTCCGCCACCGGAATGCGCTCGTCATCGTTGTGAATGAGCCCGCGCTGCTGGGTGGAAAGGTGCATGGCGCTGAATTTGTATACGTCCTCGCAGAAGCCGGCATAATGGCGGCTGTCCGAGCAGGCAATCATCAGGTACGGCGAGACAAGGCAGCCCTGCCAGGTGTGGGCCACGGCCTTCGCCAGCTTGTCCCAGTGTTCGCCGCCGGTGGCGGCATACGGGCTGGCCGCCTGCGCGCCGCGCACAGTGACGGTGACGTTTTCATCGTTTATCACCCGCTGCATATATTCCTTCACGCTTTCAGGGCTGTCGGCGTTCACAAGGCGCACGTTCACGCCCGCCGTAGCCTCGTTGGGCATCACGTTAATCTGCTTTGAGCCCTGGGCCATGGTAAAGGCGAAGGTTGTGCGCATCATGGCGTTTATCTCACCGCCCAGCTTTTCCGCCAGGGCACACAGCAGGCCGCCAAAGCACCACAGGTTTGCCAGCACCAGCCGCAAACCGAACGGCGTATGCGGCGTGACCACGCGCAAAAATTCGCGCACAGGCGTTGTGATGTGCGCCTTCATGGGCTTTGCCTCCAGCCTCGCAACAGCCTTTGCCATACTGCCCACGGCGCTGGGCCGCGTGGGGTGGCTGGCGTGGCCGCCCTCGCTTTTGGCCGTGAGCACCACGTCCATCACTGTCTCTTATACACAT
>OJRC01000821.1_pt1 | contig 15110 bp, 9 predicted proteins | sample 1599081 | NCBI WGS metagenome assembly OJRC01 (sample SAMN03922519, study PRJEB24848) | human gut metagenome | isolation source: stool sample | host: Homo sapiens | place: Germany | collected 2010-02 | reverse complement strand
TCCTGGCGCGACCTGCCCTGCCTCTACAACCAGTGGTGCAGCGTGCTGCGCTGGGAGAAAACGACGCGCCCCTTCCTGCGCGGGCGCGAGTTCCTCTGGCAGGAGGGCCACACCATCCACGCCACCGAGGAGGAGGCGCGGGAGGAGACGCTCAGGATGCTGGAGATATACGCCGACATCTGCGAGAACTGGCTGGCCATGCCGGTCATAAGGGGCGACAAGACCGAGAAGGAGAAGTTCGCCGGCGCGGAGAACACCTACACGATAGAGTGCATGATGCACGACCGGAAGGCTTTGCAGTCGGGCACGAGCCACTATTTCGGCGACGGCTTTGCCAAGGCCTTCAATATCACGTTCTCGGACAAGGAGAACAAGCTGCGCAGCCCGCACGAGACGAGCTGGGGCATGTCGACGAGGATAATAGGCGGCATCATCATGACGCACGGCGACAACAACGGTCTGGTGCTCCCGCCGAGGATCGCGCCCATACAGGTCATCGTGCTGCCGATAGCGGCGCACAAGCCGGGCGTGACGGAGGCCGCGGAGAAGGTCGTGGAGCGGCTCAAGGCTGCGGGCATCCGCGTGAAGGGCGATTTTTCGGACAACTCCCCGGGCTGGAAGTTTGCCGAGTGGGAGATGAAGGGCGTGCCCCTGCGTCTCGAGCTTGGCCCGCGCGATATCGAGGCGGGCGTCTGCGTCGCGGCGCGCAGGGACAATGGCGAGAAGGTCACGGTGGCGCTCGACGCGCTGGAGACCGAGGTGCCGAAGCTGCTCGAGGCGGTGCAGCAGGGCCTGTTCGACAAGGCGAAGCGCAACCTGGACGAGCACACCTATACCGCGACGACGGTGGACGAGGTGAAGGACGTCATCGAGAACCGCGGCGGCGGTTTTGTGAAGACCATGTGGTGCGGGGACGAGGCCTGCGAGTTGAAGATGAAGGAGCTGGCGGGCGTATCGAGCCGCTGTATGCCCTTCGAGCAGGAGCACCTGGGCGACACCTGCCCGGTCTGCGGCCGCGCGGCGAAGAAGATGGTCGTCTGGGGCGTGGCGTATTAAGTTTTTGCCCCGGTCATTGAAAGCGAAAAGCCCCTCCTGTGTGCTGAAGAAGCGTACAGGAGGGGCTTTTGTTCAAAGGAGAATAAGGAAGTGGCCGCCCCTCTGGGGCGGCGTCTATTTGAAATATCGACTGACGTCGTCGATGCGAATGTGTCGTCATCTCCTCCGCAGTCTCTGAGAAGCGGGGATCGCACAAGGGACGGGGTCCTGCTTTCAAAACAGGATGTTCACCCAGCACTGCTCAAACGCATCGCTGCCGGAGAGGCCGAGGCGCGCGTTCTCGCTGGCGCTCAGACAGGGCAATTGGAACAGGCGGCACTGCCAGCTGTAGTTCGCCGCGCCGAAATAGCCCGGTTCGGCGGTGACGCAGCAGAAATAGCCCCTCGCCGCGACTGCGCCACAGGGGAAAGACCAACCGAAGATGCGCACGCTGTCGCCCTCCTCGGGCAGCAGCTCGCTCTCTATCGGCGCGGCCGTGTAATTTTCGCCGCTGTCCGTGTACAACAGCAGGCCGTGCGGCTCTGCGACCGCGTCTTTCCAGCCGAAATCGGCGTAGGGGCTCACAAAACGCGCGCTTTGCGTGCCAGGCAGAAAGACGCCGTCGTCCCATACAAAGTGGTGCAGGACGAACACGCCGCCGTTTGAGAGGCAGGCGATGACCGAGGTATCCAGCCTCTGCCCGTCCGACTGCTGTGTCTCCTGGGCCTTCACCGTCTCCGCGCCCGCGCAGGCGAGTATGTCCGCATCCGACATGTCCGCGAGCACGTGCTCCGGGAAGCCCAGTCCGGCCAGCTCCTGCGCGACGGCCTCTGCCTCCGGCCCGCGCTCCGGCGCAGGTGCCCAGTCCATGCGGTACTTGCCGAAGCCGAGGTTCCCGACGAGGAAGATGGCAAGGCCGAGACCGAGCAGCAGAAGCCCAAGCCCCCGGTCGCCGAGCCGTGCGGGGATGGGACTGATGGCGTAGCCCGCGTCGTCCAGCCTTTTAGAGAGCGCGCGGAGCGAAGCGAGGATGCCGGCGAACGCCCCAAGCAGCACAAGCGCCGAGAGCGCCCCGCCGCCAGCCAGAGCGGAGCCGACGAGCAGCAGGTACCATAGCACCAGCCAGCCGCCCGCAGCCGCCTTACGCGGTGCGCCGGCCCGCTCCTGTGCCTTCAGCACCCCCAGCCAGAAGCAGACGAGCATCAGGAAGGCGGAAGCTGTCATCAGCACAAGATACGCAGTTTCCAGCCCTCCCAGGCGCACGAGGCTGCTGCCCGCAAAAAGTGCGGCGCAGGACAGACCAAAGCGCAGGACGCAGAGCGCGAAAGCCGCGCGGAAAAAGCCGTTGTCGCGCCTGAGCGGGCGGAAGCCCAGGAGCAGAAGCGCCGCACCGGCGTAGGGCAGGATGTAGTTGAGGCCGTAAAAATTAAAGCTCAGGGTGCTCAGCACCAGTCCCCAGATGATGAACGCGAAGGACCTGCGCCACGGATTCACCCTGTCCGCCACATCCTCCGGCGGCGCGTCGGCTACGGCCTCGTCCAGCAGGGAATCGAGCCGCCTGTCATCCATTTCGCTCACCTCCCAAGGCTCTGCCGAGCTGCTTTCGTATGCGGTACAGTCTGCCCTCCACCGCCCGAAGGCTCAGCCCCGTCTCGGCGGCTATCTGGGATATGGGCTGCATGTAGTAGTATTTCCTGTAGACCAACTGCCGTTCCGCGGGCTTGAGAGCGGAGATGGCCCGGCGCAGCTCGCTCAGCTCCTCGCGCCTTATAAGCTCCTCCTCCGGTCCGGGCCGGGTGTTCTCCGGGCCGCCCTCCGGGTCCGCGGGCTTCGAGGTGCGCAGACGGTTGAGAGCCGTATTCCTTGCGATGGCTGTGAGCCAGGCCCTGAGGCTGCCCCGGGCCTCATCGTAGTTGCCGATCCCCTCCCAGGCACGCATAAGCACCTCGGAGAGACAGTCCTCGCGGTCGCGCTCGTCGGGCAGGATGGGCGCAGCGACATAGCGGATGAGCGCGCCGAAGCGCCGGAGCAGCTCTTCCGCGCCCCGCTCGTCCCCGGCCTTCATGAGCCTTGCAATCTCGCTGTCTGTCACCGCCGCGCCTCCCTTCACCCTATAATACACGCAATGTGCGGAAAACCCACGGGAAAGCAGCTGCCCTCCGTGGGTTTTTCCGTGTCGTGGAGAATATTTTATTCGAACAGATACACCCGCAGCTCATATGGCCGGGCGGTGAACTGATTGTTCACTACCACATTGAGCTCGTGGTTCTTCAGCACCAGCCTGCCGCTTGCGAGGTCGAAGCCCTCGGGACAGGTGAAATAGGTCTCCTTGTCCGCGAAGGAGCAGATGACCAGCAGCCTGCGCCCGCCTGCCTCGCGCGAGTAGACATAGAAGTTCGGGCTTTGCTTCAGATGTTCCTTATACTCGCCCTCCATCACGAGCGGCTCGGCCTTGCGGAAGGCGATAAGCTCGCGATAGAAGTTCAAAAGCGAATCCTCATCCTTTTCCTCGACCTCGACGTTTACGTCCCGGTAGTTCTCGTTTACATAGAACCAGGGCCGCGTCTCCGAAAAGCCCGCCCATGGGCCGCCCGTCCACTGCATGGGAGTGCGCGCCGAGTCGCGGCAGGAGTTCTGCGCGAGCTTGAGTATGAGCGACTGCGGCAGTATCTTCGAGGCTATGCGGCAGTTGTTTTTGAGCATCACGTCCACGTACATGTCGAGCCGCGGCAGGCGCAGGTTCGTCATGCCGATCTCCTGCCCCTGATAGATGAAGGGCGTGCCCTGCAGCAGCATATACGCCGCCGCCAGCATCTTGCCGGACTCCGTGCGGTATCTCTCGCTGCCGTAGCGGCTTATGATGCGCGGGTGGTCGTGGTTTTCGATATACAGCGCGTTCCAGGCCTTCCCGGCCAGCTTCTCCTGCCAGTCGGAGAAGGCGCGCTTGAGCTTTTTGAGGCTGAAGGGCCGCTGGAGGAAGTCCGTCATCACGCAGTCGGCCTCCATGTGCGCAAAGCCGAACATGAGGTCCAGCTCACCGGATTCGAGGTAGGGCAGCGCCTCCTCGGGTTTCATCCTCGTGCCCTCGCCGAGCAGCATGCAGTCGTAATCGTCCGCTGCCGCGCGGTATTCCCTCAGGTATTCATGTATATGCGGGCCGTTCATGTACTTCGACATTCCAGTCGCCGCCGGCAGCTTGGGATAGGCGCTCGGCAGGCCCGGCGTCTTGGAAATGAAGGTGATGACATCCTCGCGGAAGCCGTCCACGCCCATGTCCAGCCAGAAGCGCATGATGCTCTTGACCTCCTCGCGCACGGCGGGGTTATCATGGTTCAGGTCGGGCTGCTTCTTCGAGAAGATGTGCAGGTAGTACTCGCCCGTGTCCTCGTCGAGCTCCCAGGCCCCGCCCTCAAAGAGGCTGTCCCAGTTGTTCGGCGGTTTTATGCCGCCCGAGCGGTTCTTCGACCCGCGCCGCCAGAAGTAGTAGCTCCGGTACGGGCTGTGTACGTCCCGGCTCTTTTTGAACCATTCGTGCTCGTCCGAGCTGTGGTTCACGACAAGGTCCATGAAGACGCGCAGGCCGCGTGCGTGCGCCTCGTCCAGAACCTTCTTGAAGACCTCGAGGTCGCCGTACTCGGGGTTTATGTTCTTATAGTCCGAGACATCGTAGCCGAAGTCGGCGTTAGGCGAGGGATAGAGCGGCGAGAACCAGATGGCGTCCGCGCCCAGGCTCTTTATATAGTCGAGCTTTCCCAGCACGCCCCAGAGGTCGCCGATGCCGTCGCCGTTCCCGTCGCAGAAGCTCCTCGGCCAGATCTGGTAGACAACCATGGATTTATACCAATCGTTTCTGCTCATAATGTCAGCCTCCCGGCATTCAGAGTCTATTTGCCGAGCCTGCCAGCGAGTCTTCCGCTAGACCAGGCCCATTGCAGGTTGTAACCGCCGCAATCTGCGTCGATATCCAGTACCTCGCCGCAGGCGAAAAGCCCCGGGACTATCCGGCTCTCAAGCGTTTCCGCGCGAAACTCCGCCGTCCTTATCCCACCGGCCGTCACCTGCGCCTGCGCGAAGCCCTCCGTGCCGCGCACGGGCAGCACGAAGCGCTTGCAGGCTCCGGCGGCCCGCTCCAGCTCGGCTCCCGTCAGCTCCCCGACGGCCTTGCCCGCGTCCAGCGCCGCGTATTTTATGAGCATCCGGCCCAGCCGGTTATGCACGCTGCCCGTCAGCAGCTCCGCCGCGGGAAGCCCCGGAGCGGCGATAGCGCGCTGTTTAAGGTGGTCGAGCGCCTCCGTGAAGCTGTAGTCCCGCAGGAAGTCCAGCTCCAGCTCGCATTTCGCGTCGCCCTGTTCCGACACCTTCCTCGAGATGTCGAAGGCCGCGGGGCCGGAGACCCCCGTCTCCGTGAACAGGACCTCGCCCTCGCTCGCGGCAAGCTCCCGCCCGCCGCGCCGCAGGCGCAGCCGGCAGTCCGCCTTGATGCCCTTGAGCGACCTCGGGTACATCGGCTCCGTAGTTATCTGCACCAGCGCGGGGCGCAGCGCCGTGCGCGTGTGGCCGAGGCCGCGGAGCAGTTCATAGCCGTCGCGCCCGCCGCCGAGCTTTTCCCCGGCAAGGCCCCCGCAGGCCATGACGACAGCGTCGAAGGAGCATTTCTCCCCGCTCTCCGTCGCCAGCATGAATCCGCTGCCATGCCGCGAAAGCTCGCGCACCCTGTCGCCGCAGACGAGCTTTATCCCTGCCGCGTCCATCGCCTGGCGCAGCACGTCCACGACGCTGTTGGCGGAGTTCGACAGCGGGTACACCCGGCCGCCGTATTCCTCCCTTGTCAGCAGGCCCAGCCGTCCGAAGAAGTCCAGCGTATCCCGCACGCCGAAGCGCCGGAGCGCGGGCAGGACGAAGTCAGGCGCCTCGCCGTGGTAGTTATCCGCCCCCGCGCCCGTGTTCGTCAGGTTGCAGCGGCCGTTGCCGGTGGCCATGAGCTTGCGGCCCACGCGCGCCTGCCGCTCGAAGACCGTGACCTCGTGCCCCAGCCCGGAGGCCGTGAGCGCCGCCGTCATGCCCGAGGCGCCCGCGCCTATGACCGCCGCCCTCACTGCTCGTAGATGCCGCCGCCGATGAACTCGCGCACCAGCGAGTCCGGCGCGACCAGCGAGGTGTCTATGTGCCCGAACAGCTGTATCGCCGGCAGCACCGTCTTCAGCTCATCATAGCGCTCTATGCCCTCGGGTATCGACGAGAACAGCTCCGTGGCTATGTGGTTCATGACGGGCAGTTCATATTCCAGCGCCGTGTCCAGCATGAGGTTCGCCTTGTTCTTGAAGGGGCTTATATAGAGTTTCTCGCCCCGGCGGACGTTCGCCCACATCGCTATGGTCTTTGCCGGGTCGTAGGCGCGGAAAAGCTGGTCGCGCACCGTCCTGCGCACGAGCCGCATCCAGGTGCCCTTGAAGACCACCTTGCCCTCGAACTCCACGTTTGAGCGCGCGGAGATATACAGCTTGAACGCCTCCGGGTGCTTTTCCGTGATATCGTCGTTCAGGGCGTGGATGCCCTCGAAGATGGCTATCTCGTCCTTTCTGAGCTTGAGCGTCTTGGACGGCTCGAGCACGCGCATCTGCCGGGCGAACTCGTACTTCGGCACGGGTATCCTCTCGCCCCGGGCGAGCTTTGTGAAATGCTCGTTGAGCAGGTCCATGTCGAGGCATTTGGGGCTTTCAAAGTCTATGCTGCCGTCCTTTGCCCTGGGCGCGGTGGCGGGGTCGACGGTGCGGAAGTAGTTATCCATGCTGATGGCATAGGTCCTGATGCCCCGCTTCGTCAGCTCCTCCTCGATCTTCTGCGCCGTCGTCGTCTTGCCGCTGCCCGAAGGCCCCGAGAGCAGGACTATGGGGCTGTTTTTGAGGTTCGACGCGATCATGTCCGCTGCACATTTTATCTTGTCCGCGTACCGCCTGTCGCACTCGGCCATGAACTCCTTAGGGTCAGCCACCGTCCGGTAGTTGATCTCCTGCAGGCTGAAGGCCATAGAATTCACCCATCCTTTCCTTCCCGGCGCGCAGACCGGGCGCTGAGTTAATGTATTCCTGCGGATACTTGGGCGCTATATATCGCTTTATCCGTTTCCTGTCCTCCGACACCAGCTTCGTGGAGCCGCCCGCGCCCATGGCCATGATGCTGCAAAGCTCTTCCATGATGCAGATGTTGTACAGGTTCTCAAAGCCCTTCTTCGCCCAGCCCGTGTTCTCGAAGCCGCCGGACATGTTCTTCTGCCGGTAGAGATAGTACGGGCTGTAGCCGGCCCTGTCCAGCCTCTGCATCGCCTCGTCCAGCATATGCCTGACGCATTCCGCGTCCGGCAGGTCATCCTCCGCCAGAGTGAGGCTCGAGCCGCGCTTTATGCTCAGGGTGTGCACCGTCACGTTCTCCGGTGCCAGTTCGAGCACCCTGTCGAGCGTCATGGAAAAGCCCGCCTCCGTGTCCGTCGGAAGCCCGGCGATGAGGTCCATGTTCACCGCGAAGCCCCCGCACTCACGCACGAGCGCCAGGGCGTCCACTATGTCCTGTGCCGTGTGCCTGCGGCCTATGGCCTCCAGCACTGAGTCCGTCATGGTCTGGGGGTTCACGCTTATCCTGTCCACGCCGTGCCGCCTGAGCGTCTTGAGCTTCTCCATCGTTATCGTGTCCGGCCGGCCGGCCTCGACCGTGTACTCCCGCAGGCCCGAGAGGTCGAACTCCGACTCGAGCTTCGAGCACAGCCGCTCGAGCTGAGGGGCCGAGAGCGTTGTGGGCGTTCCGCCGCCTATATACAGCGCGGCCGGCCTCAGCCCCAGCCTGCGCACCTCGGCCGCCGTTGCCTCTATGTCCTGCATCAGCGTGTCCAGGAACGGCTCAATGAGCCTCATGCTCTTTTCCACCGACTGGCTCACGAAGCTGCAATAGGCGCAGCGCGTGGGACAGAATGGTATGCCCACGTAGAGACAGATCTCGTCTTTCTCAAGGCTCTGCTCGGCCCGCCTCGCCGCCAGCGCGGAGCTGAGGCAGAGGTCGGCCCGCTTTTCCGAGACGAAGTACTCCTGCATGAACCTCGTCCTCGCCGCGCCGGGCGTCAGCCCGCCGCGCAGATACTCGTCCATGAGCTTCACCGGCCGCACACCGCTCAGACAGCCCCACTCCGGCTTCGGCAGCCCGGAGTTCAGCGCCGCGCGGTAGAACGCCAGCTTCACTATCCTGTTCATGTATTTTACCTTGTCCGACTCGTTTTCAAGCGTCGAACTGAGCACCGCCGCCCTGCCGGGGAAGCTCTGCCTGCCGCGGACCAGCAGCGCCTTGCACAGCGTGAAACGCGCGCCTTTCACTATCCGCAGCTCCACGCGGTCGCCTTCGGGCTTCCCGTCGGGATACTCGGGCTTCTCCCCGGGAAACAGCATCAGCAGCGTCTGCTCCGCGGCATATTTGCAGTCGTGCCCGAAAAAGTAAAGTCTCATTACACCACCGTCATCAGCAGTTCGCCGGCCTTGACCGAGTGCCCCGCCTCGATGAACACATCTCCTATTTTTCCGTCCATCATGGCCACCACCGAGGTCTCCATCTTCATCGCCTCGATGATCGCCACGACCTGATTCACCTTTACCTCGTCGCCCGGCTTTACCGCGAGCTTCGACACCATGCCCGGTATCGAGGCCCCGATCTGGCTCTTGTCCGAGGGGTCTGCCAGTCTGACCTTCTTCGAGGTGTCCGGAGCCTGCGGGTCGGGAACAGAGACCTCGCGCCGCGAGCCGTTCAGCTCGAACTGCACCGTCCTCGTCCCGTCCTCGTTCCTGTCGCCCAGGCCGAGGTATTTTATGACCAGCGTCTTGCCGTCCTCGATATTTATCGTCGTCGTCTCGCCCACGGCCATGCCGTTGAAGAAGACGTGGCTGCCCATGCGCATGATATAGCCGTATTCCTTCCGGTGCGTGAAGTAGTCCTCCAGCACCTTCGGGTACATGGCGTAGGAGATGAGTCCCCTGCGGCTCGGGTCGGGGGTGTATTTCTGGACTTCGGCGCGCACGGCGTCCCAGTTCACGGGCGGCAGCAGCTCGCCGGGACGGCAGCTTATCGGCTCCTCGCCCTTGAGCACGACCCGCTGCAGGTCTTCGGGGAAACCGCAGGGCGGCTGGCCCATCATGCCCTTGAAGTAGCTCACGACGCTGTCCGGGAAGGCGAGGCTCTCGCCGCGCTCGACTATGTTCTCGGGCGTGAGGTCGTTCTGCACCATGAAGATGGCGAGGTCGCCGACCATCTTTGAGGACGGCGTGACCTTGATGATGTCGCCCAGCATGTCGTTCACCGTGCGGTACATCTCCTTCACGTCCTCGAACCTGTGCCCGAGACCGAGCGCCTCCACCTGCGGCTGCAGGTTCGTGTACTGGCCGCCGGGTATCTCGTACTTGTAGATGTCGGTCACGGGCACGCGCAGGCCCTTGTCGAAGCTCGAGTAGCGCTCGCGTATGTCGCTCCAGTAATCCGAGAGCTTCTGCAGCCCCTCGGGGTCGATGCCCGTGTCGCGCTCCGTGCCGCGCAGGGCCTCCACCAGCGAATTGATGCTCGGCTGGCTCGTGAGGCTGGAGAGCGGGCCTATGGCGCAGTCCACGATGTCCACGCCCGCCTCGGCCGCGAGCAGGTACGAGGCGATCTGGTTGTCCGTCGTGTTGTGCGTGTGCAGGTGTATGGGTATGCCGATTTCCTGCTTGAGCGTGGAGACGAGCTTTTTCGCCGCGTAGGGCTTGAGCAGGCCGGACATGTCCTTGATGCAGAGCGTGTGCGCCCCGCGGCGCTCCAGCTCCTTGGCGAAGTCGACGTAGTACTTGAGCGTGTATTTGTCGCGCTTGGGGTCGAGGATGTCGCCCGTGTAGCAGACGGTGGCCTCGAGCAGCTTGCCGGTCTTGAGCACGGACTCCATGGCCGTCTCCATACTCGGTATCCAGTTTAGCGAGTCGAAGACGCGGAAGACGTCGATGCCCGCCTTTGCCGACTCATCAATGAAGGCGTTCACGAGGTTGTCCGGGTAGCTGGCGTAGCCGACGAGGTTGGACCCGCGCAGGAGCATCTGGAAGGGGATGTTCGGGATCTTCTCGCGCAGCATGACGAGCCGCTCCCAGGGCGACTCATAGAGGAAGCGGTAGGCTGTGTCGAAGGTCGCGCCGCCCCACATCTCGAGGGAGAAGCAGTCGGCGAGGAAGTCCGCGGTGCCCTCCGCGCCCTTGACCATGTCGCGCGTGCGCATGCGGGTGGAGAGCAGGCTCTGGTGCGCGTCGCGCATGGTCGTGTCCGTGACGAGCAGCTTCTTCTGGCCCAGCACCCATTTCGAGACGGCCTCGGGACCTTCGGTGTCGAGCAGGCGCTTGAGACCCATGTCGGCCGTTATCTCCCGCGTGGGCTTCGGATAGCGCGGCGCGGGGTACTCGCGGCGCTCCGCGTCCGGGTTCTGCACCTGGAGGTTCGCTATATAGCGCAGCACGCGCGTGGCCCTGTCGCGCGAATCGGTGATATCGAAAAGCTCGGGCGTCTCGTCGATGAACTTCGTGTGGCAGCCGCCCGAAATGAAGGTCGGGTGGTTCAGGATGTTCGTGACGAAGGAGATGTTGGTCTTGACGCCGCGGACGTGCTCCTCGTTAATTGCCCTGCGGGCCTTGCGGCAGACGGCCTCAAAGGTGCGGTCCCAGCTTGTGACCTTGACGAGAAGACTGTCGTAGTAGGGGCTTATCTCCGCGCCCGCCGCCGCGTTGCCGCCGTCAAGACGCACGCCGAAGCCGCCGCCCGAGCGGTAGGATACGATCTTGCCGTTATCCGGCGCGAAGTTGTTCTTCGGGTCCTCCGTCGTGACCCGGCACTGGATGGAATAGCCGTCGACCTTGAGGTCGGACTGCTCAGCCAGCCCTATCTCCGGGTGAGAGAGCGGCGCGCCGCCCGCTATGAGTATCTGCGCGCGCACGATGTCGATGCCGGTGACCATCTCAGTGACAGTGTGCTCGACCTGGATGCGCGGGTTCATCTCGATAAAGTAGTGGTTGCCGGACTTGTCCACGAGGAACTCGACCGTGCCGGCGTTCACATAGTGAACGGCCTCAGCGATCTTCACGGCGTCGGCATGGAGCTTTTCGCGGATCTCCTCGGGCACGCTCCAGGCGGGCGCGTACTCGACGACCTTCTGGTAGCGCCGCTGCAGCGAGCAGTCGCGCTCGCCGAGATGGCGGACGCAGCCGTGCTCGTCGGCGAGTATCTGCACCTCGATGTGCTTCGGCTCGACGAGGTACTTTTCCATGAAGATGCTGTCGTCGCCGAAGGCCTTGCGCGCTTCGTTCGACACCAGCTCAAAGGCCGGGGCAACGTCCTCGGGCTTCTCGCAGAGCCTCATGCCGCGCCCGCCGCCGCCGGCAGCGGCCTTGAGTATGACGGGGAAGCCGAAGCTCTCGGCCATCTTGAGCGCCTCATCCGCGCTCCTGAGCGGTTCGCGCGTGCCGGGTATGACGGGCACACCGCAGGCGACGGCGATCTTCTTCGCCTCGAGCTTGTCGCCCATCATGGCGAGCACATTGCTCGGCGGGCCGATGAATTTTATCCCCGCCTCCTCGCAGGCGCGGGCGAAAGCGGCGTTCTCGGAGAGAAAGCCGTAGCCGGGGTGTATGGCGTCCACGCCGCGCTTTTTGGCCAGCGCGATTATCTCGTCGATGGCGAGATAGGCGCCGAGCGGGCTGAGGTGCTCGCCTATCATGTAGGCCTCGTCGGCCTTCGTGCGAAAGAGGTTCATCATGTCCTCTTTGGAGTAGATGGCGAGGGTGCGGATGTCGAGGTCGTAGCAGGCGCGGAAGATGCGTATTGCTATCTCGCCCCTGTTCGCGGCCATGATCTTCTCAAAAGGTCTGTGCTCCATAGGTCGTCTCCTTGTGTCCAGATTTATTTGCCTTCGGCAAGCTCCTTCGAGCGCCGTTTGTTCGCACGGAAACCGGCCTTGACCGCCTCGGGCAGGCCCAGCTCGCACATCGAGTTTATCGCAGCCTCGGTGGTGCCCTTTTTCGAGGTTATCCGCCGCCGCAGTTCCTCTGGCGGCACGTCCTCGGCCTCGAGCTGCCGCGCCGCGCCTATGAGGGTCTGCTTTGCCAGCATCGCGGCCTTGCCCGGCTCCATGCCGTCCTCGATGGCTGCGTCGCGCAGGGCTTCTATGAGCAGGTAGACATAGGCCGCACCGCTGCCGGAGAGCGCCGCCACCTCGTCTATCTCGGCCTCGTCGATCTTCACGGCCACGCCGCCGCAGGCGAAGATGCCGACGACCCTGTCCACGTCCTCGCCCGTCGCGGTCTTTCCCGGCGCGACGCCGGAGGCCCCGCAGCCGACCGACATGGCGATGTTCGGCATGACGCGCACCACCCGCGCCTGCGGGAAGGCCGTCTCCACCGTCTGCGTACCTATGCCGGCCATGATGGTCACGACCAGTGCGCCGGGCGATATGAATTCGCGGTAGAGCGGCGCGGCCTCGGGAAAGCTCTGGGGCTTTACGGCGATGACCACGGTGTCGGCCTCGCGTATCGCCTCGGGCGCTGACGGCACGGCGCCGTACATGGCCTGCACCTCGCCGGTGCTTTTGGGGTTTCGCAGGTTAACGACGAGGATATCCCCGCCCGGCACGCCGTGCCGTACCAGCCCGCCGATGATCGCCCGGGCCATGCTCCCGCTGCCTATGAAAGCTGTTTTCGACATTGCTTTTCACCTCTGGATCGTGTGTGTTATGCCATGTAGGGGCGGGGTACGATGTCCCCGCCCGGTGCCGCGGTTTCAGGAAACGTCTGTACGTTGTGCGTTGATGTGAACGTGCTGCGCATTGCGGCGCACCGGGGGTCGGTGCGCCCTGCGGCGGACGCAGCCCAAGCACGAAGTTTTCGCCCGCCTTTTACAAAAGGCGGCGGGGTCCAGGGGCGGCGCCCCCTGGCCGCGCTCCGCAGAGCGCGGAATACCCCTATACTGACACAAGGTCAGGAAAGGGGTCAGGGGAAAACCCTACCAAGGGGTTTGCCCCTGTTCGGCGGAGCCGAAACAAGCCCGTGGCGTCCGGGCGGGGGTGGAACCCCGCCCCTACGGCCGCACCTGGCCCGTGCCGAGCACCAGGTATTTGTAGCTCGTTATCTCCTCGAGCCCCAGCGGGCCCCTTGCATGCAGTTTCTGGGTCGAGATGCCCAGCTCCGCGCCGAAGCCGAACTCGAAGCCGTCCGTGAAGCGCGTCGAGGCGTTCCAGTCCACCACTGCCGCGTCCACGTTTTTGAGGAAGTAGTCGGCATTAGCGGCGTCCGCCGTGACGATGCACTCCGTGTGCTTCGTGCCGTAGCGGTTTATGTGCTCGACGGCCTCCTTCACGCCGGAGACGACCTTCACCGCCATAGCGAGGCGCAGGTACTCGTCGGCCCAGTCGCTCTCCGTCGCCGGTATCATGCCCACGGCGTAGGCCGCCGCGGCCTCGTCGCCGTGCAGCTCGACGTTCTTGTCTGTGAGCGCCTTCAAAAGCGACTTGAGGTGTTCCTCCGCCCAGTCGGCCTGCACGAGCAGGGTCTCGGCGGCGTTGCAGACGCCTGTGCGCTGGGTCTTGGCGTTTATGACTATCGGCTCAGCCATGGCGTAGTCCGCGCTCTTGTCCACATAGATGTGGCAGTTGCCGGTGCCGGTCTGCAGCACGGGCACGGTGGAGTTCATCACCGCGTTGTTTATGAGCCGCGCGCCGCCGCGCGGGACTATGAGGTCTATATATTCCCTCAGCTTGAGCATCCTGTCCACGGTCTCGTGGCTCGGGTCCTCGACGAGGCAGACGGCGTCGGGCGTGACGCCGCTCTTTTCGAGCGACTCGCGCATGACGCGCACCAGCGCCGCGTTAGACTCGTAAGCGGATGAACTGCCGCGCAGGAGCATGGCGCTGCCGGCCTTGAAGGCCAGCGCTGCCGCGTCCACCGTGACGTTCGGCCTCGCCTCGTAGATGATGCCGATGACGCCCATGGGCACGCGCACCTTGCGGATGACCAGCCCATTGGGGCGGGTCCACTCGTCCATGACCCGGCCGATGGGGTCGGGCAGCTCCGCTACCTGGTCGAGACCCTCGGCCATGCCTGCTATCCTCGCCTCGTTGAGCATGAGCCGGTCGAGCAGGGAGTCCGGCATGCCGCCCTCGCGGCCCTTTTCCATGTCTTTGGCGTTCGCCGCGAGTATCTCCGGCGCCCTCTCGATGAGTGCCCGCGCCATGGCGCGCAGGGCCTCGTTCTTCTGCGTGGTGGTGAGCTGTGCGATCTCAAGGCTCGCGGCCTTCGCGGACTGTGCCGATTCGACGAGAGTTTTCATTCTGTTCCCTCCTGTTCAGTGTGTGCCCAGTTGTCCTGGTGTATGACCTCCGGCGGCCTGCCGGGGCAGCGCGCGGCGGCCTCGGCCGAGGACAGCCCCGCTATCGTCTTCAGCTCGCCCGAGCTGTAGTTCACTATCCCGCGCCCCAGCAGCGCCCCGCCGCCGGAGAGCCAGACCCTCACGACCTCACCCGCCGAGAAATCGCCCTCGACGGCCCGGACACCCGCGGGCAGGAGGCTCTTGCCCCGTTTGCACAGCGCCTCCGCCGCACCGGGGTCTATATAGATGTTCCCCTTTGCCTGCGCGTAGAAGGCCATCCACTGCAGGCGGGTCTTCATGCCGCTGCCGGCCCTGAAATACGTGCCTCGCGCCGTGCCATCCACGGCCTTCCTGAGCACCTCCGGCTCCGTCGAGCGGCAGATGACCACGGGCACGCCCGCGCCCGTCGCGAGCTTCGCGCCCTCGACCTTCGTCGCCATGCCGCCCGTGCCGTTGGCCGTGCCCGCGCCGCCCGCGAGCGCCTCCAGCTCCGGCGTTACGCGCTCCACAGCGTCGATGTGCTCCGCCGCCGGGTCGGTGCGCGGGTCCGCCGTATACAATCCGTCCGTGTCCGTCAGCAGCACCAGCAGGTCCGCGTGCAGCATGGCCGCGACCTGGGCCGAGAGCATGTCGTTGTCGCCCAGCTTCAGCTCGGCGATGGACACCGTGTCGTTTTC
>OJRC01000805.1_pt1 | contig 15287 bp, 12 predicted proteins | sample 1599081 | NCBI WGS metagenome assembly OJRC01 (sample SAMN03922519, study PRJEB24848) | human gut metagenome | isolation source: stool sample | host: Homo sapiens | place: Germany | collected 2010-02 | reverse complement strand
TTCTATAATCGAATCAAGCTGAAACCAGAGGTCAAGCTGCCGAGGAAACTCCATGGGATAAACGGAAGTCGCCCTGCAGCCTATTTCTTTGCAATTTATGCATTGTTGCCAGATGATGACAAATATCGGATGCTCAAAGCATTTGAGCAAGCATTCAAAGCGCATCCCTTTGCGGATAAAAAATATTTAGGCTTTCCCGATAACTGGGAAACCACGTTCCAGATGCTTTGAATAGACGCACCTGCTGGAAGCCGCTATCCTGGACGCGGCACAGGTGCGCCGCCCCCGCGCCGGGCATGCTGGCTGAAAACTGCGTTTCTCTTGTGGAAAACCCCATAACGGCAAAATAAAAGCGCCCCGCGGCGCGGGCCGCAGGGCACTCAACTGTTATTCCCTTGGGGCTGGGAAATCACTCAAATCCCCGTATACTCTTCCTCGGTGATTTTCCCAAATTCCTTCTCAAATTCCACCACATGCTACCGCAGTGTCCAAATAATTTCCGCGCTGCGCGTGCGCCCGTAATACTCAGCAATATAGTTTAGCTTGGCCGCCAGCTCAGGGTGCAATTTCAGCGTAAATTTTACCTCGTCATTCTTTTCGGGCATTTCGGCACCTCCTGCCTATTGCAATTTAGTATACTCCCGTGGTAACATGAAAATGCCGAATAGGTATTCATTAAATACCTGTAGAGTATCTAAAATTGGAGGAAAAAATTATGAAACTGAGAATTTTTGCCCTTATGCTTTGTGCAGCGCTTTGCCTTTCCCTTTCGGGCTGTGGCGGGGCCAATGTGCCGGGTAGCTCCGGTGTGTCAAGTAGCGCCTCTTCCTCAAAGCCCATGGAAACTGTGTCCTTCGATGATGTCGCCTTTCAGTATGACGCGCAGTATTCTTACGATGAGGAAAACAAAAGCATTGTTTTTGAAGAAGGCAGGGCCTTTGTAAATATTCTTCAGCTCGAAAAGATGTCCGATATCCTTGACAGTTCATCAAATTACGATAATTCGTGGGCAAAGCTCCAACATGAGGGCATAATAGACGCTATCTTAAGCGGGCTAGGCTCGGATGAAACGGTCGAGCCTGTACAGTTAGAAGTAGCAGGCCTGCCGGCATGGCGTTCTCGTGTTGCTTTACCTGCCAGTGATGGTACACTTAGCTATGATTTAGTTACTTTCGAAGCGTCCTCACATTTTTATGGGCTTGCTTATGCTTCCATATCCCACAGCGCCTCCGGGGAGGAAGAAGTCGGCTATGATGATGCCTTTGAAGAGATTTTAACCTCTGTCACGCTTCTTTGATTTGTCCGCTCCGGGGGAGGAGTAAATAAAAAAAGAAACCGCCCACGGCGGCAACCGTGGGCGGTCTCAAAATGAATAGCTTACCCGTAGTGGGCAATCCATCCGGCAACTGGATTATACCACCTCTAGGGCAGGCTTTTCAAGTCATACCTTGGAGGTGTTTTTGTGTCCGCCTTTTTCACAATGGAGATCACCCGGATGTCCACATCCTCGCGCGCCGAAATGATGCGCGCCAACGTCTCATATAAATTTCTTACGGCGGCCTCGTCCATCTGTGCTCACCCCTGCCAGCATATGTGCGGTGTAGCTGCCCCAGAACAGGAGGTGTCACGATGAGCGCTCCCGTTGTCCGTGCCGCGGGGTATATCCGCGTCTCTACGGCCGAGCAGGCGCTGCGCGGCCTCTCGCTGGAGGCGCAGGAGGCCGAGATACGCCGCTGGGCCGCAGAACATCATGTGCGTCTGGAAAACATCTATGTGGATAAGGGCATCACCGCCCGCAAGCAGCTTCACCGCCGCGCCGCCTTCATGCAGATGATGCAGGCCGTGGACGCGGGCCAAATCGACCTCATTCTCGTCATGCGGCTGGACCGTTGGTTCCGCAACGTCTACGATTACCACAAAATGATGAACGAGCATCTCATTCCCCATGGGGTGAACTGGTGCGCCGTCAAGGAAGATTACGACACCACCACCACAAACGGCCGGCTGATGATAAATCTCCGCCTGTCCATTGCCGAGCAGGAGTGCGATACCGACGCCGACCGCATCCGCGATGTCCAGCAGAATATGGTCGCCAAAGGCCGCTGGCCGTTCGGCGCCGCGCCGCTGGGCTACCGCATCGAGGAAAAACGCCTGGTCAAAGACCCTCACACGCAGCCGCAGGTGGAGTTCTTCTTCCGGCACATGCTGGCCAACGGCTCGCTGCGCGGCGCGCTGTTTGCCATGAACGACCGCTTCGGCACCAGCTACGAATACCGCCGCGCGCAGGACCTCTCCCGAAAATCCGTCTATTACGGCGTGTACGGCGAAAATCAAAGCTTCTGCCCGGCCTATATCACGCTGGAAGAGCACCAGCGCATTCGTTCCCTGGCAGAGAAAAACGTGCGCGTGTGGTCGTCACCCACCGCATGGCCGCACCTGTTTTCCGGCCTGCTCATCTGCGACGACTGCCACCGCCGCCTCAATGCCCAAACCATCCGCCGCCCCAGCGGCGTCTATACCACCTACCGCTGTTCTCATTCCACCGATAACCACGGCTGTGCGAATAACCGCAGCATTTCAGAAAAGGTCATCGAGGAATACCTCCTGAATTATGTGCGCGAAGATTTGGCGCAGTACATCGTGCAAATGGAGGTCTCCCAGAAGAAAGCCGCCGCCCTGCCCGATAACACCGCCAAAATCCGCGCGAAGCAGGAGCGTGTGAAAACGCTCTTTATCAATAACTTTATTGATTTGGAGGAATATAAACGCCGCATACAGGAGCTGGAAGGGCAGATTATCCGCCGCCCTCCGTCCGAAAAAACAAAGGACGTCTCCAAGCTGAAGCAGCTTCTGGAAGACGGTGCGCTCAAAATGTACCCCACCCTCACCCGTGAGGAAAAACGCGCCTTCTGGCGCGGCTTCCTTAAAGAATTGCACATCTACCGCGGCACAATTCAAGGCCCGCCTATTTTTCTATAATCTAGTTGTAGTTATTGACATAGATAGTTCAGCCCGTCCTGCAGGATGAGCACATAAGTGCTGCGGGAATTGCGGCGCACAGTGGGGTACCCTACGCCGGAACAGGCCGCGGTGCCGTAGCGGCGGTCGAAATGCACCCAGCGCGGCGTCATGCTGATGGGTTCCACATAGCCCCAAGCCTTGGTGGCCACAGCAGCGTCGCGGATCCGCACGCGTTCGGTACTGGACACGTTCTGCCCTACATCGAACGAGACGCCTGCGTAATGCTGGCTGGTGGTGCCGTGCCCGCCCTCCCAGATGCGTTTGTATGCGTAGCCGATGTAGATGCCCTTGCCGTAGCGGCGGCGCGTAAGGTTCCAGGCTTCCATGGCTGCAACCGTTGTCCACAGCGTCTGGCTGTTCGAAGAGCCGCGGAATTCCCGCAGGCGCATGGTGTTGCCATAGGAATAGGGCATGGGGTCGTTCTCGCTGAGGTTGTATTTATAGAATTTGTTGGTATAGGCGTCATATACAAATACTTTGGCCATACGTCACTCCTCCTCGCCCGCCAGATAATAGTTATAAATGGCCTCATACGTCGCTTTGTCCACAAGGCCCGTGGCGGGCAGCCCGAAGCCCTCCTGGAACTGCTGCACGGCGTACAGTGTCTGTTCGTCGAAGATGCCGGTGTCCGGCACAAAGTCCGCAAAGCAATAGCGCGCGGCAATAGAGTTCATATAGCGCTGCAGGCGGCGCACCGAGATGCCGGCAGACCCCAGTGTCATCACATATCCGGGGTACTGGCCTTCCGGGGTATCGGCCTCGCCCGCGTCGGAGGCATAAGACAGGTACACAATGACCATGGCGTTCCATGTCTTTTCATCTACCACGCCCGTAACGGGCATCCCAAAAGCCCGCTGGAAGCTCTCTACTGCGCGGGTGAGCTCGGGGCCGAACACGCCGTCCAGACTTTCGATGGGGGTTATCTCATCGTAGAAAAGGCCGATATACGAAAGAAGAAACTGCACAAAGCGCGTCATATCGCCGTCTACGCCCTCTTTCAGCTCATAGCCGGGGTAGCGGAACACGCGGAATGCCTGCACGGGGCCGTCTACTGTGCGCAGGGTGGTGATGCGGGCGTAGATGCTGGCCCAGGTGTCCGGCCCCACCACTCCGTCCACCGGCAGGTTCATCAGCGTCTGGTAGGCGCGCACAGCCTGCTCGGTGGCGCGGCCGAATACGCCGTCGAATTTTATCTCTGGAATACTGGGGTAATAGGCGCTGAGCAGAAACAGATAGTACTGCACTTCCTTCACGCTGCGCCCGGTGGACCCCACGCGCAGCGGCGAGCCGGGGTAAGTGCCTGGGCGCTCACCGGGCCCGAGGAGGCCGTTGGCGATATCGGTGTACACTTCATACAGCTTGTTCCAGGTAGCACGGCCGATGATGCCGTCCACAGACAGGCCGTAGAACTGCTGGAAAGCGCGCACGGCGCGCTCGGTAGCGGCACCGAAGACGCCGTCTGCCGTAATGGTGGGAATGGCGCTGTTTGAGCGGGAAATGATGCGCAGCCAGAACTGCGCGCGCCGCACTGCGTCGCCGCGGCTGCCCACGGTCATGGACGTGCCGGGGTAGGTGCCCGCGTTGCCGCCCGCCTCTGGGGCGTTGTCAGATTCCATGGATGCATATTCCCGGTAGATGGCGTTCCAGGTGCTTTGCCCAACAATGCCGTCTACCGTGAGGCCGTACAGGCGCTGGAAAGCGCGCACGGAGGCTTCTGTGCCTGCGCCGAAGATGCCGTCCACTGCCAGGTTCGGGATATCGGTGTATTCGCTCAGCTCGCTCAGCCAGAACTGCACGCGCTCTACATCATCGCCGCGGCTGCCCCGGCGCAGAAGCGTGCCGGGCCAGGTGCCGGTGACAAGGTCGCCGGACGGCATTTCACCCTCGCTTGTCAGCTGGGCCAGCTTTTTCACCGCCACGTAGATGTAGCTGATTTTATACCAGGTGCTGCGGCCAACCACGCCGTCCTGGGTGAGGTTGAATTGCTTTTGAAATTTTTTTACAACTGCCTCGGTAGAAGTACCGAAGTTTCCGTCCACATTCAGGGTGCCGAAAAACGGATAATCCTGCGCAATGCGGTTCAGCTGGCGCTGGATGATGCGCACATATTTGCCGCTGGAACCTACGCGCAGCGGTGTGCCGGGGTAACTGTCGCGGATGCTTTGGATATTTTGCGTGCGTACAATCTCGATGTCGTTGCCGTAGTAATAGCGCAGGATGGAAAGCGCATTGCGCCCCTGCTCGGCCAGCGTCACAGTGCCCCACTGCTTCATGCCCTTGCAGCTCACCTGCTTGCCGTCGCAGTATTCGGCGTAATAGGGGTTAATGGTGCCTGTTTTGCGGATGTAGGTGTTGAAGATATCGTCTGTAATGCGGATCATTACGTCGAACACCGTGCGGCCGTGCACATAGTACTGGTCGTAGCTGGTGGAATTGGTGATGTCAAATGAGTAGCCCTTGCTTTTGTACCATTCTGTATAGATGCGGTTCAGTGCGATGCTGATTTGTGCATGGATATTTGCGCGCAGTGATTCCTCCGGCCAGGTGGGATATATTTCGCTGGAAGCGACATTGGCGATGTAATCGCGGAACGAAACCGTCACGTTGCGCGCGCTGGCGGCGGGCTTGCCCAGATGGACGGTGATTTTTTCCGGGATGATGGGCGCCTCCAGAATGCGCGGAGCCGGGCACTCGGAAACAGGCGAAGGCGCGCTGCCGCCGTCACCGGCCCACAGCGGGTGCGGTGGGATGATGGTATCTTCGGGCTGCATGTTCAGGCCGATGGCACGTTCGTCGTCGCCAATCGGTATCATCACCAGCTCGGCGATAGCCGTCTCGCCGTCGAAAATTTGAACGCCTTCGATGTGCACCGCTTCATAGCCCTCGCGCTCGGCCACGAGGTTGTATACCCCGTAGGGGCGCTGGGTATTGGCCTCGTCCAGTGAAAGGCTGCGGGGCGGGCACGCCAATGATAATGCAGAAAACAGGCCGTCCTCGCCGGTCTCGGCTGTCCATCTGGCGCCGTCCTCACCTGTGACAGTGAGGTGTACGCCTGCCACAGGCAGGGCGTCTTGCGCTGAATAGCTTCGCGCAGTAAGAAAACCCGTGCCGGTGCCGGCGGCGTGCTGAGTGTCTGGGAATGTCATTGCCATGAAAATTCTCCTCTCTGGGGCTTATGGGCGCGGCCGTCTCCGGGCGGGCACGCGCCGCGCGCCCTTGTGGCAGTCTATTCGGCGCAGGGCTGTACGGCCACCGGGGCGCAGGCTTCCTTTTTTGCGCGTTTTGTACTATACTGTACACAAAAGGTAGAATACCGGGGCAAAGGAGAGGGCACGATGGAGTATTTGCTGGAAAATGAATTTTTGCAGGCGGCTGTGTCATCCCAGGGGGCGGAGCTTGTCAGCATAAGGGATAAAGCCGCCGGGCGGGAGCTGATGTGGCAGGCGGACGCCGGCGTGTGGGGCCGCCATGCGCCCATTTTGTTTCCCTACTGCGGGCGTTTGCGTGGCGGTGCGTTCACGCACCGCGGCGTGCGCTACGAGGGCGGGCAGCACGGCTTTGCACGCGATATGGAGCATGCGCTGGTAGAAAAAGATGAAGCGCATGTGTCGCTGTGCCTTGAGGCCAATGTGCTCACCATGGAAAAGTTCCCTTTTGCCTTCCGGCTTGTCAATACTTATTCGCTGGAGGGGTGCAGTGTAGTGCACCATGTGCAGGTGGAAAACCAGAGCGGGGAAGACATGCCCTTCTCATTTGGCTACCACCCCGGTTTTGCTTGCCCCTTCGATGCCGCGCACGGCACACAGGACTATGTGCTGCGTTTCAGTTCGCCCCAGACCCCCACGGTGGTGGAGGTGGACGAGGCCAGCGGCCTTGTGACAGGCGGCACCCATACGTTGTTTGAAAACGGCACAGATATTCCCCTGACAGATCATTTGTTCGACCATGACAGCATCTGCCTGAAGGGCCTTACGGCTGATACGCTCAGCCTTGTGGAAACAGGCACGGGTCGCGGCATTTCGGTGGATATTACAGGGTTTCCCTATGTGCTGGTGTGGAGTGTGAAGGGCCCGGTGCGTTTTGTGTGCATCGAGCCGTGGCACGGCCTGCCGGATTCGGCCGGGGCCACAGGCGAATGGCTGGAAAAGCCGGCCACTGTGCACCTTGCGCCGGATGAGAGCTGGGGCACACAGCTTCGCATGACCTTCCGGCTTTGAGAAGTTTGGGCATCCGGGGGCCCGCCGCAATGAGAATATAATGGCCGTAATTCACGTACAGTCCGTGTGAAGTGGCATCTCTGATAAAACATTCCTTGCTGCCGGGCGGGAAATTCTGCGCCGGGTTTTCTATCGTCAGGTCATTGAAGATAGAGAGCGCCGGCGCTGTTTTTGTGTTGGGAGGAAACACGATTTATGAAAATAAGTGATAACAGCGCACTGCTTGTCATTGATATTCAGCAGGAAGATTTCAAAGAAATGAATGAAAGTAATTTCAATGATGCACGTTGGGAATGCATTAGAAATGCAAAGCGTGTATTAGATGTGTTTCGAAAAAAGGGGCTGCCGGTTATTCAGGTCAAAGAGGTGCACAGGGCAGATATGGTCGATTTCGGGCGTGAGCTGGACGGTGCGGAAGGCGTGCATTGCATTGAAACTTCTCCTTACACAGACTATGCTAAACTGACTTATCCGCTTCCCGGCGAGTATCTTATTTCCAAGAGGAGATACAGCGCTTTCTTTGGGACGGATTTGGAGATTCTTTTGAGGGGGCTGCATGCAGGCACACTGTATTTGATAGGCGGTTTGACGGATGTGTGTATTCACTATACTGCCGTTGACGCACATCAGCGGGATTACCGCATCCGTGTGGTTGTTGATGCAGTAACAGGTTCTGATGAAGAGGCTCATCGCTACGCATTAAAGGCCATTCAGTATTTGCAAAAAGATGCTCTGGTAACCGTTTCTGATATTGAAAGTGATTAGTATCAGTGGACAAAGGAAACGGCGCCCAGGCGGGGCCGCAGACGGGCGCTGGCTGCGTTCTCTGGCCTGGCTGGCGTCAGCCAGCCAGGCCAGAGAACGCAGCCTTGCCAGGCCCCAGCCTGTGACGCTGGCTGGGGCCTGCGGAGTTTTCAACTGTGCGGCGGTATCGCTGGCAAGGAGGATAACACCGCCAGCGGCGCTGCCGCGTACCTGAAAATCGCTGTTACCTCTGTCTAGCACCAGCGGACGGGGAACAATGCCGGTTTTCGGCCCATAGCAGGGCTGCTGGCAAGGCAGGCAGCGCAGCCTTCCCGCCGGAAGGAAAATAACCCAGCCAGTGGCGATGTCATGGCATGGTCCCTCAGGGCAGCCGGGATGACAAGGCTGCAGAGCGGCGTCTCCCGCTGTTCCCCGATGCTGGTGCAAACCAATTGCTTTATATCCCCATAGTGCCCTTCGGCCGCGAGGGCTTCGGCCAACAGCGGCCGTGTACTTCTGAGTTCCCCCCTGAAAGAAGCCCGCGGCCCCAGCTAAAGCCGGGGCCGCGGGTTTCTTTCTTTTCATATCAGCTCGCACAGGATGCTGTTTTGCAAAAGCATGCCCTGCGGCAGAAGACGCAGAACATCGCCGTCAAAAGCGGCAAGGCCATGGCTGCACAGTGTCTCAAGGAATGCCATCTGCCTTTGAGAGAAGCCCCGGCCCCAGCCATGTTCCAGTGCGCGCAGGGAAAGGCCTGCCGAAAGCCGCAGCTGCAGCATGATATAGTCTTCCCTCGTGCAGATGCCGTCCTGCTGGTAGGCCGCAGGCCCGGCCAGAAACTGCGCCGTGCCCTGGGGGCAGAAAAAGCGCCTGCCGCCAAGGCAGCTGTGGGCGTGAGGGCCAAGGCCCAGGTAGTGCTGGCAGTTCCAGTACAACAGGTTGTGGCGGCTGGCAAAGCCGGGCTTTGCAAAATTGGATATCTCATACTGGGCATAGCCGCGCGCGGCCAGCGCGTCTGTGCAGGAAAGATAAAAGCCGGCGGCCCCGTCGTCGTCCGGCAGGCGTTCGGGCGGGGCTTCGCCCCATGGGGTGCCGGGCTCCAGCTTCAGCAGATAACACGAGATATGTGTACAGCCGCCGTCCTCCAGAAGGTCCAGCGTGGCGGTCAGCTCTTTTTCCGTATAGCCGGGAAGTGCCAGCATCACATCGCCTGAAATGTTGGCAAAGCCCGCCTTGTGCGCCCAAAGCAGTGCTTTTCGGCTTTGTGCAGCAGTATGCGGGCGCCCCATGCGGCGAAGGCTTTCATCAAAAGCCGTTTGCACACCAAGGGAAAGGCGGTTCACGCCTGCGGCAAGAAAGCCGTGCAGCAGGGCAGGCGTCAGCGTTTCCGGGTTAGCCTCCAGCGTAATCTCTGCCCCGGCAGCGGGCTGTGCTGCATCAACCAGCTGTGCAAGCTGGGCCGGGCGCAGCAGGCTGGGCGTACCTCCGCCGAAATACAGGGTGTCCGGCGCGCCCGGAAGCTGCCAGCGCAGGCGGGCCAGCTCGCGCAGCAGGGCGTCCACATATTCCTGCGGAACGGCGGCGCTGCCGCCCAGGGAGTAAAAATCGCAGTACCGGCACTTGGAACGACAATAGGGAATGTGGAAATAGATGCCCTGCACGTTGCTCCTCCTTTTGCGCGCGGCGCGGGGACAGTTTTAAAAACCCGGGCGCGCAGTGAAAACCATGTAAAAATAGTACCATAAACGCCCCGGCTGCGCCAGAGGCATTTTTCTTGACACAGGGGTGTTTTCAGGGTAAGCTTATACTATATGCGACAACGCCGTTTGCGCGGCAGGAAAAGAGGAAATGGGAATATGAAGCGAGTCGTCATCATCGGCGCCGGGCCTGCCGGGCTGACGGCAGCCAAAGAGCTGCTTGCAGGCAATGAGCCATATGACATCACCATTCTGGAGGAAAGCAGTGAGATAGGCGGTATCTCGCGCACCGTGCGCTATGAGGGCAACCGTATGGATATTGGCGGGCACCGCTTTTTCTCGAAAAGCGACGAGATTATGCAGCGATGGGCGCAGTGGATGCCCTTGCAGGGCGCGCCCAGTTTTGATGACGCCAGGCTCGGCCGCGAAAAGCCGCTGGCACAGGGCGGGCCGGACCCGGAGAAGGAGGACCGCGTAATGCTGGTGCGAGACCGCGTGTCCCGCATTTATTACGGCAACCATTTCTTCGATTACCCCATCAGCATGAAGTGGGAAACAATCCGCAACATGGGCTTTGCCACCACGGTGAAGGCCGGGTTCAGCTACCTGAAGGCCATGGCGGTGAAAAAGCCAGAGACGAACCTTGAAAACTTCTATATCAACCGCTTTGGCAAGGTGCTGTACAGCATGTTTTTTGAGGGCTACACCGAGAAGCTGTGGGGGCGCCACCCCAGCGAGATAGCGGCAGACTGGGGCGCCCAGCGCGTGAAGGGGCTTTCTATCCTGAGCCTTTTGAAGAACATGCTGCCCAAGGGCAAAAACGCCGAGGTTGAGACAAGCCTGATTGAGCAGTTCTGGTACCCGAAGTTCGGCCCCGGCCAGCTTTGGGAGACGCTGGCGGCAGATGTGCAGGCACAGGGTGCAAAGCTGCAGTTCGGCCACAGCGTAAAGCGCGTTGTGTGCGAGGGCGGCAGCGTAAAGGCTGTTGTGTGCAGCACGCCGGAGGGCGAAAAGACGGTAGAGGGCGACATTTTTATCTCCTCCATGCCGGTGAAAGACCTTGTGCTGGGCATGGAAAGTGCCGCGCCTGCGCGCGTGCAGGAGCTGGCTGCCGGCCTGCCCTACCGCGATTTCGTCACCGTGGGCCTTCTGGTGCCCCGCCTCGGGCTGAAAAACGAGACGGCCATGAAGACGCTGGGCAACATCGTGCCCGACTGCTGGATTTATGTGCAGGACCCGCGTGTGAAGCTGGGCCGCATCCAGATTTTCAACAACTGGTCCCCCTATATGGTAAAGGAACCGGAAAATACCGTGTGGATTGGCCTTGAGTATTTCTGCACAGAGGGAGACAGCTTCTGGAGCATGACGGAAGAGCAGTGCACGGCTTTTGCTGTGTCTGAGCTGGAGAAGATGGGCGTGGTGCAGAAAAGCGATGTGCTGGCTTCGCACCGTGAGCGTGTGAAAAAGGCATACCCCGCCTATTTCGACACCTATGACCATATGGATGAGATCGTCTCGTTCCTGAACGGCTTTGAAAATCTGTACTGTGTGGGCCGCAACGGCCAGCACCGCTATAATAATATGGACCATTCCATGCTTACGGCTATCCGCGCGGCCGAGGCTATCGGCAGGAACGGCCAGGGCAAAGATGCCATTTGGAACGTGAATACCGAAAAGAAATATCACGAAGAAAAAGCATGACGGAAAGTGCCCCCGCAGGCAGCCTGCGGGGGCACTTTTGGTGTACGGCCTGTGCTGCACAGAGAATGTGATGTATAAAACGGCGCTGTCTCGTTTTATCATAAAACATCTGCAGCTGAGGAAAAGATATGGCACCCAAATGAGGCCCTGTGATATAATAACACGCCTGTTCCGCAGGGACGGCAGGCGCCGCCCCTGCTGCATGGAAGAAAAGGGGAGAAGCTGATTGATTGCTTTGCTGCTGGCACCGGTGTACCTTGTGCTGAATGCCTATCTGGCGCGCTGGCTTGTGCGCTGGATGGCTGCATGCACCCATTGGTTCAGAAATAAGTGGGCTGTGGGGTGCGTCATGGCCTTTTATGCTTTTGTTTCACTTTCGCCCCTTACGGGGTTTCTTGTCACACAGGGCCCTGCGCACCGCTTTTTGAAGCTGCTGGGTAATTACTGGTTGGGCACGCTGGCCTATATCCTGCTCACTGTGCTGGCGCTGGACGCCGCCCGCCTGATATGGAAGCACACAAAACGGGGTGCGCGCGGGCTGCGCCATCCGCGGCGCGTGTTCGCTGCAATGGGCGGGCTTGCCATTCTGTTTGTGGCAGGCGTCAGCGCATGGGGGATTTTGCATGCGCAGAGCGTGGTGCTGCGCGAAGAGACGGTCACGGTGCACAAGGCGTGCGCTGCCGCGCAGGAGGGTGAGCTGCGCATTGCCCTTGTGTCCGATTTGCATCTTGGTTATAATGTGGGTGCGGCGCAGGTGCAGCGCGTGGTGGAGAAGATTAATGAGGCGCAGCCGGACGTGGTGGTGCTGGCGGGCGATGTTTTTGACAACGAGTATGCCGCCGTGCGCGAGCCGGATAAAATAGCCGCCCTGCTGCGCGGCATCCACAGCCGCTTCGGCGTATATGCCTGCTGGGGCAACCATGATGTGAGCGAGCCGCTGCTGGCGGGCTTTTCCTTTGCCGCGGCAGACCCCGGCGCGGAGGACGATGCCTTCCGGGCCTTTTTCCGGCAGGCGGGCGTGCGGCTTCTGGAAGACGAGAGCGTGCTGGTGGGGGATGCCTTCTATCTTGTGGGCCGGCAGGACCCGCAGCGCCAGAAAAAGCTTGGCGAGGGCAGGCTTTCCCCGGCGCAGCTTCTAGCCGGGCTGGATATGGACAAGCCTGTTTTTGTCATAGACCACCAGCCCCGCCAGTTGGAGGAGCTGGCTGCCGCCGGAGCGGACCTTGACCTTTCAGGCCACACGCACAACGGCCAGCTTTTCCCAGGAAATGTTCTGATCCGCCTGTTTTGGGAAAATCCGGCAGGTATTCTGCAGGTGGGAAACATGACGTCCTGCGTGACGCAGGGCGCGGGCGTATGGGGCCCGGCCATGCGTGTGGGCACAGACAGCGAAGTGATGCTGCTTCGCGTGAAGTTTGAAGGTTAGGCCATCTATTGTAAAGGAGGTGCTTGCCGTGTGGCAGCCGAAACAGTGGAAGGAAGCTGCAAGGAAAACCTTGCGGGCAAACTATGGACGCATTGTGGCCGTCTGCGTGCTGGCGGGCCTTCTGGCGGGCGGGCTGAGCTTTCCCGCGCCGGCGGGCACGGCAGGCGCCGAACCCGGCGCCGGGGGCCAGCTTCAGGCCGGACGCCCCGTGGGGAAAAGCAATGCGCAGATTTTGGAAGAATTTTTGGAAAACACGCCCGCCGGGCAGGCGTTGGAAAAGGCGCAGGCCAGCCCCGGCCAGGGCAGAGGCGTGCTGAGCAGGCTGGTCAACGATATCACGGCCTCCGGTTCATTTTTGTTCGGCGCGCTGAACGCCGTGAACCAGATGGCCTTTCAGGGGCGCGCGGGTGCAGGCACTGTCATCGCCCTCGGCGCCCTGCTCACATTCTGCTGGTGGGTGTTTGTGGGCGGAGTCCTTCCCGTGGGCGAGCGGCGCTTTTTTCTGGAGAGTAGGGTGTACCGCGGCACGCGCTTCCACCGCGTCTTTCTGCCTTACCGCGTGCACCGCACAAGGCACACGGCATTTGTGATGCTGGTGCGGGATGTAAAGCTGTGCCTGTGGGCGCTCACGATTGTGGGCCTGCCGGTAAAGCTGTATGCCTATGCCATGGTGCCCTATATTCTTGCCGAAAACCCCGCTGCGCCCTGCGGGGAAGCGTTTCGGCTTTCAGCCCGCATGATGAAGGGCCGAAAATGGCGCTGCTTTCTTTTGGACGCTTCTTTTATCGGCTGGTATGTGCTGAATGTGTTCACGCTTGGCCTGCTGGATATTCTGTTCATCTCGCCCTACCGCAAAGCCGTATATGCCGAGGTATATATGGCGCTGCGCAGCGAGGCGAGGAGCCGTGCTTTTCAGGGGGCTCAGTGGCTGTGCGACACCCTGCTGGAGGCCGTCCCCTGTGAAGGGGAATATCCCGCCGGGAAGTATATCCTGCCGGAGGCGGAAGGCCGCCGGTGGCTGCAGGTGGATTATCACTGCAATTATTCCATGCAGACGCTTGTGCTGCTGTTTTTCACCTTTTCGTTCCTGGGCTGGGTGTGGGAGGTGGGCCTGCATCTGTTCGGCAGCGGCGTGTTTGTGAACCGCGGTGTGCTGCACGGGCCCTGGCTGCCTATTTACGGCACGGGCGGCGTGCTTTTGCTGGTGCTGCTGAAGAAAGTGCGCGACAACCCGCTGGCCACGTTCCTTTTGGGCATGGTGGTGTGCGGCGTGGTGGAATATTCCACGGCATGGTATCTGGAAACCTTCAAGCACACCAAATGGTGGGATTACAGCGGCTATTTCCTCAATCTGCACGGGCGCATCTGTGCCGAGGGCCTTTTGGTGTTCGGCCTTGGCGGCTGTATGTTCATTTATGTGCTGGGCCCGCTTTTGAATAATCTATACGCCAAGGTGCCCGGGCGTGTGAAGACCGTTGTTTGTACCGCACTGCTGGCTGTGTTTCTTCTGGATTTTACATATTCCTCCTTTGTGCCGAACACGGGCAAGGGCATTACCGATTACCCCGCGCCCACCCTGCCGCCAAATCAATAGAAAATACATGAAAAAAGAAGCCGCGCCCCGCATTTTTCCAATGCGGGGCGCGGCTTTTCTGTGCTTTTCTGCCGCCGGGCGGGTGCTCAATAGGCTTTGCCCCACACCACCATGGCCTTGGCGGGCCTGCCGCAGCAGGGGCACACGTCTGAGATATGCTCCTGCTCAAAAGGCATGCAGCGGCTGGAGAGACCGGCCTTTTCCTTCATCATGTCCTCGCAGGCCTCGCTGCCGCACCACATCGTCTTGATATAACCGCTTTCCTTGGCGGCAATATCCATTACTTCGTCCATGGTGGAAGCCGCAAAGGTGCGTGCGGCGCGGTTTGCCTGGGCGCGGGCATACAGGGCGCTGCCCACGGCCTTCAACTGCTGGGGTATCACGGCCTCCAGCTCCTCCAGCGGGGTAAACAGCTTTTCGCGGTCCGTGCGGCGCACCAGCACGCACTGCCCTTTTTCAATATCCTTCGGGCCTATCTCAAGGCGCAGGGGCACGCCCTTCATCTCCCACTGGGCAAATTTCCACCCTGGGGAATTGTCCGAGGCGTCCAGCTTCACGCGGCAGAACTTTGCAAGGCGCGCGCGCAGTTCTTCCGCCTTTTCCATCACGCCGGGCTTGTGCGCGGCCACCGGCACGATCACTACCTGATAGGGCGCCACAGCAGGGGGCAGAATAAGGCCCTCGTCGTCGCCGTGCGTCATGATGATGGCGCCCACAAGGCGGGTAGAGACGCCCCACGACGTCTGGAAGGGGTATTGCAGCGTGTTGTCGCGCCCGGTGAACTGCACGCCGAACGCGCGCGAGAACCCGTCGCCAAAATAATGGCTGGTGCCGCTTTGCAGCGCCTTGCCGTCGTGCATCATGGCCTCGATGGTATAGGTGGCCTC
>OJRC01000802.1_pt1 | contig 15299 bp, 14 predicted proteins | sample 1599081 | NCBI WGS metagenome assembly OJRC01 (sample SAMN03922519, study PRJEB24848) | human gut metagenome | isolation source: stool sample | host: Homo sapiens | place: Germany | collected 2010-02 | reverse complement strand
TTTCTTTGGGGCGCCACTCCCGTTTCTTTTGGCAAGGGCAAAAGAAATGGGGTGGTTTACCGCGTCCCCCGGTTCGACGTGTGCAATTATCCCACACAGGCAGGGGCTTTTGAGGAAAATTCAGGGGAACTGCGAAAAAATTGCTTTGGCCTCTATTAATTTTGAGAGCGGTTTGGTATAATGTGTTCCGAGAGAGAGGCCCTGCGCCTAATACAGAGAGAGGAAGATTGATTTGATCTCACACGGTAAAGAGGTAAAGGTCTTCGCGGGCAACGCCAATATCCCGCTCGCCCAGGCCATTTGCGACAGGCTAAGCAAAAAACTCGGCGACTGCAAAGTCTCCGCCTTCGCCGACGGCGAGGTCTCGCTCGAACTTCGCGAGCCAGTCCGCGGCGCCGACGCCTTCATCGTCCAGTCCACCTGTAAGCCCGTCAACGACAGCCTCATGGAGCTGCTCGTCATGATCGACGCCATGAAGCGCGCCTCCGCAGGCCGCATCACCGCCGTCATCCCCTACTTCGGCTACGCCAGGCAGGACCGTAAGGCCAAAAGCCGCGACCCCATCTCCGCCAAGCTCGTCGCCAACCTCATTACCGAGGCCGGCGCCGACCGCGTACTCACCATGGACCTCCACGCGGCGCAGATACAGGGCTTCTTCGACATCCCCGTCGACAACCTCTTCGGCGCGCCCATACTCGGCAACTACTACAGAAAATGCTTCGGCCGCGGCAATGAGGAATTCATGGTCGTCTCGCCCGACGTAGGCAGCGTCGCCCGCGCCCGCGCCTTCGCTCAGAAGCTCGACATGCCCCTCGCTATCGTGGACAAGCGCCGCCAGAAGGCAAATTCCTCCGAGGTCATGAATATAATAGGCGATGTGCGCGGCAAGCACGTCATCCTGCTCGACGACATGGTCGATACCGCCGGCAGCCTCTGCCACGCAGCCGACGCCCTCGTCGAAATAGGCGGCGCAAGGGACATCTACGCCTGCGCCTCCCACGGAGTGCTCTCCGGCCCCGCGCTCGAGAGAATCGAGAATAGCCCCATCAAGGAGCTTATCCTCCTCGACACCATCCCCTACCCCGCGGACAAGCCCCGGTGCTCCAAGATACGCTACCTCTCCGTCGCGCCCATCTTCGCCGAGGCGATCGAGCGCATTTACGAGGAAGTCTCCATCTCCTCGCTCTTTGACTGATACGCCATGCTGTTTCGGGAGCGCGGCGGGGCCGAGTGGATATTCGTCTTTCTCGGCAATCCCGGCCCAAGATACGCCGGCACGCGGCACAACGCGGGCTTCATGGTGGCGGAGGTCTTCGCAAAGCGGCTCGGGCTGAAAATAAACCGGGCAAAGTGGCGCTCGCTCACCTGCCTTGCCGTCATCGGCGGGAAGAAAGTCCTGCTGATGCTGCCGCAGACGCTCATGAACCTCTCGGGCGAGGCCGTGGGGCCTGCCGCGAAGTTCTATAAGATACCGCCGGAGCGGGTGCTGGTGTTCTCGGACGAGATGGCCCTGCCGCCCGGCTCGGTGCGGATACGGCCCTCGGGCAGCGCCGGAGGGCACAACGGCTTAAAAAGCGTCATCGCCGCCCTGGGGACGGAGGAGTTCCCCAGGATACGCCTCGGCGTGGGCGAGCCGCCGCATGAGGACTACGATACCAAAGACTGGGTGCTCGGCGTCCCGAAGGGGAAGGACGGCGAGCTGCTGCGCGACGCCGCCGTCTGGGCGGCCGACGCCGCGGAATGCTATGTGACCGAAGGCCCGGAACGGGCCATGAGCAAATATAACCGCAAGACCCGGTAACTACTATTCGTCAGGGGGGAAATGTGTGAACAGAAAATGCATCGCAATGCTCCTCGCGGGCGGCCAGGGCTCGAGGCTCTACGCGCTCACGAAGAACGTTGCAAAACCCAGCGTTCCCTTTGGCGGGAAGTACAGGATAATCGACTTCCCGCTCTCCAACTGCGCCAATTCCGGCATAGACGTGGTGGGCGTCCTCACACAGTACAGGCCGCTGCAGCTCAACAGCTACATAGGCAGCGGGCAGGCCTATGACCTCGACAGCTCCGACGGCGGCGTCTTCATCCTGCCGCCCTACCAGAGCGCGGGCGAGAAAGGCTCCTGGTTCTCCGGCACCGCCAACGCCATCTACCAGAACATAGCCTTCATCGAGAACTATGAGCCGGAAAACGTGCTCATACTCTCCGGTGACCACATCTATAAGATGGACTACTCGGACATGCTCCGCGAGCACACCGCCAACGGCGCGGACTGCACCATCGCCGTCATCCAGGTCTCCATGGAGGAGGCTTCGCGCTTCGGCATCCTCTCCACCGGCGAGGACGGCTTCATAAACGAGTTCGAGGAAAAGCCCAAAAAGCCCAAGTCAGACCTCGCGTCCATGGGCATTTACATCTTCAACTGGAAGAAGCTGCGCGAGTACCTCATCGCGGACGAGGCCGACCCGAACTCCTCCAAGGACTTCGGCAAGAACATCATCCCCAAGATGCTCGCCGACGGGCAGAAGCTCTGGCCCTACCGCTTCGCGGGCTACTGGCGCGACGTGGGCACCATCGTCAGCCTCTGGGACGCGAACATGGACATGCTCTCGCCCAAGCTCATCGACCTCTATGACCCGAACTGGCCGATAAGGTCGAAAAGCCCCATCAAGCCGCCGCACTACGCGGGGCCGGACTCGAAGATCATCCACTCCATCGTCACCGAGGGCTGCGAGATCGAGGGCCGGGTAGAGAGCAGCGTGCTGTCCAGCTCCGTGAAGGTCGGCAAGGGCGCGAGCGTGAGCTACAGCATCCTGATGCCCGGCGCGGCCGTCGAGGACGGGGCCGAGGTGAAATACGCCATCATAGGCGAGAACACGGTGGTACACGCAGGCGCGAAGGTCGGCACGGAGCCGGACGGCTCCGAGGACTGGAACGTCGCGACCTGCGGCCCGGACGTCGAGATAGGCGCGGGCGCGGTCATAAAGGCCGGGGCCATGGTCTATGACAGCGTGGCTCCCGGGGAAGGAGGCGCTGAGAAATGATAAACCTGCACGGACTTATCCTGGCCGACCGCTCGGCCAACGAGCTGCGCGAGCTGGTCATGTGCCGCACGGCGGCTTCGGTGCCCTTCGCGGGCCGGTACAGGCTCATCGACTTTGCGCTCTCGAGCCTGCAGAACGCGGGCGTGCGGGACGTCGGCGTCATCATGCAGCAGGACTACCAGTCGCTGCTCGACCACATCGGCAGCGGCAAGGAGTGGGACATGAGCCGCAAGCGCGGCGGCCTGCGGCTGCTGCCCCCCTTCGGGCGTCAGAGCGGCGCGGGCGAGTACGTCAGCGTCATCGACGCGCTGCTGGCCGTGCGCAGCTACCTCACCGACGTGAAGCAGGACTACATCTTCCTCACCCGCGGCAGCCTCGCCGTTAACCTCGACCTCGCGGACATCATGGCGGCGCACCTGCGCTCCGGCGCGGACGTGACGGCGGTCTGCACCCCCGGCACGCCCGAGGGCACGCATCACAGGTTCGTCACGGATGAGAACGGCAGGGTCACGGAGCTGCTGTTCCGCAGGAGCGGCCCGGGCCGCGGCGTCGCGGCGCTCGAGGCCTACATCATGGCGAAGACCACGCTGCTCGACATCATCGACCGCTGCGACAGCGCGCTCGCAAGGCACTTCCACCGCGACGGCCTCGGCGGGCTGATGGAGGCCGGCGGGACCATCAGCGTCTACATGCACGAGGGCTACGCTGTGAACATCGACACCGTGGACGGCTACTACAAGGCCAACATGGACATGCTCGAGGCCAGAAACCGCCACGAACTCTTCCCCGAGGACAGGCCGGTCCACACGAAGGGCCGCGCGGACGTCTCCACCTACTACGGCGAAGGCTCGTCCGTGAAGAACTGCCTCGTGGCCGACGGCTGCTACATCGAGGGCGTGGTGGAGCACTGCGTCATCTTCCGCGGCGTGCGGATAGAGGCGGGCGCGGTTTTGAAGGACTGCATCATCATGCAGGACTCGGTCATAGGCGCGGGCGCGCAGCTGACGAACATCATCTCCGACAAGGATGTCACCGTCGGCGCGGGCGTGACGCTGGCCGGCAGCCCGAAGCTGCCGCTGGTCGTGCCCAAGGGCAGCGTGCTGTGACCACCTTATTCTTACTAATTCGGGAGTTTTTATGACTACAGGACAGATTTCAAGAGACGAGATGCGCGGCGCACTTGAAGACAAGCTCTGCGCACACTTTGCAGTGACGGGCGACGGGGCCACCGACGAGCAGGTGTTCCAGGCCTCGGCCATGGTGATACGCGAGATAATGAGCAGGCTCCTGGCCTTCGAGAAGATCGAACAGCCGGAGAAGGAGGTACACTATCTCTCGATGGAGTTCCTCATGGGCCGCAGCCTCATGAAGAACGCGTATAACCTCGGCGTGGCGGACGCGCTGGTCGGCGCGCTGGAGGACATGGGCCGCAACGCCTCCGACATCTTCGAGACGGAGCCTGACGCGGGCCTCGGCAACGGCGGCCTCGGCCGTCTCGCCGCCTGCTACATGGATTCCATGGCCACGGAGGGCATCGCCGCCACGGGCTACTCCATCTGCTACGAGCTGGGCATCTTCCGCCAGAAGATAGAGGACGGCCGCCAGACCGAGACCGCCGACAACTGGAAGAGCGCCGCCGAAAGCTGGCTCATACCCCGGTACGAGGACACCGTCGAGATACGCTTCGGCGGCAGGGTCGAGGAAAACTGGGACTACTACGGCAACTGCCACGCCGAGCTGAAGGACTACACCACCGTGCTCGCCGTGCCGCGCGACATGCTCATAGCGGGCTACGGCGGCGGCAAGGTCAACACCCTCCGGCTCTGGGAGGCCCACAGCCCCAACTCGCTCGACATGTACCAGTTCTCCGAGGGCGAGTACGTCAAGAGCATGGAGCAGCGCACGCTGGCCGAGGTCATCACCAAGGTGCTCTACCCCGCCGACGACCACATGGAGGGCAAGACCCTCAGGCTCAAGCAGCAGTACTTCTTCGTCTCCGCCACGGCGCAGACCATAGTCAAGCAGCACCGCAAGGTATGGGGCGACGTTCGCAGCTTCGCCGAGCACCATGTCGTACACATAAACGACACCCACCCCACCCTCATGATACCCGAGCTCATGCGCATCTTCATGGACGAGGACGGCCTGGGCTGGGACGAGGCCTGGAACATCGTGTCCAGCTGCGTGGCCTACACCAACCACACCATCATGTCCGAGGCGCTCGAGACCTGGCCGCAGGGCCTGGTGCAGAGCCTGCTGCCGCGCGTATTTGAGATAATAAGCGAGATAAACCGCCGCTGGCGCGCCGTGCTCGGCGAAAAGTTCGGCGGCGACGGCGGGCGCATCGCCCGCAACGCCATCATCGAGGGCGGCAAGGTCCACATGGCCAACATGTGTCTCGCCGGCTGCTACATGATAAACGGCGTGTCCGGCCTGCACGGGGATATACTCAAGAACAGCCTGTTCCACGACGTGTATTCCTTCGAGCCGGAGAAGTTCACCTACGTGACGAACGGCATCGACCACAGGCGCTGGCTCTCGCAGGTGAACCCCAAACTCGACGCCCTCGTGCGCGAGCTGATAGGCCCGGGCTACCTCAAAAACCCCGAGGAGCTTATCGGCCTGCGCAAGTTCGAGAACGACGCCGAGGTGCTCCTGCGCCTTCAGGAGATAAAAGGCTGCAACAAGCAGGCCCTCGCGGAGTTCATGCGCAAGTCGCAGGGCTTCGAGCTGAACACCGACGCCGTGCTGGACGTGCAGGTAAAAAGGCTGCACGAGTACAAGCGCCAGCTGCTGTGCGCCATGCTCATAGCGCACCTGCAGGACAGGCTCAGGGATAACCCCAACATGGACTTCGTGCCCCGCGCCTTCGTGTTCGGCGCGAAGGCCGCCGCAAGCTACAAGACCGCCAAGCGCATCATCGAGCTGATCTGCTCGCTCTCCGCCGACGTCAACGCCGACCCCGCGTGTAAGGGCAAGCTGCAGGTGTTCTTCCTCGAGAACTACCGCGTCTCCGTGGCCGAGAAGCTCATGCCCGCCGCGCAGGTGTCGGAGCAGATATCCACCGCCGGCAAGGAGGCCTCCGGCACCGGCAACATGAAGCTCATGATGAACGGCGCCGTGACCATCGGCACGCTCGACGGCGCGAACGTCGAGATGTACGAGCGCCTGGGCGACGAGAACATGTTCCTGTTCGGCCTGCGCACCAACGAGGTCGAGGAGCGCAAGCGCCACGGCTACGACCCGAACGCGGTGGCGGAGCACGACCACAGGCTCAAGAGGGTGCTGCAGCGCTTCAACTCCGGCCTCGCCGACGGCAAGAGCTACGCCGACCTCGTGTCCAGCCTGCTCTACGGCGGCGACCAGTACATGCTGCTGGCCGACTTTGCGAGCTACGTCGACTGCCACGACCGGCTCTACAACGCCGTGCGCGACCGCAGCGGCTTCGCCCGCATGGGCCTCGTGAACATCGCCGAGAGCGGCATCTTCGCCGCCGACCGCGCCGTCCGCGAGTACGAAAAGAACATCTGGAGGCTGTAAAAAGCCCCCGTAAACGACAAAAAGGGGACCGCCCGCGGGCGGTCCCCTTCTTCTGCTTATGTCACAGGCTGCGCTCCGCGGCCTCTACGGTGTGCAGGGCCAGGATCGCGGAGGTTATTTTTCCAATGCCGCCGGGCACGGGCGTTATGGCTGAGACAATGGGCTCGGCCGCGGCGAAGTCCGCGTCGCCGCGCAGCCCCTCGGGCGTCATGTTCGTGCCCACGTCCACCACGACCTGTCCCGGCGCGAAGCAGTCCGGGCCAAGCAGGCCCGCGTGCCCCGCCGCCGCGACCACGATGTCCGCCCCGCGGCAGACCCCCGCGAGGTCCCGCGTCTTTGAGTGGCAGAGCGTCACGGTCGCGTCCCGCGCGGAGAGCAGCATCGTCAGCGGCCTGCCCACCACGAGGCTCCGCCCCACTACCGCCACGCGGCTGCCCCGCAGGGGGATGTCGTAGTAGTCCAGCAGCTCCAGCACCGCCCGCGCCGTGCAGGGCGCAAAACCCTCGCCCGCGCCCGTGAACACCGAGGCCAGCGACGCCGGGCTGATGCCGTCCACGTCCTTCGACGCCGAAAGCTCCGCGCAGGCGGCGCGCTCCGTCTCGAGCTCCGGCATGGGCCGCAGCAGCAGCGCCCCGTGTACCCCCGGCTCTTTGTTTATGCTCCGCACCGCGTGCAGCACGGCCTCGCGCCCCGCTTCCTCCGGCAGCACCACGCTGAACGCCTCGACCCCCGCGGCAGTACAGGCCCTTTTCGCCGCGCGCTCGTACGACCGGCTCGCCTCCTGTTCGCCCACGCGCAGGATGACCAGCGTCGGCACGACCCCGCGCTCGCGCAGAGCGCGTGAGCGCACCGTCAGCCCCGCAGTCAGAGCCTCCGCCACCGGCGCGCCGCTCAGTATCCCCGCCATCAGCCTATCCTCGCTTCCACCGCCGCGAGGCCCGCGTCGATGACCGGCCCGTACTGCTCAAACACCAGCTCGCACTCGCGCCGGAGCGTCATGGCAAAGACCTCGTCCTCCATGCCCGCCGCGTTTATGAGTATGTTCAGCCTCGCTGAGCGCATCGCGGCCCGGCACAGCTCAAGCCCCACGCCCACGTCCGAGATGGCGCCCTTCGCGCCCTTGTCGGCCAGAGAGCGCAGCACCTCCGCCGTCTGCGCCGCCGTATACAGCACCTCCGTCGGAATGAAACAGGCCACCCGCAGCGCCGAGTCCATGTGCGCCGCGCGCTCCGGGTCGTCCTTCGGCAGGGACATGTACTTCTTCAGCGGATCGAATGCCTTCGCGTCCTCGTCGATGAGCCGGAGCATGTATCTGCGCGTCAGCTCGAGCTTCTTCGCGGCCTCGGCGATGTCCGCCTCGTACTCGGCGTACTTCTTCTTCCCGGAGGTGAGGCCGCAGACCATCTCTCCGAGCGCCGCCGCCAGCGCCCCCGCCAGCGCGGAGACCCCGCCGCCGCCCGGCACCGCCTCCTTCGAGGCCAGCGCCGCGCCGAATTCTTCAAGGCTCATCTTTGCAAACTTTTCCATGATGTTTCTCCCAACTATATCAGATGCTTGTTGACAAAGGGTATCCACGACAGCAGCCGCCACGCCCCGAGGCTCAGCACAAAGACCACGGCCACGTCCAGAGGCACGGCAAGCGCCGCGGGCAGGAGCGTGACCCCCAGCTCCAGCTGCCTGAGCGCCATGACGAAGGCGTGGTGCGAAAGGTAGATGCAGAAGCTCGCCTTCACGAGCAGCGCCAGCCTCGGGCCGCTCGTCCTGTCCCGCGCGAGGCAGCGCGCCGCGCCGAAAATGCCGTAGGCCATGAGCGCCGGGCCGGGCGACATGCCCTCCATGAACGCCTCCGAGAGCTGCCCGAGGTACAGCGAGTACGCGACCGTACCGCCGAAGGTGAGGGCAAAGCCCAGCACGGCGGCGGCTATATACAGCCGCAGACGCTCCGGCCTCAGTGGGCGCGAGTACATCACATGCCCGAGCAGGGCGTAGCCGGGAGCGGCCCAGCACATGTTGAGCGCATACTGCGGCGTGATGCCGCCCAGCCACGACAGGGGCGGCCAGTTCCTGAGAAGCGGCCAGCAGATGCCGAGCAGCGCCCAGAGGAAGATCGCCCAGCCCAGTTCCCCTTCCTCCGCGCCCCGCACAAAGGCCCGCATGACCGGCAGCAGCGCGTAGAGCAGCAGCAGTATCTGCAAATAATAAAGGTGCATGTGGTGGTTGAACCTCAGCGTCTGCACGACGGAATCGAGCAGGAAGCCCGGGCTTATGTCTCCGGTGAAGATGTACATCCCCACGGCGTTGTAGATGAAATACAGCCAGGCCCAGACCAGCAGTATTATGAGCACGCGCAGGAAATACCGCCGGAAGATGTCCCGCCCCGTGAGCCTGCGCTCCGGCGGCAGCATGAGCGCGCCGGTACACATGAAGAATACCGGCACTGCAAAGCGCGCAAGGCTGTCCCAAAAGGCGCAGGAGAGCCAGTCGAAGCTCCCCGGCTCAAACAGCCTGAGGCCGTAGCCCGAGCAGTGTATCGTTATGACGCCGACGCAGGCGAGCAGTTTCACAACGTCGGGCGCAAGTTCGCGTCGCCTCTCACCCGGCACGCGCCATCACCTCCGAAGGGGCGCAGATAAGCCCCATGTATATCCAGGCTATGGGCACGACAAGGCAAAGCCCCAGCCCGAAGAGGCTCTGCACCAGATAGCAGATAAGCGCCGCCCCGAGCGCCGGAGCCGCCCCGCCCAGCCAGCGCCGCAGCGCCGAGATAACCACCGAGACATAGGCCGCAAGGCCCGGAACGCCGAGGTTCACGAGATAGCCCAGCGGCTCGCAGTGCGCGTTGTCCGCATGGGTCGAGAGCGTCGCGCCCGTCTCGGGCACATAGCGGCTGAAATCGAGCGCCGAGCGCAGGCCGAAGGTGTCCGGCCCGCCGCCGGTGAGCGGCCTCTCCGCTGCGAGCCGGGCCGCCTCGCGCCAGATGGCGACACGGCTGGAGCCGAAGCTGTCCTGCACACGGCCGTGGAGCAGCTCGGACAGTTCCCACAATGTCCCATCAGCCGGCGGCGCAAAATACACGACCGCCAGCGCCCCGAACCCCAGCGCGGCAAAGCCGCCGAGCAGCCCGAGCGCCGCCCGGCGTCTGCCAGAGCGGTTGACATAATACAATACAGCCAAAGGCAGCGCCGCGAGGCAGGCGACAAGGCCGGACTCGGCCCGGATATAGACCAGCACGCCCAGCTCCGCCGCGGCCGCGAGGAGCAGCAGCGCCCGGCGGAGCGGCTTTGAGCCCGGCGCGGAACAGACGAGCAGGGGTATCGTGAGGCAGAAATACGCCGCGAGGACGTTCGTATTGCCCATCGTGCCCAAAAACTCGCCTGTATATTTGACGCCCGCGTCATAGAAGTCCAGCCCGGCCGGGAACAGGCCGAGCACGTTCACACGGCACAGCTGCAATACGCACACCAGCGCGCAGAGGCCGGATGCGAGGGCGGTGAGGTTAACATAACTCTGTTTAAACTCGCCCCAGCGCGAGACGAACACGGCGATGGAGCCGTAGAGCGTCAGCGTGAGCAGCCCGTCGTAGCGGCTCGCGCCGATGAGCGTGTCCAGGAAATATTCGGAAAACGCTGTCGAGACGCAGGCGGCGGCGACGAAGCAGAGGGCGCAGGTCTGGAAGGCCGTGGGCTTTCCGGGCCGGCAGCGGTAAATGAGCGCGCAGGCGAGCAGCGAGGCGAGCCACAGCCCGGTCAGCGCCGCGAAGAACAGAAACTTCGGCCGCGTGATGTCCGCGTAGCCGTCGAAGCCCGTCCACAGCGGGAAGACGAGCAGCATGAGGCATATATACTTGTCCGTCAACCAGCGAGCCCTCTTTTCCATACCCGCATTTTATCACAGTCGCCCCTTGTACGCAACGGCGGTTTGGTTTATCATGAGGGCGAGGTGATAGAATGTACTTCGATACGCACGCACACTACGACTGCCGGCACTTCGACGCCGACCGCGACGAGCTGCTCGCGTCGATGCCGGGGCAGGGCGTGGATTTCATCATAGACCCCGGCTGCGACGAGGATTCCAGCCGCGCGGCGCTGGCGCTGGCGGAGCGCTGGCCCTTCGTCTACGCCGCCGTGGGCTGGCAGCCCGAGGAGTGGGAGAGCTGGAGCTTTGAGAGCATAAACACGCTGCGGCGGCTCGCCGGGCACGCAAAGTGCGTGGCGATCGGCGAGATAGGGCTGGACTACTACTGGGACAAGGAGCACAAGGAGATACAGTACGAGATGTTCGTCAGCCAGCTCGAGCTTGCGCTGGAGCTTAATAAGCCCGTCATCATCCACGACCGCGAGGCGCATGAGGACTGCCTGCGCATAACGGGGCGCTACCCGGCGCTGCGGGGCGTGTTCCACTGCTATTCGGGCAGCCTCGAGATGGCGAAGGAGCTGGTGGGGCGCGGCTGGTACCTGGGCTTCGACGGGCCGATAACGTACAAGAACGCGCGCCGGGCGATAGAGGTGCTGGAGTGGTGCCCGCTCGAGCGCATACTGGTGGAGACGGACAGCCCCTACCTGACGCCCGTGCCCTTCCGGGGCGAGCGCAACGACTCGGGCAGGCTCCGGTATATCGTGGAGAAGCTGGCGCAGGTCCGAGGCATAAGCGCAGAAGAAGCCGCCGCCGCAACGAGCCGCAACGCGCGGGAGCTGTTCGGCATATGAGCCGTCGGGCTGTCGCCGCCGCGCTCGCCATTGCGCTCGTTCTCGCGGCCTGCGGGTCGGAACCGTCCGGGCCGACGGCCGCCCCCACCCCCGAGCCGACTGTTGAGCCGACGCCGGAGCCGAGGGCGGAGGACATGGCGGCGGTGTGCGGGCTGCTGCCGGGGCTGTATGCGGATTTGAGGTACGCGACGGCGGAGAACTTCACGGGCGAGGCGATATATGATGACGCGGAGCCGTACCTGCGCCGGGGCACGGCGGAGAAGCTGGCGATGGCGATGTCGGAGCTGGCTGAGCAGGGCTACGGGCTGTGCATCTGGGACGGCTGGCGGCCCGTGGCGGCGCAGTTCGCGCTCTGGCGGGCCTGCCCGGACGCGCGCTATGTGTCTGACCCGTTTGGCGGGCTTACGAACCACTGCCGCGGGAACACTGTGGACGTTACGCTGGTGACGCCGGAGGGCGGTCCGGTGGAGATGCCGAGCGGCTTTGACGATTTCACGGCGCTGGCCGACCGGGATTACAGCGACGTGAGCGCAGAAGCTGCGGAGCACGCGGAGATCCTGGAGGCCGCAATGGAGCGCGCAGGCTTTGAGGGCTACTGGAACGAGTGGTGGCACTATACGGACAGCGAGAGCTGCGAGCTGTGCGAGAGCCTGACGGAGCTGCCGACAGCCACGGCGGAGTGCGAGGAATACCTGACGCTGAGGGCCGCGCCCGACCCGAATGCCGAGGCCATGGGCACGGTCCCCGCCGGGGCAGTCGTGACGGTCCTTGACGACCTCGGCAGCTACGCCCTCGTGCGCTTCGGCGAGTCCCGCGGCTACGTCATGGGCGCATATCTGCAATACGAAGGCAGGCCATAGGCACGCGCCCCAAGACACACCTGCGCAACGGCGGCTTCGTGGAACCCCGCCCATACAGGGGCCCGGCTAAACCGTGAGGCGCGGGTTTGGTTGACATAATTATTGAGATGCCCCATGTCATGTTTGACATGGGGTATCTCATTTGGCTGCATATTTCCGAACCGCCTCGTACAGCTCCCGGTGGCCCCGGGCGGTGAGGTGGACGCCGTCGTAGTCAAGGACCCCCGGGCCTTCCGGGGCTTCGAGCCAGTCTGCACCCACGCGCCCGGCCAGCTCGCGGTACTGCCCCGGCAGGCGCGCGGACTCGGAAAGCAGCCTCGGCTCCGCCGTCCACTCGCCCGGCGCCATCGGAGGAGGCGCCACGAGCGCCAGCCGCGTCCCGACCAGCTCCGGCAGCGTGCGCAGGTACAGCAAAAAGTCCTCCATCCGCTCCGCCACGTCCTCCGCGCAAAAATCCGGCTCCGTCAGCAGGTCGTTACCGCCCAGCATTATAATTATTATGTCTACCTCTCCGTGCCGCGTCAGCTCCCGGGCCGCGTTTCTCAGCTGGTACTCCCGGTGCGGGATGCAGCGCCCGTTCTCGCCGCACTCGACGACTTCAAGCCCCGCTTCGGCAGCCAGCAGCCCCGGCCAGCGCGCATGCTCGTCATAGCGCCCGCCAAGGCAGGAGCGCGGGTCCCAGCCGTAGGTGTTCGAGTCGCCAAAACACAGTATTTTCAAGGGTTCCTTACCCCTCGAGTACGCGCGCCAGCTCCGCCACGTCCGCCATGACCCAGCCAGGCTTCGTCTCGCTCTCCGCCAGTATCTCCGGCGTCGTCTCGCCCGACATCACCAGCACCGACTGCGCGCCCGCGTTCACCGCTACCGCGATATCCGTGTACAGCCGGTCGCCCACACAGCATATCTCCGCGTTCGGCACGCCTGTGAAACCAGATATTATGTCTACCATGCTCCGGTTCGGCTTGCCGATGTAGAAGGGCTTCACGCCCGAGGCGGCCGTGAGCAGCGCGCAGATGCTGCCGCAGTCCGGGAGCACCTCGCCAGCGGGCATCGGGCAGACCCAGTCCGGGTTCGCCGCCACGAAAGCCGCGCCGCGCCGCAGGAAATGCACCGCGCGGTCGAGCTTCTCGTAGGTCAGCGTCGTGTCGAAGCCCACGCAGACCACGCCCGCATCCTCGCCCTCGGCAAAGGGCACTCCATAGCTGCGCAGCTCCTCCAGAAACGCCGGAGTCCCCACCGGGTACACCGGCACGCCCGGGTATCTCTCGTTCAGGTACATACCCGTCGCCATGCCCGAGGTGAACACGTTCTCCATCTCACAGGGGAAGCCCAGCTTGCGGAGGCGGTTTACATAATCTACACCGGCGCGGGAGGAGTTGTTGGTCAGGTATATGTACCTCCGCCCGGTGCGGGCGAGGGTGTCGATGAAGTCCACGGCGCCGGGGAAGACCTCGTCGCCGAGGTAGAGGGTGCCGTCCATGTCAAGCAGAAAGAGTCTGCAGGCTTTGAGTGCGTCGTAGTTCAAGTTTCGTCCTCCTCGTGAAAGTCCTCGGGCAGCAGCTCCATGAGCTGCTCGCGGCTCGGTGCGTCCATCGCTGCTATCCGGTCGGCCTGTCTTGCGACGGCGTCCTCGAAGATATTGCGCACGGTGCGCCCGTTGCCGAAGTTCTCGTCCCGCGTCTCGTACAGCTCGTCGAACAGCCGCCGGGCCTCGGCCTCCGTCTCGGGGCCGAGCGTATAGCCGTTTTTCCCGCATTGCAGGCGGAACATGGCCAGCAGCTCCGCGCCGTCGTAGTCGGGGAAGTGGATATATTTGTTGAATCTCGACTCGAGGCCGGGGTTGGAGTGGATGAAGGTCTCCATCGGCCCGTCGTAGCCCGCGACAATGACGACCAGCTCGTCCCGGTGGTCCTCCATGGCTTTGAGCAGGGTCTCGACGGCCTCGCGGCCGAAGTCGTTCTCGCCGCCGGAGGCGAGGGAGTAGGCCTCGTCGATGAACAGCACGCCGCCGATGGCCTTTTTGATGACCTCGCTGGTGCGCAGGGCGGTCTGGCCGACGTAGCCCGCGACGAGGCCGGAGCGGTCTACCTCGACGAGCTGGCCTTCCTTGAGCGCGCCGACGGCGGCATAGAGGCCAGCGAGCAGCCGGGCGACGGTGGTCTTGCCCGTGCCGGGGTTGCCGGTGAAGACCATGTGCAGGCTCATGGGCGCGCAGGGCAGGCCGTTTTCCTCGCGAAGTTTTCGTACTTTGACGAGGTTCACGAGGCTGCGCACCTCGCGTTTGACGCTCGCAAGGCCGATGAGCGAGTCCAGCTCTGCCATGAGGGAGTCGAAATCGGGTTTTTCGGCCGGTTTTTCCTCCGCTCCGGCCTCGGGAGCGGAGGCCTTGCCGGAGGGCGCGGCGCTGTTACCGGCGGGGTGCTTGTCCATGAAAGAGGGCTCGCCGCTCGTGACGAAGTCTTTGGCGTTGAGGGCGGGCTTGGAGGGCTTCACGCCGGCGGAGTCGCAGACGGCGGAGAGGCGGTCGGCGCAGTCGGTGATGAACTCGGCCTCGGCGAAGCTGACGTCGTCGTCAACTGCGGCGAGGTGGAGCAGGATATTCGTGACCATGCGCACAAAAATGCGGGAGCAGTCGCGGCCCTCGCGTGCGTCGCGGTCGGCGAGGCTCCAGAAGAACATGGGCGGGAGGATCTCTTTGGCGGAGCAGACCTCGCCGGTCAGCTCCCAGAGCAGGCGGTTCCCGCGGCTGCGGCCCTTGGAGTACAGCTCGTTGATGGCGTCGACCTGGGCCTGGGTGACGCTGCCGGCCCTTGCCCAGAGCGCGACGGCGCAGCTCTGCATGAACGAATCGAGTTCTTTGGTACAGGCTCTGCCGGCGGTGCGGTAGAAGGCCTCGGTGTTTTGTACATAGACTTTGTGGAGTTCCTCCGGTGAACGTTTCCAAGACGTTGGCATATTGCACCTCCAGCGGGAAATCCTTATTATTATATACCGAAACGACACAAAGAGGCAACACGAAAGCGGCGGGGACATACATTAATAATTTGCCCAATACGGACAAATACGCCCCATTGGCCGGGCGGCCCCATCGCTCGCTGCGTCGTGACGTTGTTTAAATCCGCAGCGTCCGGGCGGGGGTGGAACCCCGCCCC
>OJRC01000790.1_pt1 | contig 15647 bp, 21 predicted proteins | sample 1599081 | NCBI WGS metagenome assembly OJRC01 (sample SAMN03922519, study PRJEB24848) | human gut metagenome | isolation source: stool sample | host: Homo sapiens | place: Germany | collected 2010-02 | reverse complement strand
TATCCACCACGCTGCGCTCGGCCTCCTTGGCGGTCTCGATGGTGCCCATCTTGAGCATGTCGGCGTTCTTCTGCAAGAGCTCGTTGGTCATGTTGGTGACGGCGCTCTGGGCCGCCGTGGCCTGCCGGGAGTGCTCCAGACCCAGCGACAGGACCATCTGGCTCTTCCACAGCGGAATGGTGTTCACCAGGGAGGACTGGATCTTCTCCAGCATCAGGGCGTCGTTGTTCTGGATGAGCCGGGTCTGGGGGCCCATCTGGATGGAGATCATACGGGTGAGCTCCAGGTCATGGATCTTCTTTTCAAAGCGGGAGCACATGTTGGCCAGGTCGTTGTAGGCCTGGGCATCCTCCTGGGCCCCGCTCTGGGCGGCCTTTTTCCGCAGCTCCTCCAGCTCGCCGGCGCGGACCTGCTCCAGGCGCTTCTTGCCCGCCAGAATATACATGGTGAGCTCCTTGTAGTACTTGGTGTTGAGATCGTACATCTGGTCCAGCATGGCGATGTCCTTCATCAGGGTCACCTGATGGCCCTCCAGCACGGCCACGATCTTGTTCACGTTGGTCTCGGCCTTGGCGTACTGGGCTTTCATGGACTCCAGATCGTTTTTCTTTTTCTGGAAGAAGCCGAAGAGACCGCTCTTCTCCTCCTGGCCGAAGTTTTGCAGCTCTCCTACCAGACCGGCCAGGGACTGGCCGATCTCGCCCAGGTCCTTGGTGCGGACGGAGTTGAGGGTGTTTTCAGAGAAGGAGGCGATATTCTTCTGCGCGGCGGCGCCGTACTGCAGGACCACGTTGGAGTCCTTGATATCGATCTTCTGGGCGAACTCGTTGACCATCTTGCGCTCCGCCTCGGTGAGCTGGCTCTCATCCAGCTTGACCGCGTTGGCGTCCCGGACCTTTTGGGCCTCGGCGGCGTCCTCAGGAGCCACGGTGGGATTCAGGGTCAGGCTGGGCGCGTCGGGGGCCTTGGGGGCCTCGGCGGCGGCCGCCGCACCCATATCGGGGGTCAGCGTGAGTTCAGGGGTGAAATCGGTGTTGTCGGCCATATTGAACCATCCTTTCTAGTTGCGCCGCAGGCCCGTCAGGACTCGCTGCGGAGCTGCTCGCCCGTCAGTCCTTCCTGGGCCAACAGGTTTTCCATCACGGTGATGTCGGTGGAGATATCCAGGGCCTCGTCGCCGAAGAGGGCGTCGAGCTGCTTGTCGAAGGCTTTGGTGACCGTGTCCATCATCGTCTCGATCTTTCCCATGGTGCCGTCGATGTTGGTGCCGGACACGCCCGCGGAGCCCATCCTGTCATAGGCATTGAGGAGCTTGAGGGTGGTGGGGAGATAGTAGTTCATGAATTTGCGGATCTGGGAGAGCTTTTGAGGGTGCTCCACCACATAGGCGATGATCTTCTTGGTGATCTCCTCCAGATGGTCGATCTGGGCGGAGAGGGTGGGGTCCTCGATGGCGTCGTTGAGACGACGCATTTCAGAGACAGCCCGGTCCCGGTCCTGGATCAGGGCGTCTAGCTCGGGATTGCCGGTGGAAGGGGCCTTTTTCTCCTCCGCCTTGGGGGGCACCTCCGCCTGGGGATCGGAGTCCTTCGCGGTCTCCGGGGTCTCGAAGCTGCGATCCGGCCAGATGGCCTTGGCGATGAGAAAGACCGCCAGGGAGGCACCCGCCGCCGCCGCATAATGGAGGGGCCGGTACAGGGGCAGGAACAGCCCGAAGATCAGCCACACCACGGCCACCGCATAGATGGGGACCACAGATTTTTTTACTACCTTAGCCATAACTGCCTCCTTAGAGAAGATACAAAATTATTGTACCCTTCCGTGGGAAGGGTGTCAATGGGATTCCGTTTTACTTTGCCTGTCTTAGGACGCGGGATGCCCTTGCAAAAGCGGAAGGGAACCGTGGACAGGATGGTTGACAGGGGGTGGAAAACTTATTATTATATATAGTTATAGCTGTAAACGAAGAGGGAGAGCGATGGTCAATGATGACGCTGGAGGATTTCAAGGCCGCCCGTAGTGTGCTTGCGGGCGTGATCGCGGACACCCATCTGGTCCACTCCGTGGCTTTTTCCAAAGCCACGGGGAACCATGTCTATATCAAACCGGAAAACATGCAGGTGACCGGCGCCTACAAGATCCGGGGCGCCTACTATAAGATCAGCACCCTCACCCCGGAGGAGAAGGCGCGGGGCCTCATTACCGCTTCCGCTGGCAACCACGCCCAGGGGGTGGCCTACGCCGCCCAGGCCGCCGGCGTGAAGGCAACGGTGGTCATGCCCACCACCACGCCCCTGGTGAAGGTGAACAACACCAAGGACTACGGGGCCAACGTCATCCTGCACGGCGCCGTCTTTGACGACGCCGCGGAGCTGGCCTCCCAACTGGCGCAGGCGGAGGGCTATACGTACATCCACCCGTTCAACGATCCCATTCTGGCCACCGGACAGGGGACCATCGCCTATGAGATATTTTCCGATCTGCCGGAGGTGGACATCATTTTGGTGCCCGTGGGCGGCGGCGGCCTTGCCGCGGGGGTGGCCACCTTGGCCAAGCTCCTCAACCCCAATGTAAAGGTCATCGGCGTAGAGCCCACCGGGGCGGCCTCCATGAGGGCCAGCCTGGAGGCGGGCCATGTGGTCAGCCTGGACAGGGTGGAGACCATCGCGGACGGCGTGGCCGTCAAGACCCCTGGGGACAAGATTTTCCCATATGTGCAGCAGAATCTGGACGGCATCCTCACCATCGAGGACCGGGAGCTGGTGGATGCCTTCCTGGATATGATGGAAAAGCACAAAATGATCGTGGAGAACGCCGGGCTGCTGTCCATAGCCGCCCTGGCCCATCTGGACTGCACAGGCAAGAATGTGGTGAGCGTGCTCTCCGGCGGCAACATGGATGTCATCACCGTCTCCTCCCTGGTCCAGCACGGCCTGGTGAGCCGGGGACGGGTATTCACCTTCTCGGTGCAGCTGCCTGACCGGCCGGGCGAGCTGGTGCGGGTGGCGGAGATCGTGGCGGAGCAGAACGGCAACATCATCCGCCTGGAGCACAACCAGTTCGTCAACATCAACCGCCAGAGCGGCGTGGAACTGCGCGTGACGCTGGAGGCCTTTGGGCATGTCCACAAGCAGGAGATCATCAAGGCGGTGAAGGACGGGGGCTACGACGTCCGCGAGGTCATGACCACCAGCGTGTAGCCCCTTGAATATCTGTTGCCGCCCCCCGGAGGCGGACCTCCGGGGGGCGGCTATCTTCGTGCGGTGGGCCGCCGGGTCGTCGCCGCCGGACCGGGAGACGGCGTGGGGCCGCCAGGCCGGCACGCTTTCGCGCGCTGCCGTGGGAGGCCGGCGGCTGTCCCGGGGCGCCTGCGGCCCGCCTTTGCGAGCCGCCTGCCGCTTGTCGTATCCTATGCCGGCGGCGACGCCTCGGTGCCCCTCTGCGGGACCGGGTATGGGAAGAGCATACCGCAAAAGGATTTTATTTTCCATAAGGAGAGATGAAAAGATGATTAAAATTGCTCCTTCCATCCTTTCAGCGGATTTTTGCAATCTGGAGCGGGAGATCCGGCGGGTGGATTCCGCCGACTGGCTCCATGTGGACGTGATGGACGGCATGTTCGTGCCCAACATCTCCATCGGCGTGCCGGTGGTGTCGTCCATCCGCAGGCACACGGAGATGTTTCTGGACGTCCATCTGATGGTGGAAAAGCCGGGGCGCTATGTGGATGCCTTTGCCGACGCCGGAGCCGATCTGCTCTCGGTCCACCTGGAGGCCGATATGCCGCCCCGCATCCGGGAGGCCCTCCGGCGCATGGAGGAGCGCGGGGTGAAGCGGGGGATCGTCCTGCGGCCCATCACCTCGGCCGAAGCGGTGCTCCCCTACCTGGAGCTGGGTGTGGAGCTGGTGCTGGTGATGACAGTGGAGCCCGGCTTCGGCGGACAGAAGTTCATGGCCGATCAGCTTCCCAAGCTGGAGGCGATCCGCCGGTATATCGACCGCTATCAGCCGGACTGCAATCTGGAGGTGGATGGAGGGATCGATCCTGACACCGCACGTCAGGCGGTATCCGCCGGAGCCAACGTGTTGGTGGCAGGTTCCTCGGTGTACGGTGCGCCGGACCCGGCGGCTGCCATCGCGGCCCTGAGAGGGTAACCTCTCTGGGCCCGTCATCGGAAAAAATGCACAGATCAATCGTTGGAGGTAACATCCTATGCAGTATTTTCCCCCGGCCCTGGAAAAGCTGACGGAGCAGTTTGCACGGCTGCCCGGCATCGGCAACAAGAGCGCCCAGCGGCTGGCCTTTTTTGTGCTGTCCCTTCCCGACGAGGACGCACAGGCGTTTGCCGACGCCATCGTGACCGCCAAGCGGGCCATCTCTCTGTGTCCGGTGTGCCAGAACCTCACGGAGGGCGAGGGGCCCTGTGCCATCTGCCGCAGCGACAAGCGGGACGGCGGAACGGTATGTGTGGTGGCCGATCCCAAGGATGTCATCGCCATGGAGCGGTCCCGGGAGTATCAGGGGCGCTACCATGTGCTCCACGGGGTCATTTCTCCCATGAACCATGTGGGTCCCGATGATCTTCACATCAAGGAACTGCTGGAGCGGGTGGCCTCGGGCGAGGTGCAGGAGGTCATTATGGCCACCAACCCGGACACGGAGGGGGAGGCCACGGCCATGTATCTGGCCCGTCTCCTGCGGCCCTTTGGCGTGAGGATCACCCGGCTGGCCTATGGGGTCCCGGTGGGAGGCCACCTGGAGTATGCCGACGACGCCACGCTGATGCGGGCGCTGGAAGGGCGGAGAGAGATGTAAAACACGGGGGCGCGTCCGACTAGGACGCGCCCCCGTGTTTTGGCAGAGCCCGACGGCTCAGGCGGAAGGTTCCCCGGCCGGACGATACCGGGCCAGGAGAGATAGCTGCTCGTTTGCAGCCATCCGCGCTGCGATCTCCAGGGCTTCCTGGTAGGACGCCACCCGCCGGATGGCCTTGGCGGCGGCGTGGCGGCGGACCTGCCAGCCGCCTTTGGGGTGGGGCAGCACGTAGAGATCTGCTCTGTGGTCCATGGGGGTATGTACACCTCCTCCTTTTGTGTGATGGTATGGAGAACCGCACACAAAAAGAGAAAACATTGACTTTTGGCCGGCATTTCGATACAATAAAAACGGACTGCGTCGGCCGTGGGCCGCGTTTTCTCCAGGGGTTCCGCTGTGCCAGCAGGGGAGCCCCCTTTTTTGTGTCACTGGTCTTCCCTGGGGGAAGAGGCCCGCTTTTTCAGCAGACGGCTGTAGCGGGCCAACAGGGCCTCCTCCGAGAGAGAGGAGGCGCCGGCGGTGAACTGCTCGGTGGTCAAGCTCAGGATAGGGATCTCAAAGGCGTCGATCAGGCTCTGGGCCTCCTGGACCGCCTGCTCCAGCTCCGACAGGTCGAACTGGTTGCGCAGAGAGCGCATCTGGGCGGCAAGACTGCAAAATTTCTCCAGAACGGCGGCGGCGCCTTCGCAGGCGGGCGGAACGGGTACAGGAGCGGCGGCGTCCGGACATTCCCCCACGCCGGCGGAGGCCGGAGCGGACGCCGTGGACTGCGTCAGGCGGCTGATGTCCACATTAAAAATGTCGGATAGTTGCTCCAGCCTGGCGGAGCTGATCTTGGAGGCGCCGGATTCCCACTGCGATATCGTGCCGCGGCTGATACCGAGCCTGCGGGCAAGTCCGGACTGGGTCAGCCCCTGGCGTTCACGGAGCTCTTTCAAAGCGAGGTTGGCAGCCATAATAACACCATCCTTAACAAGATACTATCGCTTGCACCTATCATACTGCGCAGAGATACGCTTGTCAACCTGCATTTGGGCAAAAATGCAAAAAATGAGTGGGCACCGGTTAAGATGCCCACTAAACATGCAAGACAGTCACTGCGGCAAGGATACCTCGCCTGCCAGGCTCTTTGCAAAATAGGCTTTCACCTGGACCGGATCTTCCGTCTGGCCTAACACCCACATCAATTTTGTAACCGCCGCCTCTGTGGTCATATCATAGCCCTGGATCACGCCCTGGGACAGCGCGCGCTGTCCGGCCTGATAGAGGGTGAAGTCGCTGCTCTCGTAGAGGCACTGGGAGCAGACCACAACGGACATGCCCGCCTGAGCCGCTTTGTGGAGCTTGGAGATGAGGTCCCGGCGGATGAAGTGGAGTCCCCCGGCGCCGAAGGCCTCGATTACCACCCCGCGATAATGCATTTGCAGCAGCATGTCGAAGATCTCCGGATTGAGACCGGGGGTCAGCTTGATGAGAAAGACGTCCCTGCACAGCTCGTCCCGGAGCGTGCAGCGATCCCCGGCGGCGGGGGGCAGCGCGGCGGGATCGATATGCAGCCCACCGCCGTCCACCAAGGCGGCAGGAGGCCAGTTGACACTTTCAAAGGCGTCAAAGCCCTTGGTGCGGGTCTTGACCGCCCGGCATCCCAGGATCACCTTACGGTCAAAGGCCACAAAGACGCCGGGTGTGCCGGAGGCGGCCATGGCGAAGGCGATGCGCAGGTTCTCCAGCGCGTCGGTGAGCGGGTGTTCGATGGGGAGCTGGGAGCCGGTGAGCACCACGGGGATAGGAATGCCGCGGAGCATGAAGCTGAGCACCGACGCGGTGTAGGCCATGGTGTCGGTGCCGTGGGTGATCACCACGCCGTCATATGCGGCGCGCTGATCGTGGACAGCGCGGGCGATGAGCTGCCACTCCTCCGGCTGGATGTTGGAGGAGTCCAGGTGCAGGATATCGCGGACTGTGAGCGCGTAATTCTCGGAGAGCAGGGGAAAATGGCGGGTCAGCGCGTCCCCGTCCATGCCGGGAGCCAGTCCCTCCTCCGTGGGTCGGGAGGCGATGGTCCCCCCGGTGGTAAGCAAAAGAATATGTTTCACTTGATTCTCCTCCAATGAACAGGTATACTACGTATAGAGAAAGAGAAAGCGAGGTTACAAACATGAAGTATCGCAGCGTTGGTATGTGTGTGGTGCTCAGCATCATCACCTGTGGGATCTACGGTATCTATTGGTATTACTGCCTGAACGAGGACATCAACGAGGTCACGGGGCGGCCCGGCACCAGCGGCGGCATGGTCATTCTGTTTACACTGCTCAGCTGCGGCATCTACAGCATCTACTGGTGCTACAAGATGGGCGAAAAGCTGGACGCGGCCCGGGCGGAACAGGGTACGCCTACGGGTAGCCTGTCCATCCTGTATCTGGTACTCTCCATTTTCGGGCTGGATATCGTAGCCTGGGCCCTGATGCAGAATGAGGTCAACCACTATACCCCCGGCACCGGCGATGCCTTCTAGAAGAAACGAACTCCTGCGGCGGGCGGGCCTGGTCCTGGGGATCGGGCTCGCCTATGCGCTTTTCTGCGGCCTTACGGGCTGGTACCTGCCATGTCCTTTCCATGCCGTGACCGGACTCTGGTGCCCGGGCTGTGGGGTGTCCCGGATGTGTATGGCTCTGCTACGCCTGGATCTGCCCGCGGCCTGGAGGTGGAACCCGGCCCTGATGGTGCTGACGGTGCCCTTGGGCATACTACTGGCGCGGCTGGCCGGGGCCTATGTACGGCAGGGGCGCACCCGCCCCACCCGGGCGGAGCAGGCCGTCATCTGGGCCATGGCGGCCTTCCTGCTGGTTTTCGGCGTGCTGCGGAACCTACCCGGAATGGAGGCACTGGCGCCCGGTTAAAAGTTGGGCGCCAGCGCCTCCGCCTGTGCCATGGCCCCGGCCAGGAGGGCGGCTTTGTCGTTGCGCACGTCGTCCAGCCCCTCCGCGCAGAGCAGATGGAAGTCGGGGATGCCGTACATGGCGCACAGGGCTTGCAGGTGGCGGGCCCCGGACTCCATCCACGCGGTCTCCGGGAGGGAGAAGTTTCCGCCGCGGGTGGTGATGAGGAGGAGCCGCTTCGCCCGGCAGAGGCCGACGCTGTTCCCGGCGTCGTCATAGCCGAAGGTGAGATTGGTCACAGAGATGCGCTCCAGGTAAATTTTCAGGATGGCGGGATAGGAGAGGTCCCAGAATGGAGCGGCGATGACGATGCGGTCCGCTCCGGCGAACTGCCGGGCGGGGGCAAACATGGGCTCCTCCAGCCGGCCGGCGTTCCACAGCGTATCCCGCTCCGCCAGTACCTCGGGGTACTGGGGCTCCAGCCGCTCCTCCATCAGATTGCGCTCCGTCACCCGGTCCCCCGGGTGGCTTTTTTCATATTCCGTGAGAAAATGCCGCGCCAGGGCCAGAGTGCGGGAGCGCGCGCCCCGAACGCAGGCGTTGACAAAAAGCAGTTCAGACATAGCAGATCCCTCCATAGCAGCAAATGCTCCCATATGGGAAGCAAACTCTAGTATACACCGGAATGGGCGTTTCTACCAGAGGGACCGCTCATGTTGACGTCAGCCGCGTCCGCAGGACCTCCCGCAGCGCGGGGGCGGTCCAGTCCACGGCGCCGGAGAGCCGTGACACCGTCTTGCCCTGGCGAAGGAGAAGGATGTGGAAGCCGTCCTCCCCGGTGTAGCTCCAGCTCTCGTCAAAGCCCAACTCCACAGGCGCCAGCGGAAGTTCAGAGGTGCGGCGCAGGGCCAGAGCCGTCCAGCGTGCCAGGGGTTCCAGGCAGGAGAGATAGGAGTCGGTCGCGATGCCCTGACCGGCGTAGTCCAGATAGCTGATATGCTGCAGAAGGGGGGAGCCGGTCTCCTCCAGCCTCCCCAGCACTTCGCCGGGAGGCAGCCCCACATCCTCCGCCATGATGACCGGCCTGGAGCGCAGACTGTCCCGCTCTTCCGGGAAATAGGTGACGGGGTAGCTGGGAGCGGACATGTCCACCAGCCGGAGGACCAACAGCAGTACATAGGCGATGAGCAGCAGAAACTCACCTGTTCCCCGCAGGCGGGCCTGGCGGGCGCTGGGGACGGGCATCTCGCCGCCTGAGCGGACGGCGGCCCGGCAGCGGAGGAAATAGCGCAGCATGGAGCAGAGCACCACCGCCGCGGCCAGGGCGCAGAACAGCGCGGAGAAGGCGCCCTCCGGGCTGGAGAGGAGGAAGAGGGGAAAGCTGTACCAGAAGGCAGGGTCGCCCCCCTCAAGGAGGAGCCACAGGAGGCTCAGCAGCAGGGGAGGGAACAACAGCATGAAGAGAAGGAGCAGCCAGCTCTTCCAGAAGTAGATCCGCTCGAACCGGTCCCGCTCCAGGCCGGGGTCGGTCTGAATGGGGGCGGGGTCCGCGCCGGGCAACGTGCAGAAAACGTTCATGGAGCGCACTGTTTCCACCAGTCCCCAGCCCGCCTCGTGGCAGAGGGCCAGGTAGCTCTCCTGGTTTCGGGCCCTCTCTCCGGAGAGATCCACGCAGTAGCGGATGTCCGGCCGGTCCGCGGGGAGCAGGTAGACCGTCCAGCCCTTCCGGTTATTATAGATTATACAACGGTTCAGATTAAATCAAAATCGGCCACTGAATCGTTGGATAGATAGATCTTTTTGACTGTTTTGCGCCAAAAAGATTGTTTGCCGTCCCGTGGCAGGTCATCATACAATTGTCTCCAGTCGCCCCAGAAGCGGGATTTTAATGCCTCGATGTCAATATCCGGGACATCTTCTGGGATTGCCGCCAGCTCATCATTAAGCGCCCTAAACTGCCTTTTATAATCCTGCATCGAAATCAGATCAGATATATAGAGCTCCGACAGCTTGGACAATTTCCGCTGGATCGCGTCTCTTTGGGGCTTGTGCGATATAGCTCTCTGCTCATTGCGGCTAATGATTGATGTCTGTACTTTTGCTTCTATGCGGTCCAGCATGTACGCCTCAATTTTCTCTTCATTGTAATTTTTGTTGTTAGAGCATCCAGTCTTTTTCCTGCTAGAACTGCACCCGTAGTAATGAGTCTCTTTGTGCACTCGTGATACCGAATACCCTCCCAATCGATTACCGCACTTGGGGCAGATTAAGAGCCCGGAAAAGAGATACACCCGGCTTTGTGTCGTCTTCCGGACGATACATCCACGGAGAGAGTTCGCTTTTCTGTATTCATCCGGAGAAATGATGGCGGGTATTGTTATTCCGGCAAATTTCCCCATGTAAGCGGGGTTAGAAAACATGTACCGCGCCGAAGTGTACGATAGCCCAAGCTCCGGATATTCCCTAATTACCTTCGAGATTGATCCAGCTTCCAGGTACATATCAAACGCGGCGCGGACCATAGGCCCGGTCACCGGGTCAATGACCACCGATTTTCCGTCCAATTTGTATCCTTTTGGTACATTACCAGTTATGGGCTCGTTTCTCTCTTTCTTACCCTCAAAAACAAATTTAATCCGTTCGCTGGTCCGGTCCGCTTCGTCCTGAGCGACACTGAGCATGATATTAACTTTAAATCTACCGGAGGCTGTGACCGTTTCGTAGTCCTCTTGTGTAGCTCTCCAAGTAACGTTATGGGCGTCAAGGACACGTTGCACCTCATAATAATCGGAGATATTCCGGAACCACCGGTCCAATTTTATGAACAAGACCATATCAATTTTATCGGATTCAATGTCCGCCAATAAGCGCATAAATTCTGGCCGCTTTGTATATCTTTTACGAGCACTCTTCCCGGCATCTAAATAGCAATCCACAACTTTCATGCCGTGTCCCTTTGCATAATCTCTTAGGTGGGCTTCCTGCTCATCCATGGACAGGCCGTGCCTTGCTTGCTCCTCGGTGCTCACGCGGATATATATAGCTGCTCGCGTCATAAACTTGCTCCCTCCCCCACCTTGCCATAGGTCTCCCTTGCATTTCCGCCGACAATATGATATCCTAGGTTCGGCGCTACCCGCAACGGTAGGCGGTTGGCCCCTCCATCCCGGAGGGGACTTCTTGCCCCCTCCGCCGCAAGAGGGGGTGATGCTTATGCTTACATACTCAGAGCTGTTTCAGTTCTGCCTTGTAGTCATCGGCATTATTGGCCTGTTTTTTCAGGCAAAAAAGAAGTAACCGCCCAGCCTCCAAGCAAGCGGTTACTTCTGTAACACTGTAAGGGGCCAACCGTCTGCCGGTAGCGCCCTCTCTCTATCCCAAGTATAGCCGCCCTACGCCAAATTGTCAAGGCCCCGTTCCGGCCAACACCGGGGAGGGGGTTTCGTTAATCTCCCCGTCCGGTGTTGGTAGCGCCGGGCGGGGAATATTATTTTGTTATAGCGCTGCCGGATCGAACTCCATATAGGCAATCGGCGGATCACTGTCAAAGGTGAGCCACTCGCCGATCTCGACCTCCACCACGGAGGTGGTATTGGAGAGGACAAATGCTGCTTGTACGTCAATGGTAGTTCCGGGGCGAACCTCCGTCATGAACGAATCAGAATCATAAACGGAGTCGTCCATGATGATGGCGGTTTCCAGCCCAACTCCGTCCTGGAATGCAGAACAGGAGACAGCAACCATTGCGCTGGTGGTGTCTTCGCTGTTGTTGGTCCAGGAATATGTGATCGCAATAGCGGGGTTACCTTCATAGTCCTCGGTTAAAACAGCGAATTTAATTTCTACTTCATAGTCTCCGAGCGTTGCAATGTTGCTTGACACCTCGGGTTCCGGAGTATCCTGCACTTCCTGCGTCTCTTGCGGCTCAGTTTGTGTCGGAGCTGAACTGTTTTGCGGCTCTACACTTTCCCCTGGATCGGATACCGCGCATCCAGAAACCATGGCCAGCATGGAAAGCACGAGGATTAATGCTATCTTTTTCATTTTCTTTTCCTTCTTTCTTCGCTCTATTTTTACCGCCCCGGCGGGTAGGTCACTTATCTTGGAATGGGATACCGCCGGCTGGTGATGGCCCGGCCTTGGCAGACCAGCGACCGGCCAACATCGGGGCAGGGGATTTTTATTTTTCTGGAGTTTTAGCATGAGCAGATTCATTTTGGGCGATTATTTTTTTAAGCTTTGCGAAACCGACAAAGGAAAGAACCATTTCAATCATCACAAAGAAGAAATATAACGGGAATAAAATCATAGCAACAGCGTACAAAACCGCACCAGTCAGAGCAAAACCCCTGTGGTTCATAGTCCATCCTAAGATATTGAAAATGACAGCAAGCCCAGCACAGATAAGATGCGGGAATACAAGCGCTGTTGCAATGCCTGCTCCGATCGCTTCAGCTCCATCCACGCCGGAATTAGTGCCAGTCCAATAAGAAATGCTGTACAATATGTAAGCAATTCCTATCACTGCGGAAATGAGCAACAATACGCTACGCTTTTTCTTTACCTTCATTTTCCTCTTCCTCCTTATTTTATCCGCACCCTGCGGCAAAGATGCTACATGATACCACACTAAAAGTCCAATAAACGTCTCTTTTGTTGTTGCCCTATAAATTCTACAGGCTTAACAAAATAGATAGAATTTATTTGGGAGGTGTGGCTATTGCTTTAATGGAACTAATGTTCTAAAATATAAACCATAGTAAAAGTTCACAAATAGTTCACCATTCACTTATTTACATTTTGTGACAATATATGCTAATATAATCCAAAAGAAACATTTTCCAAAAAATAAGTATGGGAGGGCGCAAAAAGATGACGCCGAGGAAAGAACCTGTTGATACACTCAGGAAAGAAATTGAACTTGTCCTTGCTCGGAATAAAAATGAAAACTATTTAAAAGCTCTCCTCACGCGTGCCCTTATCCTTGAAAAACTACATAAGGAATAATCAATAAGGCCCCGGGGAACCGGGGCCTTATTTTTTTGTGAAGCCGTCTATCAGTTTTCTGATGGCGGCTTTTTCGTCGTCATCCATAAGCCAATATGCCTTTATAATCCGCTTAATTAGATCATCGTCTGACATATGAATCCGTTCCATAACTTCAAGGAACTCTTCGTCCTCGTCCTTCTGGATATGAGGCTCGCCTTCGCCGGTGCGTAGCCAAAGTTCAGAGATATTAAATTCTCGGCAGATATCGGCAATGGTGCGATCACTTGGGTTGTTTTTTCCAGAACATAGCTCCGAAACAAACGGCTGTGAAAGGTTAAGCCTACGAGCAAATTCAGCCTTTTTAATCCCGGCATCTTTTATACACCACGCAATTCTTTCGTTGATGGTATCCACATTATTGCACCTCCTGTCTGATATTTATTAAATCACAACGAAATCAATAAGTCAATAAAAATCTTCGCTGGACGAATAAAAAGTGTTGACTTATTCGTTAAACTATGGTAAAGTATCGTTAAGCGAAGGAGATGAAATTATGAAAAAACGGCTTCAAGGACACTGGCACGATATTCTTCCTGATGTGTCACTTGTTGTTTCTGCGATAAGCCTGCTTCTTGCGATTGTCGCTCTTGTTGTTCGCCTGAAAATAAGCTGAACAGAGATATGAATATTGCAAGGGCCGAAAGAATTATGGCGATTGTTGCTTTTCTATCGCTTCTCAATGCTCGATTGTGTTCAATTAAGGCGGTTTCTCCGGTTGGAGTAATGCGGTATTGTTCGTCTAGATGAATCGAGACCTCAACATAGTTTAACGCTTCCAAGTGTTTGATATTGAGTATAGAAACATCAATCCCCATTTTCTCCAAGTACGATTTAGAAACCCATTGCCTTTCGGCCGATGACAAAACGACCAAGAACTTCCTTGTTTTTTGGTCAAGCATTATTCTTCTCCCCCCCCCTCTTAAAATTATATCAAACACGAAAGGATGTGACAACATGTACCTGAATCTTGATAGACTGGCTGATGCACAGAGCATTGCCGACAACCTAGCCCTCCTCCCCAAAGATGCGCTCCTCTACATCGCTGGATATGCTGAGGGATGCCGGGATAGGCCCGCACGGAAGCACAAGAAAAAAGAGAGCACCAATGGAGAAAAGAAACCCCTCCAGTAATGGAGGGAGGCGGTAGAACAAGTAAATAAAGATGCCCCGCCGGGTGTCGGAAGCACCCAGCGAGGCAGCAAACCTAATTGAAGCGACCAATCAGGCTTGCAGGAAGATTATACCACATCCTCCTTCAAGCCGCAAGTAAAAGGAGGATTTTTGCTCATGAACGAAAATGACAAGGTTTCTGAGTTAGTCCGGCAGAATCACAACTCCCGCAAACTCACCAGCGAGGCCGTGGAGGCCCTGACTGGGAAACCGCTGGAATGGTTTATTGAAGCGGTAGGAAACAGAAATGAGGTGAAAGAAGATGGGAACGAGCTCAACCAAGACACGTACGGCAACAAAAAACAGTAAGGAGGGCGCACATATGGAGTCTGAGAAAAAAGTAGAGAAGAAGATCCTCAAAGAAGAGCACTTGGATTACCTAATCGAATTGTGGCTGAAATACCACAATGAAACCGCTGTAGAAATCAAAAAAATCTATGTTGCATAAGAAAGCCACGCTTGTCTGGCACCAAGCGTGGCACGGAAGAGGTACACGAAATGGATCGCATACCATCACACAGTAGGAATTATACCACAAGGCGGTGGGTGCCGTCAAGCGCAGTGCGAGACCTCGTCCTTACCGGTATTGCCACTGGGATTTGTCTTGCGGCCTGCTGCGGGGTCCACGCGCTGGATGCTGGCCCGGGCATCACCCACACGCTGGACAAGCATCCCGGCGGGCCTGTGCTGGCGCGGGAGCTATTAGAGGCAGAGTTTATCAATCCCACTCCATTATCGGACGAGCTGTACATAGTCCTGCTGGATGCCTGCGAGGAGAGCGGCGTAGAGGTGCCGCTTGCGCTTGGCGTGATCGAGGTGGAGAGTGGTTTTGACGTGGACGCGGTGAGCCCTGCGGGCTGCTATGGACTCATGCAGCTTAACCCGGAGTACTTTCCCAGCGGCCTCACTGCGGGGGAAAACATCCGGACGGGCACGGAGTACCTTGGGAGCTTGTTGGACCGCTACGGAGACACAGGCGCGGCCCTGACGGCGTACAACGCAGGCCACGACACCGGAAACCGTGGGTATGCAGAGAAGGTGATCGGGGCGGCTGAGAAATGGGAGGAGGCGCTTACAGCGTGAGAGAGAACCTGCGGAAGGTAAGAAAAGCGGCTGGGCTGACCCAACAGGCCATGGCGGACAAGCTGGGGATTAGCCTGCGATACTATCAGCAGATAGAAGCTGGCGACAGAACAGGCGACTTTACGCTATGGGACATTCTGGAGGACATCACGGGGATTCATCAGAGGATTTTGAGAGATCAGGAGCGCAATTGCGGATAAAACTCACAAGGAGGCCCGAAATATCCGTTATTTCGACGAAGAGAAAGGATGAAGCGCATGAATTACAAAGGTATGGACGCAAACATGCAATGCAGAGGATTTCAATATGAAGTTGGAAAAGAATATGAGACGGACGAAGCAGTAGCATGCGAAGCGGGATTCCATGCGTGCGAATATCCGCTCGATGTTTTTAAATATTATCCTCCGGCAAAAAGCCGATATGCTGTCGTCGAGCAAAGCGGAAAAATCAGCAAATCCGGTGAGGATACAAAAGTTGCATCGACAAAGATTAAGATCGCAGCCGAAATAGGTATTGCAGAATTGGTAAGAGCAGCCGTTGAATATACAAAGACACATGCCAAAGAAGAGCCCGGATGGCACGCTACGGGCGACCAGGGCGCTGCGTCTGCTACGGGCTACCAGGGCGCTGCGTCTGCTACGGGCCCCCGG